>Ga0209303_1000095_pt1 | contig 107569 bp, 74 predicted proteins | sample SidtaG_3_FD_187449 | JGI IMG/M metagenome (GOLD analysis project Ga0209303, IMG submission 187449) | Marine algal microbial communities from Sidmouth, United Kingdom - Sidmouth_Asex1 metaG (SPAdes) (version 2) | ecosystem: Host-associated > Algae > Red algae > Unclassified | place: Sidmouth...
CGTCCCGCCCTGACTCTCCGTCGGGGTCCAGCTGAACACCCCCGTCTCCGAGTCGATCGACATCCCCTGCGCGAGCGACGCCGCGTCCAGGCTGTAGCTCAGCGTGTCCGACGGGTCGTCGCTGTCGATCGCGCTTGCCGTGAACGTCAGTGTCGCGTTCTCGTCCACGCTCTGATCGCCGATCGCGGTCAATACCGGGGCGCTGTTCACGTCGTTCACCGTGATGGTGAACGTCTCGCTGTCGGTCAAGGCGCCCGTACCGTCATCGGTCACCGTGACCGTGACCGAGGGAGCCGTCCCGCCCTGACTCTCCGTCGGTGTCCAGCTGAACACCCCCGTCTCCGAGTCGATCGACATCCCCTGCGCTTCCGAGGCGGCGTCCAGGCTGTAGCTCAGCGTGTCCGTCGGATCATCACTGTCGCTCGCGCTTGCCGTGAAGCTCAGCGTCGCGTTCTCCTCCACGCTCCGATCGCCGATCGACACGAGCACCGGCGCGCTGTTCACATCGTTCACCGTGATGGTGAACGTCTCGCTGTCCGTCAGCGTGCCGGCCCCACTGTCCGTCACCGTGACCGTCACCGAGGGGGCCGCCCCGCCCTGACTCTCCGTCGGGGTCCAGCTGAACACCCCCGTCCCCGAGTCGATCGTCATCCCCTGCGCGAGCGACGCCGCGTCCAGGCTGTAGCTCAGCGTGTCCGCCGGGTCGTCGCTGTCCGTAGCCGTCGCGGTGAACGTCAGCGTCGAGCCCTCGTCCACGCTCCGATCGCCGATCGACGCGAGCACCGGCGCACTGTTGACATCGTTCACCGTGATGGTGAACGTCTTGCTGTCCGTCAGTGTGCCCGTGCCGTCATCGGTCACCGTGACCGTCACCGAGGGGGCTGTCCCGCCCTGACTCTCCGTCGGGGTCCAGCTGAACACCCCCGTCCCCGAGTCGATCGTCATCCCCTGCGCGAGCGACGCTGCGTCCAGGCTGTAGCTCAGCGTGTCCGTCGGATCGTCGCTGTCCGTGGCCGTCGCCGTGAACGTCAGCGTCGAGCCCTCGTCCACGCTCCGATCGCCGATCGACGCGAGCACCGGCGCACTGTTCACGTCGTTCACCGTGATGGCGAACGTCTCGCTGTCCGTCAGTGTGCCCGTGCCGTCATCGGTCACGGTCACCGTCACCGAGGAGGCTGTCCCGCCCTGACTCTCCGTCGGCGTCCAGTTGAACACCCCCGTACTCGAGTCGATCGTCATCCCCTGCGCGAGCGACGCTGCGTCCAGGCTGTAGCTCAGCGTGTCCGTCGGATCATCACTGTCGCTCGCGCTTGCCGTGAACGTCAGTGTCGCGTTCTCGTCCACGCTCTGACCGCCGATCGACGCGAGCACCGGCGCGCTGTTCACGTCGTTCACCGTGATGGTGAACGTCTCGCTGTCGGTCAAGGCGCCCGTACCGTCATCGGTCACCGTGACCGTGACCGAGGGAGCCGTCCCGCCCTGACTATCCGTCGGCGTCCAGCTGAACACCCCCGTACTCGAGTCGATCGTCATTCCCTGCGCGAGCGACGCCGCGTCCAGGCTGTAGCTCAGCGTGTCCGCCGGATCACCGCTGTCCGTAGCCGTCGCGGTGAAGCTCAGCGTCGCGTTCTCCTCCACGCTTTGATCGCCGATCGCGGTCAGTACCGGAGCATCGTTGATGTTCGTCACCGTCACCGCGATCGCCTGACTGTCCGCGGCACCGTAGCCGTCGCTCGCTTCGACGGTGATGTCATGGACATTGTCGCCGCCCGCGTCGGTGGGGCTCTCGAAGTCCGGCGCGGCTACGAAGCTCAGCACTCCGCTGCCGCTGTCGATGCTGAACAGCGCCGCGTCCGCCCCTCCCGCGATCGCGTAACTCAAGGTGTCGCCGTTCGCGTCCGAGGCGCTGACGGTGCCGACCGCCGTGGTGTTCTCGTCGACCGTGAAGCTCGCCGGCGAGCTGATCGCCGGTCCCGCGTTCAGCTCCCGCGCCACCACGTCGGTCGAGAGTTCCGAGCTGTCGCCATACGTGCCCGAGCCCAGGTCGCGCGTGGCCGTGGCGCTCACGTACTCCCCCTCGGCCACCGCCGCGCTCAACGACACGCTGAAACTCGCCAGTCCCCCGCTGTCGCTCGTCACCGACACCGCTCCGAGGTAACGCTCGGCCTCGCCCGCCCCGCTCGCGTCGGCGGTGGCGCTGGCGAAGAACTCGATTCGATAGTCTGTGCTCGCCTCGCTGTCGAGCGTGCCGAAAACCTCCACCGTCGAGCTCTCGTCGGTGCCGACCCGATCTAGCGCCGGGGTGTTCTGCAAGGCGTTCGGGCCACTGTCGGCATCGAGCACACCGTTGTCGTTCGGTGTCGTTCCATCGATATCGAGGTCGATCCCGAGCGAGCCACTGTCGTACACGAGGTTACCGAGCAGCGCGTTCCCGCCGGCACTCGCCCCGTCGATCCCGATGCCGTTCCCGCCATTGTGCGCGATGCGGTTGCCCGCACCGGCGGCCGTCCCGCCCACCACGGCGTCGGTGGCGTCGAGCAGGCGCACCCCGTCACCGGCGTTACCCAGCGTCTCGGTGCCGGCACTGCCGGTACCGATGTGGTTGCCGATCAGCGATACCTCGTCGCTGGCGTCGATCAGCACGCCGTGCGAGCCGCTGGCGGCGATGACGTTCCTCGACCCTGCCGCCGTCCCACCGATCGTCACCCGCGCGCCCCCGCCGGAGACCTGCACCCCCACCCCGCCGTTACCGAGCGCGGCGGTGCCGGCGAGGGTGGTGCCGACGAGGTTGCCGTAGAGGACGAGGTCGGTGCTGCCCGCCCCGTCGATCACGATGCCCGCGCCGCTGTTGCCGGAGACGAGGTTCGCCTGCCCCGTGCCCGTACCGCCGATGACGCTGTCGGGCGCGTTCTGGTTGAGGATGCCGCTTGCGTTGGCGAAGTCCGCCGTACCGGCCGCATCGGTACCCACCAGGTTGCCCCGGATCACGTTCGCCGTGCTGGTGGCCCCCTCGAGGGTGATGCCGACCGCCGACCCGTGGCCGGACACCACGTTGCCCTCCCCGGCCGTGCGATCGCCTCCGACGGTATTGCCGCTCGCCCCGTTGGTGAGACGGATGCCCCCGCCGGTGTTCGCCAACGCCGTCGCACCCGTGTCGTCCAGGCCGATCACGTTGCCCTGGATCGCGTTGGCGGTGGTCCCCGCCGACGCGTTACCGTCGATGACGATGCCGTGGCCATCATTGCCGGCGATCAGGTTGCCCTCGCCGCTACCGCTGTCGCCCACGCGGGTGTTCTGCACGCCGTCAAGCAGCGTGATGCCGTTGCCGCCGTTGCCCAGCTCCCCCGTCCCGGCGGCGTCGGTGCCGATGAAGTTCCCCAGGATCGCGTTGCCGTCGCTGTCCGCGTCCTCGATTCGCACTCCGTCACTGTCGTTCCCGGAGATCAGGTTGCCGAGCCCGGCATCGGCGTCGCCGCCGATGATGTTGGCGCTCGCCCCATGGCTGATGGAGACCCCGTTGCGGTTGCCGAGCGAGCTCGTGCCGTTCACGTCGGTGCCGATGAAGTTGCCCTCGACGCGATTGCCGTCGGTGCCCGTGCCCGTGATCTGCACGCCTTCATAGGTGTTGGCGGCGATGACGTTGCCGAGCCCGGCGTCGGCGTCGCCGCCGATGAGATTGCCACTCGCACCGAGATAGATGCCGACACCTCCGTAGTTGCCGAGCGGACTCGTGCCGTCGACATCGGTGCCGATGAGGTTGCCCTGCACCGTGTGGCTGCCCGCTCCGGAGCCGGTGATCACCACTCCCAGACCGGTGTTGCCGGAGATCAGGTTGCCGGCACCGGTGCGGCTGTCGCCGCCGATCGAGCTGCCGGTGCCCGACTCGATCCGTATTCCGTTACCGCCGTTGCCGAGAGCTGCGGTGCCGATCGCGTTGGTACCGATGTAGTTGCCGAGGACGAGGGTTCCGTCCACCAGATCGAGGTGGATGCCGTCTTCGTCGTTGCCCGAGATGAGGTTCCGCTCGCCTGTCGCGCTACCGCCGATGATCGTCCTGTCCGCGCCGCTCTCGACCTTCACGCCGGCGCCGACGTTGCCGATCGCCGACGTGCCCGCGGCGTTCGTGCCGATGCGGTTGCCGACGATCACGTTGTCGTCGGTTCCCGAATCGTGGATGTAGATGCCGCCATGGTCGGAATTCTTGCTACCCGAGACGAGATTGCCTTCGCCGACACCTGTACCGCCGATGGTGTTCCCGCTCGCACCTTGATCGATCTCGATGCCGGCCCAGTCGTTGCCGACGTTCGCGTCCCCGGCCGCGTTCGTGCCGATCAGGTTGCCGATGACCGTGTTCCCGGTGCTGCCGTCGGTGAGGTAGACCCCCGTATAGCCGTTGCCGGAAAGGACGTTTCCCTTGCCCACGCCACCGATGAGGTTGTCGGTGGCGAAGTAGATACCGATCGCGTCACCGCCGTTGCCGAGATGGGTCGCTCCACCGGCATCGGTGCCGATGTAGTTGGATTCGATGATGTTCGAATCGGATTCGAGTCTTATGACGGCGCTGGGAAACCTGATGATCGTGAGGCCACGCACGGCGCTGCCGTCGCTACCGTCACGGAAAATCAGGGCCGCGGTGTTCGGATCGAACACGGCGTTGCCGTCGAGCGTCACCACCGGGGTGTCCGTGTATCCCGGTGCCGTGGTGGCGTCGATCGTCACCTTCCGGGTGATAGAAGGAAACTGGCTGCTCACGTTGATGGTGCCGGCCACGTCGAACTCGATGACGTTGTTCGAGCCGGAGTTGTTCGAGTTGATGATCGCCTGACGCAACGATCCACCGCCGCTGTCGTTGAGGTTGCTGACCGTGTAGGTCGTGAAGCTGCCGGTGTATTCCGCCTGCAGACGCTGGCTCAGCGCGATCTCCCCTCGCACCTCGCCGCGGCGGTATTCCAGTGCCCAGTCGCCCCCCTGCCCCGAGGCTCCGGTCAGGTCGCTCGAGGCGGCGACATCGGCGCCGGTCAGGCGCGCGAGCGTGTCGACGAAGGCACGTCCATCCGGACTGGAGGCGACATCGCAGCCGTAGAGCAGCAGGTCCGCCCCCTCGGCGAACGCCCCGCGCCAGCCGGCGATGTCCCCGGCACGGGCGAGCAGGTCGAGCACCGTCACCCGCTCCCCACCGAGCGCGAGCTCGCCGTCCGCGCCATGCGAGATCAGGTGCACGGCGCTCAGTCCGCGCTCGCCCGCGAGGATCTCGCCGAGGCGCCCGAGCGGATCGGCACCGGCATCGAGCACGATCACGCGAGGCGCGCCTTCACCGCGGCGCTCGAAGTCGGCGAGCAGCGCGTCGAGGTCGGGGACGCCGGCGTCGATGATCACGAGTTCGTGCGGGGCCATGGCCACGGCGGACGCGGCGTCCGGGTGCGCCACCAGCTCGTCGTTCGCCGATGCCGCGGCGACGACCTGTTGCTCGTCCGGCGCGACCGACGGCACGGCACCGAGCACCGCGAGCGGCGTGTCGGCCGAGAACAGCACGCGCGTCTCGAGAGTCTCGAGGCGGAACTCGGGCGACGGACCAGGCCTGACGGGGCGCGGTGCCATCGGGGCTACGGTCCTGCCCGGGCGTCAGAGGGCGACGTGACGTCCACGGCGTCGCCGGCGGCGATCCCGGCCCGAGTGGTCTCGCCGTCCGCCCCGACCGCCGCGGCGATGGCCGGCGCGTCGTCGAACACGATGCGGCACCGCTGCCCGCCCGCGATCGCGAGGTCCGGGTTCGCGAGCGTCAGTCCGACCCCGAACGTGCCGCTCCGCGCGTCGAGCATCGGATCGACGACGTCCACCGTCGTGACGAGCGGCGCACCGTTGTCGAACTCGGGGTAGACGCGTGCACCGCGCCCTTGTTCGAGCGTGCCGAACAGACGCCCGGGCAGCACCGCCTCCACCTTCAGCGGGTCGAGTTGAGCGATGCGCGTGACGGCGTCGTCGCGCACCGACTCGCCGATCGACACGAGGTGCTCGACGACGATGCCGTCGACGGGGCTCCGGAGCGTGCGCCGCTCGAGCTCGCGCCGCATGCGCTTCACATCGAGCTGCAGGAGACGACGGTTCTCGATCGCCTGCACCAGCGCGGCGGCGGCGATCCGCCGTTGCGCCGACACTTCGTCGCGCCGCTGCTCCGGCACCAGGGCTCGGGTGTGCATCTCGTCGAAGCGGGAGAACTCGAGCTTGGCGAACGCGAACTCGGCCTCTCGCGCATCGACCTCGCTCTGCATCTCGGCACGCGCCTCCGCCTGTTCCAGCAAGGCGGCCTCCACGCCCGATTCCAGCTCGACCAGGGCCTGACCGCGCGTCACGCTCTCCCCGCGCTCGACCAGCAACCGCGCGACGACGCCTTGGGTCGAGCTGCCGAGCTCGATCAGCGACGTCGGCTCGATCAGGCAGTCGAACGCGTCGTCCGGAGCCTGCCGCGGGAGAACGCTGCCGGACGTGGCGGCGCTCGACCGCTCGTCGAGCGGACCTCCCGCGGCGCTTGGCGGGGACACGGTGAATCCGAACGCGAGCGTCGCGACGGCGGAGAAAGTGACGAGCGGGTTTTCGTTCATGCGGGGTGGTCCAGCAGGCCGCCGATGGCGACGTGGTGAGCGAGCTGCGCGTGCGACTCGAACGCGACGCGGCGCTCGCGGGCGTGGCGACGCTCGACACGACGTTGGGCGAGACGCACCAGCGCGAGCACGGTGCGGCGGGCGAAGGGTCCGGTGTAGCTCGCGATGCCTCCCTCCGCACGGTCGGCGGTGCGCAGCAGGCGGCGTGCCAGGGCGAGCGGTGCGGCGGGCAGGGCCGCCACCAGCTCCGGCTCGTCGAGACTCGCGATGCGCCGGAACGTGCCGGGCTCGCCCTGACGGGCGGCGCGACCGGCGAGCTGGCGATCGATGCGGTGCGCGTCGTTGAACGCGAGCGAGACGACGTGCAGGCCACCGCGCTCGGCGACGCCCGCCCCGAGCGGAATGTCAGTGCCGCGACCGGCCATGTTCGTCGCCACGGTGATCTGCCCCGCCTCGCCGGCGATCGAGACGATCGCCGCTTCCTCCAGGTCCTGGCAGGCGTTCAGCACACGGTGCGGGATACCGTAGGCGGCGAGCGTCGAGGCCACGCCACTCGATTGCTCGACGCTGCGCGTGCCGACGAGGACGGGACGCCCCCCCGCACGGCAGCGGCGAACCTCGTCGACGAGCGCATCGAGCTGAGAGGCCCGGTTCGCGACGACGAGCGGCCGCCATTCGCACCGACGCGATGTCCGCTCCGGCGGTACGCGCAGGAGCGTGGCGCGGTAGACACCGGCGAGCTCGTCGCGCACCTCCTCCAGCGTACCGCTGGTGCCCACCAGCCGCAGGTAGCGACCGAAGAAGCGCTGGAACGGGATCGCGGCGACGATGTCGCTGTCGGGCGTCGTCTTGCACTTCTCCTTGATTTCGAGCAGGCGCTGCAAGCCGTGCTGCAGGCGTCGATCCGGAAGCGTGCGCCCGCTCTGCTCGTCGACGAGCTCGACCTGACCGTCGCGCACGATGTAGTCACGATCGCGCTGCAGGAGGTGCAGCGCGACGAGCGCCTGGCGCACGCGCTCGTCGCGGTAGCGCGAGGCCTGCCACGTTCCCGGGAAGCGTCCCGAGAGCCGCTCGAGCGTGCGGCGGCCTTCGGCCGTCAACGCGATCTCGCGTCGCGGTCGCTCCGAGCGGAAGTCGACCCCCTCGCGAAGTCGCTCCGCGAGCCCCAGCGCGACGACGAGCTCGGCGGCGGCTTCGCCTGTCTCGGCACGTTCCGCCGCGAGCACCAGCGGCGTGCGTGCCTCGTCGATCAGCAGGCTGTCCGCCTCGTCGACGATCGCGAGGCACAGACCGCGCAGCAGCGGTGCGGGTGCTCGCACGCCGACGTCGTCGCGGGTCAGCGAGCCGAGGCGAGAGGCCAGGCGGGAGGACCCGGCGCCGCCGGCGAGCGCGTCGCGCAGCCAGTCGAACGCGACCTGCTTGCCGGTCACGTGGACGATGTCGCGAGCGTAGGCTGCCCGGCGGGCACCGTCGCCCATCGCCGGCAGAACGCACGCGGCCGACAGGCCGAGCGCGCCGTACAGCGGGGCGAGGTGCGCCGCGTCGCGCTCGGCGAGGTAGTCGTTGGCGGTCATCACGTGCACCGGTGTACCGTCGAGAGCCGCGACCGCCGCGGCGAGCGCCACCGCCAGCGTCTTGCCCTCGCCGGTCGGCATCTCGACGAAGCGGCCGTGCAGAAGCGCGAGGGCCGCGACGCGCTGCCCCTCGCGCGCCGAGAGCCCGAGCGTGCGTTCGGCGGCGAGCACGGCATGGGCGAGTCCGTCGACGAGCGTGCGCTCGTCGTGCCCGCACCGATCGATCCTCGCGCGCAGCTCCTCGAACGCGGTCGCGAGAGCACGTGGCTCGAACGAGACGAGCGTCGCGAGTCGCTTTGCCAGTGCCCTCGCCTGCCGCCTCGCATCGATCGAGGCCCGCACGGCGTCCGCTCGGGCGAGCACGAGGATCGCGAGCCGGTCGAACACCGTGCGCGGCGCCGTCGCCGCCTCCCGCATCGGTGCGGGGCCGCGACGCAGGCCCGGACGACAAGAGGTCGGCACCCGCCGCGACAGCGCGACCGACAGCGCGGCCGACAGCACCGCTCGATGTTCGACCCGGGCGCTCACACACGGCTCCGCGGGTCGAAGGCACGCCGCAGCGCCTCGGCGATGCGAGCGGCGAGTGGCGTGGGCGCATGCACGAAGCGCACCCCGACGTGCTCGCCGATCGGCGCCGCGGCGAGCGCCTCGGGCCAGGCGAGCTCGATGTCGACGACCGGATCGAGGAGCCGACGCCCGTCACCCGTCGGGTCGATCGCGTGCTCGCCGCCGCCCGCCGTGCTCAACGCGGCGCTGGGAACCTCGCGCGTGGCTCGGGGCGTACGCCGGAGGATCGACGAACGGTGCACCTGCGACGTTCCGTCACCACCCGCCACGCGGATCTCGACCCGATTCGGCTCGGCGTCGAGTCGGCCGATCGCACGCTCGCCGAGCGCGACGCGGACCGTGCGCCGCTCCGGCGGCACGACGTAGCCGACGACCTCGCCTCGCGCGAGTGCCCGCCCCTCGAGCGTGCTCGTGCCACTCGTGTCGAAGCGCCCGTCGAGCGCGGCGACGTGCGTGGCGGCGCCGAGGCGCGCGCGCGCGTCGGCGAGTGCCGCCCGGGTAGCCCTGCGCTCCGGCTCGAGTCTCTCGTACTCGAGAGGGTCGATGACGGCGAGTCCGCCGATGCGGGCATCGAACTCGTCGAGGCGGGCGCGAAGCTCTCGCTCGAGGAGGGCGAGCTCCGGGTCGTGACAGGCGAACAGCACGTCTCCCTCGCGCACGTCATGCCCGGGGACGGCCCGTGCGGCACCGATCTCGCACTCGCTCGTGGCCCGCACGACGGCCTCGTCGGGCAGCCAGACTACACCGCGGGTGACGCTCGCGTGCGGGAGCGGCAGCCACGATGCGAGCGCGACGAGCACGGCCGGCACGAGCGTGAGCAGCGCGAGCGGCCGCGGATCGTGCAGCGCGGGATCACGACGTACGGCGGCGAGCCCGCGGGCGAGCGGCACGAGCACCGACGTGACGGCGGCGAACGCCGCCAGCGCGAGCCCGAAGGCGAAGAAGCGTCCGCTCAGCCACCATGCGATCCACAGCATCAACCCGGTGCGGTAGACAGCGGACACCACACCGTAGCCGAGCAGCCAGAACCGCTCGCGTCGATCCTCCACGACAGGCGCGTCGTCCGGCTCTCCGACGAGTGTCGCGCGCAGTGCGCCGAGGGCCGCCCGGCGCGAACGCGCGGCGAGGTTGGGAATCTCGAGCCAGTCGGCGAGCAGGTAGTAGCCGTCGAAGCGGAGCAGCGGGTTGCCGTTGAGCAGCAGCGTGGACACGCCACCGCTCAGCAACAGCACGAGACCGACGTCCGCGAGCGTCCCCACACTCCCGGCCCAGAGCAGCGCGCCGACGGCGGCGAACGCCAGCTCGACGAGGATGCCGGCCGCGCTCACCAGCATGCGATCGCGCTTGTCGGGGAACGCGGCGCTGGCGCTCCCGTCGACGTAGGGAAGCGGCATCAGCACCATCAGCGCGATGCCGGTCTCGCGCACGGCACCGCCCGCGCGCTTGATCGCGAGGGCGTGACCGAACTCGTGCAGAAACTTCAGCGGCGGGTAGACGAGCGCGAACAGGAGCACGGTGCGAGGCGAGAGCAAGGCCGGATCGGCGAGGGCGCGGGCGAGCTCCCGACCGTTGACGATCAGCGTCAGTCCGGCGATGCCGAGCAAGACGAGCCAGACGAGCAGAGCCGTGCGCGAGAACAGCGCGCGCGCGAGCGGCACGCAACGTGACAGCCAGACGTCCGGGTCGTGCAGCGCGAAGCGCAGGTACAGAGGATTGGCATGGCGCTCGCGGTGCTCGCGGGCATGGCGCTTCTCGCGGCGCTCGAACAGTTGCTCGGTCGGTACGCGTCGGTCGATGACCAGGAGCTCCGCCGCGTGCAGCTCGGCCAGCAGGCTCGTCAGCGCGTCCTGGGTCGGCGCGTCGGCATCGTGCTCGTGCAACGCCCGCTCCCACAGCTCGCCGACGCTGATCTTCCCGTCGAGCCGCTCGACGAGCTCGAAGCTCGCCGTGTCGAGCCGGTGGTAGACGTTCGTCGAGCGACGCTGCAGGACGTGGCAGGGGCGCTTTCGGTAGACGTGACGGGTGACGATCACATCGTCGGCGATCCGGGGGCGCACGTCGCGCACGCGGTACCAGTGCGCGCTGAAGAGCGATTCGGCACTCATCCGACGAACCGCCAGCGGAGCTCGGCCAGACGGATGAGGATCGGCCGGGCGAGCCGCCCGAGAAAGCTCGTTCGACCTACCGGCAGGCGCACGAGCCCGCTTTCCCCGGGGCGCAGCGGCCGAGCATCGGCGCCTGCGGCGCCTGCCCCCGTCAAGTCCGCCCGCACCCGGAAACGGTTCGCTCCTCCGCCGCTCTCGGCCACCGGATGAATCGTGCGCACGGAGAGCGCGAGCGGCTCGCCCGGACGGGCCTCCAGCACGAGCTTGCCCGTCTGTCCCTCGCGCACGTCGCGGATGTCGGCCGCGTCGACCAGCAGGTGCACCTCGTAGCCGTCGTCCGGCACGATCTCGAACAAGGTCTCGCCGCGCGCGATCGGGGCGCCGACGGCATCGAGCGGATCGCCACTCGCGACGAGCCCTGAGATCGGTGCCCGCAGCTCGCCGCGCTCCAGGCGATGCTCGACGAGCGCGCGCTGCACTCGCTCCTGCTCGAGCCGCGCCCGCGCGACCGCGCTCGCCTGCCGATCGTGAGTGGCCATCGCCGCCCGGAGCTCGGCCTCCGCGGTCGCCATCTCGCCGGCCTCGCGCATCGCCTCGAGCGTCAGCTCGCGCCGATCGAGCCGGGCGAGGAGCTGTCCGGGAACCACTCGCTCTCCGGCGCGGACCAGCACCTCGTCGACAAACCCCGCCACCGGCGCCGTCACCAGCCGGCGTTCGCGTGGCACGAGCTCCGCCGCCGCGCGAACCTCGCGCTCCACGGGCACGATCAACCCGAGCGCGAGCGCCACGAGCGCGATGCCGAAGAGCAGGCGTGCACCGAGACGTTCCGCACCGAGACGCCGCTCGAGCGCGGCTCGAAGGTCGCGCCGCAGGCGGCCGACAACCCCGCGATCGGCTTCGCGCCGAAGGGTGAGCAGGGGAGCGCAAACCAGTGCGACGCGCTCGAGCAACGCGATCGTGGTCGGTTCGAACGTCTTCGATCCGCCGCGCTCCAGGAGGAGCGCACCGATCAGCGCATCGCCTTCGTAGAGGGGTACGCTCGCGACGCTCGTCCCCGCCCGCCCGGCGACGAGCGCGCGGTGAGCGACGAAGGTACCGCTTTCGCCACCCCGCGGGTAGCGAACCGTCCTCTCGTACGCTGCCGCCTCCTCCATCGCCTCGAGCAGGAGCCGCACCTCGGTCGCGCCCGGATCGACGAGCGTGCGCTGGGAGATCGCTCCGAGGCGCAGCGTGCCGTCGTCACCCGTGAGCGCGACGGCCGCCCGCTCGGCGGCGAACCGCTGCTGCAGGGCACCGGCGAACGCGTCGAGCGCGCGCTGCAGCGTCGGCTCCTCCAGCAGCTCGGCGAGCAGCGCGAGCACACCCGCCTGACGCTTCGCGAGAAGCTCCGCGGGCGTCGCACGCGAGGACGCGGCGCCCGGTTTCGGCGGGCGAGGACGCATGGGTGCCCGGGGAACGCTGCGAGAGAACTCGTCGCGCTCGCCGTTCGCTCGGGGAATGGCGTTCATCACATCTCGTGTTCGAGGACGGCCTGTGGACAGGAGCTCTCTACCGGTGGTCGAACCGATGGGCCGGCGCCCGCCCCTCGGCAACACCGCTCGCTTGCCTCGATGGGGACTCGCGGAAACTTGCAGCAGGAGGAATGCCGAAACCTCCCTCGCCGGCGAGCGCGATGCCCTCATGTAACGCGTCGAGTGATCGTCACGGCTCGAATAACCGTTTCACGGAAGACGAGAGGGCCGCCAGCTCCGGCAAGACGTGTGCAAGGGCGTGTCCGATCGGCTGTTTCCGGATCCGGACATCCGACGCTTTCACGTTCTCGGCGGCACGACGGTGCTCTGCGGCTTCATCTGCTGGTTCGTGTTCCGCGCGGTCGACCGCACGGCAGCACGCCCGGGCGACCGGAACCGGCGGATGGCTCGACCGCTCGAGCGACTGAGACAGTCGTCGACGACAGCGCTTGCGGTATCGAATCGATCCACCACGACCGGGTCTTCCGACCCTTCGACCGTCTGGACGCCCTCCCGTGAAGGCACCGGCGTCGGGCCGGCCATCGCCAGGAAACTCGTCGAGCGCCACGGGGTCGGATCTGGATGGAATCGGCCGCGAGCACCGGCTATCCGGCCGCCTCCGAGGAGGTGACGGCCGAGGAGTGGCGACGCTACACCGACACCGTCGAGCTCGCCAGGAGATCCCGAGCCGCTGTTCGTGCGCTCCGAAGACGTCGCGATCCACGGGCGGGTACGGCATTTCGACATCGCGAGCACGCTCGCCTTCCGCGAGGGCACGACGTTCGCGTTCGACTGGCCGACGGGGATCGCGGAGCGCCTCCGCGCCCCGAACGACTCGGGCGACGACGAGCCGCTTCCGGAGGCGGCCGGAGCGACTCGACGCGCTGGTGTCCGGCGCATCCGGTCACTTCCGCGAGAGTCTCGGCTGCTCGGTCGATCATCTCGAGACGATCGCGTTCAAGAAGTACGTTGGCGGGCGACCGCCCGGGCGGCGTGCCCGCCCGCCACGAGCGCGCCCTCGAGGAGCCCTGGCGACACCGCCGCGCTCTCGGCGACCGCGAGGTGCAACCCGCCCCCCCAGAAACGACCCGCGGACCGAGGGTGGCAGCACGGCGGAGTGACCACCGGGACGATCGACGTCCGCGGCGGTGGCGATCGGCGGCTCGCGCGCCCAGTCCTCGATCCGGACGAGTCGCGGCGCGGCGGCCTCCGCCCCGAAGCAGCGCACGAGCTGCTCGACGACCGCCCCGGCAAGCGCGGCCGGGCCGTGCTCGCGGGCGAAACGCGCACGGGACGCGGCGTAGAGCCCGACGAACCCGACCAGTGCCGCGGGCAGCCCGTTCTCCCCGCAGTGGTCTTGCACCTCGGCCAGCGGGCCGACGGCGCTCGCGATCCGTTCACCAGGCGGCGGCGTCCTGGAGCAACCGCGACGCGGCGTCGTCGAACACGCTCGCGTCGTCGAGGGAGCCGGCGAGCATCATCGCGCCCTGCAGCGTCGCGATGAACTGACGAGCGCGAGCCCTCCGATCACGGGTGCCGGGCGGCAACGCCTCGCGAACCCAGTCGACGTTCGCCTCGAAGAAGGCGTTGACCGAGCGGCGCAGCGGCTCGGGCAGTCCCCGGGCCTCGGCCCCGAGCATGCCGCAGAGGCAGTGCGTGTCCGAGCGCCCGAGTGCCTCGCGGTAGAGCTCCCGCAACGCGCGGAGCCGCCCGATCGACGTCGTCACGCCCGAGACGCGCGCCTCGAGGGCGGCGAAGAAGGCCTCGGCGTAGTCGCTCACGATGGCCTGTCCGAGATCCTCCTTCTGCGGGAAGTGGTAGTGCACGCTCGCGCTCTTGATCGCCAGCGCGCCGGCGAGATCGCGAAAGCTCACGGCGTGATAGCCGCGCCGGCGAACCTGATCGGTGGCCGCGTCGATCAGGTGACTGCAGGTGTCGCGGGTCATGGGCAAATCGGTCACTCGGCGGGAAGGCCGGGCTGGGCGCCGTCGCGGAGCGGATGCGGCGGGCGGCGACGGTCCGTGTGGAGCGTAGCCGAACGACGGCTCCCGAGCTATCGATAGGTAGGCCGAGCGAGAACGGATCCCGGCGGCGGGTTCGGGCAGGGCGGCGACACGCGCTCCGCCGTCAGTCGTGGCCGCGCGTCGTGCCGGCCCCGGACGCGGCTCTCCTCGCCGCCCCGGGAGCGCCGCCCCGGGGCGGCCGACGCTCCACCCGGGAGTTCCGCCGCCACTTCCCGCCCGCGTGGTGGGAGTGCGGAGGGAAGGGCCACTCGTCTTCGTGCGACACGACCGGGCAAATCATCCGAACATCAGTTGCTTCATCTCCTCGTACTCCTCGGCATCCATCCCCTCGAGCCTCTCGAGCCGGGCCCTCGACTTCCTCAAGTCTTCTTCCAGAGTCTCTATGTGCTCCCTCAGGCCGTTGACGACGTCTTCCCGAGATCTTGCGACCATGGCCCTCGGAGAAGCCTTCCCCGAGTTCCCGCTCGATCCTCTGGCCGACGGCTGATAGCCTGCCTTGCGCTGGAGTGTCTGGAGGGCGACGTCATACTCCCCGAGAATCCTCTTCTTGTCGGAAGGTGATGCATTCTTGTAGGCCTCGAAGACCGAAGACCACCGCTCCTGATCGTTGCTGACGTCCTCGTCGCCGTCGTACCAGCGCTTGGCGGTCTTCTCGCCCTCGATCCTGGAGGGCTTCCAGGAAATTCCCGTCTCTGCCATGTGTCTGGCCAGTTCTCTCGATTGAGGTGTACGGCCGTCCTGCGCCGTCGGAAACGCTCGTTCTGCCGTTACATCCATGGGACTGCCGCTCGTCACTCTCCGATGATATCGAAATACGCCAGGATGATCGGGCCTGTCCCGACGACGGCGGTGCACCAGCGGCCGTGATCCGACGGATCGGCCTGTGGAGCGGGTGATCGGGATCGAACCGACGACATTTTGCTTGGGAAGCAAATGCTCTACCGACTGAGCTACACCCGCGAGGCCGAGGTCTCGACGCGGCACACCGGCCGTTGCCGACGTGCACGCGGCAACGCTATCAGCTCGCGTCGCCGCTGACCAGTCCCTTTCCGACCCGGCCCGTCAGCCGTCGGCGGGAGTGATGCCGAGCGCCAGCGCCACGAAGTCGAGCCGGTCCTGGCCCCAGAACAGGTCGTCGCCGATCACCCAGGTCGGGGAGCCGAACACGCCGCGCTCGTGCGCCGCTCGCGTCGCCTCGGCGTAGCGCTCGCGCGCGGCCGGCTTCGCCGCGGCGGCGGCGAGCGCCTGTCCGTCGAGGCCGGCGTCACCGGCCAGGGCGACGAGCGTGTCGGGATCGGCCACGTTCCGCTCGTCGCGCCAGACCGCCGTCAGCACCGCGTCGCTCAACCGTCCGGCCGCCCGCCGTGGATCCTCGCCTTCGGCGAGCCCGGCACCGGCCGTTGCGGCATGCACCATGCAGGCGGCCTGCGTCTGGTCGGCCGGAAAGTGGGCGGGTTCCAGGTTCATCGGCACGCCGAGATGGTGCGACCAGCGCGCCAGTTCCTCGAGCCGGAACCGCTGGCGCGCCGGATGACGCTTCGCCGGCGGCGTGCCACCCATCTCCGAGAAGGTGCCGCCGACGTCGATCGGCAGGTAGTCGACGATCGCGCCGGAATGCTCGACGAGGGCGTTGAAGCGACCGATCGCGAGATAGCTCCACGGGGAGATCAGGAAGTGGTGATAGGCGACGGTTCGGGGCATGGGCGTCTCGGCGAGGCGGGCGTGCGAGCCGTGCATTGTGCCGCACGGCGGCCGGGAGTGGTCCCTGCGCGACTCCGGTGGCGCCGACGGGCAAGCGCGCGCGGGTATCGTGTCCTCGCCGCGACACGCCGCGTGCACCGGCCGGACGGTGGTCGGCACGCCTCGCACGCCTCCGGTATAAACCGCCTTCCCGCCGAGAGACACCGACCGTGATCGCCGTACTCCGACAATCCTGGGCCTTGCTGCTCGGCATGCTCCTGCTGATGCTCGGCAACGGCCTGCAGGGCACGCTCCTCGGCGTGCGCGGCTCGCTCGAGAAGATCGACGCCGGCACGATGGGCTACATCATGTCGGCGTACTTCGTCGGCTTCCTGCTCGGCTCGCGCATGGCGCCGTTCATGTTGCAGCGGGTCGGCCACGTGCGCGTGTTCGCCGCCCTCGGCTCGCTGGTCTCGGCGGCCTTCATCCTGTACGGCGCCGCCGTCGACCCGCTCGCCTGGACCGCGCTCCGGCTCGTCGTCGGGTTCTGTTTCTCGGGCATCTACGTCGTCGCCGAGAGCTGGCTCAACCACGCCTCGGACAACGAGACGCGCGGCCAGGCGCTGTCGCTCTACATGATCGTGCAGATGAGCGGCATGGTGCTCGGGCAGCTCCTGCTGAACGTCGCCGACCCGGGAGGCTACGGCCTGTTCGTGCTGATCACGGTGCTCGTGTCGATCTCGTTCGCGCCGATGCTGCTGTCCTCTTCTCCGGCCCCCCGGCACCAGATCGCGCGGGCGATGCCGCTCGCCACCCTGATCAGGACGTCACCCCTCGCGTGCGTCGGCATGCTGCTGCTCGGCGGCGTGTTCGCCGCGCTCTACGCGATGGCGTCCGTCTACGCGACCGAGCGCGGCCTGTCGGTCGCGAACACGTCGCTGTTCATCACGATGATCTTTCTCGGCGGGCTGCTCTTCCAGTATCCGATCGGGTGGCTGTCGGATCGCGTCGACCGGCGCATCCTGATCATCGGCACGACCGGACTCGGCGCGGGTGCGTCGGTCGTCGCCGCGGTCTACGGTACCTCGTTCCCGGTGCTGCTCGTCTGCGCGCTGACCGTCGGTGGCGTCGCCAGCCCGCTCTACTCGCTGCTCGTGGCCTACGCCAACGACTACCTCGAGGTCGAACAGATGGCCGCGGCCTCGGGGGGGCTCCTGTTCATCAACGGCTTCGGCGCGATGAGCGGCCCGATCGTGGTCGGATGGGCGATGTCGAGCTACGGCATCGAGTGGTTCTTCGTCTCGATCGCCGCGCTGCTGACCACGATCTGCCTCTACGGCCTCTGGCGCATGACCCGACGTCCGCACCTCGTCAGGGACGAACCGGCGCCGTACCTCGCGATCAGCTCGCGCACCGGTATCGTCGCGACCGAGATGGCGCTCGAGGCGGCCGACGAGGCGCAGCTCGACGCGCTCGAGGAGGCCGAGGAGACGTTCGAGACGGCGGTGCACGCCGAGGCCCCGCCGGACTCGCCCGACACGCGCTGAGCCGGTGGCCCGTGGCTCAGGTGACAGGCGCGAACGGTTCGGCGGCCAGCAGCTCGGCGATGGTGCGGAAGTTCGCGGGCTTCAGCAGGTGGTGGTCGAAACCCGCCTCCCGTGACCGGACGCGATCCTGCTCCTGGCCGTAGCCGGACAGCGCGACGAGCAGGAGAGGTCGCTCGCCGTAGCGCTCGCGCATCGCGCTCGCGACCTCGTAGCCGTTCGCCCCCGGGAGCCCGATGTCGAGCACCGCCGCGTGCGGCTCGAACGACTCGACGAGTCTCAGCGCATCGAGCCCGTCCCGCGCCGTCCGCACCTCGTAGCCCTTCATCGAGAACAGCTTCTCCAGGGCCGACACCGTCTCTACGTTGTCGTCGACGAGCATCAGGCGGCGGCCCCCGGACGGGACGCTCGCGGGAGCGTCCGCGAGGGCGCCCGCGGTGGCATCGGGCAGCGCGGCACGGGACGGCGGATCACCCCCGACGGCAGGATGCGGCTCGCCCTTCCCGGGCGTCACGGCAGCCGTGGCCGGATGCTCGTCGCGGCGCGCGCGCGGCCCGGACATGTGCTTCCCGGTCGTGTCTCGGCCTTCGCCCACGGGGGCGTGCGGCGCCGCCGCGACGGGCGCGGGAACGGCGGGCAGGCGGACCACGAAGCGCGTGCCGAGGCCGGGCCCGTCGCTGTGGACGGCGACGTCGCCGTCGTGCATCTCCACGATCCGCTGCACCAGCGTCAGTCCCATGCCGAGACCGCCGAGGCTCCGGTCGATCGTCGTGTCCACCTGGGAGAACAGCTCGAACACGCTGGCGAGGGCGTCGGTGGCGAGACCGACGCCCTCGTCGGAGACCGTGACCCGTGCGAAGCCGTCCTCCTCGGCGAGCGTGACCCGGATCGTGCCGCGCCGCTCGCCGTACTTCAGGGCGTTGATCAGGAGATTGTCGAGCACCTGGGCGAGGCGCGTCGTGTCGACGGCCGCGTGCACGGGCCGCTCGGGAACGTCGACGACCATGCGGTAGCCGCTCGCCTCGGCCTGGGTACGGATCTCCCCGACGCTCCGCTCGATCAGCGGTGCGAGCATCGCCGTCTCGCGTCGCAGGATCACCTTGTTGAACGTGTAGCGCGAGACGTCGAGCAGGTCCTCGAGGATGTTCGACAGGCGCGAGATCTGCCCGCGCATCATCGTCCGCGCCCAGTCGAGCTCCTCGGAGGCGGAGGCGGACTCGACCAGCGAGACGCCGACGCTCAGCGACTCGAGCGGGTTCCGAAGCTCGTGCGAGAGCATCGCGAGAAACTCGTCCTTGCGGTGATCGTTGTCTTGCAGCGCCCGGTAGAGGCGCACGTTCTCCAGCGCGGCGGCGACCCGCACGCCGAGCTCCTGACCGATCTGGCGATCCTTGGCCGTGTAGCGCGTGTCGCCGCCGGCGCGGTAGAAGTGCAGTATCCCGAGCCGGCGCCCGCGCAGGATCAGCGGCACGCCGAGATAACTGCCGACGCCGAGCGCCCGGAGCGACAGGCGTTCGGAGCGCGTGCGCACGAGCAGGTCGAGCTGCACGGGCTCCAGCACGTCCAGGATCGTCGACTGATGCTGATCGAGCATGCAGGCCAGCAGGGCCGGCAGCGGCTTCTCGCCGTCGACCGGGCCGACCGCCTCGGCCGCGAGCAGCGAATGGGTCGCCGCGACGCGCCGCAGCTCGCCCTCGGGAGTCGCCAGATCGACGCTGCAGTGATCGCCGAGGAACGGCACGGCGAGCCGCGCGACCTGCTCGAGCGTGCCGGGATCGTCACCGAGCGTGTTCAGCGGCACGCTGACGTCGGCGAAGAAGCGGTCGCGCTGCTCGGCGAACTTGCGCGTCGTGATGTCCTGGATGACGCCGCCGATGTGCTGCCCGTCGCCACCGAGACCGCGGTTGATCCCGGCACGCGCCGAGATCCAGCGGAGCTCGCCGTCGCGGCGGACGATGCGCGCCTCGAAGTCCAGGTCGGCGCCGCTCTCGAGCGCCCGCGAGAACGCGCGCTCGACCCGTTCACGATCGTCGGCGTGGATGTGGCCGAGGAAGACCTGGTAGTTCCACGCCTCGCTCGCGTCACGTTCGTAGCCGAAGATCTCGGTCACGCGACGCGACTGGAAACCGCTCCGGGTGCGGATGTCCATCGACCACTCGCCGAGGCGGCTGACGTCGAGCGCGTGGGTCAGGCGGCGCTGGTTCTGGCGCAGCTCCCACTCGATCTCGAGCTGCTCGGTGACGTCGCGCGCGATGCAGACGACGTAGTGTCCGATCGACGCGCCGTCGCTGACCACCGAGGCCGACCAGGCGGCGGGCACGCGGCTCGCGCTCCGGCGGTGGATCATGACCACGTCGGTCGAGTGGGAACCGTGGGACATGACCACGGGGAGCAGGAGATGGGGCGGTGCGGACGTGCTGTCGGCGACGATGTCGGTGAAACCGAGGCGCCTGATGTCCTCCTCGCGCCCGATGCCGAGCATGCGCCGACCCGCCGCGTTCATCGACAGGCAGCGCCCGTCCGTCGAGTGGATCGAGACGTAGTCGGGCAGGTACTCGATCAGCTCGGCGAGGCGCGACGACTGCTCGTGCACGTCGACGGCGGGCAGCTGCCGGACGACGAGCACGTGGCGGTTCGCACCGCCTTCCGACGCGTCACCGGCGTACCTGGCGACGCTGCCCTCGCACGGCACCTCCCGACCGTCGGGCCGCACGAGGCGAAAGCGCACCAGGTGGACATCGGGACGCTCGCCGCTCGGTGAGCAGCGCGCCGCGAGCAGCGAGCGGTCCTCGGGGTGCACGATCCCGAGCAGGTCGTCGAGGCGTTCGAACGCGTCGGGCCGGCGTCCCGTCAGCGACTCGACCGCCCCCTCGAGCACCAGCTCGTCGGCCTCCGGCTCGTGCCAGACGACGAACTGTCCGGTGGCCTCGAACGCGGTCTCGAGCGCCTGCTGTCTGACCGAAGGAGCCATGCGGACGCGCGGGCGACCTGAACGGGGAGGGAGCCGGCACGCTAGTCTTTCCCCCCGAGCCGAGGCAAGCGAAGTCGCCTTTCCGGCCAGAATCTACACTCGGCGCCATCCCGGAAGGGCGCCCCTGCGGGCGCCCCTGCGGGCGCCCCGCTACTCGACCGTGACGGACTTCGCGAGATTCCTGGGCTGGTCGACGTCCGTGCCCTTGATCAGCGCGACGTGGTAGCTCAGAAGCTGGAGCGGGATCGTGTAGATCAGCGGCGCGATCAGGGGATCGCAGTGCGGCACCTCCAGCACGGTCATGGTCTCGTCGCTCTCGAAGCGGGCCTCCGGATCGGCGAACACGTACATGATCCCGCCGCGCGCGCGCACCTCCTCGACGTTCGACTTCAGCTTCTCGACCAGATCGTTCGCCGGAGCGACGACGATGACCGGCATGTCGGCATCGATCAGCGCGAGCGGACCGTGCTTGAGCTCGCCGGCGGCGTAGGCCTCGGCGTGGATGTAGGAGATCTCCTTGAGCTTCAGCGCCCCTTCCATCGCGATCGGGTACTGGTCCCCGCGCCCGAGGAAGAGGCTGTGGTGCTTGTCGGCGAACTCCTCGGCGAGCCCCTGGATGGATTCCTCCATGCCGAGCACCTGCTCGAGCTTCGCCGGCAGGGACAGGAGCGCGGTGACGATCTCGTTCTCGCGCTCGCCCGAGAGCCCCTTGCCGCGACCGATCGCCGTGGCGAGCATCAAGAGGCCGGTCAGCTGTACCGTGAACGCCTTGGTCGAGGCGACGCCGATCTCGGCGCCGGCCTTCATCAGGTAGGTCATGTCCGACTCGCGCGTCAGCGACGAGCCCGGCACGTTGCACAGCGTCAGGCTGCTCATGTAGCCCTGCTCCTTCGCCAGCCTGAGCGCGGCGAGGGTGTCGGCCGTCTCGCCGGACTGCGAGATCGTCACGAGCAGGCTGTTCGGGCGGACGAAGGACGAGCGGTAGCGGTACTCCGAGGCGATCTCGACGTTGCACGAGACGCCGCCGAAGTCCTCGAACCAGTAACGGGCGGTCATGCCCGCGTGATAGCTCGTGCCGCAGGCGATGATCTGCACGTGCTCGACGCCGGCGAGGAGCTCGGCGGCGTTCTCCCCGAACGTGCTGTCGAGCACGCGACCCTGGGCGAGCCGACCCTCGAGCGTGCGCTGGATGGCCACCGGCTGCTCGTGGATCTCCTTCTGCATGTAGTGGCGGTAGTTGCCCTTGTCGCTCGCGTCGTGCGACAGCATCGACTCCTCGACGGCACGCTCGACCGGCTCCCCGTGCGCGTCGACGATGCGCACGGCATGGCGCGTGATCTCGGCGACGTCGCCTTCCTCGAGCATCGCGAAGCGGCGCGTGACCGGCAGGAGCGCGAGCTGGTCGGAAGCGATGAAGTGCTCGCCGATGCCGTAGCCGACGACGAACGGGCTGCCGGAGCGCGCGCCGATGAGCCGCTCCGGGTCGTCACGGTCCATGATCACCATGCCGTAGGCGCCGATCAGGCGGCGCGAGACGCTCTGCACGGCCTCGAACAGCGAGAAGGCCGTCTTCAGCTCGTGGTCGACGAGGTGAGCGATGACCTCGGTGTCGGTGTCGGATTCGAACACGTAGCCGAGTCCCTTCAGCTCCTCGCGAAGCTCGGCGTGGTTCTCGATGATGCCGTTGTGCACGACGGCGATCCGGTCGGTGGAGACGTGCGGGTGGGCGTTCCGCTCGCTCGGCTCGCCGTGCGTCGCCCAGCGGGTGTGGGCGATGCCGACGCCGCCGGGCAACGCCTGCTCGGCAACCGCGTCGGTGAGCATCTTGACCTTGCCGACGCGGCGGATGCGACGCATCTCCCCGTGTCGGTCGATGGCGGCGATACCGGCCGAGTCGTAACCCCGGTACTCGAGGCTCTGCAGCCCCGCCAGCAGGATGTCCGCGATGTCGCGCTGGGCGACGGCGCCCACGATTCCGCACATGGCTCTTGCTCTCTGTGTTCTGTCGTCGGTTCGTGAAACCGCCCGGAACGGGCGCGGCGGGACGGATCGTGTCCTTCGTCAGCCCTTCGGCTTCTTCTTCGGACGCGACCAGCCGTCCACGTGTCGCTGTTCGGGGCGGGTCAGCGCGAGCGTCCTCGGCGGCACGTCCCGCCCGATCGTGGAGCCGGCCCCGACCGTCGCGCCGTCGCCGACCGTCACCGGTGCGACCAGCACCGTGTTCGAGCCGATCGAGGCGTCGTCGCCGATGCGGGTACGGTGCTTGTTCGCGCCGTCGTAGTTGGCCGTGATCGTGCCGGCGCCGATGTTGCTGCGCCGGCCGACCTCGCTGTCGCCGACGTAGCTGAGATGGTTGACCTTGCTGCCCTCTCCGAGGGAGGCGTTCTTGATCTCGACGAAGTTGCCGATGCGCGTGTCCGCTCCGAGACACGTGCCCGGACGCAACCGCGCGAACGGCCCGACGCTCGCTCCGGCGCCGACCTCGGCGCCCTCGAGCACGGAGCTGGCGAGCACCGTCGCGCCGTCGGCGACGACGCTGTCGGTGATCGTGCAGTTCGGTCCGATGCGCACGCCGTCGCCGAGCGTGCAGCGCCCGACGAAGACGCAGTTGACGTCGATCTCGCAGTCGGTGCCGGTCTCGAGGGTGCCGCGCACGTCGAGCCGGGCGGGATCGGCGAGCGTGACGCCGGCGCCCATCAGTTCCTCGGCCACCGCTCCCTGGTAGAGGCGTTCGAGACGGGCGAGCTGGACGCGGCTGTTGACGCCGTCGACCTCCCAGGCGTCGTCGGGGTGCACGGCCCGGATCGAGAGTCCGTCACGCACGGCGAGCGCGAAGATGTCGGTGAGGTAGTACTCGCCCTGGGCGTTGTCGTTGCCGAGTCGGCCGATCAGCGTGCGCAGCGTGCCTCCGCGGACCGCGACGACGCCGGCGTTGACCTCGTGGATGCCGAGCTGATCGTCGCTCGCATCCTTCTGCTCGATCACGCCGACGACCGCGCCGCCCTCGCGCAGGATCCGCCCGTAGCCGTTCGGGTCGTCCATCATCAGCGTCAGCAGGCCCACCGTGCCGGCATCGCAGACGTCGATCAGCGCCCGGTAGGTGCTCGCCCGGGTCAGCGGCACGTCGCCGTAGGTGATCAGCACCGTGTCGTCGTCGCCGATCCCGTCGAGCCCCTGTCCGACCGCGTGCCCGGTGCCGAGCTGCTCGCCCTGCAGCGCCCACCGGACATCGTGGTCGATCGTCTCGCGGACCTGCTCGGCACCGTGGCCGATGACGACGGTGATGGCGTCGGGCGAGAGGCTCGCCGAGGTGTCGAGCACATGGGCGAGGAGCGGCTTGCCGGCGAGGCGATGCAGGACCTTCGGCAGGGCCGACTTCATGCGGGTGCCCTTGCCGGCGGCGAGGACGATGACGCGAACGGGCATGGACGAGGCTCGGCGTGTGCGGGACGGGAAAGTGCTACAGGTGTCGGCGCCGGGTGCGCGACGCTGAACGGTGCACGCACGGAGGCGAGGTGAATCGCCGGAAGACGTGACCGGCGTCACCGTCACGGCCGGTGCGACGGAGGTGATGGTAGTGCGATCCCGGCACGAGCGCAGGAATCCTGCCCGGTACCGGGCAGGATCGATGCCGGACTCGGTCGGAACGCGCCCCGGGACCCTATCAGGACCGCCTCAGGATCCGACCGAGGCTCGATCCGGACCGGTCGAGGTTCTCGGCCGGGACTCCGGGCGAGAGGCGGGGCCGGCCTCGAGTCGACCTCAGGGCCAGGTCAGCTTCGACGCGTCCGACGAGGTGATCCGCCCGACCCGCTTCGACTGTACCGTCGCGGCGAGGATCCCGCGCCAGCCGAACGAGGCGCTGACCGCCCGCTCCGCCCGCTCCGCGTAGCCGCCCGCGAGACCGTCCGGGCCGTGCTTGTCGATCAGCGCGAGGTTGACGAGGTTGCCGATCAGGCCGAGATGGGTGAACGCCTGCGGGAAGTTCCCGAGGAATTCGCCGCTGTCCGGGTCGATCTGCTCGGCGTACAGCCCGACGTCGTTCGCCCGCGCGACGAGCCGCTCGACGCGCGCCCGCGCCTCGTCCACGCGCCCCGAGACGAGCTCGGCATCGACGAGCCACGACGTGCAGAGCAGAAACGCCCCCTCCTCGCCTTCCAGGCCGTCGTCGCCGGCGTAGCGGAGCAGGAGATCCTCGCCGCGACCGAGCTCGGAGCGGACGGTGTCGATGGTCGCCTCGAGAACGCCCTTGGCGGCCTTGTAGCCGAGCATCGGCACGAGCAGCATGGCCGAGTCGGTACCGCCCTCGTAGCTCTGCTCGAACCCGCGCGAGCTGATCGCGTTGGCGTCGATCGAGCGGCGGATGCGATCGGCGACCGGCCGCCAGCGCTCCTCGCCCAGGAGCCGCGCGGCACGATCCATCGCGACCCAGCTCATCAGTTTCGCGTGCACGTGCTGGCGCGGCTCGCCGCGCATCTCCCAGAGGCTCTCGTCCGGCTCCTCCCAGTGCGTCTCGACGAACGCCGCGACCGCCTCCAGCAGGCGGCGGTACTGCTCGTCGAGTTCCCCGTCGAGCGTGGTGTAGACGAGGGCCAGATCGAGCATGTGCCCGAAGTTGTCGATCTGGCGCTGGTCCCAGGCACCGTTGCCGACGTGCACCGGCGAGCTGCCGCGGTAGCCGTCGAGGTGCTCGAGCTCGCGCTCGTCGAGCGCGAGCGCACCGTCGATGCCGTACATCGGCTGCACGTCGGGGAGCGAGGCCGTCGCCGAGCGCGACAGGAAGCCGTGAAAGCGTTCGACCTCGCCCGAGTAGCCGAGCACGGCGAGCGCGTACAGCGCGAACGAGGCGTCGCGCACCCAGCAATAGCGGTAGTCCCAGTTCCTGACACCGCCGACGTCCTCCGGCAGCGACGTCGTCGGCGCGGCCACGATAGCGCCGGTGGGCGCGTAGGTCAGCGCCTTCAGCACGAGCGCGCTGCGCCGCATGGCGTCCGCGTGCGGGCCGTCGTAGCGACAGTAGCCGAGCCATTCCTCCCAGAACGCGCGCGTGGTGTCGAGGAACGCGCCGACCCGCGCGCACGGCGACTCGCCCTCCACGCGGGTCGAGGCGAGCACGTGATCCGATCGCTCGCCCGCCCGGACGGTGAACGTCGCCCGCGCCCGGTCGCCCTCGATCGCGAAGTCGAGCTCGCTGTGCAGCGAGGGTCCGGGTCGCGACGGATCGAGCCGCCCGTCGACGCACTCGAGCGTGACGTCGGTCTTCGCGAAGTCGGCCGATGGCCGGTACTCGACATCGAGACTCACCTCGCCCTCTAGCCCCTCGACGCGACGCATGATCCAGCCCGGCGCGTTCAGGTGGACGTAATCGTGGGTGCCGGCGTCCAGCTTGCGCCCGACCGGCATGCAATCGATCAGCGCGACGCGCCCGCTCGCCGTCGTGAACTCGGTACGCAGGATGTTGGTATCGGGAAGGTAGGCCCGCGTGACGGTGTGCTCCGCGGCCGGACGGATCGACCAGTGCCCGCCGCGCCTCGCGTCGAGCACGCGGCAGAAGACCGGATCGGCGTCGAAGCGACGGAGCGTCGCCCAGTCGATGCCGCCGTCCCGCGAGACCAGCGCCGCGCCGTGACAGTCGCCGATCAGCGCGTAGTCGGCGATCGGACGGTAGTCGCCCATCAGCCGTTCTCCCGAAAGGAGGGGTAGAGGCTCATGCCGCCGTCGACGACCAGGGTCGTGCCGACGATGTAGTCGGAATCGTCCGAGGCGAGCCAGGCGGCGGCGCGGGCGACGTCCTCCTTCTCGCCGACGCGCGCGTAAGGAATCAGTTCCAGGAGCCTCTTCCTGGCTTCGGGCTCGCGCCAGGCATCCTCGTTGATGTCCGTCGCGATGGCGCCGGGGGCGATCGAGTTCACGCGGATGCGCTCGCGCGAGACCTCCTGCGCGAGACTCTTCATCAGCAGCATGACGCCCCCCTTGGAGGCGGCGTAGTTGACGTGGCCGGCCCACGGGATGATCTCGTGGATCGAGCTCATGCAGACGATCTTGCCGCGGGCCCGCGAGACCTCGGACCCGGGCTGCGCGCGGAAGCGCCGCACCGCCTCGCGCAGGCACAGGAACTGTCCGGTCAGGTTCACGTCGATGACGGTGTTCCACTCCTCGAGCGTCATGTCGCCGAACGCCGCGTCCTGCTGCAGCCCGGCGTTGGCGACGACGATGTCGACCCGCCCGTACGCCTCGTCGCAGGCGTCGAACAGCCGGACGATGTCGTCCTCCTTCGAGACGTCGGCCCGCACGACGATCGCCTCGCCGCCGCCGTCCCGGATCCGCCGACCGATCGCCTCCGCCTTCTCCCCGGAGGAGCGGTAGTTGACGACGACGCGGGCGCCGCGAGCGGCGAGCTCGACGACGATGGCGGCGCCGAGACCGGTGCCCGAGCCCGTGACGAGGGCGGTCTGACCTTTGAGCGGAAGGGCTTGAGCGGACATGAGGTCGGGTTCCGGTGATGAGTCGCCGTCCGATGCTATGCCGAGCGGGCGGTTCCCGCCCGTCGACCGATCCGATTTCCACTGCCGACGCCGACCGGCTCCGAGAAGAGCCACGGCGCGAGCCGGTGGACGCGAGCGATCAGCGCCACAGCGCGACCAGCAGACACAACGCTCCCGCACCGCCTCCGACCCAGACGAGCGAGGGAACCTCGCCGGGCGTCGCGATCGTGTGCGCCGCACCGAACAGCGACGCGCCGATGACCAGCGCGGCACCGGCGATGCTTGCGCGCAGCCGCTTCGCCCCGGCCGCCACCCCCGTGGGATCGGACACGCCGCCGCCCATGCCGCTCACGGCTCCTTGACCGCCCGCACCCCGGCCGTGACCGCCCTGCCCGCCGCCGCTCCCGATCAGCGCGAGCCCCTCGCGCGACACGCGGTTCTGAAGCTCGAGGAAGTCGTGCACCAGCATCGGCATCTCGGGCAGCGCCTTCGCGATCGCCGGCAGCTCGGCCACGAGACGCTTGAGCACGTTCTTCGGATTGCTCTTCTGCAGCACCCACTCCTGCAGGAACGGCTTGCCGGTGGCCCACAGGTCGAGCTCGGGGTAGAGCTCGCGCCCGAGTCCCTCGATGTTCAGCAGCGTCTTCTGCAGGAGCACGAGCTGCGGCTGCACCTCCATCTCGTAGCGGCGGGCGACGTGGAAGAGCTGGAGCAGCACCGTCCCGAACGAGATCTCCGAGAGCGGCTTGTCGAAGATCGGCTCGCAGACCGAGCGGATGCCCGCCTCCAGCTCGCTGACGCGGGTGTACGGGGGTACCCAGCCGGAGTCGATGTGCAGCTGCGCGACGCGGCGGTAGTCGCGCTGGAAGAACGCCAGCAGGTTCTCCCCGATGTAGCGCTGGTCCTCGTCGGTCAGGGACCCGACGATGCCGAAGTCGACGGCGATGTACCGCGGGTGATCGGGCCGCTCGCGGGAGACGAAGATGTTGCCCGGGTGCATGTCGGCGTGGAAGAAGTTGTGCTGGAACACCTGCGTGTAGAAGATCTCGACGCCGTGCTCGGCGAGCTTCTTCATGTCCATGCCGATGCGCTTCATCTCGGCCACGTCGCGGATCGGGATGCCGTCGATGCGCTCCTGCACCATGACCGTCGTGCGGGTGTGCTCCCAGTACACCTTCGGGATGTGCAGGAGCTCCGAGCCCTTGAAGTTGTTGGCGAGCACGACCGCGTTGGTCGCCTCGTGCACCAGGTCGAGCTCGTCGTGGATCGTCCGGTCGTACTCGGCCACCACCTCGCGCGGACGCAACCGTCGCCCGTCGGAGAGCACGCGCGAGGCGAGGTCCGCGAGTGCGTACATCAGCGAGACGTCGCGATCGATCGTCTCGAGGATGCCGGGACGCAGCACCTTGATGACCGCGTCGCTGCCGTCGTGCAGCGTGATGCCGTGCACCTGCGCGATCGAGGCGGAGGCGATCGGCGTGTCCTCGAAGCTCGCGAACAGCGTGGCGATCGGTTCGCCGAGCGCCGTCTCGATCTCCCTTCGCGCGACGTCCGAGGGGAACGGCGGCACGCGATCCTGGAGCTTCGCGAGCTCGTCGCCGATGTCGTCGGGCAGGAGATCGCGCCGCGTCGAGAGCATCTGCCCGAGCTTGACGAAGACCGGGCCGAGCTCCTCGAGCGCGAGCCGGATGCGCGCGCCGCGCGGCAGGGCACGCGTCTCGGCGCTCGCCCAGCGTGTCGGCGACAGGAGCGTCACGTGACGGAGTGCCCGCGCGCGGGTACCCGACAGGAAGAGATCCTCGAGACCGTGGCGGACGAGCACGCGCTGGATCGTCGCGAAGCGACCGATACGCGACATCATCGGTCGCCGGTGCCGGCACGCCCTGCCGTGTCGCCGGTGCCCGTGCCTGCGCCGCCGTCCGCGTTCGCCGCACGTCCGCGCTCGAATCGCCGGATTCGCGCCTCGAGCCGGTCGGCCGCCGCGCGGAGCTCGTCGACATCGCCACCGAAGCGCTCCACCTCGTCGCGTGTCGTCAGGAGCTCGCTTTCCTCCTCGAGGTATTCCGCGACGTTCGCCCGGAAGCCGGCCCGGGTCCGCCCCGCCCACGCGCGGGCATCGCGCCCGGCGACCCCGACCCGCCGGGCGAGCGTGCCGCCGAGCACCGGGGCGACGATCTCCTCGAGATCGACATCGAGTCCGGAGACGAGCTCGGAGAGCCCCTGCGCGACCCCGAGATCGCCCTCGACCTTGACCTCGCCGGTGTACAGCGCGTCGTTGCCGCCGGACAACGAGCGGAGCGCGCCGACCGTGCCCGCGATGCTCACGTCGGCCTCGCCGTCGAACGCACCGAACACGTCGACGTGCCCGTCCACGATCGACAGCGCGAGCTCGACGTCGGTGTCGCCGATGGCCGAGCGCACGACGAGCCGCACGACGCGGCCGTCGAGCCGCGCGAGACGCTCCGCCGTGTCGGGATCGAACGCCAGCAGCGCGGCGATCGCGCGCTCGAGGGCGAAGGCGAGCGGTGCGGGCAGCGGGGTCGGCACCTTCAGAGCTTGAACCCCTTGTGCAGGGCGACGATGCCCCCGGTGAGATTGTGGTGCTCGACGCGCTCGAACCCCGCCTCGCCCATCATCGACGCGAGCGTCTCCTGATCGGGGTGCATGCGGATCGACTCGGCGAGGTAGCGGTAGCTGTCGGCGTCGCCGGCGACGAGCTTGCCCATCATCGGCAGCGCCGTGAACGAGTAGGCGTCGTAGGCGCGGGCGAGGAGTGGCAGCACGGGCTTGGAGAACTCGAGCACGATCAGCCGCCCGCCGGGCTTGAGCACACGGTGCATCGACTCGAGCGCGCGCGCCTTGTCGGTGACGTTCCGGAGCCCGAACGCGATCGTCACGCAGTCGAACGTGTCGTCGGCGAACGGCAGCGCCTCGGCATCGCTCTGGGCGTAGTGGACGTTGCCGACGACACCCGCGTCGACCAGACGCTCGCGTCCGCTCCTGAGCATCGCGGCGTTAATGTCGGCGAGCAGCACCTGCCCGCCACTGCCGACGCGACGGGCGAGCTTCAGGGCCAGGTCGCCGGTACCGCCGGCGATGTCGAGCACGCGTTGACCGGGACGCGCCGCCGTCTGCTCGATCGCGAAGCGCTTCCACATCCGGTGGATGCCGAACGACATCAGGTCGTTCATGACGTCGTAGCTCGGCGCGACCGAGTCGAACACGTCACCGACCAGCGAGGCCTTGGTGCCCTTGTCGACGGTGCGATAGCCGAAGTGAGTGGTGTCGTCGTGCATGGTGGTGTCCCCGGCGGATCGGCCCGACGGGGCGTCCGCCCCCTCCTTACCCGCGCGCGTGCCGGGCGGATCAGCGCGGACGCCGTCGCGGACGCCGTCGCGGACGTCCTCGCGAACGTGATCGCGGGCATCGTCCCCGCCATCGCTCCAGGCGCCGTGCCGGGCGTCACCACCGGCGCCCGCGTCGTCCTCTTCCTTCCACCGACGCGTCACGCGATCGCCGATGCCTGCGCCGATGCCCGTGGCGACCGCGACACCGGTGACGACCGCGCGACGGGCGAGCGTCGCGGCGGTTCCCGCCACCACCGACGCCGCCTCGGCGACCGTCTCCGCCGTGTCCGAGGCGGCACCGGCGGCCGCGCGGCGCGCGTCCGGACCGGCCGCCCGCCACGCGACCTCGCGCACGGCTCGCTTGCCGACACCGACCGTGCCGCGGCGGACGGCTTCCGCGGCGACCTGGCGAGCCACGAGACGGGCGACCGTGCCGAGGATCACGACGCCGCCCCGCGTCGCGCGTGTCCGGCCGCCTCCAGCCGCGCCAGGTACTTCGCCCAGTTCTCCTCGTGACGCCTGCCCAGCGCGTACAGGTAGTCCCACGTGAACAGCCCCGAGTCGTGACCGTCGTCGAAGCGGATCTTCAGCGCGTAGTTGCCGCTCGGTTCCAGCCCCTCGATGCCGACGTCCTCCTTGCCGACCTGCAGCACTTCCTGTCCCGGTCCGTGGCCCTGCACCTCGGCCGACGGCGAGTGCACGCGCAGGTACTCGCACGTCAGGTTGCAGGTGTAGCCGTCGTCGAACGCGAGCTCGAGCACGCGGCTCTTCTGGTGGAGCTTGATGTCGGTCGGTCTCGGCACGGGACGGGTTCTCGCGGTTCGGTTCGGAAAGGGCGGCGGCGGCGGGTGCGATGCCGCGCCGGGGGCCGATGCGACGCGACTCCGGAGCCGGCTCGAAGGCGGCCCGGAGGCGGTTACTCAGAGGATGTAGCGACTCAGATCGACGTCCTGGACGAGATCGCCGAGGTGACCGTCGACGTAGTCGGCATCGACCTCGATCGTCGTGCCGCCCTGGTCCGCGGCGTCGAACGAGGCGTTCTCGAGCAGTCGCTCCATGACCGTGTGCAGACGTCGTGCGCCGATGTTCTCGGTGCTCTCGTTGACCTGCCAGGCGACCTCGGCGATGCGCCGGACGCCGGCCTCGGTGAACGAGAGGGAGACCTCCTCGGTGCCGAGCAGCGCCGTCGCCTGTTCGGTCAGCGAGGCCTTCGGTTCGGTCAGGATGCGCACGAAATCGTCGGTGGACAGGGCCTCGAGCTCGACCCGGATCGGCAACCGCCCCTGCAGCTCGGGGATGAGGTCCGACGGCTTGGCGAGGTGGAAGGCGCCGGAGGCGATGAACAGGATGTGATCGGTCCTGACCATGCCGAACTTGGTCGAGACGGTGGAGCCCTCCACGAGCGGCAGGAGGTCGCGCTGCACGCCGTCGCGCGAGACGTCGGCACCGCCCCCTCCCCCGCCTCCGGCGCCACCCGAGCCGCCTGGCCGCGCGACCTTGTCGATCTCGTCGATGAACACGATGCCGTTCTGCTCGACGGCGGCGAGCGCGCGCGTCTTGGTCTCCTCGTCGTCGACGAGCTTGGTCGCCTCCTCGTCGATCAGGAGCTTCATCGCCTCGCGGATCGGCAGCTTGCGCGTCTTCGTCCGCCCGCCGCCGAGGTTGGCGAACATGCCCTGCAGCTGCTGCGACATCTCCTCCATGCCGGGCGGGGCCATGATCTCGACGCCCGCCGGGCTCTGGCTGACGTCGATCTCGATCTCGCGATCGTCGAGATCGCCCTCGCGAAGCTTCTTCCTGAACTTCTGGCGCGTGCCGCTGCCGGCGGCCTCGACATCCTCCGATCCGCCCGACGACGAGGCGGTGAACCCGACACCGCGTGCCGGCGGCAGGAGCACGTCGAGCACGCGCTCCTCGGCGGCGTCCTCGGCGCGGTTCCTGACCCGGAGCTTCTCCTGCTCGCGCGTCTCCTTGAGGGCCACGTCGGCGAGATCGCGGATGATCGACTCGACATCGCGCCCGACGTAGCCGACCTCGGTGAACTTGGTCGCCTCGACCTTGATGAACGGCGCGTTGGCGAGCCTGGCGAGGCGGCGCGCGATCTCGGTCTTGCCGACTCCGGTCGGACCGATCATCAGGATGTTCTTCGGCGTGATCTCCTCGCGCAGGCTCTCGCCGAGCTGCTGGCGGCGCCAGCGGTTCCTGAGCGCGATCGCGACGGCACGCTTGGCGCTGTGCTGACCGACGATGTGCCGGTCGAGCTCCTGGACGATCTCGCGGGGCGTCATCTGGGACATGGATGGATCTTCAGTTCGCGTCGGGCGCGTAGTCGAGCGTCTCGACGACGAGCCGGTCGTTGGTGTAGATGCAGATGTCGGCGGCGGTCTCGAGGCTGTAGCGCACGATCCGCTCGGCGTCGAGCTCGGTGTGATCGAGCAGCGCACGCGCGGCGGCCCGCGCGAAGTCGCCGCCCGAGCCGATCGAGATGATGCCGCGTTCGGGCTCGATCACGTCGCCGTTGCCGGTGATGACCAGGGAGGCCTCGGCGTCGGCGACGGCGAGCAGCGCCTCGAGACGGCGAAGCGCCCGGTCGGAGCGCCAGTCCTTGGCGAGCTCGACGGCGGCACGCACGAGCTGGCCACCGTGCGCCTCGAGCTTGGCCTCGAAGCGCTCGAACAGAGTGAACGCGTCGGCCGTGCCGCCGGCGAACCCGGCGAGCACCTTGTCGTGATGCAGGCGGCGCACCTTGCGGGCGTTGCCCTTCATGACGACGTTGCCCATCGACACCTGACCGTCACCGCCGATGACGACCCGGTTGCCGCGCCTGACCGAGCAGATCGTCGTGCCCCGGAACTGCTCCATCTCGCGCGCTCTCCCGCATCGTGACGCGCCTGTCGGGGCGCCGGAAAATGAGAGGTATCGAGTGTACCGCGCCGCCGGTCACCTCCCTCGCCCCTGTGCAAAGTCGGACACCGGATAGGGATACCGGATCGGGGCCGGGCGCATGATAGCCTTCGGCCGATGCAGCTCAGCGTTCCCCAACGCGGCCCCGCCGACCGCGACAGCTTCCCCGTGGAGCCCGCGGACGTGGAGCAATGGCTGGCAGGGCTGTCGCTCGCCTCGGAGAACGACGCGCGCGAGATCCATCGCGGGTTGAAGCACAGCAACCGCCTGCACAACGATCCCGTCCGACGCCGCGCCGTGCTGGAGCGTTTCCTGCCGGTGCTCCGCGACCTGCACGCGCGACTGGCCGAACTGACGCGCGCCCAGCCCCTGCCGCTGGTACGGGAGTTCGCCCGCGAGGTGGCTCTGGTCGAGGCACTGCTCCGCGAGGAGGCGTTCGCGTTCAAGATCCTGCTCGCCGACAGCGCCGGGGCCGGGCCGGAACCGGAGGACGCCCGCCTGGCCATGCTGGCGCTCGCGCGGCGGGCGGACGTCATCGTGCACGGCTACCGGCGCCTGCCCGACGCCCTGTTCGAGGACGCGCACGCGCTGTACACGCTGTCCGAGTCGCACGGGCTTCTCGGTGCCGGAGGCTCGACGGGGATTCCCGGCATCGCCGACCACTACCACTACCTGCTGCTCCTGTCGGTCGCCGACACGCACCAGATCCGTGCGCGCCAGCTGCCGCTCGCACTCGACTTCCTGCGCGAGGCGGCGGCGGCGGACGTCACGCTCGAACACGTCGCTCCCGAGGCGCTCACCGACGTGTCCGCGCACGGCGATCACGCGTTCGCCGTCGACCTGGCTCGCGGGACGCGCCCCGAACGGGTCGCCTCGCTGCTCGTCGCCGAGCCGGACACGCTGAGGTTGTTCGACGTCGCCCCGGTACTCGCCCGCGTCGATCGCGCCATCGGACACACCCGCACGGTGCGCGGCAACACGCTCGGCGTCGATGTCCTCGAGCGCCAGACGCTCGGACGCCTGCGCACCGCGTTCGGTGGCGAGCGCGTGCGGCGCGGCGCTCGCACCGTCGCGAACGTGGCGCAGCCGGCCCTGTTCGGGCACAAGGAGATCACCACCCGTCTCCTGTTCGATTCCGCTCATGCCGACTCGCCCGACGACGCAGCGACCGCCGCGCTGGAGGGCGAAGGCTGGACACTCGTCAACCGCTCGGCGCAGGGGGCCTGCCTGCATCATCCCGCCTGCCTGCCCGGCACGGTGCAGGTCGGCGAGCTGGTCTCCCTGGACGCGCCGCTAGCGGAGAGCGGGTCGGAGCCGGCGGGCGAGCGAGCGGCGACGCTGCTCGGCACCGTTCGATGGGTGCGCTCCGGCAACGGCGCGGAGGTGAGGCTCGGGCTCGAATACCTCGCCCGCGGCGTCATGCCGGTCTCGGTCATGCCGACCGCGGCCCGGCCGACCGCGGCCCGGCCGATCACCGACGGCGAGACGGCGGTGGCCGAGAACGCCCTGATCATCGCCTGCAAGGTACAGCAGTCGATCGTGCAGACGATCCTGTTGCCGCCGTATCTCCACGAGGTCGGCGCGCAACTGACGGCCAGGCAGGGCAACCGCTCACGCCGACTGCGGCTGCGGACCGCCCTGCAGACCAACAGCCTGTTCGGGCACTTCGTGATCGAGTAGCCGCGCGCCGGGTCGGACCTCCGGGAGACGTCGTCAGCCGTCCTCGGTCTCGCGCTGACCGGACGCGTCGTGTCGTGCGAGCCGTGCCCGCGGGTGCGACTCGTCGTAGACCTTGGCCAGATGCTGGAAGTCGAGGTGGGTGTAGATCTGCGTCGTGCCGATGTCGGCGTGCCCGAGCAGTTCCTGGACCGCGCGCAGATCCCCGCTGCTCTCGAGCATGTGGCTCGCGAACGAGTGGCGGAGCACGTGCGGGTAGCAGTCGCGATCGAGCCCCTGGGACTCGGCGAGCTTCTTCAGCCGCATCTGCACGGTGCGCGGTGCGATGCGCTTGCCGCGCGAACTCAGGAAGACGGCCCGCTCGCTCGCTCCGGGCAGGCTCCGCCGGTAGCCGAGCCACTGGTTGATCGCCCGCACCGCGTGCTCGCCGACGGGAAGGTCGCGTGTCTTGCCGCCCTTGCCCGTGACCCGTACCTGCCCGACCGACAGATCCAGGTCGACCAGATCGATGCCGACCAGTTCGGCGAGTCGCAGACCGGACGAGTACATCAGCTCGAACATCGCCAGATCCCTGCAGATCATCGGATCGGCGAGGTTCCTGGTCAGCAGGCGATCGACCTCGTCCGGATCGAGCGTGGCGGGGAGGGCGCGGGCATCGCGCGGGGCGAGGATGTCGCGGGCAGGGTTCTTCTCGGTGACGCCGTGACGCATCAGGTGGTTGTAGAGGCCGCGCAGGGCAGAGAGACGCCTCGCGAGACTTCGCCCGGCGATACCGCTCCGGTGCTGCTCGGCGACGATCGCGCGGACGTCGCTCGCCTCGAGTGCCTGCCAGCTCTCGATGCCGCGCCGTCCGGCCGCGGCCGCCACCGCCTTCAGGTCGCGCGCGTAGTTGCTGACCGTGTGCGGCGAGCAGCGCCGCGCGACGCGGAGCTCCTCGAGGTAGCCGTCGATCGCCGGCCCGAACGCGTTCACGCGGGGAGCCGGCGGTTGGCAGGGAGCTCGATGTCGGCGGCATCGGCCGGCCGGAGGGTCGCCTCGGGAGAGTCGGGTATCGGAAGGACAGCTTCCCGAGAGGTAGCTTCCGGATGCTCGGCCCCCGGGAGACCGGCCCCCGAAGGGTCGGTTCCGAGAAACGCGCGCACACGCCGGCTCAGCACGCCGCCGAGCTGGTCGAGAAAGACCACGCCCTTGCCGACGGCGAAGCGCGACTCGTCGCGACTCGTCAGCATGACGATGCCGATCGTCCCGTCATGCTTCAGCGGAACCAGTGCCGCCGAGCCGATGCCGGCGCGCGCGTCCTCGTCGACCAGCGCGTCGAGCTCGGCGTCGGTGGGCAGCCCGCAACGCGTCCCGCCCGCTTCCAGAAGCTCGGCGAACGGCACGAGCCTGGCGTCGTCCGCGTCGCAGGTTCGATAGGCGTCGCCGGCGGGCACGTCGGCCAGCAGGACATGCACGGTGTCGGCGCCGAAGTTCTCGGCGAGACTGGCGCATGTGGCGTCGACGACCGCGTCCAGCGAATCGGCGGAGATGATCTCCTGCACGAGGGTGTGCAACCGTCCCTGCAGACGCTCGTTCGCGTGAGCGACGCCGATCAGGTCGCGGAGGTGGTTCTCGAGCGACAGGCACTGACTCCGGAGCACGTTCACCTGACGCTCGATCAGCGACACCGCCTTCCCGCTGGCGTGCGGGATGCTCAACCTCGGCAGCACTTCCCGATGCTGTTCGAAGAAGTCCGGGTTGGCCGTCAGGAAACGGAGCACGGCTCCAGCGTCCGGGCATCCGGCATCCGGCGTCCGGGCATCCGGCGTCCGGGCATCCGGCGTCCGGGCATCCGGCGTCCGGGCATCCGGCGTCCGGGCATCCGGGTCCCCGGTATCCGGGCCGTCGCCGGTGATCGTCTGGTCGGGCTGCATGGTGTCTACATCCTCGTGTGTCCCTCGAAGACTGTAGAACACGGCCCGGTCATTTCAATGACGGCGGTGCCGTCGTCGCGGCGGATGTCGAGCGTGCCGCCGGACAAGGTCACGCTGACCCTCCTGTCAAGCAGCCCCTGTCTCTGACCGATCGCGACGGCCGCGCAGGCACCGGTACCGCAGGCCCGGGTCTCGCCGACACCACGCTCGAACACGCGCAGGCGCAACGCGTTCCGGGACAGGATCTCGGCGAATCCGACGTTGACCCGGCGCGGGAAGCGAGCGTGGGACTCGAGCCGCGGTCCGAGCCGTTCGAGCGGTGCATCGTCGACGCTCGCGACGTTCAGGACGACGTGCGGATTGCCGATCGCCGCTGCCCCGACGACCAGGCTCTCGCCGTCGACATCGATGGCGTAGCGGCCGTCGACCGCTTCGGCGTCCGCGACGAACGGGATCTCGGCGGGCACGAAGGTCGGCGCTCCCATGCCGACGGTGACCTGCCCGTCGTCACGAAGCGCGAGCGTGATCAGTCCGCCTAGCGTGTTGACGACGAGCGCTCGCGTGTCGACCAGTCCGCGATCGACGACGAAGCGGGCGAAGCAGCGTGCACCGTTGCCGCAGTGCTCGACCTCGCCGCCGTCGGCGTTGTGGATGCGGTAGTCGAACGCGGCTTCCGCACGGGTGGCGCGCTCGACGACGAGCAGCTGGTCGAAGCCGACGCCGGTGCGGCGATCGGCCAGACGGCGGATGCGCTCGGGCGGCAGCACGACGTCGCCCGCCGTGTTGTCGACGACCATGAAGTCGTTGCCGAGCCCGTGCATCTTGGCGAAGGCGAGCGGGCCGGAATCCGACACTCCGGAATCGACCGACCCGGAGTCCTCGGGCGTGACACCCGGCTCGCCCGACGACACGTCGCCCGCGCTCACGGCAGCAGGAACTCGCGCGCGAACAGCGCCTCGGTCTCCTCGCGGGCGCGCACGAGATGAACCTCGTCGCCATCGACCAGCAGCTCGGCCGCCCGGGGGCGCGTGTTGTAGTTGGAGCTCATGACGGCGGCATAGGCGCCCGACGACATGACCGCGAGCAGCTCCCCCTCGGCGATGTCCAGCTCGCGCTCCTTGCCGAGGAAGTCGGCCGATTCGCAGATCGGACCGACGACGTCGTAGACCCGCGGCCCGGCATGCTCGGCGGAAGGCACGACGTCCGGTTCCGGGCTCGTCACCGGTTCGATCGCCTGCCAGGCGCCGTAGAGCGCCGGGCGGATCAGGTCGTTCATCGCGGCGTCGACGATCGCGAAGTGCCGCTCCTCGTTGCTCTTCAGGTATTCCACCCGCGTCAGCATGACACCCGCCTGTCCGACGATCGCGCGGCCCGGCTCGACGACGATCTCCAGCCCGCGCTCGCCGACCGCCTCGATCACGCAGCGCGCCCAGGCCTCGATGTCGAGCGGCTCCTCGTCACGGTAACGGATGCCCTGACCGCCGCCGACGTCGACGTGAGACAGAGCGATGCCCTCGGAGGCGAGCGTGTCGACCGTCTCGAGGAGCCGGGCGAGCGCATCGCGGTACGGATCGATGTCGGTCAGCTGCGAGCCGATGTGGCAGTCGATGCCGTGCACGTCGATCGATTCGAGCGCGGCCGCCCGGCGGTAGAGCGCCGCCACGTCCGCCATGCCGACGCCGAACTTGTTCTCCTTCAGCCCGGTCGAGATGTAGGGGTGGGTGCCGGCGTCGACGTCGGGGTTGATGCGAAACGAGACCGGAGCGTGGGTGCCGTGCGCGCGCGCGACACCGGCGAGACGCTCGAGCTCGGCACCGGATTCGACGTTGAAGCAACGGATGCCGGCCTCGAGCGCGAGCGCCATCTCGTCGGCGCTCTTGCCGACGCCGGAGAACACGATGCGCTCGGGCAGACCGCCTGCGGCGAGCACCCGCTTGAGCTCGCCGCCGGAGACGATGTCGAACCCCGAGCCGAGCCGGGCGAGCGTGTCGAGCACGGCCAGGTTGGAGTTCGCCTTGACCGAATAGGCGATCAGGTGGGGATGGTTCCCGAGCGCGTCGTCGAAGCGGCGCCAGGCGCGCTCGATCGCCGCACGGCTGTAGACGAACAGCGGCGTGCCGTACTCGTCCGCGATCGCCTCGCAGCTCCTGTCCTCGACGTGCAGGACACCCTCGCGCCGCCCGATCGTCTCGCTCACGAGCCGGCCGCCCCGCCGCGGTCATCGCCCGCACCCTCGCTCGCACCCTTGCCGTCGCTCCCGTCGTCGTCGTCCGCATCGTCGGGGGCGTCGGGGGCGTCGGGGGCGTCGGCCGGAGCGTCCCCCGGGACCGCGGTCGGAACGTCGCCGGCCCCCGGCTCCGGCGTGACGGTGGGGTCGGGCGCCGGCAGGCGCGCATCGCCCGGACCGCCCTCGAGCGGCTCGGTCCCGAGGCGCCGGATCTCGGCCTCGACCGCGGTGTCGACGGACGGCTCCAGGTAGAGCTCGCCACGGTTGCCGCAACCGGCGAGCGCCACGAGAACCGCGAGCGTCGAGCAAGTCGGGAACGTATGGAGCGACGCCGGGGACATGGCGGACAGGTCTCGGGGAGCGGGAACCGGAGTATACTCGGGCGCGCCTTTGCCCAGCCCGGACCTGCCGACTCGATGACCCGAAAACTGCTCGACTGCATCGAGATCACGACGGCCGAGCAGTGCGACTACTCGGTCATCTGGCTGCACGGACTCGGTGCCAGCGGTCACGATTTCGAGCCGATCGTGCCGGAGCTCCGCCTCCTGCAGCGTCCCGGCATCCGTTTCCTGTTCCCGCACGCACCGGTGCGCCCCATCGCCGTCAACGGCGGGGCGGCCATGCGCGCCTGGTACGACATCTCGTCGATCGACTTCGAGGAACGCGAGCAGGACGGGGACGGCATCCGCGAATCCGCCGCCGCCATCGCCGACCTGATCGCGAACGAGATCGAGCGCGGCGTGCCGGCCTCCCGGATCACCCTGGCCGGCTTCTCCCAGGGCGGCGCCCTCGCCCTCTACGCCGGGCTCGCGGGCTCGCACAAGCTCGGGGGCATCCTTGCGTTGTCCTGTTACCTGCCGCTGCAGTCGGACGTCCTCCCGAAGCTCGGCGAGACGCACCGCGGCGTGCCGGTGTTCATGGCTCACGGCGTCGCCGACGAGGTCGTGCAGCTGCGCTACGGCGAGCAGTCGCGGGCGGCGCTGGAGGCGAGCGGCGTGCCGCTCGAATGGCACACCTACCCGATCTCGCACAGCGTCAGCGCCGAGGAGGTCGCCGACATCTCCGCCTGGCTCAAGCGCCAGTTCGGGATGTAGGGACCGGCCCTGGGTCGGCCCTGGGCCGGTTCCGGAGCCGGCTTGCGGGACCCGTTCGAGGCTGTGTCCGGGGCTCGTGCTCCGGACTTCGTTCAGGAGCCCGTGCCGGGACCGGTCGCCGCGAGTCGTGCGCGCGCCCGTTCGACGGCCGCGCGTACCTGAGCCGGTGCGGTGCCGCCGACGTGGTCACGGCTCGCCACCGAGCCGTCCAGGGTCAGCACGTCGAAGACGTCCCCGTCGATCCGCTCGCTGAACCCGCGAAGCGTCCCGAGCGACATGTCCGCCAGATCCGTCCCGCTCGCGACGCCATGGGCCACCGCCTTGCCCACCACCTCGTGCGCGTCGCGGAACGCGAGTCCCTTGCCGACGAGGTAGTCGGCCAGGTCGGTCGCGGTCGAGAACCCGCGCCGGGCGGCCTCGCGCATCGCCTCCGGACGCACCTCGATCGCCGGCAGCATGTCGGCGAAGGCGCGCAGGCACCCGATCAGCGTGTCGACCGAGTCGAACAGCGGCTCCTTGTCCTCCTGGTTGTCCTTGTTGTAGGCGAGTGGCTGGCCCTTCATCAGCGTCAGCAGCGCAACGAGGTTGCCGACGGCGCGCCCGCTCTTGCCGCGCACCAGCTCCGGCACGTCCGGGTTCTTCTTCTGCGGCATGATCGAGGAGCCGGTGCAGAAACGGTCCGGCAGGTCGATGAAACCGAACTGGGCCGACATCCAGAGCACCAGCTCCTCGGCGATGCGCGACAGGTGCACGAGGCAGAGCGCGGTGACCGAGCAGAACTCGATCGCGAAGTCCCGGTCCGACACCGCGTCGAGCGAGTTCTCGCAGACGGCGTCGAAGCCGAGAAGCTCGCGTGTCCGCTCGCGATCGATCGGGTAGGAGGTGCCGGCGAGCGCCGCCGCTCCGAGCGGCATCCGGTTGAGCCGCCGGCGCGCGTCACCGAGACGGTCGAGATCGCGGAGCAGCATCTCGAACCAGGCCATGACGTGATGCCCGAACGTGACCGGCTGGGCCGTCTGCAGGTGGGTGAAGCCGGGCATGACGGTGCCGGCGTTGCGCTCGGCGAGCACCAGCAGGCCCTCGAGCAGGCGCCGCGCCTCGGCCGCCGCGTGGTCGATACCCTCGCGCAGCCACAGGCGGATGTCGGTGGCGACCTGATCGTTCCTCGAACGCCCGGTGTGCAGCCGCTTGCCGGCGTCCCCGATGCGCGCGATCAGCGCCGCCTCGACGTTCATGTGGACGTCCTCGCGAGCCACGGACCAGACGAACCGGCCGCTCCGTATCTCCTCCTCGATCTCGTCGAGACCGCCGAGGATCGTGCCGAGCTCGTCCTCGCCGAGCACGCCCTGCTCGGCGAGCATGCGAGCGTGCGCGCGGGAGCCTTCGATGTCCTGGGCGTACAGGCGCCGATCGAAGCCGACCGAGGCGGTGAACTCGGCGACGAAGGCGTCGGTGGATTCGGCGAAGCGCCCGCCCCAGAGGCTGGCGGGCGCGGACGGATTGCCGTCCGCCGGGGACGACATCGGATCGGTCATCGGGAGAGGCGCTCCGGGGCGGCGCGAAAGGGGTCCGTATACTAGCGACAAACCCCCGATGTCGTCCGATGAGTCCGCCGCGCCTGCTCGTCACCCGTCCGGCCGCCCGCCAGCAACCGTTCGCGAGCCGCGCGCGCGAGCTCGGGGTCGAGCCCGTCGCCTTCCCGTGCGTCGAGATCCGGCCCGAGCCGGCTCTCGCGCTGCCCTCGCCCGAGGCGCTGGCCGCGTTCGACGCGGTGCTGTTCACGAGCCGCCACGCCGTCGAGGCCGTCGCCCGCCTGCGCCCGTTTCCGTGGCCGGGCGTCGCCGCTTGGGCGATCGGGGTGGCCACCGGCGCGGCGCTCGCGCGGGCCGGACAACCGCTGGCGCGGATGCCCGAGGACGCGGCCACCAGCGAGGCGCTGGTGCGGGCGCTCGCGCGGGAGGCGCCGCTCGGAAGCCTGCTCGTCGTCAAGGGCCGGGGCGGGCGGGAGCTGATCGCGAGTCGCCAGCGCGAGCGCGGCACGCGCGTCGAGACGCTCGACGGTTACCGCCGCGCGCGACCTGTCGCGGACGAACGCACGCGTCGTCGGGCGCTCGTCGAGCGCGTTCCGGACATCGTCTCGGTGACCAGCGACGAGATCCTGGACAACTTCGTCGAGCTCGCCGGCGATGCCCTGCCCGCGCTTCTCCCGCGCCCGCTGATCCTCAACAGCGAGCGCGGCGCGGCACGGGCGCGGGCGCACGGATTCACGGGACCGGCGATCGTCGCGTCGCCACCGGGCGACGAGGGGCAGCTCGCGGCGCTCGCCGCCTGGCTGGTCGCCTGACCCGCCACCCGGCCCGCCGATCGGCCCGTGGCCGGTTCGCCTCCCGCGGAACGGCGCCCGAGGGGTCGCGTGGAGCGTCATGCGGCGAGTCGTGCGAGGTGTAATTATCGCGAGCGATCCCGTCCGTGTCGTCGACGCGGGATATAAGTTGTCGTCCGGACGAGCGACCGCGGGCGAGACGGCGAACCATGGCGGCAGGGCGAGAGGATGAGACGAGGGGCGGAGCGCACGCCCCCGGTCGCGACCGAGCACGCGCCGTCGAGCCGCACGGGTGCGCATCCGGCGGACTCTCGCCGGAGCCGACCGTCGCGGCGTCCGATCCGTCGGGCGCGGAGCCGGCCGACGATCCGGCCGGCGGACCGCCGGAGAGATCGCTCGACGACCCGACGGAGAAGCCGCGACCGACGCTCTTCGTCGGGCTCGGCGCCTCGGCCGGCGGGCTCGAGGCGCTTCGCCAGTTCTTCGACGGCATGTCGCCATCCAGCGGCGTCGCCTTCATCGTCGTCCAGCACCTCTCGCCGGATCACAAGAGCCTCATGGACGAGCTGCTCGCGAAGAACACGGAGATGTCGGTCGAGAGCGTCGTCGACGGCGTCGAGGTGCGCCCCGACTCGGTCTACCTGATCCCGCCCCGCAAGAACATGCTCCTCTCCGAGGGTCGGTTGCATCTGTCCGATCAGCAGAGCGGCGAGAGCGTCAACCTGCCGATCGACTTCTTCTTCCGATCGCTCGCCGAGAGCGCGCGTCGCCGCGCGGTCGCGATCGTGCTGTCGGGCACCGGCAGTGACGGCAGCCGCGGCATCCGGGCCGTCAAGGAGGCCGGCGGTCTCGTGCTCGCCCAGGAGCCCGACACGGCGAAGTTCGACGGCATGCCGTGGAGCGCCGTGCATACCGGCCTCGTCGACGTGGTGCTCGATCCCGGACAGCTCGCCGAATACCTCGAGAGCTATGTCCGCCATCCGATCGTCGCCGACGAGGAGAGCTCGATCCGCGAGCGCCTCGAGAGCGACGAGGAGACGCTCCGGCGCATCTTCGTCCTGCTCAGGAAGCGAAGCGGGATCGAGTTCGCCTACTACAAGCCCGCTACCGTGGCCCGACGCATCGAGCGGCGCATGGGCGTCCACCAGCTCGGCGAGCTCGGCGAGTACCTGGAGCTTCTCGAGAAGACCGACGGCGAGGTCGAGACGCTCGCCCGCGAGCTCCTGATCAACGTCACGCGCTTCTTTCGCGACGGGGAGGCGTTCGACTACCTCGAGCGGCGTGTGATCCGGCGACTGTTCGAGGAGGACGGAGACGCCGAGGTGCGCGTCTGGATCGCCGGCTGCTCGAGTGGCGAGGAGGCGTACTCGATCGCGATCCTACTGGACGAGGCGCGACGCGACACGAGCCCGGGGCGACGCATCAAGATCTTCGCCACCGATGTCGATCCCGATGCCGTCGCCGAGGCCTCGCAGGCCACCTACTCGCTCGACATCGAGGGAGATGTCTCGGCGGAACGTCTCTCGCGCTACTTCATCAAGGGCAGCGACGGCTACACCGTTCGCCAGGAAATCCGCCAGCTGGTGGTGTTCGCCAACCACAACATGATCAGCGATCCGCCGTTCTCCAACATCGATCTGATCTGCTGTCGCAACGTGCTGATCTACTTTCGCCACGCGGTGCAGCAGAAGATCATCGCCGCCTTCCACTTCTCGCTCAAGCGCGACGGCATCGTCTTCTTCGGCTCGTCCGAGACGGTGGGCGAGCTCAAGAGTCACTTCGAGCCGCTCGACGAACGCCTGCGCGTCTTCAGGAAGAGCAGCTCCGCCCGCCTGCCGAGCGTGAGCGCGCGTACCGGCGGCAACCTGTCCTCCCTCTCCCGGGTCGGCAGCGTCACGCTTCCACCGATGACCAACCTGCTCCGGAGCTCGCGCTCGACGTCCCGCGAGCTGCCGTTCGATCACGTCAAGGACAGCCTGATCAACGATTTCGTGCCGGCCTGCCTGATCCTCGACTCGGAGCAGTGCGCCGTTCACGTCTACGGGGATGCCAACCGTTTCCTGACCCGCTTTCCGGCGGGGCGCGTGTCGACCTACGTCCAGGACATCATCGCAGAGGAGTTGGCGGTACCGGTCGGGACGGCGCTCTCGCGCGCGCGGAGCGAGGGCCAGCCGGTCTACTACTCGAGCATCTCCGCGACCATAGGCGGACGCGTGCTCGAGGTCGACCTGCAGGTGGAGCATTTCCCCGAGAAGAACGGACGGGTGTCTTACTCCGTGCTGGTCCTGTCCGAATCCGGAGCGTCCGAGAGCGAGGGCCGCGCGCGGCAGCGCTTCGACATCGACGAGGAGACCCGTCAGCGCATCCGCGATCTCGAGTCCGAGCTGCGCCACAAGCAGGAGCACCTGCAGGTGACGAACGAGGAGCTCGAGACGACCAACGAGGAGCTGCAGAGCGCGAACGAGGAGCTCATGTCCTCGAACGAGGAGTTGCAGAGCGCGAACGAGGAGCTGCAGTCGGTCAACGAGGAGCTGTTCACGGTCAACAGCGAATACCAGGAGAAGATCGCCGAGCTCTCGATCGCGAACGCCGACCTGGACAACGTGCTGTCTTTCACGTCGGTCGGCATCGTGTTCCTCGATCGCGGCACCTGCATCCGGAAGTACACCGAGGTGGCCACGCGTTTCTTCAACCTGCTGCCGACCGACATCGGCCGTCCGCTCCATCACATCTCGGACGAGCTGGAGTACCCGCGGTTGTTCGAGGACATCGACACCGTCGTCGCCACCGGCGAGGCGCTCGACCGGGATGTCTTCACCAACGAGGGCGAAATCATCCAGATCAAGCTGATTCCCTACAGCCCGTCCGTGAGCAGCGACGGCGACGAGCACCTGCAGGGCACGATCCTGACGCTGACCGACCTGACGCGACGCGTTCGCCAGGACCGCGAGCGGCGCGAGCGGATCGGTCTGGAGAACGCGGCCGTTCCGCCGCCCGGCAACGACGAGGCGCGGTACCGCGTGCTCGTCATCGACGACAGCGAAAGTGATCGCGTCATGATGAAGCGCCAACTCTCCAAGGTCGAGAACATCGCCATCGAGATCGTCGAGGCGATCGACATCGAGAGCGGCATGGCGGCGCTCGAGAGCGAGCGGATCGATATCTGCCTCGTCGACTACCGGCTGGGGCCGGACACGGCCAACGACTTCGCCGAGCGTGCGCGTCGCGACGACCACGTCGTGCCGGTCATCATGGTCTCCGGCTACACCCGCGAGGAGCTTCGCGAGGAACTTCCCTCCTCTTCGCTGACGCACTTCATCAACAAGGAGGAGGTGTCGCCACTGCTCCTCGAGCTGACCCTCCGGAACGCGGTGGAAACGGCGCTCGAATTCAGGCCGCGGGACCCTGCCGAGACGTCCGCGAAGGGAGACCGCACGACAGGTGGCGGTGGCTGACGGACTCCGCATCGTCGCCGTCGGCGCTTCCGCCGGCGGCCTGGAACCGCTCGAACGCCTGTTCGCGGGATTGCCCGCCGAACCCGGCTGCGCGTTCGTCGTCGTGCAGCACCTCTCGCCGAACTTCCGCAGCATGATGGACGAGCTGCTCGCCCGTCGCACGAACATGCGCATACGTCATCTCGAGGACGGCATGACGCTCGAGCGCGATTGCATCCATCTGAACACACCGCGCAGCCTGGCGACGCTCGACGGCAACCGGATCCGGCTCGAGACGGTATCGCGGACGATGGCGACCGACCGTCCGATCGACGCGCTGCTCGAGTCGCTGGCCGACGGGCACGGCGAGCACGCGCTCGCGATCGTGCTGTCGGGGACCGGCTCCGACGGGCGGAACGGCTGCGAGAGGATCGCGCGCAGCGGCGGCAAGGTGCTCGTCCAGTCGCCGCCCGACGCCCGTTTCGACAGCATGCCGCGCGCGGTCATCGAGGCCGGCCTCGGCGATGCGACGGCACCCGCCGAGCGGCTCGCCGGGCAGGTGATGCGATGGCTGGCCGGGAAGACGCTGCACGATGTCGGCACGGGTGGCGAGAGCGAGGATCCCCTCCAGCGCATCCTGACGCTGCTGCGCACCCGCTACGGCACGGATTTCCTGAAATACAAGAACGGCACCATTATCCGACGCATGCGACGCCGCACCGGCATGTGCGGGCTCTCCGATCTCGAGCACTACGTCCACTTGCTCGAACGCGACGCCGGGGAGCTGGACGAGCTCTACGGCGATCTGCTGATCGAGGTGACGTCGTTCTTTCGCGACCACGAGGCGTTCGAGCGTGTCGCCGAGACGGTCGTGCCCGATCTCGTGGCGATGGTCGCGCGGGGCGAGGTGCCCCGCATCTGGGTGCCCGGCTGCGCGAGCGGCGAGGAACCCTACTCGCTCGCGATCCTCCTGGCGGAGCGCGCCGCAGAGGCCGGAACCCCGCTCGAGGCGAGAATCATCGCCACCGACATCCACGCTCGCTCGCTCGAGCGCGCCGCCGCCGCCCGCTATCCGCTGTCGAGCGTCGCCCACCTCGACGACGAGCGCATCGACAGGCATTTCGAGCGTCATGGCGAGGAGGTGCGGATACGCGAGGACCTGCGCCGCCTGGTCATGTTCGGCACTCATGACGTCGTGCGCGACGCGCCGTTCACGCGGATCGATCTCCTGAGCTGCCGGAACCTGCTGATCTACCTCAAGCGTGACACCCAGCAGCGGGTCATCGCCCGGTTCCATGCCGCGCTGAAGGACGGTGGGCGACTGCTGCTCGGACCGAGCGAGAACATCGCGAACGAGGAGCACGGATTCGGCACGCTCGATCGCAAGTGGTGCCTGCACGAGAAGCTTCCGGGTGCGACGCCGCGGAGCGCACCGGCGAGCGGCGGCGTGACGGGTACGGATCGAGTGGACACGCGCCGCCCGCGGCCGATCGAGACACGTGGCGAGGAGCGCCCGCTCGATCGGCGGCGCGCCTACCGGCTCGCGCTCGAACGCGTCGTCGCGGAGCACGCACCGCCGGGCTTCCTGCTCACCGCGACGGGCGATGTCCTGCACATCTTCGGCGACGCCGGCGCCCTGCTGCCGATGAGCCGCGGTGCGTTCAGCACTCGCATCACCGAGCTCGTGGTCCCGGAGCTGCGTGCCACGCTGTTCGCGGCGTTGCAGATCGCTCGCGACTCCGCCTTCGACGGGTTCTCGCGTCGCGTCCCGGTACCGATCGACGGCGATGCGGTGATCCACGACATCGCGCTCGAGCGCGTCGACATCGGTGGCGTCGGCGACGACTCCCCCGACTTCCTGCTGCTGACCATCACGCCCGAGGCGCTCCCACGGGACACGGCCCGAAGCGCGGGACTTCCGGTCGTCACGTCCGACGAAGCCGTGCCGGGGACGACCGGCGACTCGACGGCAGGCGACTCGACGGCAGGCGACTCGACGGCAGCGACCGACGGCGAGCCGGACACGACTCTGCTGCTGCAGCGAATCCGGGATCTGGAGCAGGACCTGATCGCCTCCGAGAAGAGTCTGCAGCGCACGATCGAGGAGCTCGAGGCGACCAACGAGGAACTGCAGAGCACCAACGAGGAGCTGAGCGCGTCGAACGAGGAGCTGCAGGGCGCCAACGAGGAGTTGCACTCGGTCAACGAGGAGCTCTACACGATCAGCGCGGAACATCAGCATCGCATCGAGGAGCTGTCGGATCTGACGGCCGACATGGATCGTCTGTTGCACTCCTCCGACATCGGCACGATCCTTCTCGACGGCGAGCTGCGCCTGCGACGTGCCAGCGAACGCGCCGAGTCGCTGTTCGGGCTCGGCGCACGCGACATCGGACGCGGCGTCGGCCGAACGGGCGGCGGCTTGCCCGCGGAGGCCACCGCGCTGATCGAGCGCACGCTCGAGCGGCGCGCGCCGCTGGAGATCGATCTGCCGCTCGGCGAAAGTCGTCACCTCCTGCGTCTGGTTCCCTACTTCGACGGCGACGGCGCGCTCGACGCGCTGCTGATCACCACCGTCGACGTCACCGAGCTGACCGAGACGCGCGGCGAACTCGTCCGCATCGATCGCGAGTACCGCACCATCGTCGAGGACACGTCGAGCTTCATCGTGCGCTGGCGCGCCGACGACGATGCCATCACGTACTGCAACGACATCTACGCCGACTTCTTCGGCACGACGCCCGACGAACTCGTCGGGCATTCGCTCGCGGCGCTGATTCCCGAGGACGAACGCGAAGGCTTCTTCGAGGCGGTGCACGCGATCGCCGCGGGCGAGAGTCGCTTCCTGACGGTCGTGCGCGAGAACGCCGACGGCCGGGCCACGTACACGGTCGGCTACACGCGCGCGGTCGCGGACGAGGACGGCCGCACGATCGAGTACCAGAGCACGGGGCAGGATCTCAGCGACGAATACGCCTACCGTCGTGCACTCGAGCGACTGGTCGAGACGACCACGGATCCGGCGCTCGAACACCCCGAGCGTCTGCGGCGCATTCTCGAGCACTGCCTCGGCTACCTCGGCCTGTCGAGCGCGTTCGCCGGTCGCATCGACGGCGAGCACTGCATCCTCGCGGCCGTCGCCGGAGGGGACGCCGAGCGTCACGCGGTCGGCGACGCCCTGCCGCTCGGGGAAACCGTGTGCTCCGCCCTGCCTGGCGGGAGCGACGGCCTGCTTGCCGTCGAGCACCTCGCGCGGAGCGAGCTGGCGGGCCATCCCTGCCACGCGGTCACGGGGACCGAATCCTTCATCGGCACGCGCCTGGTCACCGCCGACGGCGACTACGGCGCGATCGCCTTCTCCTCGGCCGAGCCGCGCGAGGCGCCGTTCACCGTGGCGGAGCGAGGCTTCGTCATGCTCGTGGCGAGCTGGATCGGCTACATGATCGAGGGCCGGCGCCAGCTCGAGCGGATCGGCGAGAGCAACGACTACTACCAGTCGCTCTACCTCGGCGTGCCGGTCGCGCTGTGCCTGACGGACGCCGAAGGCACGATCACCGAGGTCAGCGACGAGTGGCTCGATCACCTCGGGTGCGAACGCGGGTCGAGTGTCGGCACGCCGTTCGTCGACATCCTCGACGAGGAGGACCGCGAACGCGCCCGTGCGGCGATCCGCGAGGGGTTCGCCGAGGACCTGTCGCTCGGCGTGCGCGACACGAGCGGCTCCAGCCACGAGCACGAGATGAACTGTCGCACCCGCACGATCGGCACGCTCGCCGACCGGCGTCTGATCGTGCTGACCGACGTCTCGGGCCGGCGTCGCGCGATCGACGCGCTGGAGTCGCGCAACGACGAGCTCGCGCTGGCCAACGAGAACCTCAACCAGTTCGCGTTCGTCGCCTCGCACGACCTGCAGGAGCCGCTCAGGAAGATCCAGCAGTTCAGCGGCTTCCTGGTCGAGGACGATCGCGACGCGCTGAGCGAGGACGGGCGCTACCACCTCGAGGTCATCGTCGACGCGGCCGAGCGGATGAGCTCGCTGATCCGTGATCTCCTGCAGTACTCGCGGGCGGCGCGCAACACGCTCGATCGCGAACCCGTCGCGCTCGACGCGGTGCTGGCCCGGGTCCGCGAGGATCTCGCTCTGCGGCTCGCCGAATCCGGCGCGACACTCCAGGTGGAACCTCTGCCGGAGGTCGCCGGCGATCCGACGTTGCTCTCGCAGCTGTTCACGAACCTCGTCGGCAACGCGATCAAGTACCGCGAGCCGGCGCGACCGCTCCACGTCCGCGTGCGTGTCGAACGGTCGGGAGCGTGCTCGCGTATCCTCGTCGAGGACAACGGCATCGGCTTCGACGACGTCTACGCGACGAAGGTATTCGAACCCTTCACGCGCCTGCACGGGGCGAAGCGCTACCCGGGAACCGGCATCGGGCTGGCGATCTGCGCCACCGTGTGCCGCAAGCACGGCTGGGAGATCGAGGCGGGGGGCACGCCGGGCGCGGGCGCGACGTTCGCGATCACGCTCGGTGCGGAAGACGGGGCACCACGAGGCGACGTCGAACGGAACGGGATGGAACACGCTTCATGAAGACGGACGCTCCTTCGCTCGCCGCCCGCGACCTGCGCCGGGTCGTGCTGATGGTCGACGACGACGACGATGACGTCTACCTGACGCGACGCGCGTTCGACACCAGCGCGACGATCGACGCGTTCCGCCACGTCGCCGACGGAGCCAGCCTGTTCGCCTATCTCGCCGGTGAGGGCGAGTACGCCGACCCGGTCGCGTGGCCACGCCCGCGGTTGATCCTGATGGACATCAACATGCCGCTGGAGAACGGCTTCGCGCTGCTCAGGCGGCTGCGCGACGACGCGTCGCTCCTGTCGATCCCGGTCATCATGCTGTCCACGTCCACCGCCGAGACGGATGTCGACGAGGCCTACCGGCTCGGGGCGAACTCGTTCATCGGCAAGCCGGTCACGTTCGAGGGCATGCGCGACGTCGCGCGCCACGTCGACGGGTTCTGGTTCGACACGGCGCTCCTGCCCTGAAGCCGGGTCAGAGACCGAGCTCCTCCCACAGCGAGTCCACGCGTGTCCTGACGGCGTCGCTCATGCGGATCGGCTCGCCCCACTCGCGCGTCGTCTCGCCGGGCAGCTTGTTGGTGGCGTCCAGCCCCATCTTCGAACCCAGCCCAGACACCGGCGAGGCGAAGTCGAGGTAGTCGATCGGGGTGGAGTCGATCAGCGTGGTGTCGCGGAGCGGGTCCATGCGCGTCGTGATCGCCCAGATCACGTCCTCCCACGAGCGCGTGTCGATGTCGTCGTCGACGACGATGACGAACTTGGTGTACATGAACTGGCGGAGGAAGGACCAGACGCCCATCATCACCCGCTTGGCGTGACCGGGATACTGCTTCTTCATGCTGACCACCGCCATGCGGTAGGAACAGCCTTCGGGCGGCAGGTAGAAGTCGACGATCTCCGGAAACTGCTTCCTGAGGATCGGCACGAACACCTCGTTGAGCGCGACGCCGAGTATCGCCGGCTCGTCGGGTGGGCGGCCGGTGTAGGTCGAGTGGTAGATCGGATCCCGCCGGTGGGTCACCCGCTCGACCGTGAAGACGGGGAATTCGTCGACCTCGTTGTAGTAGCCGGTGTGATCGCCGAACGGCCCTTCCGGAGCACGATCGTCGGGAAAGATGTGGCCTTCGAGCACGAACTCCGCCGAAGCGGGCACCATCAGGTCGGACAGTGTCGCCTTCGCGAGGCGCGTCCGCTCGCCGCGGAGAAGCCCCGCGAACGCGTGCTCGGACAGCGTGTCGGGTATCGGCGTCACGGCGCCGAGGATCGTCGCGGGGTCCGCACCGAGACACACGACCACCGGAAAAGGATCGCCGGGACGAGCCTCGCACCATTCGCGGAAGTCGAGCGCACCGCCACGGTGGCTGAGCCAGCGCATGATGGTCCGATCCGGACCGATCACCTGCTGGCGATAGATACCCATGTTCTGCCGCTTCTTGTGCGGCCCCTTGGTGATGACCAGACCCCACGTGATCAGCGGCCCGGCATCCCCCGGCCAGCAGGTCTGCACCGGCAGCCGGGCGAGGTCGACGCGATCCCAGGTCCGCTCCTGGCAGGGCGCGTCGCGCACCGTCTTCGGCGCCATGTCGAGCACCTTCCGGAAGATCGGCAAGGTGTCCCAGGCCGCCTTCAGTCCCTTCGGCGGATCGGGCTCCTTCAGGAAGGCGAGCAGGCGTCCGACCTCACGGAGTGCCTCGACCGACTCCTCGCCCATGCCGTAGGCGACACGCTCGGGCGTGCCGAACAGGTTGCCGAGCAACGGGACGTCGGAGCCCTTCGGATTCTCGAACAGCAAGGCTGGCCCCTTGGCCCGCAGGGTCCGATCGCAGATCTCGGTGATCTCGAGCACCGGGTCGACCTCGGTGGCGATGCGACGGAGCTCACCCCGCCGCTCGAGACCGGCGACGAAATCGCGCAGGTCGCGGTATTTCACCAGGCCGCGTCGTCTTCGACATCGAGCAGACCGCTCTGGCGCAGCAGCGGCTCGATGCTCGGCTCGCGCCCCCGGAATTCGACGAACGAGATCATCGCGTCGCGCGAGCCACCGACCTCGAGCACCGATTCCATGAAATCGCGCCCGGTGTCGGCGTTGAAGATGCCCTCCTCCTCGAAGCGCGCGAACGCGTCCGCCGACAGCACCTCCGCCCACTTGTAGCTGAAGTAGCCGGCGGCGTAGCCCCCGGCGAAGATGTGGGAGAAGCCGTTCTGGAAACGGTTGAAGCCCGGGGCAGGCACGACGGCGACACGCCCGCGCACCGCGTCCAGCGTGCCCTGCACGTCGGCGGCGTCGTCCGGCGTCGAATCGAGATGCAGACGCATGTCGAACAGCGAGAACTCCAGCTGGCGGACGAGCTGCATCGCCGACTGGAAATGGCGCGCGCCTCGCAGACGCTCCAGCAGATCGTCCGGCAGCGGCTCCCCGGTGTCCACGTGGCCGGCGATCAGGTCGAGCGACTCGCGCTCCCAGCACCAGTTCTCGAGGAACTGGCTCGGCAGCTCGACCGCGTCCCACTCGACACCGCTGATGCCGGAGACGCCTGCGGTGTCGACCCGCGTCAGCATGTGGTGCAGCCCGTGCCCAAACTCGTGGAACAGCGTGGTGACCTCCTGGTGGGTCAGGAGCGCCGGCTGCGGTTCCGCGTCCGGCCCTTCGAGCGGTGGAGTCAGGTTGCACACGAGCCAGGCGATCGGCAGCTGCACGACGTCGTCGAACCGCTGGCGGCTTGCGCAGACATCCATCCACGCACCGCCGCGCTTGTGCTCGCGCGCGTAGGGGTCCAGGTAGAACGCTCCACGCAGCTCGCCGGTCGCGTCCCGGATCGTGTAGTAGGCGACGTCCGGATGGTAGACCTCGACCGATTCGTCGCGCGCGATGTCCAGCCCGAACAACCGGCCGCAGACGGCGAACAGTCCGGGGATCGCGCGCGTGGCCGGGAAATACGGCTTCAGATCCTCGTCGGACAGGTCGTGCTCGCGCTTCCTGAGTCGATCGGACAGCCACAGCACGTCCCAGGCGGCGACCTCGTCGATGTCCGGAGCCGTCTCCGCCGCGAACGCGCGGAGCTCGTCGAACTCGGCCCGCGCCCGCGGCACGGCCCGCTCGGCCAGGTCGTCGAGGAAGGCGATCACCTGATCGGGGCTGTCGACCATCTTGCGGGCCATCGACAGCTGGGCATAGCTCGACCGCCCGAGCAGCTCGGCCTTCGCGGCACGCAGGCGCAGGATCTCCTCGATGCGCGACGCGTTGTCCCAGCGTCTCGCGTGCGGCCCGCGATCCGACGCGCGCGTGACGAAGGCGGTGTACAGCTCCTCGCGCAGCGCCCGATCGTTCGCGAACGTCATGACGGCGTGGTAGACCGGGAACTCCAGGTTCAGCAACCACCCGTCCCGACCCTTCGCCTCGGCGCGCTGCCGGGCCGCCGCGATCGCCGACGATGGCAGGCCGTCGAGCGACGCCACGTCGTCGACCAGCTTCTCCCACGCGTTGGTCGCGTCGAGCACGGCGTCGGAAAATTCGGTCGTCAGCCGTGACAGCGCCTGGGCGATCTCGCCGAAGCGCGTCTTGCCCGCGGCATCGAGCGCGACCCCCCCGAGCTCGAAGTCGCGCAGGTCGTTCTCGACCTCGCGCCGCTCGGCGACCGTCAGGGACTCGAACGCTTCGCTCTCGGACAACGCGAGCGTGGCCGCGTGCAGCGCCTCGTTCTGCCCGAGCTCGGTCCAGTAGGCGCTGAGCTTCGACAGACAGCGCTTGTGGACCTCGCGAAGCGCCTCGGTGTTCATCACCGCGTTCAGGTGACTGACCGGCGACCAGAACAGGTTCAGCGCGTTGTGCGCCTCGGCCTGCGGCCGCATCAGCGACGCCCAGCTCACCGGCCGTGCCGCGGCAGCGCGAGCGACCGTCCCCCGGCAATGTGCCAGGTGCCGATCGAGCGTGGGCTCGATCACGTCGACGTCGATGGGCACGCCGTCGGATACGCCGACGTCGAACCCGGGCCGGCGGACCACCGTCTCCACCGCCGCATCTCGCTCGGAGCGCGACATCGAGTCAGACATCCAGGTTGGCCACCGACAACGCGTTTCTCTCGATGAACTCGCGCCGCGGCTCGACCTGCTCGCCCATCAGCATGTCGAACACCTCGTCGGCGGCGATCGCGTCCTCGATGCTGACCTGCAGCATGCGCCGTGCCTCGGGGTTCATCGTGGTCTCCCAGAGCTGATCGGGGTTCATCTCGCCGAGGCCCTTGTAACGCTGGATGCCGAGGCCGCGCTTGGACTCGTCGATCAGCCAGTCCATCGCCTCGCGGAACGAGTCGACCGACTGCGAGCTCTCGCCGCGGGCGACGTGGGCACCCTCGCCGAGCATGCCGTCGAGCTTCTCGGCCAGCGCACCGAGCGCACGGTAGTCGGGCGAGCGGAAGAAGGTCCCGTCGAGCGTAATCTCGTGCTCGTTGCCGTGAACCCGCCGGGTCAGCCGGATCAGACGGCCGCGCGGTGCCGGTGCGGCCGGTACCGCAGCGGCCAGGTCATCGCCGCCATCGCCCGAGCCGATGATCGGCGAATCGTCGTTACCGGCCGCGCCGCCCGACTCGCCGCTCCCGACCGGCGGAGCCGGGATCGCCTCGCTCTGCTCGGCCACGATCGGCGCGATCAGCGCCAGTCGGTAGCGGTTGGCCCCGGAGAGGCCGTCGTTCAGTCGCGCGAGCAGACGCTCGCCGAAGGCGCGTGCCCCGCTCTCGTCGCCGAGCGTCGGATCGGCCGGCGGGGAGATCTCCAGCAGCGCCTCGAGCACGTCCCGGCTCGTCTGCCGCTCCATGCGCGGGAACGACAGGCTGACCCGCATGAACTCGCGCGCGAGCGTCTCGAACGCGCTCTCGCTGATCGTCGGTGCATCGGCGTTGACGTGCAGGCGGACCTTCTCGAGCGCGAGCTGCAGGAGGTAGGCGTTCAGCTCGGCATCGTCCTTGACATAACGCTCCTGCTTGCCCTTCTTGACCTTGTACAGCGGCGGCTGGGCGATGTAGATATGGCCGCGCCGGATCAGCTCGGGCATCTGCCGGTAGAAGAACGTCAGCAGCAAGGTCCGGATGTGCGAGCCGTCGACGTCGGCGTCGGTCATGATCACGATGTAGTGGTAGCGCAGCTTGTCGATGTCGAACTCGTCGCGACCGATACCGCAGCCGAGCGCCGTGATCAGCGTGCCGACCTCGGCGCTCTGCAGCATCCGGTCGAAGCGCGCACGCTCCACGTTGAGGATCTTGCCCTTCAGCGGCAGGATGGCCTGACGGCGCCGGTCACGCCCCTGCTTGGCGGAGCCGCCGGCGGAGTCGCCCTCCACCAGGTAGAGCTCGGATTTCGCGGGATCGCGCTCCTGGCAGTCGGCGAGCTTGCCGGGCAGGCCGGCGATGTCCAGCGCACCCTTGCGCCGCGTCATCTCGCGCGCCTTGCGGGCCGCCTCGCGCGCCCGTGCGGCGTCGACGATCTTGGCCGTGATCTCGCGCGCCTCCGTCGGATTCTCCTGCAGGAAGTCGTGCATGAACTCGCCGAGCACCGACTCGACGATGCCCTTGACCTCCGACGACACGAGCTTGTCCTTGGTCTGCGACGAGAACTTCGGGTCCGGCACCTTCACCGACAGGACCGCCGTCAGACCCTCGCGGGCGTCGTCACCGGTGGCCGAGACCTTGGCCTTGGAGAGCGCTCCGCTCGCCTCCATGTACTGGTTCAGCGTGCGCGTCATGGCCGAGCGGAAGCCGGCGAGGTGCGTGCCGCCGTCGCGCTGGGGAATGTTGTTGGTGAAGCAGAAGATGTTTTCCTGGTAGGTGTCCGTCCACTGCAGCGCCACCTCGACGGCGACCTCGTCCTTGCTGCCGAGGCTGTGGATGACCGTCTGGTGGACCGGCGCCTTCTTGCGGTTGAGATGCTCGACAAAGGCCCGGATGCCGCCTTCGTACTCGAACACGTCGTTGCGCTCGGCGCGCTCGTCGTAGAGCTCGATGCGCACGCCGCTGTTCAGGAACGACAGCTCCCGGAGCCGCTTGGCGAGGATGTCGTAGTCGAACAGGATGTTCGTGAAGGTCTCTGCGCTCGGGCGGAAGTGGATCATCGATCCGGTCTCGTCGGTATCGCCGACGACGGCCAGCGGGGTGACCGGCACGCTCTCCCGATATTCCTGCTCGTGGATCTTCCCGTCGCGGCGGATCGTGAGCTTGAGCCACTCGCTCAACGCGTTGACCACGGAGACGCCGACGCCGTGCAGGCCGCCGGAAACCTTGTACGAGTTGTCGTCGAACTTTCCACCGGCGTGCAGCACGGTCATGATGACCTCGGCCGCGGACTTGCCTTCCTCCGCATGGGTGTCGACCGGGATGCCACGCCCGTCGTCGGACACGCTGACCGACTCGTCGGGGTGGATCGTGACCTTGATCGCGCTGCAGTAGCCGGCCAGCGCCTCGTCGATCGAGTTGTCGACGACCTCGAACACCATGTGGTGCAATCCGGTGCCGTCGTCGGTGTCCCCGATGTACATGCCGGGACGCTTGCGTACCGCATCGAGGCCCTTCAGGACCTTGATGTTGGAGGAGTCGTAACTGGGCTGAGCGTTCATTCGCCGGTCCGCGTGACGTAACTCGTCGATTATACGTCATCCGCACACCGAATCGGGCTGAAAGCCGCTGTTTTCGCGGCTCGCACGCGTCCCCGAAAGATTCTCCCGACCATCGGCGAGGCCGACCGCCGGCACTTGTCGTGGTGTGCACGCATGCGTGCGGCAACGAGGTTCCATGTGAAACGTTTCGTCGTCGGCGTGACGCGGAACGCCCCCGGAACCGTCGTCGGTGGATGTGCCGGTCGAGACGAATCGACGCTGTCGAGCCGTCGACGCGAGACCGGCGACACGATCGGGCCGAGCAGATCTCGAGTCGGACGACGGCCGGGCGACCGCCGGCATCGAGTATCGGTGTCCGATGCCGCCTCCCGTCCGACGCACCCTCGGCACGCGGAGTTCGGAGTGTCGCTTGCGAGGTCGGATCGACGACGAGGTGGCCTCGGCACGCCGATCCGGGGGTGGCTCCACTACGTCGGTCCCGCGGTGGTTCCGATGGGGTGGCCACCGACGACCGGGGGACGTCGCGCGGCCTGATCGTGGCAAGGGATGACAGAAGGCGTTTCGCGGGCGGTGAAGAGAACCGGGAATCTGCGAATCGCCGCTCGCAGGGCGCCGAGAGTTCCACGCACCGGGCCATGCTCGAGAAACGGAAGCTACGAGCCTCGATCTGCACGGGCCAGGAGCTGGGCTGCTGGCGGGATCGTGGGGCAGACTGCGGACTGCGCGGACTGCGGACTGCGGACTGCGGACTGCGGGCTGTGGTCTGTGATCTGTGGTCTGTGGGCTGTGGGCTGTGGGCTGTGGTCTGTGGGCTGTGGGCTTGCGGGCCTGCGGGCTCGAGAGCTTGCGCGGATCGCGAGCCATGCGAGCCACGGGCTGCGGATCGACGCCGGAGGCGACGAGCTGTGGTCCGCAGGCTCCGTCGACGACGCGCCGGGTGGCGAATCGGCTCTCCCCCGGCGCGATGGATCGACGAGACCACCCTGGAACGGAGGGCCGGACGAATCGAGATGACCCGGCTTGAAAAGATCGATGCGGCGCGTCGACCGGATCGGGTCGCGATGAATCCGGCGGGTCCGAGCGGATTCGGGGGTGCCGGAGCTCGCCGGAACGTGAGGCGAAGGACGCCAGGCAGAGGCGGGTGGGTTCGTCAGGGCGACCGTTCACCACGTGACCCGCGAGCCACGGCACCTCGCCCTTCGATCACCCGACAACGCCGAAGTCCCCGGAGTCGGTCAATCTCCGGAACGACGTGTGCGCATCGTGAACGACATGAAGGCGAGGTGTCCCGAATCGGGAGGGGCTCCCACGCCCGGGCGAGAACGGGTCAGGACAGCGCGAGCTGCCCGTCAGCTCGCCCCGCAGGAGCCGTTCGACCTCTTGCCGCGATGCTGATCGAGCCGCCTTCGATCTGCTCCGAGCGCTGCCGCGGCCCTTGTCGAAACGCCTTGCCAGATGGCTCGAAAGGGCGCGGGGCAACCGGAGAGCACCGACTTCGGCCGTGTACCGAGGCGGAAGAGCCGTTCGGGATGATTCGCGGAGAACTCGGAAGATCACAAGCCGAGCTGGAACCGCAGTCGACCGCGAGGTTTTCGCCCATGCGGGTCGGTTGCACGTCGAACCCACAGCACCGTCGACCGAGATCGAAATCGAGACCGAGACCGAGACCGAGACGGCAGCCTGCTTCCCCGGACGTGTCGGCCTATCGACTCGCTGCCCTTCCGACTTCCGAGCGTTCGAAGTCGAACATCGTCACCGACAGCGACCTCACTTGCCTGTTCCACGTGGAACTCTCCTGTGGATAACACTGTGGAACGAGTGCGTATTTGTCCACAGGCAGCGACCGCGAGGCAGGTTTCGGCACGGTCGAACCACCGAGATCCGAGCGAACGTCGTTCGGCTCACGACGAGAGCGACGGTCCCCCGCCTACACGCTACTCCATCGGCGAACGAACGCTGGTGACAACCCCTCGTTCCACGTGAAACAGGCGGTGATCCCGGTGCTCCAGCGACTTCGTGGATACGCCGGTGACGAAGACCTGACCGGCTGCCTGCAACAGCTGCTCGACGATGTTCCCGCCGTTACCCGCGTCCAGTTCCGACAGGAGATCGTCGCACAGCACCACCACGTCGGATCCACCGTGTCGAGCGATCACGTCCAGCTGCGCGAGATGCATCAGGTAGACCAGTACCTTCTGCTGTCCTCTCGAGAGAACCTGACGAGCCGACGTTCCTTCCGTCGAGATGGCCAGTTCCGCCCGATGCGGTCCGTCTGTCGTGGTCCTCATCCGCCGGTGTTGATCCAGGTTCTCGCGGAGGGCATCGGCCAGTACCGTGCCTTCGAGCCAACCGCCGCGATACTTCAACAGCAAGGGAAAGGACGATTCGAGTCGGTCGATCCGCAACGCCAGGGCTTCGGCCAGCTCGCCGACGTACGCGCGCCGGAACCCGTCGACCTGTGTGCCCGCCTCCGCCAGCTGCTCGTTCCAGGACACGATCTCCGCTTCCGGTCGCTGATCCCGCAACGCCTGGTTGCGCTGTGACAACGAACGCCGGAATCGCCTCCAGGCGTCGAAGAAACGCGGTTCCACGTGGAACACCCCCCAATCCAGGAATCGCCTCCTCTCATCAGGTCCTTCCTGGACGAGCGCATGGCTGTCCGGCGTCAGCGACTTGACCGGGAACAGCCGCGTGGCGCTCGCCACGCTCTCCACCGCCCGGTAGTCGAGCCGCATCTCGAGCAGTCCGTCCCGATGACGCGACAGGCCCAACCGGTGCTCGCGATCGGCGGCCATGTCCGACAGGCGAGCCGTGATCGTCAGGGAATCGCGCACGCGACCGATCAACTCACGCGGCTTTCGCGAGCGGAACGAGTGCCCGGTGGAAAGACACTGGATCGCCTCGAGCACGCTGCTCTTGCCCGACCCGTTCGGTCCGCTCAACAGGTTCAGCGAAGGGTGTGGATCGAGCGCGACGTCCGACAGGGCCCGGAATCCCTCGATCTCGAGTCGCGTCAGAATCACCGAAAGCCGCGCCCCCGGTTCACAGCCTCATCGGCATGACGACGTAGCGTGCGTCACTGGTCGATTCGGGCGTGATCAGGACACTGCTGGCACCGTCCTTGAGCTTCAGACGCGCGTTGACCGCGTCGATCGCCCCGAGCACGTCGAGCAGGTAGGTCACGTTGAAGCCGATCTCCGCCGACTCGCCGCTGTAGTCGACTTCCAGCTCGTCGATCGCCTCTTCCTGCTCGGGGTTGTTGCTCGAGATGGTCAGCGTCCCGTCGGCGAGCGCCATGCGCACCCCGCGGTACTTCTCGTTCGACAGCACCGATGCCCGCGTCAACGATTGGCGCAGCGTCGTGCAATCGATGATCAGTTCCTTGTTGCCGTCCACCGGGATCACCCGGTTGTAGTCGGGAAAGCGGCCGTCGATCAGCTTCGTCGTCAGCCGGACATCGCCGGCGTGCACCTGCAGATGCTGCGACGTGATCAGCAGTCGCACCGTGTCCTCGTCATCCAGCGTGCCGAGCAGTCGCTGCAGTTCACCGACGCTCTTGCGCGGGATGATCGCGCGGACGGGCTCGGCCGGATCGGCGTTCGTCGTGCACTGGGCGTAGGCCAGCCGGTGACCGTCCGTGGCCACGCAGGACAGACGCGAGTCACCGATCTCCAGCAGCATGCCGTTGAGGTAGAACCGCACGTCCTGCTGCGCCATCGAGAAGGCGGTGTTGCGAATGCACTGGTGAAGCTTCGACGCGGTGAGTGTCACCTCTTGCGCGTCCTCGAGCGGTTCCACCTTCGGGAACTCGATCGCCGGCAGGGTCGCGAGCGTGAACCGACTGCGACCGGACTTGAACAGCGCCTTCTCGCCGTTCGCCTCGAAGTCCACGCGCGCCGATTCCGGCAAGTGGCGGCCGATCTCGAGCAGCTTCCTGGCCGGCACCGTGATCGTGCCGCCCTCGTCGACATGCATCGCGCAGCGCGCCTGCATCTCGATCTCGGCGTCCGTCGCGGTCATGATCACCTGTTCGCCTTCCGCCTCAATCAGCACATTGCCGAGGATCGGAGACGTCTGCCGACGTTCGACCGCGCCGACCACGTGCTGAAGCGGTGTCAGCAGGGATTCGCGTTGTGCACTGAATTTCATGAGCCCAGAGTAGGAGGGGGGTGGATAAGTGAATATTGTTATGACTACTGCTACTGACGGACAAGTCTGTGGACAAGTCCGGAAAGTCCTGTTCATTCAAACGGCTGGAACGTTTTCCGAGACTGTACAAATGGTCGGAAAAGCTGCTCGAAACCTGTGGATGAATTGTGGATAACTCGGTGATGTGCGCTTCCGGGCCGGTTCGCGTCCGGTTTGCCCCCGGGTTTCCAACACGTTGTCCACAAGTTGTCAGACCCTGTGGACAACGGTATCCGGTCGTCGGTCACCGGCCTTCCGTCGCCGCCGTGACGACGACCGTCGATCTCGACCTCGCCGTGACATTCCCGCTCGCGGACGGATGACCGTCCGCCGAACGTCGATCACGCTCGGGGACTTCGATGCATCAGGGGGGCGCGGGTCGACGAGCGAGCTTCTCCGGTGGACGATACACGCTCGAGGCGCCGACGACGACGGCTTTCAGGCAGACAGCGTCCTGAGGAGGTTGTCGTAGTCCTCGCGTATGGCCGAGTCCTCCGCCTGCAGCTCGACGACCTTGCGGCAGGCGTGCAGCACCGTGGTGTGATCTCGCCCGCCGAACGCCTGGCCGATCTCGGGCAGGCTCTTGCCGGTCAGCTCCTTGGACAGCGCCATGGCGACCTGGCGAGGTCGGGCGATCGAGCGTGAGCGACTCTTGGCGGAGAGATCCGCCAGTCGCACGCGGTAATACTCGCTGACCGTCTTCTGAATGTTCTCTATCGTCACGAGCTTGGCCTGCACCGCGAGCAGGTCGCTCAGCGTCTCGCGCACGAACTCGAGCGTGATCGGCTGGCCGAGCAGCTCGGAGTTCGCCATGACTCGCTTCAGCGCGCCCTCCAGCTCGCGCACGTTCGAGCGCACGCGCTTGGCGATGAAGAAGCTGACCTCGGAGGGCAGCTCGACGCCGTTCTGTTCGGCCTTGCTGTTCAGGATCGCGACCCGCATCTCGAGCTCCGGCGGTTCCACCGAGACCGAAAGCCCCCAGCCGAAACGCGTCTTCAGGCGCTCCTCCAGCCCGTTGACCTCCTTAGGGTAGCGATCGCAGGTCAGCACGATCTGCTGACCGCCCTCGAGCAGGGCGTTGAAGTTGTGGAAGAACTCCTCCTGCGTCTGGTCCTTGCCGGCGAAAAACTGCACGTCGTCGAGCAACAGGGCGTCGAGTCCCCGGTAGAACTGCTTGAACTTGTTGATGCGTCCGTGCTGCAGCGCGTTGACCATCTCGCCGACGTAGCGCTCGGAATTGACATACATGACACGCGCGTTCGGGCGATTGGACAGGATCTCGTTGCCGATCGCCTGCATCAGGTGCGTCTTGCCGAGCCCGGACGGCCCGTAGATGAGGAACGGATTGTAGGCGCTGCCGGGATTGCAGCCGATCTGCGTGGCCGCGGCGCGCCCGAGCTGGTTGGACTTGCCCTCGACCAGCGTCTCGAAGCTGAACAGCGGGTTGAGGTTGGAGTCGTGCGGTGCCGGCGGCGAGCTGCTCGCGATCTGCGACCGGGCCGGCGCATGGGCCGCGCCGGCCGGGCGCGAGCCGTCGACCTGACCGCCTCGATCACCGCCGGACTCGCTGGTGGAGGCGCGTCGCTCGATCCCGCGCGGTGCCCCGGTACCGATGATCAGGTTGACCGTGACGGGCGGGTCGTCGGCGAGCGCCGTGACCAGTTCCTGGATGCGCGCATGGAAGTTGCTCTGGACCATGTCGAGCACGAAGCGGTTCGGCGCCATGATGCGCAGCTGCTCGCTGTCCTCGTAGGCCTGCAGCGGACGGATCCAGGTGTTCAGCTGCTGCTCGGACAGCTCGGCCTCGAGCTGGGACAGGCACTGATCCCACAAGGGTGCACTCACGGGCGAATCTCCGATCCGACGGGGCCCGGCACGGGGGCGTTCGCGCGAGCGGCCGTCACGTCGTGACGGGGCGACGCGTCGGGGCGCTGGTCGGTGCGGGAGGGGACGACTGTACGCGATCGGCACCGCCCGGATCAACGCTTCGGAGCGGTCGATCCGTCGCCCGGCGACGTTGACCGCGAGCACCGGGGAAACTACACTCGGGAGTTGCCTTCCCAATCGTGCAGCCGGGTGCTGCCACCGGAGCTGTCCCGATGAAGAGAACGTACCAGCCGAGCAAGATCAAGCGCGCACGCACTCATGGTTTCCGCGCCCGTCTGGCGACTCGCGGAGGGCGTGCCGTTCTCGCCGCGCGCCGCAAGAAGGGACGCGCTCGCCTCAGCGCCTGATGCCGTCGACGGATCCGTCCGCCGCGGATGGACCCGTCGAAGACCGGCCGCACGACGCGAAGCCGGTCGAGGTCCTCGCCGGCGACGCCATCGCCGCCGGTCCCGTTGCGCGCGTCGGCACCCCCTTCGCCTTCCCGCGCGACGCCCGGCTGCTGAACGGTCGCGCCTACGATGCCGTGTTCGGCGACAACCGCCGGATCGCCGATCGCTTCTGGACCGTTCTCGTGCATCGCGTACCGAGCGATACCGACGAGGCCGCCCGGCTCGGGCTCGCGGTCGCCAAGAAGCGTGCGCGTCGGGCGGTCGATCGCAATCGCATCAAGCGTGTCGCCCGGGAGTCGTTCCGGCACGCTCGCGGCGAGCTCGCGGGCCGTCACGTCGTCGTCATGAACCGCGACGCCGCGACGACCGCTTCCGCCGCCGAGCTGCGGGCCGGGCTCGATGCGTTGTGGTCACGGTTGCGGCGACCGGCCGGACCGACCGAGGCGGACGAGCGGCGTCCCGGCGGACGGCGTTCCGGCGCCTACCCATCCGGCGGACGGCTCACGTCGAGCCGCCGGGTCTCCGGCGGCGGGGCATCATCGTCCGGTCCGGCCAGCGGCGACCCGCCCGACGGCGGTCGTCGTGTCGCCGAGGGCGAGCGTTCGGGATGATCCGTCTCGTCGCCTTCTACCGTCGCTGGATCAGCCCGTTCCTGCCGCCGTGCTGTCGCTTCTACCCGAGCTGTTCGGCGTACGCGATCGAGGCGCTCGAGCGTCACGGTGCGGTGCGCGGCACCGGGCTGGCCGTCCGGCGTGTCTGCCGCTGCAATCCCTTCAACCCTGGTGGATTCGATCCGGTGCCCGAGCGCACGGGCACCACTCCCCGACACGAAAAAGGATGATGGAAACCCAACGACTGCTGCTGTACATGGCGCTCGGCTTCCTGAGCCTGCTCATCTACCAGGCGTGGATGCACGACTACCACGTGCCCGCCGCTCCGGTGGTCCGCACGGGTGACGCGGCGGGCGTGCCGGGGCAGGGTGGCGAGCTCGTGGCGCCGTCGGCCGACGATCTGCCGCAGGCGGCCGCCGACGATGTCGACGGAGCCTCCGGAGCCGCCTCCGCGGACGCGCCGGCGGGCACGGCCGATACCGCGGCGAGCGGCGCGTCCGTCGTCACGGTGAGCACCGACGTGATGGACGTTCGCATCAGCACCGTCGGGGCGACCGTGATCGGTGTCGAGCTCCTCGACTACCCCGTCTCGATCGATCGTCCGGACACGCCGTTCGCTCTCGTCAGCGACGACCCGCTGCGTTACCTCGTCCTCGAATCCGGCCTGCAGGCGCGAGCGGGTCAGCCCGCGCCGACACACCGCGAGCCGATGCGCGCGGCGGCCGAGTCGTACGCGCTCGCCGACGGACAGGACAGCGTCGCCGTGCCGTTCACGTGGACATCGGATGATGGCGTCGAGGTGACCAAGACGCTGACCTTCACCCGCGGCAGCTACGAGGTCGGTGTCGACTACCTCGTCCGCAACGGCTCGTCGAAGCCGTGGAACGTCAACCAGTACCGTCAGCTGAAGCGCAAGCCCGGCACCAAGGACGAGAAGCAGCAGTTCGTCAACACCTACATCGGTGGCGTCGTCAGCACCACGGAAGACGTCTACGAGAAGGTCGACTTCGGCGACATCGAGGACGAGAACCTGTCGGTGGACGCGACGAGCGGCTGGGTGGCGATGATCCAGCACTATTTCGCCAGCGCGTGGATCCCGCCGGAAGAAGAGATCAACACCGCCTACACCCGTCACCTGCCGAACGAGAACCGCTACCTGATCGGCGTGGTCTCGGCGAGCCGTGCCGTGGCGCCCGGCGGCGAGACGGCGTTCTCGAGCAAGGCCTTCATCGGTCCGAAGATCCAGGACATCCTCGAGGCGGCCGCGCCCAACCTCCGCCTGACCGTAGACTACGGCTGGCTGACGATCCTCGCCCAGCCGCTGTTCTGGTTGCTGAAGACGATCCACGGCTTCATCGGCAACTGGGGCTTCGCCATCATCCTCGTCACCTTCTGCATCAAGGCGGTGTTCTACAAGCTCTCCGAGGCGGGCTACCGCTCGATGGCGAAGATGAAGCTGCTGCAGCCCAAGCTCGCGAGTCTCAAGGAGCGTCACGGTGACGATCGGGCCAAGATGGGCCAGGCGACGATGGAGCTGTACAAGAAGGAGAAGGTCAATCCGCTCGGCAGCTGCTTCCCGATGCTCATCCAGATCCCGGTGTTCATCGCGCTCTACTGGATGCTGCTCGAGAGCGTCGAGCTCCGTCAGGCGCCGTGGATCCTCTGGATAAAGGATCTCTCGATCCGCGATCCGTTCTTCATCCTGCCGGTGGTGATGGCCGCGACGATGTACTTCCAGCAGAAGCTGAACCCCGCCCCGGTGGATCCTATCCAGGCGAAGGTGTTCCAGTTCCTGCCACTCGTGTTCGGCATCTTCTTCGCGTTCTTCCCCGCCGGGCTCGTCCTCTACTGGGTCGCCAACAACACACTGTCGATCGCCCAGCAGTACTACATCACGCGTCACGTGCTCGGCGACAAGCCGGACAAGGGTGGCAGCGGCGGTGGAGGCTCCAGCGGCAAGGGCGACAGCGGCAAGGACGACACCACGGATGACGGCGAGACCGACAGCAAGGTCGACGCGGGCGGCACTCCGGGCAAGGGTGCCGGCGGAGGCATCCGCGCCGCCATCGCCGACGCGCGCGAGAAGGCCAGGGCGAAGGTAGCGGCCAAGGGCGGCTAGTGTCAGGAGCGCCCGCACCGGCGGGCGACACGATCGCCGCCGTCGCGAGTGGGGCGGGGCGTGCGGGCATCGGCGTCGTGCGGGTCAGCGGGCCGCTGGTACCGATGATCGCGCGGTCGATGACCGCCCGCGAACTCGCTCCGCGCGAGGCGACCCATGTTCCGTTCGTCGACGCCGACGGCACGGCGCTCGACATCGGCATCGCGATCCGCTTCGCCGCTCCGCACTCGTTCACCGGCGAGGACGTGCTCGAGCTGCAGGGGCACGGCGGTCCGATCGTGCTCGACCTGGTGCTCGCCCGCGCGCTCGCGCTCGGCGCGCGTGCGGCCCGTCCCGGCGAGTTCAGCGAGCGCGCGTTCCTGAACGACAAGCTCGATCTCGCCCAGGCCGAAGCGGTCGCCGACCTGGTCGAGACCTCGAGCGCGGCCGCCGTCCGTGCCGCGGTGCGCTCCCTCGCCGGCGACTTCTCCCGGGACATCGGCGGAATCGTCGACGCGCTCGACGCGCTGCGAGTCTGGCTCGAGGCCGCGCTCGACTTCAGCGAGGAGGACATCGACTTTCTCGCCGATCCCGATGTCGAACGACGGGCCGTGGCGCTCGTCGCCCGGTTCGACGCGCTGCTGGCGAGAAGCGAGCAGGGGCGTCGGCTGCGCGACGGTCTCAACATCGTCATCGCGGGCGTGCCGAACGCAGGCAAGTCGAGTCTCCTGAACGCTCTGGCGGGCACCGACAGCGCGATCGTCACCGACATCGCCGGTACCACGCGCGACGTGCTGCGCGAGGACATCGTGCTCGACGGCGTGCCGCTGCACGTCGTCGACACGGCGGGCCTCCGCGAGACCGACGATCCGGTCGAGCGTGAAGGTGTCGTCCGGGCCCGCCGCGCGGCGGCCGAAGCCGACCACATGCTGGTGATCGTCGACGCGAGCGATCCGAGGCTGCCCGACGCCACACTATTGCCGGACGTGCCGTCCACCGTCGTGTTCAACAAGTGCGATCTCGTCGCCGCGCCGACATCGGTGGCCGACGACGACGCGGCGACGTCACCGATCGCGATCTCCGCCGCCACGGGGCAGGGTCTGGACGGACTGCGCGCGCATCTGCTCGCGCTCGCCGGACGCGACGCGTCGATCGAGGGCGTCTACCTCGCGCGACGTCGCCACCTCGACGCGCTCGTCGAGGCGCGGGACTTCGCCGACGCCGCGCTCGCCCGGCTTCGCGAGGGCGTCATGCCCGAGCTCGCCGCAGAGGAGCTCCGGCTCGCCCGTCAGGCGCTGGAGCGAATCACCGGACGCTTCGACACCGAGGACCTGCTGGGTCAGATCTTCTCGACCTTCTGCGTCGGGAAGTGAGCGAGGTCGGGCCGCCGTAGATCGGGCCGCACGAATCAGACACCGGCGCCGAACGACCCGGACGCGATCGAACCGATCGAGCTCTCGGGATCGGGTCGGTCGGCCGATCGTGAGACGCGTCAGTCCCGACGGCCCTCGTCGCGCAGCACGCCTTCACGCATCGCCTCGACGGTCTCGCGATGGCGTCGTTCGCCGACGCGCGCCTCGGAGTTGCGCCGGGCGACCGTGAAGAAGCCGGTCAGCAGCACGAACGGGTAGACGAGAAACCACCCGATGCCGAAGAAGCCGACACTGAGCCCCGCCGCGACGAGCGTGAACAGGATGCCGCCGGCGAGGCTCGAGTAAAATAGCCCGAGTGGCCCGAACACGAGCGAGAGCAGGAGCTGGACGATCTGCGATTTCTTCAACGGCGGTCTTCCCGGGAAGCGTCGGTGAGCGGAGATGGAGCGTAGATCGGGACGAGGCGAGACGGGGACGAGCGAGCTCGTCACTTCATCAGGATGGTGGCGGTGACGCTCGCGATCAAGCGGCGTCCGTGCCGGACGGGCAGGTCGGCATCGATCTCGTGACGGTGTCCGCACCCGCGATCGCCCCGGCGTCCGCGCCTCCGGCCACGCTCATCCCCGCGTCGAACTGCATCGCCGCCAGTCGCGCGTAGAGTCCGGAGCGGGCGACGAGCTCGGCGTGCGTGCCGCTCTCGACCACGTGTCCACCGTCGAGCACCAGGATGCGATCGGCCCCGACGATGGTCGCGAGGCGGTGGGCGATGACGAGTGTCGTGCGCCCGCTCATCGCCCGCTCCAGCGCGAGCTGCACCTTGCGTTCGCTCTCGGCGTCGAGCGCGCTGGTGGCCTCGTCGAGCAGCAGCAGCGGCGGGTTCTTCAGGAGTGCCCGCGCGATCGACAGCCGCTGGCGCTGCCCGCCCGACAGTCTGACGCCGCGTTCACCGAGGTAGGTCGCGTAGCCGTCGGGGAGACGCTCGATGAAGTCGTGCGCCTGGGCGTCGCGCGCAGCGACGCGGAGCTCCTCGTCGGTCGCGTCGAGTCGTCCGTAGCGGAGGTTCGCCGCGACGTCGTCGGAGAACACGACACTCTCCTGCGAGACGAAGCCGATGCGTTCCCGGAGCACGTCGAGCGCGAGCTCGGGCAGCGGCACGCCGTCGAGGCGGATCACGCCGCCGGCCGGATCGTAGAAGCGGAGGAGGAGCTGCAGCACCGTCGTCTTGCCGGCCCCGGACGGACCGACGAGCGCGACCGTCTCGCCCGGCTCGACGGCGAAGGACAGTGCGGCGAGGGCGCGTTCATCGGGACGGCTCGGGTAGCTGAAGCCGATGCCCTCGAACTCGACGCGCGCACCGGCACGCGTGTCCGGCCGGTCGGTCGTCGCGCCGCTCGCGAACTCGCGCACCGTCCCCGACACGATCGCCGGACGTGCGTCGAGCAGCTCCAGCAGTCGCTCGGTGGCGCCGGCCGCGCGCTGCACGTCGCCGAGCACTTCCGACAGCGCGCCGGTCGAGCCCGCCACCAGCGCCGCGTACAGCATGAACTGCGTCAGCAGGCCGGGCGAGAGCGTGCCGGCCATGACCGCGCGGGCGCCGAGCCACAGCACGAACACGATCGCCCCGAACACCAGCGTGATCGCCATGGCGGTCAGCGAGGCGCGCGACACGTTCCGCCGCACCGCGCTCCGGAACGCCTCGTCGACCGAGCCGGCGTAGCGCGTCGACTCCATGCCCTCGCGCACGTAGCTCTGCACCGTCGCCATCGCCCCGAGCGTCTCGCCGGCGCGCGCGCCGGTGTCGGCGAGCCGATCCTGACTGTCCCGCGAGAGCTTCCTGACACGGCGCCCGAACACGAGGATCGGCACGACGACGACGAACAGCAACGCGACGATGATGCCGGCGAGCGTCGGGCTCGACCAGATCATCAGCCCGAGCGCGCCGACGAAGAGCAGGGCGTTCCGGAGACCGAGCGAGATACTCGAACCGACCAGCGTCTGGATCAGCGTGGTGTCGCTGGAGAGCCGCGACAGCACCTCGCCCGAGCGCAGCGTCTCGAAGAACACGGGATCCTGGCGAAGCACCGAGCCGAACACCGCCTTCCGGAGATCCGCCACCATCCGGTCCCCGAGCCAAGACACGCAGTAGAAGCGGATCGCCGTCGAGGCGGCGAGCACGAGCGCGACGCCGAACAGGGCGAGAAAGACCGCGTTCACGTCGCCACCGCCCGTCGTCCCGTCCGCGAGCGCGGCACCGGCCCGCTCCGGGGAGACGAAGCCGCGATCGATCAGGAAGCGAAACGCGACGGGAATGGCGAGCGTCGCGGCGGCGGCCACGAGCAGGGCGCCCGCGGCGAGCGCGACGCGGGCCCGATACGGGGCGAGGAACGGGCCGAGCCGCGCGAGCGTGCGCCAGGCGGGCCGCTCGGACGGCGACGGGTCGGCCGTCGACGGGGTCGGCGCAGGCATGGCAGAGGTAGGTGTCGCGGCGGATCGGGATCTCAGGATAGCGCACCGTCCGACGGCCGTCGGCGTCTCCACCGGTCATTCCCGTCCAGCCGTCGAACAGGCCGACTTACGGACTGCCGCGTACGTTCTGCCGACGCCCTTGACTCGGTGTGCGCCTTGTCCAAGCATGGGTCGCTCTCGTCGATCATCCGGACGCGGCCGATCCTGCCCCGTCCCGCCCTTCTTCTGCGCCGCTCCCGCCCCGCCATGACTCCACCCGGATCATGACCTCGACCGGACCCATGCCCTTGCGCCCCTTCACGAACCTCGCGTCCGCCGTCGCCCGCCCGCTGGCCGCGTTCGCGCTCGCGATCCTGCCACTCGCGATGTCGACCTCGCTCGCGCGGGCCGACGAGGTCGGCGACGTAGGCGTCGACTGGCTCGGCGGCGACATCAAGGTCGAGGCGATCGAGGACCCGAAGGTGCAGGGCGTCACCTGTCACGTCTCCTACTTCGACCGCGGCCTGATCGATCGGCTGAAGAACGGCCAGGTCTTCAAGGATCCGTCCAACTCCTCGATCGCCTGTCGCCAGACCGGCCCGCTCGTCATCGGCGACATCGATCGGGACGACGACGGCGAGAACGTCTTCTCCCAGCGCACCTCCCTCGTCTGGAAGAGCATCGAGGTGACACGCATCTACGACGAGGAGCGCCAGACGCTGATCTACCTGTCGCACGCCAGCGAGATCGAGGACGGCTCGGCGAAGATGGGACTCTCGACCGTGCCGCTCTACGGTCAGGATGTGACCTGGGAGGACTGACGTTCGTCCGGACTCGCGCCCGGCAAGTCGTCCCGCACGGCTCGTGACGGACCCGGTCCGGCCGACCGGTCGGACGAGGTGCCACCCGTCCGACAGCCGACGCCACGCCGGTCCGCCCTTCCGTGCGTGACCTATAATCGATGCTCGGGCGGTTGGCCCGAACCGAGCGCCCGCCGTGCGGCGGGTGTCCGCACGCCACCGGAAATCCGCGCATGAAGACGTCGTGGCTCGCTGCCGCCGGTGTCACGCTGGCGTTGCTCCTGTGGATGGCGAGCGGTCTGCTCGGCGGTGACGACGCATCGGAGACGGACACGACGGGCGCCGACGAACGCGCACCGATGCGCGTCGAGGTCATCGAGGCGGCGCCCGCACCCGCGCAGCGTACCGTCACGTTGCGCGGCCAGGTCGAGGCCGCCCGCACCGTGACCGTGCGGGCCGAGACTTCCGGTACGGTCGATGCCCTGCCCGAGTCGCGCGGTTCACGTGTCGCGGCCGGCGCGCCGCTCGCCGGTCTCGACGCCGGCACGCGCGAGGCGCGGCTCGCCGGGGCGAAGGCCCAGCTCGCCAGCGCCCTCGCCGAGCGCGAGGCGGCCGACTCGCTCGGCCGGCGCGGACTGCAGTCGCGGATGGCGATCGAGCAGACGGCGGCGGCCGAGAGCGTCGCGCGTGCGGAGGTGGCGCGCCTCGAACGCGATCTCGCCGACACTGTCATCCGCGCCCCGTTCGCCGGCCTCGTCGAGAACCTGCCCGTGGAAATCGGACAACTGGTCGAGCGCGGCGACCCGATCGCGACGATCGTCGACGACAGTGCCTTCGATGTCGTCGCCCGGGCCGCCCAGCAGATGGCCGCCGAGCTCGAGCCCGGCCAGCCGGTCGACGTCACGCTGATCACCGGCGAGACGCTGAGCGGCTCGCTCACCTGGATCTCCTCGGTAGCCGACGTCGAGACGCGGAGCTTCGCGGTCGAGGCGAGGCTCGACAACCCCGACGGCGCGCTCTCCGCGGGCGTCAGCGCAACGCTTGCGATCCCGGTCGAGGAGATCGAGGCGTTGTTCCTGTCGCCGTCGACGTTCACGCTCGGCGAGGACGGGGAGCTCGGCGTCAAGGTGCTCGACGACGAGGACCGTGTGCGCTTCCGGCCGGTCTCGCTCCTCCGCACCTCGCTCGAGGGCGCCTGGGTCACCGGCGTGCCGGCGGGCGCCCGGGTCGTCACGCTCGGACAGGGCTTCGTCGGGGAAGGCGAGCGCGTGACGCCGAGCGAGAACGGCTCGGGTGACGGCTCGGGTGACGGCTCGGGCGACGGCTCGGGCGACGGGGCGTCGATCGGCGCGACGCCCGACGCCGAGGACGACGGCTCGTCCGGACGGGACCCGTGAAGGCGCTGATCGACGCCGCGTTCGATCGCACGCGCACGGTGATCCTGCTGCTCGTCTTCCTGATCGTCGCCGGCGCGCTCGCCTACCGGGCGATTCCGAAGGAGTCCGAGCCCGACGTCCCGATCCCGATCATCTACGTCTCGATGAGCCACGACGGCATCTCGCCGAAGGATGCCGAGCGGCTGCTCGTGCGCCCGATGGAGAAGCAGCTGCAGTCGATCACCGGCGTCAGGGACGTCAAGAGCACCGCGAGCGAGGGGCACGCCTCGGTGCTGCTCGAGTTCGACGCCGGCTTCGACGGCGATCAGGCACTTGCCGACGTGCGCGAGAAGGTCGACGCGGCGAAGTCCGAGCTGCCGGCGTCCACCGACGAGCCGACGGTGGACGAGGTCAACGTGTCGCTGTTCCCGGTGCTGAACGTGAGCCTCTCGGGAGCGATCCCCGAGCGCACGCTGATCGGCATCGCGCGCGGGCTCAAGGACGCGCTGGAGGCGCTGCCCGGGGTGCTCGAGGCGGACATCGCCGGCGAGCGCGAGGAGGTGCTCGAGATCATCGTCGACCCGGCCGTCATGGAGACCTACGGCGTCGACTTCGGCGAGTTGATCGGGCTGGTCTCGAACAACAACCTGCTGGTGGCCGCCGGGGCCATCGACACCGGGGCGGGACGCTTCGTGCTGAAGGTGCCGGGCGTCATCGAGAACGTCGAGGACGTGCTCGCGATGCCGGTCAAGGTCAGCGAGGCGGGCGTCGTGCGCTTCGGCGACGTCGCGCGGATCCTCCGTACCTACAAGGACGCGACGGGCTTCGCCCGCCTCGACGGCCAGCCGACCCTCGTGCTCGAGATCTCCAAGCGCCTCGGGGCGAACATCATCGAGACGATCGAGCAGGTGCGCGAGACGATCGCCGAGGCTCGCCCGAGCCTTCCCGCCAACCTCGAGATCGGCTTCCACCAGGACAAGTCGGAGGAGACGAGGACGATGCTCGCCGACCTCCAGAACAACGTCGTCTCCGGTGTCGTGCTGGTCATGATCGTCATCATGGCGACGCTCGGCGTGCGCTCCGCGTTCCTCGTCGGTTTCGCGATCCCGGGCTCGTTCCTGACCGGCATCCTGGTCATCTGGGCGCTCGGGCACACCATGAACGTGGTCGTGCTGTTCAGCCTGATCCTCGTCGTCGGCATGCTGGTCGACGGCGCGATCATCGTCACCGAGCTGGCCGACCGGAACATGGACGAGGGCGCGACGCCCGCGGACGCCTGGGCGCGGGCGGCCAGCCGCATGGCCTGGCCCGTCATCGCCTCGACCTTCACGACGCTCGCGGTGTTCTTCCCGCTGCTGTTCTGGCCGGGACTGATCGGACAGTTCATGCGCTACATGCCGATCACCGTCATCGCCTGCCTGCTCGCGTCGCTCGCGATGGCTCTGGTGTTCGTGCCGGTGATCGGGGCGCGGATCGGACGGGCCGCGGATCGCGGGGTCGCCGCCCGGCGCACCGAGACGCTGACTGAGGACAGCGAGGTCGCGGGCATCACGCGGCAGACGATCCTCGCGTCGGCCACCGGTGCCAAGGGGCGTTACCTGCGCGCGCTCGATCGTCTGCTCGCCCGTCCGCTCGCGACGCTCGGGGCGGTGTTCGCGTTCACCGTCGCGAGCTACCTCACGTACTCGGTCCTCGGGCGCGGTGTCGAGTTCTTCCCGTCGGTCGAGCCCGCCTCGATGGCGATCTCGGTCGCGGCGCGCGGGGACCTGTCCATCCACGAGCAGGATCGCGTGCTCCGCGACATCGAGTCGCGGCTCCTCGATCGCGACGAGATCGAGTCGATCTACACGCGTACCGGTGCGTCGGGCGGTCTCGGCGGTGGCGCGGCCGATCAGATCGGCACCGTGACGCTCGAGCTCGTCGACTGGGACCGGCGGAGGAAGGCCGCCGTCATCACCGAGGAGCTCCGCGACGAGCTCGCCGACGTGGCCGGCGTGCGCGTCGAGTTCGTGGCGAACGAGGGCGGACCGGACGGCGGGTCCAAGCCGATCAACCTGGAGGTCAGCGTCGATGCCGCGCGTGCCGGGGTGAGCGGGGCGGCGCTCGACACGCGACTCGCGGAGTCGGTCAGCGCGCTGCGTGCGGCGATGGACGGGGTCGGCGGCTTCGTCGACGTGACCGACAACCGACCGCTGCCGGGCATCGAATGGCGCCTGTCGGTCGATCGCGAGGAGGCGGCCCGCTTCGGGGCGGACGTCGCGCTGATCGGTCAGGCGATCCAGCTCGTGACCGGCGGCATCCGGATCGCGGGCTATCGTCCCGACGACGCGACCGACGAGCTCGACATCCGCGTGCGCTACCCCCGCGAGTCGCGCCACATCGGCGTCATCGAGGAGCTGCGCGTGCCGACCCGTCGCGGCATGGTGCCGCTGTCCAACTTCGTGACCATGGCGCCGGCGCCGCGCACCGGAACGATCGAGCGTGTCGACGGCAGCCGAGTCATCACCGTCGCGGCCGACGTCGCCGAGGGCGAGATCGCCGACACGCGCCTGACGCTGCTCCGCGACGAGATCGAGTCGAATCCGCTCCCCGACGGCGCCGAGGTCGCGTTCACCGGCGAGGCCGAGGAACAGGCGGAGGCGGCGACGTTCCTGCTGCTCGCCTTCGTCTCGGCGATCTTCCTGATGGGGCTGATCCTCGTCACCCAGTTCAACAGCCTCTACCAGGCCGGGCTGGTGCTGTCGGCCATCCTGTTCTCGACCTCCGGCGTGCTGATCGGGTTGATGGTGACCGGCCAGACCTTCGGCATCGTCATGGTCGGTATCGGCATCATCGCCCTCGCCGGCATCGTCGTGAACAACAACATCGTGCTGATCGATACCTGGAACGGCTTCCGCACGCGGGGGGCGGACCCGGTCGAGGCGTCGCTCCTGACAGGTTCGGTACGTGCCAGACCTGTCTTGTTGACGGCGATCACGACCGTGCTCGGCCTGATGCCGATGGTGCTGTCGCTGAACATAGACTTCGTCAACCGGGCGCTCTCGGTCGGTGCCCCGTCGACGCAGTGGTGGACCCAGCTCGCCAGCGCCATCGCCGGCGGGCTCGCGTTCACGACGCTGCTGACGCTGTTCCTGACGCCCTGCCTGCTCGTGCTCGGCGTGCGTCGGCGCGACCGACACCGGACGGGCACCGATGACGGGCGGGAAGAGTCCCTGTCGTGGTCGCCGCGTCTTCGGCTCGCGTTCCGAAGGCTCAGTTCCCGTACGTCGTGACGGCCGCTCCGAGCCGGCCGCTCCGTGAAGGCCGCTCTACGACGTCTGCTCCGCCGCCGAGTGCCGCGCGAGCACGACGAGCGGCACGCCGGCCATCAGGACGATCAGCAGCATCGTGCCGAGGAACACCGTCCATCCGTACGCCTGGTACAACGCGAGCGGCAGCACCGAACCGGCAGCGCCCGCCGCGTAGTAGATCGCGATGTAGAGCCCGTTGACGAGACTCGCCTCGTCCGGACGCAGCCCGTTGAGATGGCCCGACAGCGTCGCGTGGACGGCGAACAGGCCGCCCGATATCAGGAAGCCGGTCGCGATCAGCGCCGTCGCGTTCGCCTGCCACATCAGCGCGAGCCCGAGCGCGAACGTCGCGAGTGCCGCCCCCATGACGCGCACCGGGCCGCCGACGAGACGGGCGAGCCGCTCGGCGTTCAGCGCGATCGCGACGCCGACGAGATAGCCGAGGTAGACGAGCGAGATGCGCCGGGCCGACAGGCCGGGCTCGAGCTCGACTAGGCGGAAGGGCAGCGCGTTCAGGCAGCCGGAGAACGCGAAGAAGGCCAGGAAGATCAGCGCGAAGCCCGCGGCGAAGCGGCGCGTCGACAGGATCTCGAGCGAGGCGGCGAGGTTGCCGCGCGACGAGGCGAGCGGGGCGTCCCGGGCGGCGAGCGACAGCAGGGCGCTGCAGGCGAGCAGCAGCAGCCCGACGAGGACGAACGTCGTGCGCCAGCCGAGCGCGTCACCCGAGAAACCGCCGATCAGTCGCCCGGCGAGACCGCCGACGATCGTCGTCGCGACGTAGGTGGCCACCCGGCGCGAGACGGCCGCCGCGTCGCCCGCGCCGCTGCAGTACGTGACGGCCGCGGTCAGGATGGCCGGGAACAGGAACCCGCCGAGCGCCCGGATCACCAGCAGCCACGACAGCGACGGAGCGGCGGCGCCGGCGATCTGCAGCGCACCGAGCAGCGCCGTCGCACCGACGAGGAGCCGCTGCGCGCTGAAACGCCGGAGGATCGCGCCGTAGGCGAGCGGGGCGACGGCGAGCGGGACGAACACGACGGTCATCAGCAGCGCGACGCGCGCGGGCGTCGCGTCGAAGCGCTCGCCCAGGAGCGGCAGCAGCGGCTGCGGCACGTACAGCGCCGAGAACGTCGCGAAGGTCGTCAGCAGGACGAGGCGGAAGCTGCGCCCGGGCGGCGGCGAACTCATGCCCGCCCGGACGGAGACGGGCGTCGTGCCGAGGCCGGGGCGTTCCCGTTCGCGTTCCGGTCCCGCATCCCGTCGTGCATCCGTGCCCTTGTCGAAGGGCGCCATTGTGCCCGTCGATCGCCGCCCCGGCGAGTCGGCGACGCGCGATCTTCGGCACGCCGGTATCCGTCGGACAGAGTCCGGTGTCCCGTCTCGCCGAGCCCGACAGTATCAGCGAGACAGGACGCTGGTGGTCGCCGCTCGCGATCGGGGTCGTCCGTGTCCCTGCCGCCGCCACGACCGCGGCACGAGGAGAACGAGCAGCGACAGGGCCCAGAGGGAGACGCCTCCACCCCAGCGCTCGTGCCGGTCGGCGGTGCGGTCGTCGTCGACGTCGATCACGTCGAACGGCGATGCCGTGATGCCGTCGTCGCCTTCGCTTTCGTCGCCGTCGCCGATCGGCGATCGAGCGTCCGTCTGCAGCTCGCCCGCCGCATCGTCGCCAGGCATCGCGACATCGCCACCCTCCGGCGTCCGGGGCGACGCGTCACCGTCGCCGGCGGCGGCGTGGAGGCTCGCGTCATCGCGGTTCACGTCATCGCCGCCCTCATCGTCGCCACCCTCGCCGTCGTTCGTCGGCGGAACATCGTCCTCGTCGGACACGGCGGCATCGTCGTCGGCCCGGGCATCGAAGGTGTCGCAGTGGCCCCCGGGCACCGTCACGGACAGTCTGGGTTCCAGCGGCGTGCCGATGCCGTGAACGGCTTGCCGGCTCGAGTCGCCGCTCGCGAGCACGATGGTGTGGGTGATGCGTGGCAGCAGCGTGCCGTCCAGTGTCACGGAGCGTCTCGATACCGGCCCCGCCCGCATGTCGGACTGTCCGAGGAGCGCGGCGGGGTACGGCAGATCGCCCGACGTCGAATCGTCGCTCCAGCGGGCGTCGCTCGCCAGGTAGGCGTCGACGGCGAGCGGGCCGTCGTCCGAGGCCAGCCGCAGCTCCACCGACAGGGCATCGCGGGGCACGCGTTCGAGGTCGAACTGCAGGAGCGCGTAGGCGTCGCCGCCGCCGAACGGCAACGTGGCGTGCGTGTCGACGAGCGCGCCGTCGGCGAGACTGGCCGCACGATCGGCCGACAGCGAGAGCGTGTTCCCGACACAGGTGTCGCCGGCGTGCACGTGTCCGTCGGCCGAGGCCTGCGAGACGCGCGGTGACGGCAACCGCGAGTCGAGCTCGTCGGCCGAGAACGGCACGCTTTCGTACCGGAGCAGGGCGATGCGATCCAGCGCGTGACCGCTGGAGCGCCCGGCGATGTCGATGACGTGTTCCCCCGCGTCGAAGTACTGGCGAACGGGCAGGCTCTTGCCGTCGGCGGTGTAGGCATCCCAGGTCCAGCGAGCCACCTGCCCCATGTAGGCCTTGGTCCAGCCGAACAGTCCGTGCTCGCCGTCGATGTTCCGGCCGGTGGGAAAGCGGACCCAGCTGTCGTTGTGCTCGGTCCCGTCCAGTCCCACGGTGTTGCGCGATCGCCAGCGCAGCTGATAGTTGCCGGGCGTCGTGATGCGGAAGTGATAGCGGATCGGATCGCCGAGTGCTGCCTCGGAACGCGCGAAGTTGTTGCGGCCGCTCCAGATGTAGTAGGCGTCGCCGGCGTGACCTTCGATGTCGCCGGCCTCCATCCAGTCACCCGTCGCCGGCTCGGACTCGACCTCGAAGATCAGGTAGCCGTCACGCTCGACGAACGGATCCGAGCGGGTCGACGCGTGCGCCGTCGTCGCCGCGATCAGACAGGATCCGAGAATCAGTGAATACCGTGCGATCATCTTCCTACCCCTGCAGAGTGACGACTTTTCCCCCGGTGCCTTGCCCGGGGTTCGCCGTTCTTGTCCGTCGGCATCGTAGTCTCAGGGGTGAAAAAATCTTCGATGCGTCGCCGTAAACGCACCGTTCGGGCGCGCCCGCTTCCCGGTCCGTGGCGGCTGTCACACGATCGCGCGGACAGCGTCCGCACGGCTCCGTCGTCCGCCGCCGCTCGGCGGCGACCGGATCCCGGTCGGGAAAGGCCGACCTTCTCGTCGTTCCGCCTACCGCCCCTCGTCGCGACTACCGTCGCCGCCGCGCTGACCGAACAGCACCCGCCGTTCCTCGTCGTCCGGCGGCGCCGAACGGCGACTGTCCTTGCCGAGGTCGACGCCGCGGCGCACCGCCGGTCGCTCCTTGAGCGTCCGCCGCCAGCGGGCGACGTTCGGGAACTCGTCGAGCGGCTGGCCGAGCGGCTTCGCGATCAGCACCCAGGGCCAGATGGCCATGTCGACGATCGAGTAGTCGCCGAGCACGAACTCCCGCCCCTCCAGCCGACGTTCGAGCACGCCGAGGCAGCGGTGGTACTCGTTCGCGTAACGCTCGTGCGAGTAGGGGTGCTCGCCAGGCGCGTAGTTGACGAAATGGCTGAGCTGGCCGGCCATGGGGCCGATGTTGCCGACCTGCCAGAACAGCCACTCCTGCGCCTCCTTCAGAAGACGGGCATCGGCCGGCAGGAAGCGTCCGGTCTTCTCGGCGAGGTAGTGGAGGATGGCACCGGACTCGAACACGCTCAGCGGTGCCGGCGTTCCGCCGCCGTCGGGGTCGCCCGCCGCGTAGCGTGCATCCGGCGCGTGATCGACGATAGCGGGCATGCGGTTGTTCGGGCTGATCGCGAGGAAGTCGGGCGCGAACTGCTCGCCGCGACCGATGTTCACCATGCGCGTGCGATAGGGCAGCTCGCACTCCTCGAGCATGATCGCGACTTTCCAACCGTTCGGCGTGGGCCAGAAGTGAAAGTCGATCATCGAGGCGTCTCGTCATCGGTTCCGGATTCGCCGCCGGCGATCACGCCGTCGGCGCGCAGCGTACGGATCTCCTCCGGTCCGAGGCCTGCCTCGGCGAGCACGGCGTCGGTGTCGGCGCCGAGCACCGGCGCACCCGCGCGCGGCTCCAGCGGCGTGCCGGAGAAGCGCGCCGCGGGCCGTGCCTGACGCAATCGACCGGCCTCCGGGTGGTCGCTCTCGACGACGATGGCGTTGGCGCGCACCTGCGGGTGCGCGGCGAGATCGCCGCGCATCAGCACCGGCGCGCACGGCACGCCCTCGGCATCGAGCCGTTCGAGCCAGTCGGCCGCACCGCGTTCGAGCAGGACCTCCTGGGTCAGCGCGAGCCGCTCGTCGATGTTCTCCTGACGCAGCGCCGGGGTCCGGAAGCGCGGGTCGTCGAGCCAGTCGGGGCGTTCGAGCGCGCGCGTGAGCGCTGCCCATTCCCGGTCGCTCTGCACGGCGACGCTCAGCCAGCCCTCCGCCGTCTCGTAGATCAGGTCGATGAAGCTCGCCGCCCGCGCCTGCGGCGGCTCGTCGCCGACCAATGTCTGTGCGCTCATGTCCGAGCCCCAGAGAAACGCCACGACGGCGTCGAGCATCGACACCCGCACGTGCTGTCCGGTGCCCGTGCGCGTGCGGGCGAGGAGCGCGGCGGTGACGGCCTGCGCGGTGACGACGCCGGTCAGCTTGTCCGGCACGATCGTGCGCACGAGGCGCGGCCGTGCCTCGTCCGATCCGCCCTGGATGCTCGCCAGGCCCGACAGCGCCTGCACCAGCGGATCGTAGACGGGCCTGCCGGCGTAGGGACCGCTGTCGCCGAAGCCGCTGATCGAGACGTAGACGACGTCGGGCGAGACCTCGCGGATCGCCGCCTCGTCGATGCCGAGTCGCTCGGCCACGCCGGGGCGGAAGTTCTGCACGAAGACGTCGCAGCCTGTCGCGACCCGCTTCAGCGTCGCGACGCCGCGCGCGTCCTTCAGGTCGATCGCGACCGAGCGCTTGCCGCGGTTGTTGTTCAGGAACGCCGCCGACAGGCCGCCCCGGCGGTTGGGGTGGCTCCGGGTGTGATCCCCGCCGCGCGGGTTCTCGATCTTGACGACCTCCGCGCCCTGATCGGCGAGTAGCATCGTGGCCTGCGGCCCGGAGACCATCGCGGTCAGGTCGACCATGCGGAAGCCGTGCAGGGGAGCGGGCATGGGAGTCTTCGAAGTGCTCGACGGTTCGTCATCGGTCGGAAAGTGTAGACGACCGGATGACCGCCTCGCGTGGCTCTCGTCACCTCACGCGAACCTCGCGCGCCACCTCACGCGTGACTCGGGCGTCACGGACGCTCCCCGGCCTCCTCGACCGAATCGTCTTCCCGCTTCACCCCGCGCGCGGACAGGAAGTCCGCCACCGGTTCGAGTCGCGGGATGGACTGGCAGATCGTGCGGATCGTGACCAGCACCGGCACGGCGATCAGCATGCCCACGACGGACCACAGCCATGCCCAGAACGCGATCGTCATGAAGACGACGACGGTGTTGAGCTTGAGGCTGCGACCGACGTAATAGGGCGTGACCAACTGACCTTCGATGGCCGTCAGGCCGTAGTACGCGACGCCCGGCAGGAGCGCGAGCCAGATGCCGTCGAACGTCAGCAGACCCACGCCGAAGGCGAGGGCCGAACCGGTGAGCGCGCCGACATAGGGCACGTAGTTGAACAGCCATCCGATCACGCCGAACAGGAGCGGATCGGGCATGCCGAGCGCCCACATGGTCAGTCCGATCGACACCCCGAGCGCGGCGTTGATGACGGTGATCGTCAGGAGATAGCGCGACAGCGTCCTCTCGACGCCGTGCGCGATGCGCATGGCACGGCGCTTGTCCCGAAACCGCGGGATGACGTGCACGATCTTCTCGTAGAACATGTCGCCGGAGGCGAGCAGGAAGAGCAGTAGCACGAGCACGAGCGCGCTCTGCATGATCATCATCGGAACGAGCGTCACCAGCCGTTCGATCGACCCCTGCTCCTCGACGACGACCGTCCGTTCGTCCGCCATGCCCGGCGCCGCCGCCGCCTTGACGTCCTCCATCACCTCCTGCACGGACTTGCCGCCGGAGTCGTCGATCAGCGACGTGCGGATGCCCCGCACGCGCTCCTCCAGTTCGGCGCCGATGCGTGGCGCGTCGGCGACCCAGCCGATCACCGGCGTGACCAGCAGGGAGCTGGCGACCAGCATCAGGACGCCGAGGCCGCCCACGATCGTCACGGCCGACAGGCCGACCGGGAACCCGATGCGACAGAGCGCCCGGCGAAGGGGGCTGAAGACGAGCGCGAGAAGGAAGGCGAGCAGGACGGGTGTCAGGAACGCCTGGGCATCGGCCAACCCGGCGACGAGCAGGAGCACGAAGACGCCGATCATCGCCCAGCTCGGTCGCGGTCGGTTTCCGTCGACCTCGTGCGGTGCGCGCTCGTCGTTCTCGTCGGATTCGCCGCCGACGAACGCCTTCGCCTCCCGCGCGACGAGCGCCGGCGTCTCTCGCGACGGTCGGTGAACCGGTTCCGGCTTCGCGTGCCTCATCTCGCGGCCCGCCCCGACTCTCGCCGCCGAGCGGGGAATGCCGGGATGTCGACGACGAGCTCGTCGGAAGCGTGTGCCATGGTCCTTCGTCCTGTCGGTCGCGTGCCGCGACGGTCGCAGCCATCGCCCTGGCGATGACCGCGATCGCGGAACCACCGTGCCGTGCCCGCGCTCCGCATCCCGTCCGACCGCGGACGGTCACCAATCTGACGCACGGAAGGATTCACCGGGGAGCCTGTGGAACTCTTGCACCCGGTAACATCAGTATTTACAACCGCCTGGAGTGATCTCCGTTCGGGCGCGGGCCGGGACGAACGCGACGCGCTTCACGGCGCGGAGCACCTCACGTCGAGGCGACCGCGCGGCCCGCCGGGGTCGCGGTCGGCGACCGACGGTCGCCGACCGCCACGACGCGGCAGGTCGATCGACAGGTGGGCGCGGTACCCGGCAAGCCTCGCCGCGGACCCCCTCGACGGGTTCGGCGGCGATCGCCCACCGGGGTGCCGCTCACATCGCGTCGTCCGCCGACGCGGCCCACGCCGTCACTTCCCGCTCGGCCTCCTCCTCGGAGATACCGTAGCCTTCGCTGACGAGCGAGACGAGCTTGTCATGCTCGCCACCCGTCTGCATCAGCGCCTCCTCGTCGAGTTCCGTCCAGCGCTCGCCGGCCCTGGCGCCGAGCGTGTTCCACTTCGCGGAGATCGTCCGCCACATCTCGTCGCTGTCCGCGTAACGGATCATGCCGTCGGTGCCGACGATCTCCGGTCCGCCGGCCACTCCTTCCTCGGCCATGCCGACCGGCTTGCCGCTGGCATCGACGGCGGAATTCTGATCCTGCGCGCGCAGCGCGGGCGGGGCGAGCGCGACGGCCGCGCCGAGCAGCAGCGCGCTGCCCAGGGTGGCGGTGATCGGTCGCGCGAGGGTCTTCGTGGTGTCCGTCATCGTGGTGGCTCCGCAGGTGGTCGGGACGGCGGTGACGATCAAGAAGCGAGGAACGCGCATCGACGGCAAGGGCGTCGACGTCAGCCACGGCCGGAGGACCAGCATGTCGTGTCCGTGGCCGACACGTCATCGGTGCGGCAGCATCTTCACGCGTCGCGACGGCGACATGGACGATATTGCAAGCCGTCGTCGATTCCGGAACGGTGGAGTGGCGGCGCGGCGGACGAGACGGTCGTCGCCCTTCCCATCAAACTCGGTCTTTCCCGTGCCCGTACCTGAACCGATCGCATGACACACGCATTCTTTCCAGAGGGTGACTGTCGATCCGCGTCCGGGATAGGCATCGGGACAATCCGCCCACCCTCGGCCCGCCTTGTTTGAAAACCCTCGCTCATCCGTTCCCGACTGTCCTGGACCGCACCGGATGCTCACCGGAGCCTCCCCGCGGCCACATCAACGACATGGCGAGTCGACGCAGCTCGGGTTAGTTCGCCGGGAACTGCTGGTGGCGTAGTTCACTGCCGCGCAGGCAGCTCAGAAGTTGAGTCGAAGTCGCTGCCGAAGATCGATAATGTTCACTGCCGCGCAGGCAGCCCAGAAGTTCTACGAGGTTGGTTGTGGGGGGGGCAGTGCATTCACCGTGGCACGGGCAGGTCAGAAATTGATGTTGTCGAACGTCGAAGAAGCTTGACTATAGTCATCGCCACAACATCGATCAGGGTTCGCCTGCACGGCACTTCGGCCGATCCGAATCGGAGAGAGGGCCGAGAACTCGTCCAAGCGAGTCGCCGCGTTCGACCCTATATAATGCGTCTCCGCTCAAGCACCTGGCCGCACTCATGCAGTACCCCGAATCCTTCGACGTCATCGTCGTCGGCGGCGGCCACGCCGGCACCGAGGCCGCGCTCGCCGCCGCCCGCACCGGCGCGAGCACGCTGCTCCTGACGCACAACATCGAGACGCTCGGGCAGATGAGCTGCAACCCGGCGATCGGCGGCATCGGCAAGGGCCATCTCGTGCGGGAGATCGACGCGCTCGGCGGCGCGATGGGCGTCGCCGCCGACCGGGCCGGTATCCACTTCCGCACGCTGAACGCGCGCAAGGGGCCGGCCGTGCGCGCCACGCGCGCCCAGGCGGATCGCCAGCTGTACCGCGAGGCGGTGCGGGCGATCGTCGAGAACCAGCCGAACCTGACGCTGTTCCAGCAGGGCGTGGACGACCTGATCGTCGAGCCCGGGAGCGAGACGGGCGGGGCGGACGCGCGCGTCGCGGGCGTCGTGACCCAGCTCGGGGTGCGCATCCGCGCCCGCACCGTCGTGCTGACGGTGGGCACCTTCCTGGCCGGGAAGATCCACGTCGGCGAGGCGCAGCAGGCCGCCGGGCGGGCCGGGGATCCGCCGTCGACCTCGCTCGCCGCGCGCCTCCGCGAGCTGCCGTTCGACACCGGTCGGCTCAAGACCGGCACGCCGCCGCGCATCGACGGGCGCACGATCGACTACGGCGTGCTCGAGACTCAGCCCGGCGACGAGCCGCGCCCGGTGTTCTCGTACCTCGGCAGCACGGCCGACCACCCGCGTCAGGTGCACTGCCACATCACGCGCACCAACGCGCGCACCCACGAGCTGATCCGCGGCGCGCTGCACCGTTCGCCGCTGTTCGGCGGCGAGATCGAGGGCGTCGGTCCGCGCTACTGCCCCTCTATCGAGGACAAGGTCGTGCGTTTCGAGGATCGCGACTCGCATCAGGTGTTCGTCGAGCCGGAGGGACTGGGCACGCACGAGGTCTACCCGAACGGCATCTCGACGAGCCTGCCGTTCGACGTGCAGATCGAGTACGTGCGCTCGATCGCCGGGTTCGAGCGGGCGCACATCACGCGCCCCGGCTACGCGATCGAGTACGACTACTTCGACCCGCGAGGGCTGCGGGGCTCGCTCGAGACACGCGCGATCGCGGGTCTGTTCTTCGCCGGTCAGATCAACGGCACGACCGGGTACGAGGAGGCCGCGGCTCAGGGGCTCGTGGCCGGGCTGAACGCCGCGCGCGGCACGCGTGCCGAGGCGCCGTGGACACCGCGCCGCGACGAGGCCTACATCGGCGTGCTGATCGACGATCTCGTGACCCGCGGCACGCGCGAGCCGTACCGCATGTTCACCAGCCGTGCCGAATACCGATTGCTGCTTCGCGAGGACAACGCGGACCTTCGGCTGACACCCGCCGGGCGCGGGCTCGGGCTCGTCGACGATGCGCGCTGGGCGGCGTTCGAGGACAAGCGCGAGGCGGTCGAGCGGCTGCAGGGGCGGCTCGCCGAGCTGTTCGTGCATCCCGGGACCCCGCCCGCCGAGCGACTGTCCGCGGCCACCGGCATCACGCTGTCGCGCGAGCGCCGTCTCGACGATCTCCTGAAGATGCCCGAGGCGACGCTCGCCGAGGTGCTGCCGCTGGTCGCGCCGGACGAGCCGCTGCCGGCGCCGGCCGTGATCGAGCAGGTCGAGATCCAGGGCAAGTACGCGGGGTATCTCGATCGCCAGCGCGCCGACATCGAGCGCGCGCGCAAGCACGACGACTCGCCGCTGCCCGACGCGCTCGACTACGCCGAGGTGCGCGGTCTGTCGAACGAGGTCCGCCAGAAGTTCGCCGAGCACCGGCCCGAGACGGTCGGGCAGGCCGCGCGTATCGCGGGCGTCACCCCCGCGGCGGTCTCGCTGCTGCTGGTGCACCTGAAGAAGCGCGCGCTGCGCGAGAGCGCCTGAACGCCGTGCCGGACGCCGCGCTGCGCGAGCGCCTCGACGAAGGCCTCGCGCGGCTCGGCGGACCGGCCGCCGCGCTCGACGACGCCGTCCGCGAGCGCCTCGTGCGCTTCGTGCGACTCCTGGAAAAATGGAACCGGGTTCACAACCTGACCGCCGTGCGCGACGCGCACGCCATGATCGGCCGGCACCTGCTCGACAGCCTCGCGCTGCTGCCGTGGCTGCCGGAACCCGAGTCGGCATCGTCCTCGGAGCCGGTCCCGGAGTCGGAGCTCGACCTGCTCGACATCGGCAGCGGCGCCGGCCTGCCGGTGCTGCCGCTGGCGCTGGCCCGCCCCGATCTCCGCTGCCTGTCGGTCGACGCGGTCGGCAAGAAGGTGCGATTCCAGCACCAGGCCGTGCTGGAGCTCGGAACGGCGAACGTCGAGGCGCGGCACGCGCGGATCGAGGACGTCGCCGTGCGGGCCCGGACGGTCGTCTCGCGGGCCTTCGCCGCCCCGGCGGACTTTCTCGTCGCGGCCGCGCCGCGCTGCGCCGACGGCGGCACGGCGCTGGTCATGCTCGGGCGGCGCGAGCGCCTGCCCGACACGTTGCCCGAGCCGTTCGTGCTCGGCGAGGTGCGGGCGCTCGACGTGCCGTTCGGCGACGGGGCGCGGCATGTCGCCGTCTGCCACGCCTCGCCGGCGGCCGGCTCGACGCCGGTATCCCGGTCGGCATCCGGCTCGATCGCCGAACCCGTGCCCGACCCGGCGACCGGGTCGATGTCCGGTTCCTGTCCGATCGATTACACTCGGACGTCATGAGCCGGATCATTGCCATCGCCAACCAGAAGGGCGGCGTCGGGAAGACCACGACGTGCGTGAATCTGGCTGCGGCGCTCTCGAGCATGCGCAAGCGCGTGCTGCTGGTCGATCTGGACCCGCAGGGCAACGCGACGATGGGCTGCGGGATCGACAAGCACGAGCTCGAGCGGAGCGTGCTCGACGTGCTCGTGGACGGCATGAGCATCCGGAACGCACGCCTGCGATCGCCGGGCAACGGTCATGACGTCGTCGGCTCGAACGCCGACCTGACCGCCGCCGAGGTCGAGCTGATGGACGGTGAGGCCGAGGGCCGCGAGCGGCGCCTGAGGAACGCGCTGCACGCCGAGAGCGAGACCTACGACTACGTGCTGATCGACTGCCCGCCGTCGCTCAACATACTGACCCTGAACGCCTTCGTGGCCGCCGACAGCGTGCTCGTGCCGATCCAGTGCGAGTATTACGCGCTCGAGGGCCTGTCGGCGCTGCTCGACACGATCGAGGGCGTGCAGGAGTCGGTCAACGCCGAACTCGAGGTCGAGGGGCTCCTGCGGACGATGCACGACGGTCGCAGCCGTCTCGGCATCGAGGTGTCGGAGTACCTGTTCGAGAACTTCGGCGATCAGGTGTTCTCGACGATCGTGCCGCGCAACGTCCGACTGGCCGAGGCACCGAGCCACGGCATGTCGATCGTGCAGTACGACCGTGCCTCGCGCGGCGCGCTCGCCTACCTCGCGCTCGCCGGCGAGATCACGCGGGCCGACCTGCAGCGCCGCCGCGAGTCGGCCGGTGCCGTGACGACCGAGGGCGCGGATGCGGCCGAGGGCACGGCCGCCGTGTCGATCGCCGAGCCGAGGGCCGACGAGTCCACGGTCGACATCGCCGCCTCCGGCATCAATCGCTGACCCGCCCTCACCGCCCTCACCGCCCTCACCGTCCTCACCGTCCTCACCGTCCTCACCGCCCACTCGTCCCACCGACCCGCCCCCGACTCGACCCGACGCGCGAAACCGACGACCGATGGCCAGAAAACCCCGCATGGGCCGGAATCTGAACGCGCTGCTCGGCAGCGCGGTCAAGGAGCGTCGCGAGCGATCGGACGAGCGTCCGGCGGACGCGGTCGAGCCGTCGCGCGCCGAGCCCTCCCGCGTCGACCCGTCCCGATCCGAACTTTCCCGGGTTCCGTCGCCGCCCACCGCGCGGACGGGCACCGTCGCGCCGATCGACGCGCGCGCACCCTCGGACCCGACCGTGACGGGCGACGTGTCCGGAGCGGCGGCATCCGAGGCCGACCTCGAGGGCCGCGCCGAGGCGCCCGGCGTGCGGCCGTCCGACGCGACAGCGCCGCCGGTCGATCCCCCCGCCGGCTTCCCGGTCGGTATCGCCCCCGCCGATGTCTCCGCGGACGGTTCGGAACCCGCCGCGGGGACGCCGGGGGCGTCGAGCCCGGATCCGGACACGACGCCCGCGTCGGCGACCCGTCCGACGCTCGCGGTGGCACCGGCCGCCGCGTCCGGGACATCGCCCGGGAACGTGATCGCGTCATCCTCCGACGCCGCGTCGGCCGGCGCATCCGTTCCCGTCACCGATACCGCCGACACCGACACCGCCGCTTCCGGAACCTTGCCGGGCGTCGCGCGGGTCGGCCGCGACGTCGACGTCGACGACCTGCCGGTCGCGCCCGGCGATCCGCCGCGTCCGGGGGACCGGCTGCGCATGATCGGGGTCGAGCGGATCCGCCGCGGCGTGTTCCAGCCGCGTCGCTTCTTCGATCAGGAGGCCTTGCAGGAGCTCGCCGACTCGCTGAAGGCGCAGGGCATGATCCAGCCGGTCATCGTGCGCCCGTTCGGCGGGGCGTTCGAGCTGATCGCCGGCGAACGTCGCTGGCGCGCGGCACAGATCGCCGGACTCGCCGAGATCCCGGCGATCGTGCGCGAGATGGAGGACCGCACGGTCGCCGCCGTGTCGCTGATCGAGAACATCCAGCGCGAGGACCTGAACCCGCTCGAGGAGGCACAGGCCCTGACCCGCCTCTGCGACGAGTTCGGCATGACGCACGCCTCCGTCGCCGAATCGATCGGGCGATCGCGCGCGTCGGTGTCGAACCTGATGCGCCTCCTCGACCTGCACGACGAGGTCAAGGTGCTGGTCGACAAGGGCGAGCTCGACATGGGCCACGCGCGCGCGCTCCTGCGGGTGCCCAAGGTCGATCAGCCCGCGCTCGCCGCCCGGGTGGCCAAGCAGGGTCTCACGGTACGGGCGGTCGAGAAGCTGATCCGCACCGGGATGGACAAGGGCACCGATGCCGGATCCGCCGCCGCCGCCGAGGTCGATCCGGACGTGCGACGTCTGGAGGAACGCCTGTCCGGTGTTCTCGGGGCGCAGGTGTCGATCCGTCAGAAGTCGGGCGGTGCGGGCCGTCTGGAGATCCGCTACACCTCGCTCGACGAGCTCGAGGGCATCCTCGAACACATCCGGTAGCGCGCGACCGCCGCCGGAGCCACCGCCGGTGCCTCCCTGTCGCACGGCGCCCGTACCGCACGTCCGCGCGGCACGTCCGCGCGGCACGTCCGCACGGCGATCCGCTCGCGGTCGGTTCGCGGTCGGTTCGCGGTCGGTTCGCGGTCCGGACGTGCCTGCCCGGCGCCTGTTTCCCGGCGCCCGGATTCCAGCGGCGGGCGGCTGCATCGCGACGCGCGCCCCGGCCGCGCCTCGGCGAGGGCGCGACGAGCACGGACGGGGGTCCGGCTCCGCGATCGGAGGCGGTCCGGAAGAGGCACGATCGCTGCACGGGCGAGCGCCCGTCGAACGAGCGCTCGTTTCGCCTTAACGGGGTTCTTTGCTGCTACAATTCGCCCGTTTCGTCGCCAGCTCCTTCCGGCGTCGGTTCGTCGCGTTCCTCCGCTACCCGAAACGGTTCCGATGCAGCAAGCCGAACGACGGTTGCGCGTCATCAGGCTGATGCTCGTGTGGCAGCTGATCGCGTCGCTCGGCGCCGGCGCCCTCGGATTCGCCATCGCGGGTCTGGCGGGGGGATGGTCGGCACTGCTCGGCGGTCTGATCTGCTGGTTGCCGAGCTGCTGGTTCGCGTACCGTGCGTTCCGCTTCAGCGGGGCTCGCGCGGCACGCCTGATCGTTCGTTCGTTCTACGCCGGTGAAGCCGGAAAGATGTTGCTGACGATGGCGCTGTTCACCCTGGTCTTCGTCAATCTGGAGTCCGTGAACGCCCTGGCGCTCTTTGCCGGCTTCGCGGGCGTGCAGCTGGTCAACTGGGTCGTGCCGCTGGCCACCGCCCTGGCCGACAATCGACAGATCTCGCTCTAGACATCTCATGGCATCATCAGAAGCACCGACGACTTCCGAGTACATCCAGCACCACCTGCAGAACCTGGTGCTCGGCGTCCACCCGGAACACGGCCTGTCGATCGCGCACGGCGCGGAAGACGCCGCCGCGATGGGCTTCTGGGCGATCCATCTGGACTCGATGTTCTGGTCGATCACGCTCGGCGCGCTGTTCTGCTGGCTGTTCAAGAAGGGCGCCGAGGCCTTCACCAGCGGCGTCCCCGGCGGGCTGCAGAACTTCGTCGAGACGATCGTCGAGTTCGTCGACACCAACGTCAAGGACACCTTCTCGGGCAAGAGCGACCTGATCGGGCCGCTGGCGCTGACGGTGTTCGTCTGGATCTTCCTGATGAACCTGATGGACCTGATCCCGGTCGATTTCATCCCGCGCGCCACCGAGGCGGTGGGCATCCCGTACATGAAGGTCGTGCCGTCCACCGACGTCAACATCACGTTCGGGCTGTCGCTGTCGGTGTTCGCGCTGATGATCTACTACGGCATCAAGATCAAGGGCTTCGGCGGCTTCCTCGGCGAGCTCGCTTTCCAGCCGTTCAGCAGCGACAACATCTTCATCAAGATCCTGTTCGTGCCGGTGAACCTGCTGCTCGAGGGCGTCTCGCTGATCGCCAAGCCGATCTCGCTCGCGCTGCGGCTGTTCGGCAACATGTACGCCGGCGAGCTGATCTTCATCCTGATCGCGCTGCTGCCGTTCTGGGCCCAGTGGGCGCTGTCGGTGCCCTGGGCGATCTTCCACATCCTCGTCATCACCCTCCAGGCGTTCATCTTCATGATGCTGACGATCGTCTACCTGGCGATGGCGCACGAGCACCACTAGTCAGCACCACCCATCGGTTTCAGTACCCGTCCGACCCTTTCGTCCCTTCGCAATCACGTCATCCAGATCGGAGCCCTCAATGGAACTCGTAGTAGCCAACACCGCCATCGCCGTCGCCATCATGATCGGCCTCGCCGCCCTCGGCACCGCCATCGGATTCGCGCTTCTCGGCGGTCGTTTCCTCGAGGGTGCCGCCCGTCAGCCGGAAATCACCCCGATGCTGCAGGTCAAGATGTTCATCGTCGCCGGTCTCCTAGACGCCATTCCGATGATCGGCGTCGGCATCGCGCTGTTCTTCATCTTCGCCAACCCGTTCGTCGGCCAGATCGCAGGCTGATAACGGACCGCTCGGCGGCGTCGCCGTCGATTCGGAAGTCACCCTGGTCGAAGAACAGAGGCAAGATCCATGAACCTGAACCTGACACTGGTCGGTCAGGCCATCTCGTTCGCCGTGTTCGTCTGGTTCTGCATGAAGTACGTCTGGCCGCCGATCGTCGGTGGCCTGCGTGAGCGTCAGGAGCGCATCGCGCGCGGACTGGCCGATGCGGAGAAGAGCTCACAGAAGCGAGAGGAGGCCGAGGCCGAGATCGCCACGATGATCGAGGACGCGAAGGCGCGGGCGGCAGAGATCGTCGCCCAGGCGCAGAAGCGTGCCCGCGATCTCGAGGAAGAGGAGAAGACGAACGCGCGCTCGAAGGCCGAGCAGATCGTCTCGTCCGCGCAGGCCGAGATCGAGCAGGAAGTGGTCGGCGCCCGCGAGGGTCTCCGGCAGCAGGTCGGCGCGCTCGCCGTCGAGGGCGCGCGTCGCATCCTCGGCACCGAGATCGACAAGAACGCTCACGACAAGGTCATCGACGACCTCGTCCGGCAGCTCTGAGCATGGCCTCCGAGTCCGTGGCCGCGAGGCCGTACGCGAGGGCCGTGTTCGAGCTGGCCGGCGAGAGCGACGCCTACGACCGCTGGTCGAACACGCTCGGCTTCTGGTCGTCCGTCGTGCGCGATCCGGACATGAGCGCCCGGCTGATCGACCCCGGCACGACGTCCGCCGAGAAGTCGGCGCTGATCGAGCAGATGTCGGAGGATCTCGACGAGGACGGCCGGAATCTGCTCCGGCTTCTCGCCGAGAACGAGCGCCTGCCCGCGATCGCCGACATCGCCGATCAGTTCGAGCGGCTTCGCGGCGAGGCCGAGGGTGTGGTCGAGGCGCACGTCGTCTCCGCCTACGCGCTCGACGACGAGCAGGCCGCGCGCATCACCGAGGCGCTCGGCAAGCGGCTCTCGTGCAAGGTCAAGCTGACCAGTGAAGTCGACGAGGCACTGATCGGGGGTGCCGTCGTGCGCGCCGGCGACCTCGTCATCGACGGTTCGATCCGCGGTCGGCTCGCCGGCCTCGAGCGCTCGGTCGCGGGCTGAACGTGTCGTCCGCCGGGCGACGCGCCCGCGGACGACCTCACCGTGGGCGAGCGACGGCCCGCGACGCGGAACGGGTTGCCGGGCGGTGACCCGCTCCGCGGGCGCCGTCCGTTCGTATCAAGCCTTCGGGCGGCCCTGGCGCCGCCCCTGAATTCAGGACAACGGGACACACTCATGCAGCAGCTCAACCCCTCCGAGATCAGCGACCTCATCCGTCAGCGGATCGGTTCGGCCGACACTTCGGCGAACGTCCGCACCGAAGGCACGATCGTCAGCCTCAACGACGGCATCGTGCGCATCCACGGCCTGACGGACGCGCTGTCCGGCGAGATGATCCAGTTCAACGACGATCTCTACGGGCTCGCGCTGAACCTCGAGCGCGACTCGGTCGGCGCGGTCGTGCTCGGCAACTACGAGGATCTCTCCGAAGGGGACAAGGTGCGCTGCACCGGCAAGGTGCTCGAGGTCCCGGTCGGGCCGCAGCTGCTCGGCCGCGTGGTCAACGCGCTCGGTGAGCCGATCGACGGCAAGGGGCCGATCGAGACCACCGAGACCGCGCCGATCGAGAAGGTCGCGCCGGGCGTCATCGAGCGTCAGTCGGTCGACCAGCCGGTGCAGACCGGCCTGAAGGCCATCGACGCGATGGTGCCGGTCGGCCGCGGTCAGCGCGAGCTGATCATCGGTGATCGCCAGACGGGCAAGACCGCCGTCGCCGTCGACGCGATCATCAACCAGAAGAACACCGGCATCAAGTGCGTCTACGTGGCGATCGGCCAGAAGCAGTCGACCATCGCGAACGTCGTGGCCAAGCTCGAGGAGCACGGTGCGCTCGAGAACACGATCGTGGTCGCGGCAGGCGCGGCGGACTCGGCGGCCATGCAGTACGTCGCCCCGTACGCCGGCTGCTCGATGGGCGAGTACTTCCGCGATCGCGGCGAGGACGCGCTGATCGTCTACGACGACCTGACCAAGCAGGCCTGGGCCTACCGCCAGGTATCGCTCCTGCTGCGTCGCCCGCCGGGTCGCGAAGCCTACCCCGGTGACGTCTTCTACCTGCACTCGCGTCTGCTCGAGCGCGCCTCGCGCGTCAACGCCGACTACGTCGAGAAGTTCACCGACGGCGCGGTCACCGGCCAGACCGGCTCGCTGACGGCTCTGCCGATCATCGAGACGCAGGCGGGTGATGTCTCGGCGTTCGTCCCGACCAACGTCATCTCGATCACCGACGGGCAGATCTTCCTCGAGACCGACCTGTTCAACGCCGGCATCCGTCCGGCCATCAACGCGGGCCTGTCGGTATCGCGTGTCGGTGGTGCCGCCCAGACGAAGATCATCAAGAAGCTCGGCGGCGGCGTGCGTCTCGCCCTCGCCCAGTACCGCGAGCTCGCCGCCTTCGCCCAGTTCGCCTCCGATCTCGACGAGACGACGCGCAAGCAGCTCGAGCGCGGCCAGCGCGTCACCGAGCTGATGAAGCAGAAGCAGTACTCCCCGCTCTCGATCGGCGAGATGGGCGTGTCGCTGTTCGCCGCGAACGAGGGCTTCCTCGACGACGTCGCGGCCGACAAGATCGTCGCCTTCGAGAACGGCCTGCACGGCCACTTCCGCTCCAACCACCAGGATCTGCTCGATCAGGTCGATCAGTCCGGCGACTGGAACGAGAACATCGAGTCGGCGTTCCGGAAGGGCATCGAGGCCTTCAAGGCCAACGGCAGCTGGTAAGGCCGGCCCCCGGACGACCACCGACGACGAGGAGAAGCGACGCGCATGGCTTCCGGCAAGGAAATCCGCACGCAGATCAAGAGTATCCAGAACACGCAGAAGATCACGAAGGCGATGGAGATGGTCGCCGCGTCGAAGATGCGCAAGGCTCAGGATCGAATGGCGGCGAACCGCCCGTACGCGCACAAGCTGCGTGACGTGGTCGGTCACGTGGCCTCGGCCGAGGTCGAGTACCGCCACCCGTACCTGATCGATCGGCCGGACCCGAAGCGCGTCGGCTACATCGTCGTGTCGACCGATCGCGGCCTGTGCGGCGGACTGAACACCAACGCGTTCAAGGCCGCGATCGGCTCGATGAGGAAGTGGTCCGAGCAGGGCGCCGAGATCGACGTCTGCACGATCGGCAAGAAGGCCCAGGGGTTCTTCCGACGGATCGGCTCGAACATCGTCGGCAGCACCACCGATATCGGCGACGCGCCGACCCTCGAGGAGCTGCTCGGCACGATCCGCGTCATGCTCGACGCCTACGAGGAGGGCCGGATCGACCGGCTCTTCATCGTGCAGAACGACTTCGTCAACACGATGACCCAGACGCCCGAGGTGGTGCAGCTGCTGCCCGCCGTCGGCACGGTCGAGTCGACCAAGGACTACGGCTGGGACTACCTTTACGAGCCCGACGCGAAGGACGTGCTCGATCACGTCATGACGCGCTACATCGAGTCGCTCGTCTACCAGGCGGTGGTCGAGAACATCGCCTGCGAGATGGCGGCGCGGATGATCGCGATGAAGAGCGCGTCGGACAACGCCGGCGAGCTGATCGACGACCTGCAGCTCGCCTACAACAAGGCGCGGCAGGCGGCGATCACGCAGGAGATCTCCGAGATCGTCGGCGGCGCCGCGGCAGTCTGATCCGGAACGCCGGAACGCCGGAACACCGGGCCGCCGGGCCGCCGGGCCGCCGGGCCGCCGGGCCGCCGGACCTCCGACCCGAACACACAGAACCCAGAGAGACCGACATGAGCACAGGAAAGATCGTCGAGATCATCGGCGCCGTCATCGACGTCGAGTTCCCGCGCAACGCCGTTCCGCGCACCTACGACGCCCTCGAGGTGGCCGGCAGCGAGACCATCCTCGAGGTGCAGGGCCAGCTCGGCGACGGCGTCGTGCGGACCATCGCGATGGGTGTCGCCGAGGGCCTGAAGCGCGGCATCGACGTCACCAACACCGGCGCACCGATCTCGGTGCCGGTCGGCGAGGCGACGCTCGGACGGATCATGAACGTGCTCGGCCACCCGATCGACGAGGCCGGCCCGATAGCCACCGAGGAGCGCTCGCCGATCCACCGCGAGCCGCCGTCCTACGCGGAGCAGTCCGGTTCCACCGAGCTGCTCGAGACCGGCATCAAGGTCATCGACCTGCTCTGCCCGTTCGCCAAGGGCGGCAAGGTCGGCCTGTTCGGCGGTGCCGGCGTCGGCAAGACCGTCAACATGATGGAGCTGATCCGCAACATCGCGGCCGAGCACTCCGGCTTCTCGGTGTTCGCGGGCGTCGGCGAGCGGACCCGCGAGGGGAACGACTTCTACCACGAGATGAAGGACTCCAACGTCCTCGACAAGGTCGCGCTCGTCTACGGCCAGATGAACGAGCCGCCGGGCAACCGCCTGCGCGTGGCGCTGACCGGCCTGACCATGGCCGAGTACTTCCGTGACGAGGGCCGCGACGTCCTGATGTTCATCGACAACATCTACCGCTACACGCTCGCGGGAACCGAAGTGTCGGCTCTCCTCGGCCGCATGCCCTCGGCGGTCGGCTACCAGCCGACGCTCGCCCAGGAGATGGGCGCGCTGCAGGAGCGCATCACCTCGACCAAGACCGGTTCTATCACGTCGATCCAGGCCGTCTACGTACCGGCCGACGACCTCACCGACCCCTCGCCCGCGACGACCTTCGCCCACCTCGACGCGACCGTGGTCCTGTCGCGGAACATCGCCGAGCTCGGCATCTACCCGGCCGTCGACCCGCTCGACTCCACCAGCCGTCAGCTCGACCCGCTGGTCATCGGTCAGGAGCACTACGACTGCGCCCGCGCCGTGCAGAACACGCTGCAGCGCTACAAGGAGCTCCGGGACATCATCGCGATCCTCGGCATGGACGAGCTCTCCGAGGAGGACAAGCTCGTCGTGCAGCGCGCGCGCAAGGTCCAGCGCTACCTCTCGCAGCCGTTCTTCGTGGCCGAGGTCTTCACCGGCTCCCCGGGCAAGTACGTCTCGCTGAAGGATACGATCGCCGCGTTCCAGGGCATCGTCGCCGGCGAGTACGATCACCTGCCCGAGCAGGCGTTCTACATGCAGGGCACGATCGAGGAAGTGGTCGAGAACGCCAAGAAGTCTGACGACAAGAAGAAGGCCGCCTGAGCATGGCTACCCTTCGAGTCGAGATCGTCTCCGCGGAGGAGGCGATCTGGGAAGGCGACGCCTCGCTGGTCAGCGTCTCGGCGCAGATGGGCGAGGTCGGCATCACGCCCGGGCACACGCCGTTCATCTCGCGGATCAAGCCCGGCGAGGTGCGCGTCAACCCGGTCGACGGCGGCGACGAGGCGCTGGACATCTACGTCTCCGGCGGCATCCTCGAGGTGCAGCCGGACGTCGTGACGATCCTCGCCGACACCGTGCTCCGCGCCGACGACATCGACGAGGCCGCCGTGCAGAAGGCGCGCGACGAGGCCGAGGCGCTGCTCGCGGGCGCCACGCCCGGGGGCGAGGTCGACTTCGCCGCGGTGCAGATGCAGCTTGCCGAGGCCGCCGCCCAGCTCCAGCTGATCAAGAAGCTCAGGAAGAACTGAGGCCGTCACCGGGCGGCGGGCACTCGTCCGGCCGCCCGGTGAACGCGTGCGAACGCGGACTCGCCCGATCGCTCGCGGCCGTTCGAACTCCCCTGAACGCCACTCTTCCCGCTCGTCGAGGCTTCGCGTGCAGGACGAGCCGGCTAGCATGACGTCTCCCACCCGTCGAACGGATTCCGGAGAACGTCATGTCCCGCCTCGCCCACCCTCACCTCGCCCGATCGCTCGTGCTCGCCCCCCTCCTCGTTCTGGTTCCGCTGCTGCAGGGCTGCGGCGGCGGTGGAGGGGCGGTGGTGGCGAAAGCCGCGCCGACATCATCGCGTCGATTCCCGAGGGTTGCCGCTTTCTCGGCGGTGAGGCGTTCGGACTGACCGATCAGGAACTGCGCGACGTGCGTGACGCCGGTTGCCTGGTCGGGCCCGGAAACGACGCGACGCCACCGTCACCGGGCGGCGTTCCGGACGACGACATGGCGGTGTCCGGCGACTTGCCGGACGAGGAGGAGGGTGACGGCGCGACCGATCCGTCGCTCCCTGCGGGCGAAGGCGGAACGATCGTCGCGGCTCCCTCGGCGGACGGCGACGTCGGTCCGGCCGATGTCGAGGGCTCGAGTTTCCTGATCACCGGCAACAACTCCGCGCGTCTGGCGGGCGAGAGCTTCGGCATGGGCCGGGACGCGAACGACACCCTCCGTCGCTCGGTGCCGGTACGGCTCGCGACGCCTTCCGCCGATCTCGAGATCGAGGCGGCGCACGTGATGGGGAAGGGCGCCTTCTTCCACGTCGCCGTGATCGTCACCAACCGGGCGAACGCGACGCTCTGCGACATCGATCTCGGCGTGGTGGGCATCGTGAACGCGGCCGGGGAGACGACATTCGACGGCCTGGGGTTCGGGGTGAACGTCGAAGGTTCGGTCGCGCGCACGGCCTCGGGCAGGCTCGAGACCCAGTGCCTCGCCCCCGGCGAGAGCAGCTATGCCTTCGTGTTCGCGCCGGAGAGCATCGAGGCGGACGAGGTGGTCGTGATCGCCGTGGACGCGATCGCGTCGAGCGATGCGCCGGTCACACCGCCGATGTCCCGCATCGTGCCGGTGAGTTACACGGTGAACGCGGCGGGTGGACTCGACGTGACTGTCCGCAACGAAGGACTGACCGACGTCGAGTCGGGTTACGCCGTGCTGGTCGTGCTCGACGACGACGGGTATCCGCTTCGATTCACCAACGATTTCTCCGAGAACATCGTGCCGGCGGGCGGACAGGCGATCATCGCGTTCGACGGCGCGAGCGCCCTCGCGGGTCGGGCAGTCAGGATACGGGTCATCGTCGGCTACAACGACGTGATGTGAGCGTCCGCGGGCGCCCGCACGGATGCCCCGGAAGCGTTCGAGTGCCGCCGCGGGCACCGGGCGCGCCCGGCGTTGTCATTCGCCGGGCATCGGGCTACCTTAGCGTCGTGGAGTCCGACGCCACCACGGTGGCGCCGCGCCCGCCCGTCCGCCAAGGAGAGTCACGCATGAAGAAGTCGCCCGTCGCCCCGACCGCCCCCGCCCGCCGCCGCGTCCTCAAGGGCGCCGCCGCGCTCGGCGCGAGCGCCGCCGTCGGCCCGTGGATCGTCAGCCCGAAGGTGCTGGCCTCCTCCGGCGAGCTGAACGTCCTGATGTGGTCCGACTACCTGCCCGACGGCTGGAAGTCCGCGTTCGAATCCGAGACCGGCATCACGCTCAACCACACCGGCATCGGCTCCAACGAGGAGATCATCAACCAGATGAAGGCCTCCGGCGGCGCCGCGTTCGACATCTGCGCCCCGACCAACAACCGCTCGGGCCAGTGGGTCGACCTGGAGCTCCTGCAGCCGTGGGACTACGCCAAGGTCGACAACCTCGACAACGCGAACCCGGCGATGCTGAAGGTCGGCGACGCCGAGTGGAACTTCGGCGACAAGGGCTCGCACTGGCTGCCGCAGATCTGGGGCACCGAAGGCGTCGGCTGGCGCACGGACCTGTTCGAGCCCGAGGGCGGCGTGCCGAGCTACGGCGACGTCTGGTCCGAGGAGAACGCCGGCAAGACGATGATCCGCGTGCACTCGGGCCTGCTCGGCGCGGGGCTGCACATGGAGGCCGCGGGCCTGATGGAGCCCGGCTCGGTCTGGGCCGCCTACGGCAGCGAGGAGAAGATGCGCGAGGTCTGGGACCAGATCATGAAGTTCGCCGGGGACAGGAAGGCGAACCTGAAGCTCCTCTGGAACGACGCGGACACCCAGAAGAACGGACTGCTGAACGACGGCGTCATCGTCGGGCAGACCTGGGACGGCCCGCCGCTCGCGCTGAAGGGGCAGGGGGAGCCGGTCAGCTACCAGGCACCGAAGGAAGGGGCGATGGCTTGGGTCGACGGCATGTCGCTGTCGAAGGCGGCGGCGAACGGCGAGCAGGCCTACGAGTTCGTCAAGTTCTGCTACCGGCCCGATCCCGCCGGTCAGGCGATCGATCAGCACGGCTACAACTCCGCCGTGCTCGGCGCCGACAAGTTCGCCGGCGACCAGTACAAGACCAACTTCGCCTCGGCCTACCCCGGCGACGCGCTCGCCAACCTGAACCCGTGGCCGGCCGAGCCGCAGTGGTACGCCGACACGCGCACCGAGTACGAGAACCGTTTCCTCGCGCTCTGACACGGGTCGCGGTGGTGGCGAGCGGAGCTCGTGGGTGACGACGCTTCACGGGACGAGGGCACGTCAGGGATGAGTGCCGATGTCACGCTCGAGGACGTCTGGATCCGGTTCGGGGACTTCGTCGCCGCCCGCGAGGCGAACATCCACATCGCCGACGGCGAGTTCTTCAGCTTCCTCGGCCCGTCCGGCTGCGGCAAGACGACGCTCTTGCGCGCGATCTCGGGGTTCCTGTCCCCCTCGCAGGGCAAGGTGCTGATCGGCGGGCGCGACATGGCGGGCATCGGCCCGAACAAGCGACCGACCGCGCTGATCTTCCAGAATCTCGCGCTGTTCCCGCTGATGAAGGTCTGGGAGAACATCGCGTTCGCGCTCGAGGTCAGGGGCGTCGGCAAGGCCGAGCGCCGCCGTCGGGCCGACGAGCTGCTCGATCTGATCGCGCTGCCGGGGCAGGGCGACAAGCTGGTGGGCGAGCTCTCCGGCGGTCAGCGCCAGCGCGTGGCGATCGCCCGCGCGCTGGCCGCCGAGCCGGACGTGCTGCTCCTCGACGAACCGCTGTCGGCGCTCGACCTGAAGCTCCGCCAGCACATGCGCACCGAGCTTCGCGCGATCCAGCAACAGGTCGGCATCACGTTCATCTACATCACCCACGACCAGGGCGAGGCGCTGACGATGAGCGACAACGTCGCCGTCATGTGCGAGGGACGGATCGAGCAGGTCGGCGACGGCACCGCCGTCTACGACTCCCCCGACACCGCCTTCGTCGCCTCGTTCGTCGGCGAGAACAACGTGTTCGAGGGCACCGTGCGCGAGACCGCCGCGGACAGCGCCCTGATCGACACGCCGCACGGCCCGATCCGCGCGCGCACCTCCGCGAACGCGTCCCGCCCGGCGCTCACCCGGGGGGACGCCGCGATGGTGTTCGTCCGCCCCGAATCGCTCGCGGTCCTCGGCCCCGGTGCCGAGGCCGACAACCGCCTGCAGGGGCGGGTGCGGACGCGCCACTTCGAGGGCAACCTCTGGCACGTCGACGTCGGGCTCGACGGCGGTGCTCCGGCCGCGAGTGCCGAGGCCGGTCTCGACGCCGACTCTCATGCCGGCCACGCCGACGGTCCGCACGTCACGCTGACGACGCTGAACGACGGACGCGTGGCCGATGTCGAGGCCGGCGCCACGCTCGCGCTCGGCTTCCCCGAGCGGCTCGCGATCGCGTTGCCGCACGGCCGTCTCGCGGCGGAGTGAGCATCGACCTCAGATGAGCTGGTGGCGCGATTTCTTCGGCCGGAACGGGCTCGGGCTCGGTCTCTTCCTGCTGCTCTCCGTCCTCGTCTGGGCGGTGCTGATGATCGTGTTGCCGCAGCTGTTCATGCTCGACTTCTCGCTGCGCGAGAACGTCCCGCCCCCGCTCTGGGGAACCGAGGCGCACGGCTACACGCTCGAGCACTACCGCTACCTGCTGCGCGGCAGCGGCAACACCGAGTCGGGGTTCAACACGATCGATCTGGCCGTGTTCGGGCGGACGATCCTGGCCGCCGTGTTCGTGACGCTGGTCGACCTGGTGCTGTGCTACCCGGTGGCCTACTACCTCGCCCACGTGGCGAGCGGCAGCGGCGCGCGGCTCATGGTGGTCGCGCTGATCGTGCCGTTCTGGGTCAACGAGCTGCTGCGCGCGTTCGCGTTCAAGGTCCTGTTCGGGTCGGGCGGCGTCATCAACGACGCGCTCCTCGCGCTCGGCATCCTCGACCAGCCCTACGACTTCGTGCGCGCTAACATCGCGCTCTACAGCGGCCTCTCGTATGCCTACATCCTGCTGATGATCTTCCCGATCTACAACGCGATCGAGAGTCTCGACCGGAACCAGATCGAGGCGGCGCGCGACATGGGCGCGCCGTGGTGGCGCATCCACTGGCGCATCGTGCTGCCGCACGCCAAGCCAGGCATCAGCTCCGGCTGCACGATCGTGTTCATGCTGAGCGCGGGCGCGCTCGCCGCCCCGCAGGTGCTCGGCGGCCCGAGCAGCCTGTGGTTCACTCAGCTGATCTACAAGGCGTTCAACAACTCGGCGAACTGGGCGCGCGGGTCCGCCTACGCGATCGTGCTGCTGCTCGCCTGCCTCGCGTTCGTGCTGCTGGTGATGCGCGTGTTCAAGGTCAGGCTCGGCGAGATCGCCAAGTGAGCGCGATGTTTCCGGGCGGTACGGTCCGCGCGACGCTCGCCGACATCGGCACGGCTCGGCGAGATCGTCGGGCGAACGCGATGTACGCGGGCGCCATGGTCCGCGCGACGCTCGCCGTCGTCGGCCGGGATCGACGAAACGGTCGGGCCAACGTGAAGAACCCGGACGCCATGGTCCGTGGGACGCCCGCTGGCACCGATCCGACCTGGCGAGAGCTTCGGGCGAGTGAAACACCTCCGATCCCGAACGCTGACACGGAATTCGGCGCAGATCGACTCTTCCTCTCGAACGGGAGCCGGAATCCGTGCTGACGAGCGATCGCCTCGCGCGCGGGTTCGCGATGCTGTTCGTCGCGTTCTTCTTCCTCTACCTGTTCGGCCCGCTGATCGTCATGAGCGTCAGCGCGTTCAACAGCTCCGCCTTCCCGCGCGTCGCCCCTTGGGAATGCTTCACCGCCGAGTGGTTCGTGGCGCTCGCCGACGACGGCCGACTGCTCGAGGGCCTGAGGAACAGCGTCTTCATCGGTCTCGGTGTCGTGCTGCTGGCCGTGCCGCTCGGACTCGCCGGCGCGCTCCTGCTCACCCAAGTGCACGAGCGCGTGCGTCCCTGGTACTACACCCTCGTGGTGTCGCCCATTCTCGTGCCGGGCGTCGTGCTCGGCATCTCGACGCTGCTGTTCTGGGATCGCGTGGCCCGCATGTTCGGACTCACGCGGGAGTCCGTCTTCTACGACGGCTTCTTCCTGACCATCGTAGGCCAGTCCACGTTCATCGCCGCCTACACGATGCTCGTGTTCATCTCGCGCCTGCAGCGGTTCGAGAGCGTCCAGGAAGAGGCCGCCCTCGATCTCGGCGCGACCCACTGGCAGAGCTTCCGGAAGATCCTCCTGCCGTTTCTCAAGCCCGCGATCGCCTCGGCCTCGGTGCTCGCCTTCCTCGCCTCGTTCGAGAACTACAACACCACCGTCTTCACGGCGATCTCGACCAACACGCTGACCAAGGAGCTGGCGAGCAAGGTGCGCTACGGGATCGATCCGTCGATCAGCGCGCTCGCGGTCGTCATCATCGCGCTGACCCTGATCGGTGCCGCCGTCCATGAAGTGCTCCGCCGGCGCGAGGCCGCCCGCGCGCACGCCGGTCAGCTCGCCGTGATCGATCCCGCCCGCGAGCCGCTCGCCCAGAGGCCCTGGTTCACCGATACCGCGCTGATCCTGATCGTGCTGGTCGTGATCGCGGGCGCCGGCACGGTGTTCCTCGCCGGTACCGTCGGCGTGGAAGAGTGCAAGGCACAGGTGCTCGACGAGAAGCGTCGCGTCAACGCCGAGCGGATCGAGGCCCTCAGGGAGCGGAACCGGGAGCGTGCCGAGCGACGAGCGGCCGAAGAGGCCGAGACGCCACCGGCCGGGTCCGAAAGCCCGGCCAGACCGAGCCAGAGCGGCGGCGCGCACGAGCGAGGCGAGCGTCCGGGTGTCGGCAATTTCGAGGGCATCTTCGGCGGCGGAAATCTCGCGCCCGGCGGTAACGACGCCGAGCCGCCATCGCCCGAATCCGGGACGCCCGACGACTTCGAAGACGACGGGAGCACACCTTCCACGAGCGGTGCCGCCACCGAGGACACCCGCCCCGGGACAGGCAATTTCCGGGGGATCTTCGGAGGCGGGCTGGCGCCCGGTGCGTCGGAGCCCTCATCAGCTGCGGATACCCCTGACGGCGGAAGCGAGGACGAAGCGTCCGAGGACGTCGGTTCGCCGGAATAGGTGGGCCGTTCCTTCTGTGGCTCCGGGCAGTTTCCGGACACGCGCTCGAAGCCGGTCTTGATCCGTGGTGAGAAGCTGACAACACCGGCACCCGGACATCGAGAGCCCGTTGGACGAACCTGCCCGAACCGTGAGACAGTTCACGCATTCATCGCGCTGGCGAAGGTTCGACCGATGGCTACGACCAACTTGTCATCGCCTTGTATCTATTGTCGCTCTCTCGAGGATGGAAACGAGAATTTTCGCAAGAGCGCTTCAGCATTCGTTTTGGACCGAAAGAATGCGCGAAAAATCCGATAGGCCCGACTCTTCACTTTCAGGTTGAAAACGACTCAGCCTGATTCGCCATGTACTGCATCGAGCCAGACCGAGGCTCGGACGATTCGGCGATCGGGAGGCGCGAGATCGTTGAAGATCAAGAGGTACTCGGCGGCCAAGCCCGATAGCCTTGCAGCAGTATTAGGTGCAGACCGACTCAGCATTATTCAGCAGAAACTGAGTCGGGATATCCCTGACAGGAGCGACTCAGCCTAATACTTGTTAGAGCTCCCGATCGACATCGCGGTGAGTCTGCCGGAGCAGATTCGCCCACATAGCTACTAGAGAAGCGGACGTCGCGCGGGACACTGAGCCGCGACAGGATGCACGACAATACATTTGTCGAGAATTGACCGATTCGGAGAATAATCGTGAGAAAACTCTGTAACGCCCTCGCATGAAGAAAATATTTCGAGGCTACTACCCACTCGCTGACGATGAGTTGCGCGACCTGTGGGGAAGCGCAACATTCGTGTTCGACACCAACGTGCTTCTCAATTTATATCGATACCAAGAATCCACCCGGGATGCACTGCTGAGTGTCATCGAAAAGGTCGCGGATCGAGTATGGATTCCGTATCACGTTGCACTCGAATTTCAACGAAATCGTTTGGGCGTGATCGGCGAACAACAAAAACGATTCACAGAAGTTGCGCGCATTGTCTATAAAATTCTGGCAAATACTAAATCGGAATTAGACCAACTGCAACTGGAGAAGCGACACAGTCAGATCGATCCAGGTAAATTTATTACCGAACTCGAGCGCACGACTAAAGAATTTTCGGAAGAGCTCACAAAGTTGGCGCGAACAAGTACCACGGTCAACTCGTCCGACGAAATTCGAAACAAGCTCGACTACCTCCTAGCAGAAAGAGTGGGCTCGCCTCCGGAAAGCCAATCAGCACTAAATGAAATAATGTCCGCCGCAGAGTCGCGTTACAAATCCAAAATTCCGCCAGGCTTCGAGGATTTGGGAAAAGGAAACGACATTGAGAGTGAGTTCACTTACGGCGACTTAACCTATAAATCAAAGTATGGTGACTTTATCATCTGGGAGCAAATCATTACCTACGCTGCCCACGCGGATGTCAAAGGGATCATATTTATCACTGATGATGGAAAGCCGGATTGGTGGTGGCAAGTTAGAAGCAACGGTCCGAAGACGATCGGCCCTCGCCCCGAACTCATTGAAGAAATCGTTCGACGCAGCAAAGTTGATAGCTATCACATGTACAACCCGGAAGGATTCCTGATTCAGGCCAACAAACTGCTGGGTGCTGAGGTGACCGAGGAAGCGATAGACGAGGTCAAGGAGATCACCCGCAAAGAGCGAACCCGCAGCGGCGTAACCTCGACCGAAGTCGGCGGATCCGCATCAAGCGAATACGCCTCCACAGCGCTTGAGGGAAATACAGGTTTTGACTATTCAAACAACAACGGTCGGTACACTTTTGGAGTCGATGATTTTACATTCACGACGAAGTGGAGCACCGCAGGTGATGACGCGATTCACGCTTACTCAGATGATTCCTCAATATCTTGGATCGCGCTGGCCCCGAGAAAACGAATCGAATCCATCGGGAGCCCCTACGACTACGATCACACCTCACGAGCCAGACTTGCCCAAGTAGGAGACAGTGTCATATGGCGAAACGCAAACGGCAAGTTTCTAGCAACGGAAGTTATAGATGTGAAATCGCGTGGCCGGAAATGGGATGGCTACTTCGTAGCACTGAAATACAAGATCATATCTGTAGACGACGCAACTAGCGCGTAGCTCTAACGGTGCATTGCAGCTGTCAGTTGCGGCCGGCACGCAACCCGCGGGATCGCAGAACGCGCACCGGCCGCAACTGCACCTGAATGCTTTGTTGGGTGACTCTAGCGAACTCGTGTCGATGCCCAGATTGGCGCACTACCCATCGAGTACGGGATGGGCCTGCTACCGGCGGTTCGTGCGGTGCCAGAAGGGTTGTAGAATGTTGATGCAGCTTGTGGCAAGAGTTGCAGAGCGGTCTGTCGGAGAACTCCTGGAACCAAATCGAACGAATAGATGCCACGCAAGATTCGAGAGCTAATATCCGATCTACGTGGCGCAGGGTTCAACGAAATCGCCGGTGGTAAGGGTTCGCATAGAAAGTACTCTCACGAACGATATCCTGGAGCAATCACTGTGAGCGGAAAGGCTGGCGACGACGCGAAGAAGTATCAGGAGAAGCAGATCGCGCAGGCCATAGAGAGTCTGAAGAAATGAAAGAAATAGACCAATACCACAAGTGGGTGGAGTGGGACGAAGCTGATCAAGTTTATATTGGCAAGTGTCCTGATCTTATTACAGGAATACACGGCGATGATCCGGTAGTTTTGTACGGCGAGCTTTGCGAGACGATCGAGGATGTGATTACCCACTTCCGCAACCAGAACCGTGTGCTGCCTGCGCCACGAACTCGCCCCATGCAGGAAGTCGGGTAGGCGAGTCGACTGGAAGGCCGCTAGATCGAACTCGTCACCCAACAACACGATGAACCTGACAACTTGACGCGGCCTCTCCCTGCGCTGCCGCTCCGGTCCGTCCGCGTCAAGTTGCAGGTTATCGCTGGATGTTAGATCTGTAGGTAGTATTCTGTCGAATTTGTATTTTTACGATTGAAGGGGCGTTAACGGAAGCAATGTTTGAAGCGGAAATACCAGCTGGCGTTAAAGCACCAAACCCATCAGCGAGAATATGGAGGTATTTGAGCTTTCCAAGATTCAAACAGCTATTGGAAGAGAAAACGCTGTATTTTTCTCGGATCGACCAATTTTCTGATTTCAATGAGGGGCGCATTTCAGGTGCCAGTTCTTCTGCATCACATGAGGAGCTAGCGGAACAAGGAGACGACGGGCATGTTGCAAATGCACATGACTTCATGTTGCGCTTGATGTCAACACATACTAGCTACGCTGTCTGCTGGAATGAATCGATGCACGAAACGAACCTTATGTGGAGGGCATACGGACAAATTCCTAACGAAACGCCAGATGATCAATCGTTCAAGATCGCCATATCTACCACGGCTGAAAGACTTCTTCTTAGCATTGATGGTAGCCGGAGAAGACAAAATGACAAAATGTATAAAGGTATGGTCAACTATCTTGATTTTGATAAAGACCCGACTCCGAACAACGCCGTAGAAAAGTGTTTTGTAAAACGACTGGAGTATGCTAGTGAAAACGAACTAAGATTAATTATCAATCGAGTGGGCAATTTGCCGAGTGGTACTCTTGCAAGCATGCCGCAAGCCGATCTCGGAGTCGTGCTGCCAGTGAAGATAACCGATCTAATAGACGCAATTTACATTGAGCCAGTGGCGATTGATCAGGTTCAGCTTGGCACCTCTGGAACTTCAGGACAGGATCAGAGTTATGCGGTCGAGATTAGCAGCATCATGGAAAAGAGAATTTCATTAGTCACAGATCTAGTCTCCGCCGAAATGGAACATGCTGAGGGAGTTTTAAGCGGTGGAGTACAGGTGAGCAATGTTTTGTAGCGCCAAGAACCGCGCCACTCATCTGCAAAACAGATCTAACAATACGTTGCAGCCGTCACTGGACCCAGTCAGTGAACCTGGCTACGCCAGAACCACTGTCTGCATCCAGTGCAGCTGAACGCTGGTGTTCGGTGTCGGCGGAAAAATATATGCGACGGCAAGCATGTCAGCGCCGGTCAGAACCCGCGCTCATTCGCCGCTGAGCTGATGTAGCCGGACCGGGCCTCGGTACCGACACCTGGCCGCACGCTCGGGTCGTGACCGTGTCGAGCGCGGCGCCCTCCGGCCTC
>Ga0209303_1000099_pt1 | contig 106070 bp, 100 predicted proteins | sample SidtaG_3_FD_187449 | JGI IMG/M metagenome (GOLD analysis project Ga0209303, IMG submission 187449) | Marine algal microbial communities from Sidmouth, United Kingdom - Sidmouth_Asex1 metaG (SPAdes) (version 2) | ecosystem: Host-associated > Algae > Red algae > Unclassified | place: Sidmouth...
AGCCTGTCCGCCACGCTGACTGCGTTGTTCGTGCTCGGAGTACCGCGGTACGCCTTCGCCCGAACGCCTTGCCAGCCCGGCGGACAGGCTCGCTGAGCGTCACCTTATTTCCCGAACGGGCCACTAGACGCGGCCCAGGGCGAAGCCCTTGGCGATGTAGTTGCGCACGAAGAAGATCACCAGCGCACCGGGAATGATGGTCAAGGCGCCGGCCGCGGCCAGCACGCCCCAGTCCATGCCCGAGGCGGACACGGTGCGCGTCATGATCGCGGTGATCGGTTTCGCCTCGGTGGCGGTCAGGGTGCGCGCGATCAGCAGCTCCACCCAGCTGAACATGAAGCAGAAGAATGCCGCCACGCCGATGCCGCTGGCGATCAGCGGGGTGAAGATCTTGATGAAGAAGCGCGGAAAGCTGTAGCCGTCGATGTAGGCGGTCTCGTCGATCTCGCGCGGCACCCCGGACATGAAGCCCTCCAGGATCCACACCGCCAGCGGCACGTTGAACAGGCAGTGCGCCAGCGCCACCGCGATGTGCGTATCGAACAGCCCGAACGCCGAATACAGCTGGAAGAACGGCAGAACGAACACCGCCGGCGGCGCCATGCGATTGGTCAGCAACCAGAAGAACATGTGCTTGTCGCCCAGGAAGCGATAGCGGCTGAACGCGTAGGCGGCCGGCAGCGCCACCGCCACCGAGATCACCATGTTCAACATCACGTAGATGATCGAGTTGATGTAGCCGTTGTACCAGGACGGGTCGTTGAAGATGACCGCGTAGTTGGCCAGCGTGGGGTTCTGCGGCCACAGCGAGAACGAGGACAGGATCTCCTGGTTGGTCTTGAAACTCATGTTGACCAGCCAGTAGATCGGCAACATCAGCAGCGCGATGTACACGGTCGGCACCAGCCAGCTCCAGCCGCGCGAAGGCTTGGCCGCCGCGCGCTGCGCATCGACCACCAGCGGCGTGGTGCTGCTGTCGGGGATGGCGTCGGGCGGCGGTGCCGCGCCGCCGTCCGTCTCGGCGCTGCGATCCGCCTTGTGCAATGAACTCATCGCCTCAGCCCTCCGCCCGGCCACGGTCGTCGCTGTCGACGCCGAAGTTGGTCATCACCGTGTAGAACACCCAGGACAGCAGCAGGATGATCAGGAAGTAGATGATCGACATGGCCGCCGCCGGTCCCACGTCGAACTGCCCGATCGCGGTCTTGACCAGGTCGATCGACAGGAAGGTGGTCGAGTTGCCCGGGCCACCGCCGGTCAGCACGAACGGCTCGGTGTAGATCATGAAGCTGTCCATGAAGCGCAGCAGCACCGCGATCAGCAGCACGCGCTGCATCTTGGGCAGCTGGATGTAGCGGAACACCTTCCACTTCGAGGCGCCGTCGATGCGTGCGGCCTGGTAGTAGGCCTCGGGAATGGCCACCAGGCCCGAGTAGCACAGCAGCACCACCAGGCTGGTCCAGTGCCACACGTCCATGACGATGATCGTGACCCAGGCGTCGAACGCGTTGGTGGCGTAGTTGTAGTCCACCCCCATCGCCGCCAGCGTGTAGCCGAGCAGGCCGATATCGGCGCGGCCGAACACCTGCCAGATGGTGCCGACCACGTTCCAGGGAATCAGCAGCGGCAGGGCCATCAGGATCAGGCACACCGGTACCCAGATGCCCTTGCGTGGCATGCACAGCGCGATGCAGATGCCCAGCGGGATCTCGATGAGCAGGATGATGCCGGAGAAGATCAGGTTCCTCACCAGCGCATCGCGGAAGCGGCTGGAGTTCAGCACGTCCTGGTACCACTCGGTGCCGACCCAGAAGAACTCGTTGTTGCCGAAGGTGTCCTGCACCGAGTAGTTCACCACGGTCATCAACGGGATGATGGCCGACAGCGCCACCAGCAGGAACACCGGCAGCACGAAGAACCAGGCGCGGTTGTCGAACGGTCGGTTGTCGGTAGCCATCGCCTCAGCTTCCTCGCACCAGGTGCGAATCGCGGTACACGTTGATGCGCGAAGGGTCGAACACCGCGACCGCCTCGCCCGGAATCTCGGCGCCTTCGGGCACCACCGCATCGATGTCGTGCCCGGCCACCGTGCCGCGCACGATCTGGTGGCGACCGATGTTCTCGACCCGGTTCACCGTCAACGGCAGTCGCGTGCGCCCATCGTCCGGTGCGCGCGCCGAGGCCACGCCGACGAACTCGGGCCGGATGCCGGCCTCGATGTTGCCGCTCAGCGGCTCGTAGCGCCGCGACAGGCCGAACTGCCCACCGCCCACCGACACGGTGCTGCCGGACACCTCGGCCGGCAGGATGTTCATGCCCGGCGAGCCGATGAAGTAGCCCACGAAGGTGTGCGCCGGTTCGTCGAACAGCTCTTCGGGGGTGCCGATCTGCACCACCTCGCCGTCGTACATGACCACCACCTTGTCGGCGAAGGTCAGCGCCTCGGTCTGATCGTGGGTGACGTAGATCATGGTGTGCTCGAACTGCTCGTGCAGCTCCTTGAGCTTGGTGCGAAGCTGCCACTTCATGTGCGGATCGATCACCGTCAACGGCTCGTCGAACAGGATGGCGTTGACGTCGTAGCGCACCAGGCCTCGTCCCAGCGAGATCTTCTGCTTCTCGTCGGCCGTCAGCCCACGCGCCTTGCGGTTGGCCTTGTCGGACAGGTCGAGCGTTGCCAGCATGTCGGTGACGCGCCGCTCGATCTCGGGCTTGTCGATGCCGCGGTTGCGCAAGGGAAAGGCCAGGTTCTCGGCCACGCTCATGGTGTCGTAGATGACCGGGAACTGGAACACCTGCGCGATGTTGCGCGCCTCGGGTGACAGCGTGGTCACATCCGTGTCGTCGAAGCGGATGTGCCCGGCCGAAGGAATCAGCAGCCCGGAGATGATGTTCAGCAGCGTGGTCTTGCCGCAACCGGACGGGCCGAGCAACGCGTAGGCGCCGCCGTCCTGCCAGTCGTAGTCGATCTGCTTGAGCGCGAAGTCCTCGTCGCCGGCGGGGTTCGCCAGGTAGGAGTGCGCCAGTCGATCGAGGGTGATGCGGGCCATCGGCGTCAGGGGCTCGGGGCGTGGATGAAGGCGCGAAGGGGGACGGAGCTGCGTATCACGCAGCGCTCGCGCTGCCGCCCGATGGGGACGCGGCCAGCTTGCCCTGTCGATCGAACAGGTAGTAGGAACCCGGGTCCAGGTGCACCACGGTGTCATCCCCGGGCTTGAGCCGATGCACCCCGTGCGTGAGCAGCACCCAGTCGCGCTGCCCACCCTGCCCGTCGGGCACCGAGACGTGCACGTAGGTCTCGGAGCCGGTGATCTCGCTGGTGCCCACGCGCGCCGGCAGGGCCACGCTGTGCGCGGCACTGGCGCTCAGCGAGAGATGGTGCGGACGCACCGCCACGGTGTACTCCCCATCGCCCCGGCCCTGCTGCTGCGCCAGTCCCGAAGTGCCCAGCGCGTGCTCGCCGGCCTGCAGGGTGCCACCGTGCAGCGCCACCGGCAGCGTGTTCAGCGGCGGATCGGCGAAGGTGGCCGCGGTCAGCAGGTCGGCCGGCCGGTTGTAGACCTCGATGGTCGGGCCGAACTGGGTGATGCGCCCCTCGTGCAGCGTGGCGGTCTGCCCGCCGAGCAGCAGCGCCTCGTGCGGCTCGGTGGTGGCGTACACGAACACCGCCCCGCTCTCGGCGAACAGGCGCGGCAACTCCACCCGCAGCTCCTCGCGCAGCTTGTAGTCCAGGTTAGCCAGCGGTTCGTCCAGCAGCACCAGTTCGGCCCCCTTGACCAGCGCACGCGCCAGCGCGGTGCGCTGCTGCTGACCACCGGACAGGTTCAGCGGCGTGCGTTCCAGGTAGGGGGTGAGCTTGAGCAGCTCGGCCGCTTCGCGCACCTTGCGGTCCAGCTCGTCGCGCTTGGTGCCGGCCAGGCGCATCGGCGAGGCGATGTTCTCGTACACGCTGAGCGCCGGGTAGTTGATGAACTGCTGGTACACCATCGCCACGTTGCGCCGGCGCACGCCAAGACCGGTGACATCCTGGCCATTCATGCGCACCTGGCCGCCGCTGGGCTTGTCCAGCCCGGCCATCAGCCGCATCAGCGTCGTCTTGCCCGACAGCGTCGGGCCCAGCAGCACGTTGACGTGCCCCGGTTCGAGCGTCAGCGACACCGCGTCGATGTGCGCCACGGCGCCGACCTGCTTGCTGACGTTCACCAGTTCGAGCATGCGGCGAGCTTCTTTGCGGGGAGTGGTCGCTGGACGAGCGGATGAGCGGATGGGCGGCGGCTTTCGTGCGTGACGAACTCGTGCCTGACAAAAACGACACCCTTTCCCGGCAAACCGTAATTGTCGAAAAACCGAAAGTCAAATGAAATGCCCGCGCCAGCGCTCAGCACCGGTTGGCACGGCTCAGCCGGACCGTGTCCCGGTTTCGATCGTGCGGATTCCGAAACCCTCCACCAGCGTCCGGAAGGGGCCCCCCGGGCACCGATCGGTGACGAAGGAATGCACCTGCGACACGTGCCCGATGCGCACGGGTGCCACGCGCTCGTGCTTGCTGACATCGGCAGCCAGGATAACGTGCCGGGCGTTGGCGACGATCGCCTGCGTCACGCGCACCGCGCGGTAGTCGTCGTCCAGCAGCGCCCCGTGCGCATCGATCGCCGATGCGCCCAAGATGGCGAAGTCGACGTTGAACTGCGCGACGAAGTCCACCGCTGCGTCGCCGATCACCGCGCCGTCGTTGGAACGCACCTCACCGGGCGCTATGAGCACCTTGTTCTGCGCATAGGGGCGCATCAGCGACGCCACTTCCAGGTAGTTGGTGATCACCAGCAGGCCGCTGTGCTGCAACAGAGCACGGGCCACCGCCTCGTTGGTGGTGCCGACGTTGATGAACAGCGAGGCATCGTCCGGCACCAGATCGGCCACCGCGCGACCGATGGCTTGCTTGGCGTCGCTGGCGAGCATGCGCCGCGCCTCGTGGCTCATGTTCTCCACCCGCAAGGCCAGCCGTGCACCGCCGTGCGTGCGGGTCAGCAGACGCTCGTCGCACAGGCACGCCAGATCCTTGCGGATGGTCTGTGGAGTGACCGCGAAACGGATCGCCAGCTCGTCCACGCCGAGCTCGCCGGTCTCCCGCGCGATGTCCAGGATCTGCTGTCGCCTGCGTTCGAGCACACGGCTCCCCGGGTTTCGTTTGCACAGAACCTACAGCAAACGAAACCCGAAACGAAACCGATCGACGACCGATCCTTGACGCCGATGTTAAACACTGTGACAGAGGGCAGGAGTGGTGATTCGCGATGATTAGGCTAACCTCCGGCAGCCGCCTACCCGGAACCAGAGCACATACCACGCATGAACATCTCAGCCCGCACGCTCGTCCCCCTTTTCGCTACCACATTGACCCTGAGCGCCCTCCCGGCGCTGGCGCAGGACACCACGCTGCCCGACGCATCGGTGTCGGACCAGGCCTTGGCGATCGGCGATGCCGTATTCACCGGCTGGACCGGCACCGCCGCCCTGGGCGCATCCTTCGCCTCGGGTAACGCCGAGTCGAACAACATCAACGGCTCGATCCGGCTGATCAAGAGCTACAACCGCTGGGAGCATGTGCTGACCGCCTCGATGTTCAAGGGCAGCTCCACCATCCTGGTCACCCAGCGCGACGACACCGGCGAGATCGTCACCGACGACAGCGGCCGACCGGTACGCGACATCGTCGAGGGCGAGAACTCGGACCGGCTGACGATCGGCTACCAGCCGCGCTACTACTTCAGCCCCAAGCTGTACGCATTCGGCATCCTGGACTACGAGAGCGACGAGCCGGCTAACATCGACTCGGCCACCCGCCAGATCCTGGGCGTGGGCTACAGCTTCTACCGCGACGCCTCCGGCTACCTGTCCGGCGAAGCAGGTTTCGGCAACAAGAACCTGGACCCGGTGTTCGGCGACGACCTGGACGGCGGCATCGGCTACCTGGGCCTGAACTACCTGAACCGCCTGACCGAGACGGTCACGTTGAACGCCGACCTGAGCAGCGACTTCGGCAGCAACAACACGTTCCTCGAGCTCGGCCTGGGGGCGGCGTTCAAGCTCTCGGACCGCTTCTCGCTGAAGATCGCGCACTTCTCGCGCAGCAACACCGACCTGGACGATCCGAGCAACCCGCTCGATTCCAACGTCGACAGCATCACCACGCTGAACCTGGTCATCGATCTGTAGCCACGATCGGCAGCCACTGAAGCCAGGGACGGCATTCACCCGTCGCCCGACCCCCGGGCGACAGCCTCGATACACTGCTCCGTGACACCGACTATCGTCACGGAGAGCACCGCATGTCCGCCCCCCTTCTGTTGAGCATCGATCAGGGAACCACCAGCTCGCGCGCGATGCTGTTCGAGCGAGACGGCAGCACCCATGCCGTCGCCCAGCGAGAGTTCACCCAGCACTATCCCGAGCCCGGCTGGGTGGAACACGATGCCGAGGAGATCTGGCAGACGGTGCTCACCGTCACCCACGAGGTGCTGGCGCGCGCCGACGCCGACGGGCGCACCATCGCCGGCATCGGCATCACCAACCAGCGCGAGACGGTGGTGGTGTGGGACCGCAAGACAGGTGAGCCGATCCACCACGCCATCGTCTGGCAGGATCGGCGCACCGCCGAGCGCTGCCGCGCGCTGCGCGAGGCCGGACACGCAGCGAAGGTGACGCGCACCAGCGGGCTGCTGCTGGATCCCTACTTCTCCGGCACCAAGCTGGCCTGGCTGCTGGACAACGTGCCCGGCGCCCGCCAGCGCGCCGAGGCCGGCGAGCTGGCGTTCGGCACCATCGACAGCTTCCTGATCTGGCGCTTGACCGGCGGGGCCCGGCATGCCACCGACACCACCAACGCCTGCCGCACGCTGCTGTTCGACATCCGCAGGAACGCCTGGGATCCAGAGCTGTGCGAGCTGCTGGGCGTGCCGATCGACATGCTGCCAGAGGTTCACGACTCGGCCGCCGACTTCGGCACCAGCACCAAGCAGACACTGGGCCGCGAGCTGCCGATCGCCGGCGTGGCCGGCGACCAGCATGCCGCCACGATCGGCCAGGCCTGCTTCACTCGCGGGGCGGTCAAGAGCACCTACGGCACCGGCTGCTTCATGGTGCTGAATACCGGCGAGGAGGTGGTCGAGTCCAAGCACCGCCTGCTGACCACCGTCGCCTATCGGCTCGACGGGCGCACCACCTACGCGCTGGAGGGCTCGATCTTCATCGCCGGCGCCGCGGTGCAGTGGCTGCGCGACGGGCTGGGCATCATCGAGAGCGCACGGCAGACACAGGCCATGGCCGAAGGCCTGGACAGCAACGATGGCGTCTACCTGGTGCCCGCCTTCGTCGGACTGGGCGCCCCGCACTGGGACAGCGAGGCGCGCGGCTCGCTGACCGGACTGACACGCGGCACCGGACCGGCGCAACTGGCCCGCGCCGCACTCGAATCGGTCTGCTATCAGACCCACGACCTGGTCGAGGCCATGCGCCAGGACGGCGCAGCGCTGGATGCGGTGCGCATCGATGGCGGCATGGTGGGCAACGATTGGCTGTCGCAGTACCTGGCCGACATCCTCGGGCTGCCGGTGGAACGCCCGGCACAGACCGAGACCACCGCGCTGGGGGCGGCCTATCTGGCCGGCCTGCAGACCGGGGTGTACGGCGGCCTGGACGATCTGAGCGCCAACTGGCAGCGCGAGCGCCGCTTCGAGCCGTCGATGCCGCTGCAGCGCCGCGCCTCGATGATCGACGGTTGGAAGCAGGCCGTGCAGCGCACGCTGTCGTGAGCGAACAACGGGACAACATGCTGGCCGGACGGCCGTACGATGCCGGCGACGATGCCCTGTTCGAGGACCGCCAGCGTGCCCAGCGCCTCATGCGCGACTACAACGCCACCACGCTCGAGGATGCGACCCGGCGGCGCGAACTGCTGGGGGAGCTGCTCGGTGCGCTGGGCGAGCGCGGCGCGATCCGCGCGCCCCTGTCGGTGGACTACGGCTACAACGTCTTCATCGGCGACCAGGTGTTCCTGAACTACGGCTGCGTGCTGCTGGACGTGTGCCCGATCCGCATCGGGGACCGCACATCCCTCGGCCCGGCGGTCCAGGTGTACGCCGCCGATCACCCGCGCGATGCAGCCCTTCGGGCCGAGGGGCTGGAGCTCGGCCGGCCGGTGACGATCGGTTGCGACGTCTGGATCGGCGGTGGCGCGATCGTTCTGCCCGGCGTGACGATCGGCGATGGCGCCATCGTCGGCGCGGGCAGCGTGGTGACCCGCGATGTCACCCCCGGCGCAACCGTCGCCGGCAACCCCGCGCGGCGCATCGGAGCCGTGCACTGACCGGGCAGCCTGCGCAGCATGCGACGCCCCTAGTAATCCAGCCGGTCCGATGAGCGGTCTGGCGACGCCCGACAACCCGGCCATCGCGTGCAACCGCTGCATTTTGCTGACGATTTCGCCCGCGCGGACGTTACGCTCGCGGGCTGTGTGCCGCTAGCGCGACACGACCGACATCCTTGGAGACCCGTTCCATGTCCGACGCCACCGCCCTGGACGGCCTGCCCACCAGCCGGCTCGATGTGCTCATCCCCACCCTCACCTTCGCCACGATCCTGCTGCCGGCCACGATCTTCTCCGGCTTCTTCCTGTTCGTGCTGAACGTCATCGCGGTGGCCTGCCTGGTGGTGCCGCTGATGGCCGCCGCCAAGCGCTGAGAGAAATCCCGCTCAGCCCAACTCCAGCGTCGCCACCCCGAACAGCCGATCGGTGTCGATGTGCGGCGCGGTACCGCGGTACATGCGCGCCGCCTCGAACACCGGCGAGAAGCCGAGCCGCTCGACCAGCGCCACCGCCGCCCGGTTCGGCTCGGGCACATCCAGCGTGACCTCGATCGGATCGGCGGCCCTGTCCGCCGGGCCGCCCGGCATCGTTCCGCCCGCCACCGAACCGCTCATGCCCCGGACCGCCGTCCCGACCAGCGCCTGGATCAATGTCCGTGCGGTGTCGGCATCCGGGGCGAGCAACGGGCCGAGCTTGTAGGGCCCGGCGCACCGACGGATCGTCCCCACGCCCACCGCGTCCCCGTCCCGCTCGACCAGCAGCGTGCGCCGGCCATCCTCCTCGCCGTGCAGGCACCAGGTCTCGATGAACCGGTCGCGTGCGAAGCCGCCCACCTGGGCGTCCAGGCGAATCAGCCCGTCCAGATCCGCACGCGTGGGCGGACGCGCCGACAGGCCCGGGTCGGTGCCGGTGAGCGCACCGCTCACCGCGCCCGTCACGGTCCCCTGCCACCGCACGTTGCGGTGCGAGAAGACGAAACCGGAGCGCGCGTAGTTCGCCTGCTGCTCGACCACCCCGTCGAGCCCCACGGTCACTCCGTCGAACGCCTCCAGCGCCGCGCGCCATAGCGCCATGCCGTGTCCCTGGCCACGCCGGGCCGGATCGGCGATGTACAAGCCCAGGAACGCCTGATCGGCGGTGTAGCGGACCACCGAGATCCCGGCGGCGAACTGGCCGTCGACGCAACGCGCGATGAAGCCGTCCGGATCGGTTCGATGGAAGGCGCGGGCATCACCATCGCCGGGGTTCCAGCCCTCTCGCGCGGCGTGCGCCATCAGCGCTTGCAGACCTGCCAGATCGAGCGTCTGAAGGGTCGTGGTTGGCATGTCGTATCCCCTCGGCAGCGTGGTACGAATATTGACACCCCTGACGTCACGCGGGTAAAAACAGGAACGTGGCGGCATCTTTCGCACCATGAGCGTGCAAGGACCCGCCTGGATGCACCGTATCAGGGCAAGGATGAGCGAGACAGCATGACCACCCGAGGCGATCTTTCGCTAGCGCATGTCTGGAAGCGCTACGACGGCGATGTCGTCGCGGTACGCGATTTCGACCAGCACTTCGATGCCGGCTCATACGTCTGCCTGCTCGGCCCGTCCGGCTGCGGCAAGACCAGCACGCTGCGCATGATCGCCGGCCACGAGACCATCAGCGATGGCGAGGTGCGCCTGGACGGCGCCGCGCTGAACCGGTTGCCGCCGGCGCGTCGCGGCACGGCGATGATGTTCCAGAACTACGCGCTGTTCCCGCACCTGTCGGTGCGGGACAACGTGGCCTTCAGCCAGCGCATGCGCGGCGTCAACGCCGAGCTGCGCGGCCGCAAGTCGATGGAGTTGCTGGAGCTGGTGGGCATGGAACACCTGGCCGAACGCCGCCCGGACCAGCTGTCCGGCGGCCAGCAGCAGCGCGTGGCACTGGCGCGCGCGTTGATTACCGAGCCTGCGGCCCTGCTGCTGGACGAGCCGTTGTCGGCGCTGGACCCGTTCCTGCGCGTTCGCATGCGCGCCGAGCTGGCACGCCTGCAGCGCGAGCTGCAGATCACCTTCGTGCACGTCACCCACAGCCAGGAAGAGGCACTGGCGCTGGCCGATCGGGTGGTGTTGATGAACGAGGCGGTGATCGAGCAATCGGGCACGCCCTTTCAGCTGTTCAACGAGCCGGCCACCGAGTTCGTCGCGCGCTTCATGGGCGGGCACAACGTGTTCGATGCCACCGATGGGCGAGTGGTGCTGCGCACCGACCGTACCCGGCTTCTCGATGACGACGGCGATCAGGCATGGCGCGCCATCGTGGACGGCGTCGAATACCTGGGCCGGCACGTCGATGTATCGCTGACCCGCACTCGTGACGGCGCCCCCTTCGTAGCCTCGCTGTCGGACGAACACTACAACGATCGACCCTGGCGGCCGGGCGAACACGCTCGGCTGGACTGGTCCGAACACGATGTGCGGCCGGTCGCCGCCTGAACCGGCCCCCTTCTCCTCCCCTCCCTTTCCCCCACCCGTGATCCTGCCGACATGCCCACCGACATGCCCAACCACATGCCCACTGACATGAACGACACCACGAAGACCGCATCGACCAGCGCCGATGCCCTAGCCGGCGACAGCGCCCACGACCGTGGCCGCCGCACCTTTCTCAAGAGCGCGGTGGCCACCGGCGTGGCGGCCGGAACCATCACCGGCGCACCGATGATCTGGGCGCAGAACATCAAGGACGTCACCTTGCGCCAGTTCGGCACCGGGGTGTCCAACCTGAACGATGTGGCCAATCAGGTGAAGCAGGACCTGGGCTTCACGCTGGAGATGACCGCGCTGGACTCGGACTCGGTCGCCCAGCGCGCCGCCACCCAGCCCAAGAGCTTCGACATCGCCGACATCGAGTACTGGATCTGCAAGAAGGTCTGGCCGGCCGGCAACCTGCAGCCGATGGACACCGCCAAGATCGCCAACTACGACAAGATCGTCGGCATCTTCCGCGACGGCAAGTTGAACGCGGACAGCGTCATCGCCCAGGGCACCGCCCCGCACTCGGTCGGCTTCGTCGAAGGCCCGGACGGCAAGGCGTTCGCCGACGAGGAAACCGGCTGGATGACGCTGATCCCGACGATCTACAACGCCGATACACTGGGTATCCGCCCGGACCTGATCGGCCGACCGATCGAGTCCTGGGCCGAGCTGCTGAACCCCGAGTTCAAGGGCCGTGCGTCGATCCTGGACATCTCCTCGATCGGCATCATGGATGCGGCGATGGTGGCCGAGGCCACCGGCCAGGTGCAGTACGGCGACAAGGGCAACATGACCCGCGACGAGATCGACAAGACCATCGCGATGCTGATCGAGGCCAAGCGCGCCGGCCAGTTCCGCGCCTTCTGGAAGAGCTTCGACGAAAGCGTCAACCTGATGGCCTCGGGCGAGGTGGTGATCCAGTCGATGTGGTCGCCGGCCATCACCGCGGTACGCGCCAAGGGCATCGACTGCGTCTACCAGCCGCTCAAGGAGGGCTACCGCTCGTGGGGCGGCGGCATCGGATTGTCGCGCAACCTCTCCGGGCTGGAACTGGACGCCGCCTACGAGTACATCAACTGGTACCTGTCCGGCTGGGTCGGCGGCTACCTGATGCGCCAGGGCTACTACTCGGCGGTGCCCGAGACCTCCAAGGACTTCATGAGCGAGAACGAATGGGGCTACTGGTTCGAGGGCAAGCCTGCCACCGGCGAGATCGTCAGCCCGACCGGGCAGGTGATCGGCGCCGCGGGCGATGTGCGCGATGGCGGCAGCTTCGAGGAGCGCATGGGCTCGGTGGCCTGCTGGAACGCGGTCATGGACGAGAACCAGTACATGGTGCGCAAGTGGAACGAGTTCATCGCCGCCTGATGCCGATCGATCGATGAGCCGCCGGTGAAGCGTCGATGAGGCGTCGATGAGCAAGGTCCACGGACGCGGCCAGGCGCTCAGCGCCTGGCTGCTGAGCACCCCGCTGATCGCGGTGCTGACGGTGTTCCTGCTGCTGCCGGTGGCGCTGATCGTCACGGTGAGCTTCTGGCAATCCAGCGCCTACAGCTACTCGCCAGCGTTCCAGTTCGACAACTACGGCTACCTGTTCGGCTCGCCGGTGACCTTGTCGGTGTACCTGCGCACGCTGATGTTCACCGGCATCACCTGGGCGGTGACCCTGGTGCTGGGCTTCACCGTCGCCTGGTACCTGGCCTTTCACGTGCGCACGCTGCCGATGCAGATCGGGCTGTTCCTGCTGTGCACGATTCCGTTCTGGACCTCCAACATCATCCGCATGATCTCGTGGATCCCGTTCCTGGGCCGCAACGGCATCGCCAACTCGGTGCTGCTGGACCTGGGATTGGTCGATGCGCCGCTGGAGTGGTTGCTGTTCTCCGATTTCGCGGTGATCCTGGCGTTCGTGCACCTGTACACGCTGTTCATGATCGTGCCGATCTTCAACACCATGATGCGCATCGACCGATCCTTGATCGAGGCGGCGCGCGATGCCGGCGCCTCGGGCTTCCAGGTCCTTCGCCATGTCGTGCTGCCGTTGTGCAAGCCCGGCATCATGATCGGTACCATCTTCGTGGTCACGCTGGTGATGGGCGACTTCATCACCGTGCGCTTCATGAGCGGTGGCCAGAGCGCCTCGGTGGGGCGGATGATCTCCAACGAGATCGGGCTGCTGCAGTATCCGGCCGCCTCCGCCAGCGCGGTGGTGCTGCTGATCACCGTGCTGCTGATGGTGGGCACGCTGTTGCGCTTCGTCGACATCAGGAAGGAGCTGTGATGCGCGATCGTCCCGCCAGCTTCTGGATCCTGTCGGCAGTGTTCGCGCTGTTCGTGCTGTTCCTGTACGGCCCCACGCTGACCATCGCCATCCTCTCCTTCCAGGGCCCGACCGGCGGGCTCACCTTTCCGCTGAACGGGGTGTCCCTGCACTGGTTTCGCGACCTGTTCGAGCAGCAGGCGGTGGGCGACATCTGGGGATCGTTCCGCCGTTCGCTGGCACTGGGCCTGATCGTGATGGTGGTGACCGTGGTGATCTCGGTCATGACCGGCCTGGCGTTCCGGACGCGCTTTCGCGGCAGCTCCCTGGTGTTCTACCTGGCGATCACCAGCCTGATCATTCCCTCGATCCTGATCTCGCTCGGGGTCGGCATCCTGTTCAACCTGCTGGACCTGGACGTGCACTGGAGCACCTCGGGACTGGGCTCGCAGCTGACCTGGACGCTGCCGTTCGGGCTGCTGATCATGTTCGCGGTGTTCAACCGCTTCGATGCCAGCTACGAGGAGGCGGCGCGCGACCTGGGTGCCAGCACCTGGCAGACGCTGCGCTTCGTGGTGCTGCCGATCATCGCGCCCAGCCTGATCGGTGTCGCGCTGTTCGGCTTCACGCTGTCCTACGACGAGTTCGCCCGCACCCTGCTCACCGCCGGCAGCTACAACACGCTGCCGCTGGAGATCTACGGCATGACCACCAACGTCACCACGCCGGTGCTGTACGCGCTGGGCACGCTGACCACGGTGTTCTCGTTCGCAACCATCGGGCTGTTCGCGCTGCTGATGAAGGTGGTGCTGGCGCGCCGAGCTCGCTGATCCTGCGCCATGCGACTGCGCCTGATCAATCCCAACACCACCGTGTCGATGACCGACAAGGTGCGATGCGCGGCAGAGGATGCCGCACCGCCGGGCGTGCGGATCGAGGCCGTCACATCGGCGCACGGCCCGGCGGCCATCCAGGGAGAGGCCGACGGGCGGGCTGCCCTGCCCGGGCTGCTCGACGCGGTGCGTCAGGCCGATGCGGATGGGGTGGACGTGCTGGCGATCGCCTGTTTCGACGACACCGGCATCGCCCCGGCGCGCGCGCTCAGTCGGGTACCGGTGCTGGGCATCGGCCAGAGTGCCTGCCTGGCCAGTCTGGCGCTGGGGCGGCGCTTCAGCGTGGTGACCACGCTGTCGGTATCGATTCCGGTGATCGAGCGCAACCTGCTCTTCGCGGGACTGGCCGGCGGCTGCGCGCGGGTGCGCGCCAGCGACGTGCCGGTGCTGGAGCTGGAGCAGCCCGGCAGCGATGCCGAGGAACGCGTGGCGGCCGAGATCGAGCGTGCCATCGCCGAGGACGACATCGGTGCGATCGTGCTCGGCTGCGCCGGCATGGCCGATCTGGCCGCCCGCTTCGAGCACCGGTTCGGCCTGCCGGTGCTGGACGGCGTGGTAGCGGCGACGCGCCTGGCACCCTTGCTGGCAGCTACGCCGTCGCCGCCCCCCTGCGCTTGACAGCGAGCCGGCGGCCTCGCCAGACGACTCATCTTGACGCCTGGACCCGCTGAAAGACGTTGGCGCACCGTCGCGCTCGCGTGGCGCTCAGCGAGCGAACAGGAACAGCCCCGGGGGACGATCGGGCGTGCCCGGCACGCGTGTCAGCACCGAGGTGGCGCCCGGGCCCAGCGGCTCCCCACCGACCGGCAGCACGGCGCGCACCTGCAGCGTGGCCGGATCGAGCCAGCTGACCCGGTCGGTGGTCAGGAACACCAGCCCATCGCCATCGGCGCGAGCCGAGCCGCGCCCCAGACGCTCGCCCAGTGGCAGGCGCCGCACCGCCTCGGCGCGTCCGGTCGACGGATCGATCCGGGCGACGTAGTGACCGTCCACGTATGGCGGGATGGCCAGCTCCTGCACGCACACCCGCAGGCAGCCGTTGGCCAGCACGTCGCCGGCCACCACGATCCCACCGTCGACCAGGCCTAGCGCATCGATGGTGTGCGCGAAATCGATGCGCGGATCATCGTCGAGCAACGCACCGCGATCCACGGCGGTGCCGGTCCGCGCGTTCCGGGTGACCCACTCATGGTGCGCGAAGAACGCGCTCGGCAAGGTCTCGGCCGGCAGCGTCCACACATCCACCCTCCGCGATCCGGCATCGGCCGACAGCCGCACACCGGTGGGCAGCCTCACCCCCGGAACCACCGGGCCGACCGCACCGTCGATGTCGATGCGCACGCTGTCGTCCACGAAGCCGCGGCACGACAGCGCACCGTCGCCAAGCACCCGGGCGAACCGGCAACCACCGCTCAGCGCAAGCGTGGTGCTCTCCAGGGTCCACGCCGTGGCCAGCGTGGACGGATCGAGCGCGATGATCGGTCGCTGCGCGCCTCGGTCCGCCAGCACGTACCAGCGCTGCGCACCGATCAGCAGTCCGGCCGCCTCCAGGCCGTCCAGCACTCGCGTGGCTTGCGCCGCGCCGTCGGTGCCGGCCAGCTGAACCGCGAACCGATCGCCCGCGTAGCCGCTGGCCGCCAGGCGATCCGCCGGATCGATCGTGACGATCAGCCCGTTCGCATCGCCCAGTCGCGGCTCGACGCCACCGGCCTGCACCGCTCGCTCGCGCGCCGTGGGCACCCTGACCTCGACGAATACCGCCTCGCCGGTGACATCGATGCCGGCGATCGCATCGACCTGCCGTGCGCGCACCGCGTACCGGTGATCACCGGGCGGAACCGGCTCGTCCAGGAATCGCCCGGTGCGCGACAGACCGACCGGCACGCTATCGCGCAGGATCTCGTAGCCGTCGCTGTCGTCGCCGATCGGGCGCTGCCAGCGCAGCACCACCGCTTCGCTGGACACCGCCTCGGCGCGCAGCGACACGCGATCGTCGCCATCGACGGTCGCGGACGGCACACGCATCGGCGGCTCCGACGGCTCGACAAGCCCGGCAGGATCGACGCCGTCACTCGGTTCGGCCTCATCCGACTCGGCGCTGCAGCCGCACAAGGCGGCAAGCCCGATGGCGACGATCAGGCGACGCACGCCATCCGACCCGCGCATTCCGGGTCGCATTCCGGGTCGCATTCCGGGTCGCATTTCGGGTCGCAGGCCGGGTCGCCGGTGGGGGCGCAGGCCGGGCCGGGGGCCTGCGGGTCGGGCCCGACCATGTGCCGTGTCGGCCCTGTCAGCCGGGCGCGGCATAGCCCGGCAATTCGATGACGTAGCTATCCACGCTGCCGGAGTCGTACCAGTCCGAGCCGAACAGCACCCGGGTGCCGCTGGGACTGATCGTTGCGTGCGGCTCGCCCAGGTAGGGGGTGTAGTTGGCCGACTTCGCCTGCTTGGCATACGAGCGATGCTGTGCCAGACGGCACACGGTGCGCGCGGACGGATCGGTGTTGACCAGGTAGATCTCCGAGAACAGCACCGGTGCGCGGCGCCCGTTGCTGAACCACTCGAACTGGTCGTAGCCCACGCTGGACATCGCCACCCAACCCGGTTGCCGATAGGCCTGCGCCGAGACGTGCGTGCCGCTGGTGGTGTACGGGTAGCCGTCGTCCGCGTTGACCACCGGCCGACAGCGCCCGTTGGCCAAGGTGTGCTCGGTCAAGTGGCCCACGCCCTGCCACAGATCGCCGTCCACGCAGCCATCGGGCGCCGGATCGAAGGTGACCTGGTAGAGCACGTCCTCGCCACGGCTGCTCTGTCCCAGGTTGGCGTGCTCGTGGTCGACGGCCATGTCCATGCCGGCCTCCACGCGCGATAGGTCGACGGACAGGCTCTTGCCCTGCATCCAGAAGCGCTCGCCGCTGGGCGCCGGCTGCGGGGCGCTCCACTCCTCCCAGTCGGTGCCCTCGCCCAGCGGTGCGCTGTGCAGCTCATCGGTGCTGATCCGGTAGGAGATCATCATCCAGGTGCCCTCGTCGGTGCGGCAGCGGAACCCGAACAGGTCGTCGTCCAGCGACGGCATGTGCGGATCGCCGCCCGCGGTGGGCAGGCCGCGCGGTCCGCACACCGATTCGAAGTCGCGCACCAGCTCGCTGGCGCGGCGGCTGACGTGATAGCGGCGCAGCTGTCCGTAGTCGGCCGACAACTTGCTGACGTAGAAGAAAACGTCCGGGTCGGTGTGACTCCAGAACAGCTGCTCGATGTCGGCCGGCACGATGTCGTCCAGTTCGGCCACCGGTGCGTAGCTGTGACCGTCCAGCAGCACATGGCCCGAGCGTTCACCGGAGCGGTACAGCAGCAGTAGCGACTCGTCCGCGTTCCATGCCTGCACGGTGCTGTAGGCCGGCTTGAACACCTCGCCATCGGCGGCATCGCTGATGCGCATCACGGTGCTGCCGAAGGCCGGATCGCGATAGCGCTTCAGATAGGGAGGGCGCGCCACCGGTCGCACCGGCACCCGCTCGGTGTGCGTGACCAGGCCTTCGCACGGCTGGTAGGCGGCGGCGGCGGCGCTCCACGACAGGCCGAGCAGCGTGGCGGCGACGCCAAGCGCCTGAACGGTGGCAGGGCGGGCAGGCTTCATCGCGGTGACAGGCGCTGGGAGGGACGGTGATCGGGCCGGGCGATGAACGCCCGGACAACGGCACGAGACTACCACCGCACCCTGCATGCTCGTCGGCCGCTCACCGTCGTCGTCGACCGGGTGCGGCCCCCGGTAGCCGGGACGATCCGGGCCGCGACGCTACGTGGGACCCCGTGCGCGAAGCCGGGGCCGAGGCACCGCCCGGCTGGCCGCGCGCCAACGAGCGCCGTTGCCGGTAGTGGTCCGGATCATTGGCCGTGCGGTGCAGGCGAAGCAGCTCGAGAAGCGCCCAGGCCATCAACACGACGAAGAACATCAACGCCGGCACGGCGAGCAGGGACAGGATGTCGTCCCAGTGATCGGCCAGCCGACGCAGGCCCAGCCGATGGGCGACACGGGCCCCGGTGCGAGCGTCGGCGAGCGTCCAGGCGGCCAGCAAGACACCGATCGCCCCGATCGCCGCCACCCCCATCAACCAGCGCACGCGTGCGCCGGTACCCGGGACGGACCTGCGCGCGGGACGATCCGAGGGGGCGCGAGAAGGCCACAGCTTCATGGACAGTGCTCCGAACCGGCCGTCAGTGTCGGTATAGCGTAAGCCTGATGCGCTGTCACGCCAGATTACCGGCGCGAAATCGTGCCCTGCCATGGCCCCGCAGGGGTTGCAACTGGTCCGCTGCGTGCTACCTTCGGGGTCCCTTGGGCAACAAAAACTGGAGGTGATCACATGTCGAGTGTTTTGCTGAACGACGTATCGGCTGTTTGTGGAGTCGGGTACGAGCGACGCGCGGTCTGATCGCCTCGAGTCGTTGACTCCGCACGGCTGATTCGTCGGCCAAAGCACGAGGGGCCGCTTCGGGACAGGACGTTCCGGAGCGGCCTTTTTCCGTTTGGGCGCCCTGCCACGCTTCGTAGCCCCTCGTGGCGCCTTGTCACGTGCGGCGCCGGCCCATCGGCCCTCCCCCACCGCGCGCCGTATACTCGGCGTCGCGCCGCCCGGCAACGCCGCGGGCCCCGCTCCCCTAGCCGCCATCACCCAGAGGGTCCGTGAAGACCGACACCCCGGACCACAAGCCGCGCCCGCTGATCGACATCCTGGTCAGCATCGTCATTCCGTCGCTGATCCTGATGAAGGCCAGCGGCGATGAGCGCCTGGGCGCCACCGGCGCCCTGGTCGTCGCCCTCGCCTTCCCGATCCTGTGGGGACTGCACGAGCTGCTGCGCTACCGCAAGCGCAATGTCATGGCGCTGCTGGGCATCGTCAGCGTGTTGCTGACCGGCGGCATCGGCCTGATGAAGATCGATGCGCAGTGGCTGGCGGTCAAGGAGGCGGCGATACCGCTCGCCATCGGCATCGGGGTGCTGGTCGCCCAGAAGCTGGGCTATCCCCTGGTGCGCACGCTGCTGTTCAACCCATCGCTGATGGATGTGGAACGCATCCATGCCGAACTGGAGACGAGCGGCAACCGGGAGCGGTTCGAGCGCCGCCTGTCGCGCGCCAACCTGCTGCTGGCCGGCACGTTCCTGTTCAGCGCGATCATGAACTACCTGCTGGCACGCATCATCGTGACCAGCGACAGTGGCACGGCGGCCTTCAACGAAGAGCTCGGGCGAATGACGCTGCTCAGCTACCCGGTGATCGCCATCCCCTCGATGCTGATGATGATGGGCATCTTCTGGTTCATCTGGCGCGCCGTGAACCGGCTGACCGGGCTCGGGCTGGACGAGATCATGGCACCGTCAGGGGACAAGCCGGAGGCCGAGCGCTGAATCGGGCGCCGGCGTCGCCGCGAGCGCCCGATGCCGCGGGTGCGGTGTCGGCCCTGGACCCGCGCGGGGGCACTTCGCGGCACATCTGCGCAGGCGATCCGCCGCGCACGCACCGGCCGGTATCCTGTGCGGCCCTCGATTCGACGCATCTCTCTAGCGCCATGGAAAAGCTCGCCTTTCTCGTCAACGACACCGACGCCGCCAAGGCGGCGGTCGATACGCTGCACGCGGCCGACGTGGACGATGAGGCGATCAGCGTGATCGCCAACGACAAGACCACGCTGGACGAGCTGCCCAACAACGCGCCCGAGGACGACAGCGACGTGCTGCCGGCGGTGGCACGCGGGGTGAGCATCGGTGGCGCGACCGGTCTGATTGCCGGTATCGCCGCGATCACGTTCGCCCCGGCGGGCCTGGTGATCGGCGGCAGCGCCCTGCTGGCCGGCGCCACCGGCGGTGCCAGCTTCGGTGCCTTCGCCGCCGCGCTGGTGGGCACCTCGATACCGAACAGCCAGCTGCGTGCCTACGAGAACGAGGTCGAGGCCGGTCGCATCCTGATGGTGGTCGAGATCGAGGACGATCGGGTGGATGCCGTGCGCCAGGCCCTCGAACAGGCATCGTTCAAGACCGATGCGTTCAGCACCAAGCACGAACTGCCGATCATCTGACGCATGCGACCCGCCCGACCGTTCCCTGGAGGGGCGGATCGGGCGGGTCGACGCCCGGCCGGGAGCGGGACGGTGAGTTCCGGCCCTCGGCGCCGGGCTCAGCCCTCGGCTGCGGGCAAGGTCAGCGCCAGGAACGTCGGCGCGCGGCCGCGCTGCACCAGCACCGGTACCGAGCGATCGGCCGGCGCCTCGCGCACCGCATCGGCGAGCGCCTCGGGCGAATCGATGTCCTGCCGGTTCAGCGCCAAGATCACATCGCCGTTCATGATGCCGGCCTGGGCCGCGGCGCTGTCCGGTGCGACTTCCGAGACCACCACGCCGGTGTCCACGCCCATCTCCTCGCGCTGCTCGTCCGTCAGGGCGGCGACCGCGACCCCGAGCCGTCCAGGCTCCTCGGTGGCCGGCGGCTCGGCACGGGCGATGCGCTCCTCGTCCAGCGGCTCGACCGTGACATCGATGGTGATCTCCTCGCCTTCGCGCAGCACCCGCATCGGCACCGTCGATCCGGGCGTCACCGCACCGACCAGCGGCGGCAACGCGCTCGAATAGCCGACCGGGCGCTCGTTGAACTGCAGGATGATGTCGCCGCGCCTGAGCTCGGCCTTGGCGGCCGGGCTGTCAGGACTGACATCGGCCACCAGCGCACCCTGCGGGCGCGACAGCCCGAACGTCTCGGCCAGCGCCTGATCCACGTTCTGGATCGTGACGCCCAGCCAGCCGCGCGTGGCGAAGCCCTGCTCCTTGAGCTGATCGGCGATGCCCATCGCCACGTTGATCGGAATGGCGAACGAGAGACCCTGATAGCCCCCGGAGCGCGAGTAGATCTGCGAGTTGATGCCGACCACTTCTCCGTCGGTGTTGAACAGTGGCCCACCCGAGTTGCCCGGGTTCACCGCCACGTCGGTCTGGATGAACGGCACGTAGTTGTCGCTGGGCAGGCTGCGCGACAAGGCCGAGACGATGCCCTGCGTGGCGGTGGCCTCGAAGCCGAACGGCGAACCGATCGCCAGCACCCACTCGCCCACCGACAGCGTGTCCGAATCGCCGATGCGCACGATCGGCAGGTCGGCCTGGGCGGTGATCTTGAGCACGGCCACATCGGTGGTGGCGTCGGCACCGACCAGTTCGGCCTGGTACTCGCGCCGGTTGTCGAGCCCGACGCGGATCTCGGTGGCGTTGTCGACCACGTGCGCATTGGTCAGGATGTAGCCGTCGGCCGAAATGATGAACCCGCTGCCGAAGCCGCCGCCGCGACGCGGACCGGGCGGTTCCTGCGGACCGCGCGGCATTCCCTCGAAGTAGCGACGCAATTCCTCGGGCAGCTGGTCAAGCCCGGGGGGCAGCTGGCCGCTGGAGGCGGTCGGTGCCGGCCCCTCGGTGACGACCTGGATCTTGACGACGGCATCACCTTCCTGGTCCACCAGCGACTTGAAATCCGGCAACGAGTCGGCCAAAGATGGTGTGGCAGCAAGAAAGAACATTGCGGACAACCCGCTCAGGACCTTCCGATATAGTCTGGAACGGCCTGGCGGGGCGCTGCGCGACGGAAGCGACAGCTCCGGCATCGGTTCAGCGTTGAGCAGGGAATGGGTCGACATGCAGAGCACTCTCCGTTCGATTCGTTTCGGGCCAGCGTCGGCCGGCATGGTTTTCGGTATCCGGACCACGGTCCGGTCATGCACACAAGGACACGCCGGTTCCCGGCGGAGTTGCATTACACGCTGGTCAACTGGACGAGCCGGTGCACCGCACGGCCGCTCGTCGGAACCGGGCCGTCACGACCGCGGCTGACCGACTTAGGAGATGGTGACGACATGCGAATTTTACTAGTCGAAGACGACGTGGAGGCGGCCGGCTACCTGGTCAAGGGGCTGACCGAGAGCGGCCACGTGATCGAGCATGCCGAGGACGGCGAGATCGGTCTGCAGCTGGCCGTGGCCAATGCCTACGACTCGATGATCATCGATCGCATGCTGCCCAAGCGCGACGGCTTGTCGCTGATCGAGGAACTGCGCCGCATGGGCAACATGACGCCGGTGCTGATCCTGTCGGCCCTGGACGATGTCGATGAACGGGTGACCGGGCTGAAGGCCGGCGGCGACGATTACCTGACCAAGCCCTATCAGCTGTCCGAGCTGATCGCGCGGTTGCAGGCGCTCACGCGCCGCGCCCAGACCGGTGTGCAGGGCACCGTGCTGAACGTGGGCGACCTGACGCTCGACCTGATCCGTCACAAGGTGACCCGCTCCGGGCAGAACATCAACCTGCAGCCGCGCGAATTCCGCCTGCTCGAATACCTCATGCAGCACACCGGTCAGGTGGTCACCCGCAGCATGCTGCTGGAGAACGTCTGGGACTATCACTTCGATCCGCAGACCAACGTGATCGATGTGCAGATCAGTCGCCTGCGCGGCAAGATCGACAAGGATTTCGATTCGCCGTTGCTGCACACCGTGCGCGGCGCCGGCTACAAGCTGCAGGAAGCCGCCAGCACGGTCGAGACCGGCTGAACCGACATCCGCGACCCAAGACCCGTGTCGATGCCGCATCGAGCTCACCGTAGCGACAGGTTTCCCGCGCTCGATCGGCACGGCCGGTGAACTCGCTGGTCGACGAAGGCGCACGTCCGCGGGACGTGACGCTGGCGCGTACCGGGGCGAAGGTCGCCGGCGACCCGGTGGACCCGGTGACCGGCAACGCGGCAGCCCGGGCGATCGGCGAGCCGGCCGCTCCGGCATCGGCCCCGGCGGCCGACGGCACGGGCAAGGCCTTGCCGAGGCGGTTTCGGCAAGCGCACGGGCGGCGGCTGTTCCGCACCTCGGCCTTCCGGCTGTCGCTGATCTACGCCACGCTGTTCAGCGCGCTGTCGGCGGCCACGCTGGGGTTCATCTATTGGTCGACCCGTGACCAGATCGAGTCCCAGGTGGACGCCCGGCTGCGCCTGGAGACCGACTACCTGATCAACCTGTTCAAGTCCGGCGCCATGCCGGAGCTGCTCGAGGCGATCCAGCGGCGCAACCAGATCGACACCTACGGGCGCTTCTACTACCTGGGCAACAGCGAGAGCGCCGCCGGCGAGCAGGTCGCCGAGGATCTGCCGATCCGCCTGAAGTCGGTGCGCTCGCACACCACCCGCAACATGGGCGACGTGGCCGATCTGCCGCCGGGCAGCGCGCGCGCCTTCAACCCGGTGCGCGTGGCGGAGACCCAGTTGTCGAACGGCCTGAAGCTGACCATCGGCCACGAGATCAGCGACGAGAAGGCACTGCTGGACCACACCTTCGCGCTGGTGGTCGGCGCCACCCTGCTCACCCTGCTGTTCTCGCTGATCGGCGGGCTGACCATCGGCACCAGCGTGCTGCGGCGCATCGATTCGGTCAGCCGCACCGCTTCGGAGATCATGAGCGGCGATCTGTCGCAGCGGCTCAAGGTGACCGAACGCGATGACGAATTCGACGAGATCGCCGCCAAGCTGAACCAGATGCTGGGCCGCATCGAGGACCTGATCCGCAGCATGCGCCAGGTCACCAACAACGTCGCCCACGACCTGCGCAGCCCGCTCACCCGGCTGCGCAACCGCCTGGAGGTGACGCTGCTCGAGGAGCGCGACCCGCAGAACTACCGCGCGGTGATGGGCGAGGCGATCGAGGATGCGGACAGCCTGATCCACACCTTCAACGCCATGCTGAGCATCGCGCGCCTGGAGGCCGGCCTGGATGCCACCCAATGGGAAGCGGCGCACATCGGCGAGCTGGCTCAGGAGGTGGCCGAGCTGTACGGCGCGGTGGCCGAGGTCGAGGGTCTGCGCTTCGAGGCCGACATCGCGGTCGATCCGCTGTACCACTGCAACCGCCACCTGATCGCCCAGGCGCTGACCAACCTGCTCGACAACGCCATCAAGTACACCCGTGCCGAAGACGGTCTGGTGGCGCTGTCGGTGCGCGGCGACGACGAGGCGTTCAGCATCGTGGTGGGCGACAACGGCCCGGGCATCCCCGAACACGAGCGCGAACGGGTCTTCCAACGGTTCGTGCGCCTGGAGAACGAGCGCAACTCGCCGGGCAACGGACTGGGCCTGAGCCTGGTGCAGGCGGTGGTCCGCCTGCACGGCGCGCAGCTGGAGTTGACCGACAACGCGCCGGGGCTGTGCGTGACGATGCGCTTCGCGCGCAAGCGCTGAGCGACAGCTTGCCTTCGCAAGCGTCGGTCGCGAGCCGTGCAAGCGCCTCTCAGCGCAACCGGTCGCTGTCGTCCAGCAGCGTCTGCGCTTGGCGTCGCAGGCGCCACAACCAGCGGGTGCGCGAGCCTTCCACGCTGGGCGCCGCGTCGATCACGATGCGCTGCCCCTTGTCCAGCTCGCCGCCCAACCGCCTTGCCTGGGCGGCGCGGATGCGCACGCCGCGCCGCCGCTCCTCGGTCTGCAGCCACAGGTAGTGGCGGCCCTCGGCACCGATGCCGACGCGGGTGAACCCGTCGAAGCGGCCGCTCAGCTGCACGCTGGCAGCCCGGATCGGGGCGCCGTTGCTCTGACGCCGCTCGCTCAGGTAGCTGAAGCTCAGCCCGATCACCAGCATCAGCACCGGCAGCGCGCTCAGCACCGCGTAGGTGCGGTTGCGCTGCAGCGCGTTCGAGGCCTCCGGCGGCTGCCCCGCGCGGACACGGCGATAGACCGGATCGCTGGACCGGCTGGCGCATGCGGGCCGCTGCGACGTGGCCGCATCGCCGGTGTTCAGCGCACCCGAACGCCCGTAGCGCGGACCGCGTGCCGGTTTGACGGCGGCGTGACGGTGTTCGGACTCGCTCATGCACGGTGCGCTCTCGGGAGCCTCTGCAGAATGCAGCGGCTCCCTGGGGAAGGGGCACAGTTTCCCCTATATACTGCGGCGCCCGCGCGGGCGGGGGCCCCTTATTGATATCGGCAACGCGCAGCGCATCCCATGACCCGACGACCGAACGGCAGAGCCTTCGACGAACTCCGGACGGTCACGCTGACGCGCGGCTTCACCGCGCACGCGGCCGGTTCGGTGCTGGTCGAGGTCGGCGGCACGCGCGTGCTGTGCACCGCCAGCATCGACAACCGCTGCCCGCCCTGGCTCAAGGGCCGTGGCCAGGGCTGGGTCACCGCCGAGTACGGCATGCTGCCGGGCGCCACCCACACCCGCGGGCGTCGCGAGGCGGCGGCCGGCAAGCAGTCCGGGCGCACCCAGGAGATCCAGCGCCTGATCGGTCGCTCGCTGCGCGCCGGCATCGATCTGGAGGGGCTCGGCGAGCGCACCGTGACCATCGATTGCGACGTGCTGCAGGCCGATGGTGGCACGCGCACCGCCTCGATCACCGGCGCCTGGGTGGCGCTGTGCGATGCGATGACGCAACTGACCGACAAGGGCACCATCAAGCGCGATCCGCTGCACGGCATGATGGCGGCGGTGTCGGTCGGCATCGTGGACGGCGTGCCGGTGCTGGACCTGGACTACCCGGAGGACTCCTCGGCCGAGACCGACATGAACGTGGTCATGAACGATGCCGGCGGCTTCATCGAGATCCAGGGCACCGCCGAGGGTCACGCGTTCCGGCGCGAGGAGTTCGACGCCATGCTGGACCTGGCCGCGGGCGGGGTGGCCGAGCTGATCGAGCACCAGCGCCGCGCCCTGCAGGCGGCGTTGCCGCGCGGCTGATCCGGCAACACAGACGATGAGGGCCGCCCACGACATCGTGTTCGCCTCCGGCAATGCCGGCAAGGTGGCCGAGCTGCACGCCCTGCTCTCGCCGCTGGGCTATCGAGTGGTGGCGCAGGGCGAGCTGGGCGTCGTCTCGGTCGAGGAAACCGCCACCACCTTCGTGGAGAACGCGCTGCTCAAGGCGCGCCACGCCTGCCGGGTGACCGGCCTGCCGGCGATCGCCGACGACTCCGGGCTGGAGGTGGACGCGCTGGATGGGGCACCGGGCTTGTACTCGGCACGCTTCGCGGCGCGTGCCGGCCAAGGCGAGGGGGATGCGGCCAACAACGACTGGCTGCTTGCCTGCCTGGCCCACCTGCCCGAACCCGCCCAGCGTGGCGCGCGCTTTCGGTCCGTGGTCGTGCGGCTGCGCCACGCTGACGACCCCTCGCCGCTGATCGCCGAGGGCAGCTGGGAAGGGCACGTGCTGAGCCGCGGCTTCGGCGGCGGGGGCTTCGGCTACGATCCGATCTTCTGCAACCATGACACCCACGAGTCGGCCGCCGCACTCTCCCCTTCCGACAAGAACCGCCTGAGCCACCGTGGCAAGGCGGTGACCGAGCTGGTCGCCCGATTGATGCGCGAACGCTCTGGTCCGGCCAGCACGGCGGCGTCGGGCGCCGCGCGCAACGATGCCGATCACGACAGCCCGTCATGAGTCAGACCGTGCCGATCGCGGGCTCCGAGCACGCACGCCGCTTCACCGCCCTGCCACCCTTGTCGCTGTACATCCACCTGCCCTGGTGCGTACGCAAGTGCCCGTACTGCGATTTCAATTCGCACGAGGCGCGAGAAGAGATCCCCGAACAGGCCTACATCGATGCGCTGCTCGACGACCTGGCGATGGAGATGCCGCTGGTGTGGGGACGCCAGCTGGTGTCGATCTTCATCGGCGGCGGCACGCCCAGCCTGTTCTCGGCCGCCTCCCTGGACCGGCTGCTGTGCGGCGTACGGGCGTTGACCGCGTTCGGGCCCGACATCGAGATCACGCTGGAAGCCAACCCCGGCACTATCGAGCAGGCACGCTTCGATGCCTACCGCGCCATCGGCATCAACCGCCTGTCGATCGGCGTGCAGAGCCTGGACGATCGCTCGCTGGCGGCGCTGGGGCGCATCCACTCGGCCGCCGAGGCGCGCCGCGCGGTCGAGGTGGCACGACGTGCAGGGTTCGAGCGGCTGAACCTGGACCTGATGTACGGGCTGCCGGACCAGGCACCGGCCGATGCGGCCGCCGACCTGGACGCGCTGCTGGCGCTGGAACCCTCGCACGTCTCCTGCTACGAGCTGACCTTGGAGCCGAACACCGCCTTCGCCGCCCACCCACCGCCGGTGCCGGACGACGAGACCCGCTGGGACATGCAGGCCGCCCTGCTGCAGCGCCTGCGGCGCGAGGGTTTCGATCGCTACGAGATCTCCGCGTTCGCCCGTCCCGGCCAGCAGAGCGTGCACAACCTGAACTATTGGCGCTTCGGCGACTACATCGGCATCGGCGCCGGCGCGCACGGCAAGCTCTCGTTCGCCGACAGTGGCCTGATTCGCCGCCGCAGCCGGGTGCGCCACCCCAAGCGCTACCTGGCGGCCATCGGTGAGGACCGCATCGCCACGGATGCTCCGATCCCGCTGACGGACACCGGGCTGGAGTTCATGATGAATGCGCTGCGACTGGTCGACGGTGTCGAGCGCACGCTGTTCGAGCAGCACGCCGGCACACCCTTGCGACCGTGGTCCGCGGCCATCGACCGAAGCATCGACGACGCTCTGCTGCAGGACGATCCGACCCGCATCGCGGCCACCGAGCGCGGACTCGACCTGCTCAACGAGCTGCTGTCGCGCTTCATGCCCGAGGCACACGATTCAGCCCCGACCGCCCACCGGGTGATCCCGCTGACCCCGGTCTGAGCCGCTGGGCCGCCGGGCCGCCGGGCCGATCCCGGGTCGGTATCGATCGCGCCGGCTACTGCCCTTGCAGCATCTTCAGCAACCGGGCCGCCTGTTCGGGGGAGACCTTGTCGGCAGCCCCGGCCGCCAGCCCACCCATGCCGGGCAACGGCACCGTTTCGGGATCCTGCGCCCGCTCGACGGCGGCGCGGTCGGGCGTGGCAGGTGCCGGCGACACGGCCGAGACCACCACCGGCGCCGGCGCGCGCACCGGCGCCAGCACGTTCACGTCCGGATCGATCGACAGGGTGCGCACCGCGGTGGCACCCTGATCGGGCGCCTCGGTCGAATAGTGCGTGACGCCATCGGCATCCTGCCAGCTGAACACGCGGCTGCGCCCATCGGCACCCTGCGCCGACAGCACGCCGATCGCGCCTGCCCCATCGCGGGCGCCGTTGCGCACGTCATCGGCTGCCGACTCCGCCGAGGCCATCACCCGCCCGCCGATGCCGGACCCGATACCCTGCAGGATCGCCAGCGGGTCGCCGCCGCGCAGGTGCACCCCGTAGCTCATCACGCCGATCATCAGCACCAGCGGCACCATCGCCTTGAACAGCAGCTTCCCGATCAGTCCGGCCATCGTCCTGTCCATCACCCCGACGAGGTCCTGATCGGCCGATGGGCGCGGCGGCTGAGCGTGCGCGGCTCGCAAACCTGACGCGCGCTTGCAAGTTGATCGGCACGGCCCTACCATCCGTCACCTTTTCTTCACGAGCGGAGCATCACGTGAAAGCGGATATCCATCCCGAGTACAAGCAAATCAACGTGACCTGCAGCTGCGGGAACACGTTCGAGACCGGTTCCACCGCCGGTCGCGACCTCAGCATCGAAGTGTGCAGCGCCTGCCACCCGTTCTACACCGGCAAGCAGAAGGTCATGGACACCGCCGGCCAGGTCGACAAGTTCCGTCGGCGCTACGGCGGCAAGTAGGCCACGACACCGTCCGGATCGGTCGCCGAGGGGGCACGGCCTCTCTTGGCGGCCGACGGGTCAGCCCGCCGGTTGTGGCTGATCGACGCCAGCCTGTACGTCTTTCGTGCCTGGCAGGGCGTGGCCGCCGAGCATGATCGGGACGGCCGCGAAAGCCAGAGCGTGCGCGGCTTCGCCCAGTGGCTGGCCGAGCTGTTGCGCCAGGGCCAGCCTGCACTGTGCGCCTGCACGTTCGATTCGCACGATGGCCGTGGCCTTCGCCGGCGGTTGAGTCCGACCTACAAGGCGGACCGCAAGCCCATCTCCCCGATCCTGTTCGAGCAGATCGAACGCTGTCGAGGCGTGGCGCGCGCGTTCGGCCTGGCGGTCCATACCGGTGGCGAGCTCGAGGCGGACGACCTGATCGGCCACTTCGCAACCGTTGCCCACACGGCCGGGCACCCGGTCACCATCGTCAGCGGCGACAAGGACCTGGCGCAGTACCTCGATGGCGACGATCGCTGGTGGGACATCGGACGCCGCGATGCGCTGGATGTGCGCGGTGTCACCCGTCGATTCGGCGTACGCCCGGGCCAGATCGCGGATTGGCTGGCCCTGTGCGGCGACGCATCGGACGGCATCGCCGGCATTCCTGGCGTGGGCGCGGCCACGGCAGCGCGTCTGCTCAAGCGCTATGCGGATCTGGACGCGCTGTTCGGCGACGCCCCGGCCGTGGCCCGCATGGGCTTTCGCGGCGCACCCCAGGTCGCTGCGCTGCTGCCCCTGTGGGAGTCGCGCGTGAGGGCCTCGCGCGTGCTGACCGGTCCGCTGAGCGATGAGAGCCTGCCCACCTCGCTCGATTCACTGCAGGTGAGCATCGACGGTGGCGAGCGGGTCGAGCAGCGGCTGATCGAGCTGGGCATCACCGCCGAGGCCGCGCGTCGACATGTGCGGCAGATTGCACCGACGCCTTCGTGATGCGTCCGCGCGCGCCGCGGCGAGCAACGGAACGGCCCGTGCGGATCGAGCGGCGTCCCCCGGGGGATGCGCCGCGGTTGATCGCGGTGAACAAGCCGTTCGATGTGCTCAGCCAGTTCACCCAGGGCAGCACGCCACCGGCGGGCGCCACGCTGCCGAGGCGCACCCTGGCCGACCTGGCCCTGCCCGAGGGGCTGTACCCGGCCGGGCGACTGGACCGGGACAGCGAAGGGCTGCTGCTGCTGACCGATGACGGCAGGCTGCAGCATCGTCTGGCCGACCCGTCCCACCACCTGCTCAAGCGCTACCACGTGCAGGTGGAAGGCTGCCCGAGCGCCGAGGCCCTGGAGCACTTGCGAACGGGGGTCGCGCTCAAGGACGGTCCGGCCCGCGCGCTGCAGCTGGAGACGCTCGTCGATGCGGAACCCTGGCCACGCGATCCACCGATTCGAGTGCGTCGCCACATCCCGACCACGTGGCTGATGCTGGGCCTCGACGAGGGGCGCAATCGGCAGGTCCGGCGCATGACGGCGGCGATCGGTCACCCCACGCTGCGCCTGATCCGGATGGCGATCGGGCCGTTCGACCTGGATGGCCTGCCACCCGGTACCTGGCGGGACGTGACCGCGGCACGCCTGCCCGACGCCGCGGCCGCTGGAGCTCGCGGTGGCGGACAGGGGCGCCGGGGCGGCCGAGATGCCCGGCCCGGGCGGCCCGGCCGGCCCGGGCGAGCCGGTCAGTGGCCGCGTTCGACCGAATAGCGCGCGATGGTCTCCAGCGCATCGCGCCAGGTGGAGCGAGGCAGCGGCGCGAGCGCGGCGATGGCGGCGGCGGCGGACTCCGAAGCCCGCTGCATCGAGCGCTCCAGCGCATCGGTGGCCCGGATCGCCTCGAGCACCTCGTCCAGCGCCTCCAGCCCACCCTCGCGGATCGCCGCGGCCACGCACGCGCGCTGCTCGGGCGTACCGTCGCGCATCGCGTAGATCAGCGGCAGGGTGGTCTTGCCCTCGGCCAGGTCGTCACCGACGTTCTTGCCCATCGCCTCGCTGTCGCTGCGGTAGTCCAGCACGTCGTCGGCGATCTGGAAGGCGGTCCCCAGGTGCATGCCGAAATCGGCCAGGGCGTCGCGCCAGGCGCGGTCCCGACCGGCGAGCACCGCGCCCAGCTCGGTCGCGGCGCGGAACAGCCGGCCGGTCTTGGCCTCGATCACCTCGATGTAGCGCGCCTCGGTGATGTCCGGGTCGTGCACGTTCAGCAGCTGCATCACCTCGCCCTCGGCGATGCGGTTGGTGGTGCCGGCCAGCACGTCCATCAGCTCCAGGCTGCGCACCTCGACCATCATCTCGAACGAGCGCGAGTACAGGAAATCGCCCACCAGCACCGCCGCCTCGTTTCCCCACACCGAGTTGGCGGTGCGGTTGCCACGGCGCAGCTCGGAGGCATCCACCACATCGTCGTGCAGCAGCGTGGAGGTGTGGATGAACTCGATGATGGCGGCAGTGGCCAGGTGAGCATCGCCCTGGTAGCCGCACATGCCGGCGGAGAACAGCACCAGCTGCGGCCTCAGGCGCTTGCCACCGGCGCCGATGATGTAGGCGCCCAACTGGTCGATCAGCGCCACCTCGGAGCTCAGGCGAGAGCGGATCAGCTGATCGACCCGCACCATGTCGTCGGCCACCAGCGCCCGGCAATCGGCAAGCGACATCGCGACGGGCAGCACGGCGGAAGGAGACGAGGACACGAAACGCTTACGGAACGTCGACATCAGGGGTTCATGCGAGCCTATCAGTGTTGGCGCGGTTTCGAGAGGCTTTGCCGGTCACTTGCGCGCCGCGCGGGCCGCCGGGCCCGGCTGCTGCGCGGGCGAGCCGCGATCGTCCACCACGCATGACATGACGCCATTGACCACGGCCCGGGACCACAGTATGCTGCCTGGCTACCTGTGGTGTGCGTTCCGACCAGCCTTGCCGGTCGTGCCGATCACGCTAGCCACCCCGATCGAACACCTCAGAGGCAGTTCACATGTACGCGGTAATCAAGACCGGCGGCAAGCAGTACCGGGTCAGCGAAGGCGATCGCCTCAAGGTCGAGAGCCTGAGCGTCGACGCCGGCAGCGACATCTCCCTGGATCAGGTATTGATGGTCGGCAGCGGCGAGGACGTCACCGTCGGCGCACCGCTGGTCAGCAACGCCTCGGTCAGCGCACGCGTGCTCGAACACGGTCGACTCAAGAAGGTGCGCATCGTCAAGTTCAAGCGCCGAAAGCATTACCGGCGCCAGATGGGCCACCGTCAGAACTACACCGAACTGCAGATCACCGGCATCAACGCCGGCTGAGGCAGGCGCCGGGGTCGCCATCGACCCACCGGCGCCTGCCTCGCCCTCCCCTTCAGCTCATCAGCCCACGGTCACCACTCCCATGGCTCACAAGAAAGCAGGCGGCTCCACGCGCAACGGCCGCGATTCGGTCTCCAAGCGCCTCGGCGTGAAGAAGTTCGGTGGCGAGTCGGTCCTGGCCGGCAACATCATCGTGCGCCAGCGCGGCACGCACTGGCACGCCGGCAAGAACGTCGGCATCGGCAAGGACCACACGATCTTCGCCACCGTCGAAGGCACCGTCGCCTTCAACGTGCGCGGCCAGCGCAACCGCAAGTTCATCGACGTCGTCCCGGTCACCGGCGAAGCGGCCTGAGGCCGCGGGCCGGCCCGCTCGACGGGGCCGGCCAACCTACCCACATCCTGCCCGGCGTCAGCGTCGGTGCGTATCGGCCCGTCGCACCAGCTCACCCTGCCGTCCCTGCGCAATGCGCTCCAGCTCCTGAAGCAGCCGTCGCTGGGCGTCGGACCAGTCGCCCCGGTGTTCCGCCCGGGCGATCGCGATGACGGCATCGGCGGCTCGCGCAGCCTGCATGCCGGGCGCCAGCGCCAGTAACCAGCCGAAGATCAGCGCATCCGGCCGGGTCGACCAGGCGGGCGCATCCGGTGACAGGGCCCGGGTCATGACTCCGCGAGGGTCGCATCCGGGAAACAGGGCCAGGCCGGTCGATCGACCGCCGGGCGCATTCAGCGCGTCATTCATCGCGCCGATGATCCCATCCCGGCTCGGCCCATCCCGGGAGCCCGGCCGCACTTTTCGCCTCACGGCGGCACGAACAGGCGAGACGCTGTGAAATTTGTCGACGAAGCCCGCATCAAGGTCATCGCCGGCGATGGCGGCAACGGTTGCCTGAGCTTCCGGCGCGAGAAGTACATCCCGCGCGGCGGCCCGGACGGCGGCGATGGCGGACACGGTGGCAGCGTGTACCTGCGCGCTACCGACAACCTGAACACGCTGGCCGACTTTCGGCACCAGCGCACCTGGAGCGCCACCCGCGGGGAGAACGGGCGCAGCCGGCAGTGCTCGGGCGCCGCCGGCGAGGATCACATCATCGATGTGCCGGTCGGCACCGTGGCGCGCGATGTGGACAGCGGCGAGACGGTCGCCGACCTGACCGCCGCCGGCGACTCGGTGCTGGTCGCCCAAGGCGGCTTTCGCGGCCTGGGCAACACCCGCTTCAAGAGTTCGGTCAATCAGGCGCCGCGTCGCACCACCGACGGTACACCGGGTGCGCGACGCGAGTTGCAGCTCGAGCTGCGTGTGCTGGCCGATGTGGGGCTGCTCGGTCAGCCTAACGCCGGCAAGTCCACGTTGATCCGGCAGGTCTCGCAGGCCACGCCCAAGGTGGCCGACTACCCGTTCACCACGCTGCACCCGAACCTGGGCGTGGTCTCGATCGAGCCGCACCGAAGCTTCGTGATGGCCGATGTGCCCGGGTTGATCGAGGGCGCCGCCGAGGGCCAGGGCTTGGGCATCCGTTTCCTGAAGCACCTGGAGCGCACGCGCGTGCTGCTGCACCTGGTCGATGTGCGTCCGGTGGCGCAGACCGATCCGGTCGAGGATGCGCTGGCGGTGATCCGCGAGATCGAGGCGCACTCGGACTCGCTGGCCGGACGCGAGCGCTGGCTGGTGCTGAACAAGATGGACCTGGTGCCGCACGATGAGCGCGAGGCGCTGGTGGCGACGCTGGCCGAGCGCATCGGCAGCGATCGAGCGCCGTACCGGGTGTCGGCGGCGACCGGGGAAGGCTGCGATGCGCTGATGAAGGACCTGATGGTGCGGCTGGAGCAGCTGCGCGAGGAGCGCCTGGAGGCCGAGGCGCGCGCCGCGGCTGAACAGGCCAGGGCCGATCGACAGGCCGCCGCAGCGGCAGCCGAACTGCAGCAGCGCCGAGCGGCGGCTCGGGCAGCCCGGTTGGCCGAGCGCTCCCCGGACCAGGCCGACGACCGCGATGGCGAGCCGACCGGGGCCGAGCGCCGCGCCGCCGATCCCGACGATGCGTGAACGGCTGAGCCGCGCCCGGCGCTGGGTCGTCAAGGTCGGCAGCTCGCTGCTGACCGACGAGGGGCGCGGGTTGGACCATGCCCTCATCGGCGCTTGGGCCGAGCAGCTGTCGACGTTCGTGGACGACGAGCTGGACGTGATCCTGGTGTCGTCCGGCTCGATTGCCGAGGGGATCGTCCGCCTGGGCTGGCGCACCCGGCCCACCGCGGTGCACGAGCTGCAGGCCGCGGCCGCCGTCGGCCAGATGGGCCTGGTGCGCGCCTGGGAGACCGGCTTCGAGCGCCACCGGCGTCGCGCCGCCCAGGTGCTGCTCACGCACGACGACCTGGCCGACAGGCGCCGCTACCTGAATGCGCGGGCCACGCTGCGAGCCTTGCTGCTGCACCGCGTGGTGCCGATCGTCAACGAGAACGACACGGTGACCACCGACGAGATCAAGCTGGGCGACAACGACACGTTGGCCGCCCTGGTGGCCAACCTGGTCGATGCGGACGTGCTGGTGCTGCTGACCGACCAGGCCGGCCTGTTCGACCGGGACCCGCGACACGATCCGCAGGCGGTGCTGCTGGAACGCGCCAATGCCAGCGACCCGTCCATCCAGGCGCTGGCCGGCCCCAGCGGCAGCCAGCTGGGCCGTGGTGGCATGTCCACCAAGGTGCTGGCCGCCGGACGCGCCGCGCAGTCGGGCACCACCACGGTCATCGCGGACGGCCGCGCCCCGGCAGTGCTGACCCGACTACGCGCCGGCGAGGCGCTGGGCACGATGCTGACAAGCGACCAGCGCCCGCGCGATGCCCGCAAGCGCTGGCTGGCCAATCAGCTGCGCACCCGCGGCACGCTGGTCATGGATGCCGGCGCCTGCCGCAAGCTGACCGAGACCGGCTCGAGCCTGCTGGCGGTGGGCGTGCTGGCGGTGCGCGGCAGCTTCACGCGCGGCGAGCTGGTCAGTTGCATCGACGAGCACGGCACCGAAGTGGCCCGCGGGCTGATCAACTACAGCGCGGACGATGCGCAACGCATCAAGGGCGAGCCGAGCGCGCGATTCGTCGCGCTGCTCGGGTTCGCCGGCGAACCCGAGCTGATCCACCGCGACAACTTGCTGATCCTGCAACCGCCCTCCGATCCGGAGACGTCACGGACCGGAACGACGGCTTCTTGAACGCCTTACAGCGCGCGGATGCGGGTGTTGAGACGGCTCTTGTAGCGCGCTGCCTTGTTCTTGTGGATCAGGCCCTTGCGCGCCATGTGATCCAGCACCGGCGTGACCGCCTTGTAGGCGGCTTCGGCGGCGCTCTTGTCGCCGCTGTGCAGCGCGCTGAACACGCGCTTGACGTGGGTGCGCATCATCGAACGCTGGCTGGCGTTGCGCTGACGGTGCCGCTCGGCCTGACGGACGCGCTTTCGTGCCTGGACGGTATTCGCCACGGACTAACCTCGACGGGTGATAACGGAGTACAGCCCGCCATGATGGGACATTGCGCGACGCGCGTCAATCGGTTCGAGCGCCCACGTGCCGACCCGGTCATCCGGCCGTGACGCGGGACGGCAGGAAGCGCGACAGCCTGGTGCGCTCGGGCAGCGTGGTCGGGCTGATGACGCTGCTCAGCCGCGTGCTCGGGTTCGTGCGCGACCAGATCCTGGCCATCGTGTTCGGGGCCGGAGCCACCACCGATGTGTTCCTGGTGGCCTTCAAGATCCCGAACTTCCTGCGTCGCCTGTTCGCCGAGGGTGCCTTCGCCCAGGCCTTCGTGCCGGTATTCACCGAGTACAAGGAGACGCGCGAACGCGCCGCCCTGGTCGATCTGGCGGCGCACGTGTCGGGCACCTTCGCGCTGCTGCTGCTGATCGTGGCCACGCTGGGCGTGGCGCTGGCGCCGCTGCTGGTGCTGCTGTTCGCGCCCGGATTCGCCGGCGAACCCGAGCGCTACGAGCTGGCGGTGCACATGCTGCGCATCACCTTCCCGTACCTGTTCTTCGTTTCGCTGCTGGCCTACGCGGGCAGCATCCTGAACACCTTCGGTCGCTTCGCGCTGCCCTCGTTCGCCCCGGTGCTGCTGAACCTGTCGATGATCACCGCAGCCCTGGTGTTCTCGCCCCTGTTCGATCAGCCGATCGTGGCGCTGGCCTGGGGCGTGTTCGCCGCCGGGGTGCTGCAACTGGGCCTGCAACTGCCCTTCCTGTGGCGCATGGGCCTGCTGCCGCGGCCGCGCCTGGGACCGTCCCACCCGGGCGTGCGGCGCATCATGAAGCTGATGGCGCCGGCGCTGCTGGGCTCCTCGGTGGCGCAGATCAACCTGTTGCTGGACACCGTCATTGCCTCGTTCCTGGCGGTCGGCAGCCTGTCGTGGCTGTACTACAGCGATCGGCTGATGGAGTTTCCGCTCGGGCTGCTGGGCGTGACGCTGGCCACCGTGATCCTGCCGCGCCTGTCGCGCGTGCACGCCTCGGCGCGATCCGGGGACGACCCGCGACGCTTCGCCGACACGCTGGACTGGGCGCTGCGCCTGTCCTTGCTGGCCGGCCTGCCGGCGGCGCTGCTGCTGGGCCTGCTGGCCGAGCCGATGCTGGCCACCCTGTTCGGCTACGGCGCGTTCGAAGCCAGCGATGCGCAGGCCGCCGCCGTCAGCCTGATCGCCTACGCGATCGGCCTGCCGGCCTTCCTGCTGGTCAAGGTGCTGGTGCCGGGCTTCACCGCTCGCCAGGACATGAGGACGCCGGTGCGCATCGGCATCTACTGCCTGGTGGCCAACATGCTCTTCAATCTCGCCCTGGTGCTACCGATGCTGTGGCTGGACATTCCGCACCCGCACGCCGGATTGGCGCTGGCCTCCAGCCTGTCCGGCTGGCTGCAGGCCGGATGGCTGTACCGCCGCCTGGTGCACGACAAGGTCTATCGCGCCGGACACCCGCTCGCCCGCACCGCACGGCAGCTGCTGCCGGCGCTGTCGGCGTGCGCCGTCGCCGGCTGGTGGCTGGCCGGTGGGGACTGGTTCGCGCGCACGGCGCTGGAGCGTGTGCTGACGCTGGGCGGCACCCTGGTGGCGCTGGGGGCGCTGTACGCGCTGGCCCTGTGGCTGGCCGGACTCCGACCGATCGATCTGACCAGCCCGTGAGCGGCGGTACGAGCGCCGATACGAGCACCGGGGTGGGCGTTGGGGCGAGCGCCGGGTAAGCCCCGCTATACTCGCGCACCTGCCGAGCGGTGCCATGCTCCCCTTCGGGCGGTGCCGCGGCCACTCAGCCCGTCCTTCATTCCCCTTTCCCGATCGATCGCCTGATCGCCGGAGCATCGACCCGAGTGTCCATCGAAGAACCCTGCGCGATGCGGCTGGTGCGCGGTCCGAAAGCCTGGCGACGCCGTTTCCGCCGCCCGGATGGCAAGCTGCCCGGCACGGTCGCCACCATCGGCAACTTCGACGGGCTGCACCGCGGCCACGCCGCCATGCTCGAGCAGCTGCACGCCGCCGCCCAACGGCTCGATCTGCCGTCGGTGGTGGCCACCTTCGAGCCGCTGCCACGCGAGCATTTCGCCGGTGACGATGCCCCGCGCCGCCTGCAGGGGCTGCGCGATCGCGTCGCCTCGATCCGCAGCGCGCGCAGCTCCGCCTTGCTGCTGCTGGAATTCGATGCCGCGCTGGCCGCGCTCTCACCCGAGCGGTTCATCGAGCGGATCTTGGTCGACACCCTGAACGTGCAGCATCTGGTGATCGGCGACGACTTCCGCTTCGGGCGCGCTCGCGCCGGCAACATCGACACCCTCACCGAGGCCGGGCAACGACACGGTTTCACGCTCGAGCGCAACGCCACCGTGTCCCTGGGCGATGAGCGCGTCTCCAGCACGCGCATTCGCGAAGCGCTGCACGCCGACGACCTGGCACTGGCCGAGCGCCTGCTCGGCCGCCCGTACCGGATCAGCGGACGGGTGGTGCACGGCGAGAAGGTCGGCCGCCAACTCGGCTTTCCGACCGCCAACGTGGCGCTCGGGCGCCTGCGCCCGCCGTTGGCCGGGGTGTTCGCGGTGATCGCTCACGATGCCGACACCGGCCAGAGCCACCCGGCGGTGGCCAACCTGGGCGAGCGCCCCACGGTGGGCGGGCGCAAGCTGCTGCTCGAGGTGCACGTGCTGGACGGCTCGCCGGCGTTGTACGGGCACCATCTGGCGGTCGACTTCCACCACTTCATCCGTGGCGAGCAGCGCTTCGGCTCGCTGGACGAGCTCCGTGCGCAGATCGCGCGCGATGCCGACAGCGCGCGTGCGGCGCTCGCCTGACCCCAGCTGTCTCCTGCTTGGTGTGAGCAATCGATCCCGGGTGCTGATCATTTGCCACTGCGTACGCGAGGGAAGCGAATCTGCAGACGGCATAGAAGTAATACGAATAATTTCCGCTCGCAAGGCTACGGCGGCGGAGCGAACCTTCTACGAGGGCCCAATGCCATGAAAGATGAATACGATTTGGCGAAGATGAAGTCTCGCCGCAACCCCTATGCTGCAAAGCTAAAGCGCCAGGTCACTATTCGCATGGGCGACGATGTCATCGATTACTTCAAAGCGATGGCGGAGCGTACAGGGGTGCCGTACCAAAGTCTGATCAATCTGTACCTCAAGGACTGCGTGGCACAAGAAAGGGAAATAGATCTGAGCTGGCATAGGCGAAACGTTGCCTGACAAGTATTTTGGGCCGGCACGCTACCCATGAGGCCATAGAGCGCGCACTGGCCGCAAATGCAGCTGAACTTGTTACTGGGCTTCATGACCGGATTGCGTGACGATGAATAAAGGAATCGGTCGAAACTCACCGTGTTGGTGCGGCTCGGGCCTGAAGTATCAGACCTGAGCCTACGCGGGTGCCGATCCGGCCACGGCGATGCACGCAACCGCCTGGGACTCTTGCGAGGCGCGCATTCGCACGCTGGCCTCACTGCACGTTGTCCATCGCGCCGATCGATGCCGGCGAGGTGGCGCCACGATTCATCGCCACGCACACCAGCCAGTCGTGCACCACGGTGGCGGCGGCCAGCGCGGTGATCTCGGCATGATCGTAGGCGGGCGAGACCTCGACCACATCCATGCCGATCAGGTTCAGCCCGGCCAGCCCGCGCACGAACTCCAGCGCCTGCCACGAGGCCAGCCCGCCCGCCACCGGTGTACCGGTGCCCGGCGCGTAGGCCGGATCCAGTCCATCCACGTCGAACGACAGGTAGAGCGGCGCATCGCCGGCGCGCTCGCGCACCGCCTGGATCGCGGCATCGATGCCGTTGCGGTGGATCCAGGGCGAGCTCAGGATCTGGAAGCCGGCATCGGTGTCGTTCCAGGTGCGCAGTCCGACCTGCGTCGATCGGGCCGTGTCGATCAGCCCTTCGGCGGCGGCGCGGCCGAACATCACGCCATGGTCCAGCGCACGCGCGTTGTCGTCCCAGGTGTCGCAATGCGCATCGAACTGCACCAGCGCCACCGGGCCGTGCCGCTGGGCGTGCGCGCGCAGCAGCGGGTAGGAGATGAAGTGATCCCCGCCCAGCGTCGCCATCAGCGCCCCGCTGTCGATCACCTGACAGGCGTAGTCCTCGATGCAGCCGATCACCGTGTCCGGGTGGTGCGGATCGATCAGCACATCGCCGCGGTCCACGATCGCCAGCTCGCTCAGCACATCGATGCCCGACGGGTAGGCCATCAGCTCGGTCAGCTGCACCGAGGCGGCGCGGATGGCGCGCGGGCCCAGCCGGCAGCCCGAGCGGTAGGTGACCGCCCCGTCCCAGGGAATGCCGCACACCGCCACGTCGACATCGTCCAGCGATTCGGTGTAGCGACGCCTGAGAAAGCTCAGCGCACCGGCGTAGGCCGCATCCGGCCAGCGCTCGCGATTGCCGCTGGCGCGGAACGCCTGATCACCCTCGGGGCTCGGCGAGGCCGCAGGCACCGATGCCGATGCGGCCGCTGCGGCGCGGGTGGGTCTGTCGCTGCTCATCGTGATCGGTTTCGGCTCGGTTCAACTCGGGTCGGGTGCGGGTGACGACGGGTCCGACAGCTCGTTCGACGAGAGGGCCGGCCGCGTCGCATCGTAGCCGGCCATCCAGCGACCCACATCGTTCAGGAAGGCCGGCCTGTGCACGTCCTGCCACCGTGCCAGCGACCAACGCTGCGGCCCCGCCACCAGCCGCTCGTCGGCCTCGAACAGGCGCGCCGCCACGCGGCGCCGATGCGCAAGATCGATCACCGAGCAATCGACCAGTCGATACTCGTCGCCCTCGTACCAGCCCAGCCGGTGCAGATCCTGTTCGCACAGCCCGGTCAGCAGCCGCCCTTCGGTTCGCGCGCCGGGCAGCGGCCGTAGCACCGGAAAGCGTTCGCCGATGACCGTGAAGGCGGCCCGATCGACCAACTCGGCCCGGCCACCGGGCCGCGCGGGGCGGCCGAGCACGCGCGACAGCACCTGCTCGTCCTGCAGCGTGCCGTACACGAAAAGCGGGAACCGAACGACAGCGCCCATCGTCACTTCCTGACCGCCCATGAGGCGGTGGAGTATGCTCGCGCGCCGAGCCGGCAGGCAGCCGGCGCCGTCGCCTCCCTCCTATCGCCGTGAGCACCCATGACGACGACTGGTCCGTGGACCGGGCCCGCGAGCGCTTCGGCACCGCCGACTGGGGCGCCGGCTACTTCGACATCGATGCGTCGGGCGATGTCTGCGTGCGCGATCCGGGCAACCCCGAGGCCGACCCGGTCTCGCTGATGGCGATCGCGCGGGGGCTGGCCACGCGCGGGCTGGAGATGCCGGTGCTTCTGCGCATCGACAACCTGCTCGAGGAGCGCATCCGGCTGCTCAACCAGACCTTCGCCGATGCGATCGAGCAGGCCGGCTACCGCAACGTCTACCGCGGCGTGTACCCGATCAAGGTCAACCAGCAGCGCCACGTGATCGAGCGCATCGCCGAGGTGGGCGAGGCGTTTCACCACGGCCTGGAGGCCGGCAGCAAGGCCGAGCTGCTGATCGCGCTGTCCACGCTGCGCGATCACGCCGCGCCGCTGATCTGCAACGGCACCAAGGATTCCGAGTTCATCGGCCTGGGACTGCAGGCCAGGAAGCTCGGCATCGACTGCTTCTTCGTCGTCGAGCACCCCGAGGAGGTGCACCTGATCGTCGAACAGAGCCGCCAGATGGACATCCGCCCCTCGATCGGGGTGCGCGTGAAGCTGTCCAGCCGGGTGGACGGGCACTGGCAGTCCGACAGCGGCGAGCACAGCATCTTCGGGCTCTCGCCGACCCAGCTGATGCAGGTGGTGGACAGTCTGAAGGCGGCCGACATGCTCGACTGCCTGAACCTGCTGCACGCCCACATCGGTTCGCAGATTCCCAACATCCGCAACGTGCGCGACGGCACGCGCGAGGCCTGCCGCATCTTCATCGACCTGGTGCGCGAAGGCGCACCGCTGACCCACCTGGACATGGGCGGCGGGCTGGGCGTGGACTACGACGGCAGCGCCAGCAACTCCACGCACAGCATGAACTACCGGCTGGACGAGTACTGCGTCGACCTGGTCGATGCGGTGGTGGAGTCGCTGGATCCGGCAGGCGTTGCGCACCCGGTGCTGCTCACCGAGTCCGGACGGGCCACGGTGGCCTACTCCTCGATCCTGCTGTTCAACGTGCTCAACGTCAGCACCCGCAGCCCGTTCGCGGTCGAGCTGCCGCCGGGCACCCCGGTGCCCGAGGCGATCACCATGCTCGAGGAGGTGCTGGCGGGCATCGAGCCGCAGAAGCTGCAGGAGGCGCTCAACGATGCGCGCTTCTACCGTGACGAGGTGCGCGAGCGCTTTCGCGCCGGCCAGGCCAGCCTGCGCCTGTGCGCGCTGGCCGACGACCTGTTCAGCCGCATCGTGCACCGCATCATCGAGCGGCTGCCCGAGGCGCGCCGGCCCTCCTCCGAGCTGCAGGAGCTGGCCGAGTCGCGCGCCGACATCTACTACGGCAACTTCAGCGTGTTCCAGTCGCTGCCCGACGCCTGGGCGATCGACCAGGTGTTTCCGGTCATGCCGCTGCACCGGCTGGACGAGCGCCCCGAGCGCCTGGCGCTGATCGCCGACCTGACCTGCGACAGCGACGGTCGCCTGGACCGCTTTTCGGACATGGACGGACACCGCCGGACGCTGGACCTGCACGCGCTGCGCGAGGGTGAGGAATACCTGCTGGGGGTGTTCCTGGTGGGGGCCTATCAGGAGACGCTGGGCGATCTGCACAACCTGTTCGGCGACACCAACGTGGCCAACGTGCGGCTTCGCGACGGCACCTTCGAGGTGGTCGACGAGGTGGTCGGCGACAGCATCGCCGACGTGCTGTCCTACGTGGAGTACGAACCGCAGTGGATCGGCGAGCAGATTCGCCGCATGGCCGAGCGTGGCGTGCGCGCCGGCACGCTCAGCGTGACCGACCGGCGCGACCTAGTGAAGGCCTGCGCCGACAGCCTGTCCGGGTACACGTATTTCGAGCGCTGAGCCGGACACGCGCCGGACGCTCTATCATCGGGCGGGCCCGGATCCGGGCGCCAAGCGGGGACGGGAACGGATGGCTAGAACGGTGATCGTGGGCGCCGGCGGCGTGGGCAGCGTGGTGGCGCACAAGTGCGCGATGAACATCGCCGACTTCGGGGATGTGCTGCTGGCCAGTCGCACGGTGTCCAAGTGCGAGGCGATCGCCGCCGAGGTGCTTCGGCGCACCGGGGTGACGATCCGCACCCAGGCGCTGGATGCGGACGATGTGAAGGCGACCGTGGGGCTGCTGAAGATCGAGGGGGCGGAGCTGTTGATCAACGTCGCCCTGCCCTACCAGGATCTGAACCTGATGGAGGCCTGCCTGGAGGCCGGTGTGCACTACCTGGACACCGCCAACTACGAACCGCCCGACGAGGCCAAGTTCGAGTACCACTGGCAATGGGCCTATGAGGATCGCTTTCGCGAGGCGGGCCTGATGGCGTTGCTGGGTTGCGGGTTCGATCCGGGGGTGACCAGCATCTTCACCGCGTATGCCAGGAAGCATCGCTTCGACACCATCGATACGCTGGACATCATCGACTGCAATGCCGGCGACCACGGCCAGGCGTTCGCCACCAACTTCAATCCAGAGATCAACATCCGCGAGGTCACCGCCAAGGGGCGCTACTGGCAGGACGGCCATTGGGTGGAGACCGAGCCGCTATCGGTCAGGCGCGAGTTCGACTTCCCGGACGGCATCGGTGAGAAGGCGATCTACCTGATGTACCACGAGGAACTGGAGTCGCTGACCACCCACTTCCCCGAGATCCGGCGTGCGCGATTCTGGATGACCTTCTCAGACAACTACCTCAAGCACCTGGAAGTGCTGGGCAATGTCGGCATGACGCGCATCGACCCGGTGGAATTCAATGGCCAGCAGATCGTGCCGTTGCAGTTCCTGAAGGCGCTGCTGCCCGATCCCGGCTCGCTGGGCCCGCTGACCGAGGGCCGGACCTGCATCGGCAACGTGATCACCGGAACCAAGGACGGCAAGCCGGTGACCTACTACCTGTACAACCTGTGCGACCACGCCGACTGCTACGCCGAGGTGGGCAGCCAGGCGGTGTCCTACACCACCGGCGTGCCGGCGATGATCGGTGCCAAGCTGATCCTGAACGGCACCTGGCGCGAGGCCGGGGTGCGCAACGTCGAGCAGATGGATCCGGACCCGTTCATGAGCGAGCTCAACGTGCACGGGCTGCCGTGGATCGAGTCGTATCCGGACACCGTCGGTCTGGGCGATCCGGCCGAGTGATCGAACCGGAACGTCGTCGCGACGCCAGCGCGCTGGCTGCCGATCCGGTCGGCGGTGCGGTTGCCGAGTCGGGGATCGGAGCAACCATCGGTCCGACCGGCGGCCGGGCGACCGAGAGGCCAACCGGCGCGCATGCCACCGCAGGCTTCGCCGGCTTCGATGCCACCCGCGTGCCCTCGCCCTGCTTCGTCGTCGACCGGGCGGCCATCGCCGCCAACCTGGCGGTGCTGGCGCACGTGCGGCGCGAAAGCGGTGCGAAGGTGCTGTCGGCGTTGAAGGCGTTCTCGATGTGGCGGCTCGCCCCGCTGGTGGCCGAGCACCTGGACGGCACGTGCTCGAGCGGGCTGCACGAAGCGCAGCTCGGGCACCAGCACTACCCGGGGGAGGTGCACGTGTTTTCGGCCGCCTTCAGCGCGGCGGATCTCGCTCAGGTGCTGGAGATCGCCGATCACGTGGTGTTCAACTCGTTCGGGCAATGGCGGCGCTTTCGTGCGTCGTGCCTCGAGGCGCGCAAGCAACGCGGCGAGCTCGCCTTCGGGCTGCGCATCAACCCCGAGCACTCGGAAGGCACCACGCCGATCTACGACCCGTGCGCGCCCGGCTCGCGATTGGGCATTCCCGCCGCCACCTTCGCCCGCGAGGCGGCCACCCCGTTACCCGACGGTACCGATGCGCTGGACGGCATCAGCGGACTGCACCTGCACACGTTGTGCGAGCAAGGCCTGCCGCCGTTGCAACGCACGTTGGCCGCGGTCGAGGCGCGTTTCGGCGAGTGGCTGCCTCGCATGGCCTGGCTGAATCTGGGTGGCGGACACCACATCAGTGCACCGGGCTACGACGTACCGGGGCTGATCGAGCTGCTGCGCGACACCGCCGAGCGGCACGGCGTGCAGATGTATCTCGAACCCGGCGAGGCGGTGGCGATCAACAGCGGCGCCCTGGTGTGCGAGGTGCTGGATGTCGGCGAGCCGCTCGACGATGGCGCAGTCGGTGACGGGGTGAGCTACCGCCAGGCGATTCTCGACACCAGCGCCACCTGCCACATGCCCGACACGCTGGAGATGCCGTACCGCGCCGAGCTGATCGGCGCGTTCGACCCGGCGCATCGGGCCGGTGAGGGTCACGTGTACCGGCTGGGCGGCATGACCTGCCTGGCCGGGGACGTGATCGGCGACTACGCGTTCGAGGCACCTTTGCGGATCGGGCAGCGGCTGGTGTTCGACGACATGGCGCACTACACGATGGTGAAGACCACCACCTTCAACGGCATCGGGCTGCCGGGAATCGCGTTATGGGATTCGCGCAGCGATTCGCTGGAGGTGGTGAAGACGTTCGGGTACGAGGACTTCAGAGATCGATTGAGTTGAACCGGCACCGGCCGTGCTCATTGGATTCGAGCGTCACCGGACGGCGCTTGGTCGAGCGCACGTGCGTCTCGACCGGCACGCCCGGCAGCCTGGCCTCTCGTGCTCGATCCGGCGCGGCCCGAGATGGCCTGCGTCCTGACCGAGGACGGCACCCTGCATCGGCTGAACATGGCGATGGCGGAGATCGAGCAGAGCACCCGAGTGACTTGGCCTTGTTCGATGGACGGTGAATGGACCGATCCGCGACCCAGGCTGTCGTTGGCCAGTGACCAGATCCTGGTGACCGATCCGTTGGCCGGGCGGGTGCCGGTCGTGGGTGCGGCCGCCCTGACGATGACCAGCGAGATTCCGGTCGAGGGCATGCCCTACAACATCGTGGCGGTGGGTAGCAGCGGCATGGCTCGCTGATCGGATGTCAGTGGCGGCAGGTGGTCGGGGGCTTGCCGATCACCCGTCCTCCCCTTCGGCGAACCAGCGAGGAAACGGATCGTCGAACCGCCTCCAACCGTCCATCCCCATCGCCATCTCCGCCTCGTCGAGCAGACAACCGTCCAGGGTACGACGCGTGTGCTCCGGGTCCAGGTTCTGGCCGATGAAGACGATCTCCTGTCGTCGGTCACCGTAGTCACCCTGGAACTCGCCCTCGATGAGCGCGCGTTGCCGAGGATCGTCCGGCCAGTGCTCGCGCGGGGCGTCGGCCCACCAGAGGCCGGCGGGTCCGTGGCGCACGATGCCACCTGCCTGTGACCATTCACCGACCGCGTCGGGGCGCGAGGCCAGCCAGAAGAATCCCTTCGAGCGCAACACGTTGCCGTGCCAGTCGTTCGTCAGCGCGGCGGCGAAACGGGCCGGGTGAAACGGACGACGCGCACGATAGACGAAGTTGGCGATGCCGTACTCCTCGGTCTCCGGAACGTGTTCGCCGCGCATCTGTGCCAGCCAGCCCGGAGAAGCGGCCGCGCGTTCGAAGTCGAAGCGACCGGTGCCGATCACCTTCTCGAGCGGGACCTGCCCGAAGCGGGCGTCCACGATCTCGGCGTGACGGTTCAGCTGACGCAGCGCGTGCTCGAGCCGGTCGCGTTCGACGCGGGTGATCAGGTCGATCTTGTTGAGGATGATCACGTCGGCGAACTCGACCTGGTCGACCAGCAGGTCCGACACCGTGCGCTCGTCCGCTTCGCCCAGCGACTCGCCACGGGCCTGCAGGCTGTCGGCCTCGTCCAGATCGATGCTGAAGTTCACCGCGTCCACCACGGTGACCATCGTGTCGAGTCGTGCCACGTCGGACAGGCTGACGCCTTCCTCGTCACGGAACGTGAAGGTCTCGGCCACCGGCAGCGGCTCGGAAATTCCGGTCGATTCGATCACCAGGTAGTCGAAGCGCCGCGCCTTCGCCAGGCGGTCGATCTCGACCAGCAGGTCCTCGCGCAAGGTGCAGCAGATGCACCCGTTGCTCATCTCGATCAGCTTTTCCTCGACCCGATCGAGCTGAACCTCGCGGCTCACCAGGGCCGCGTCGATGTTGACTTCGGACATGTCGTTGACGATGACCGCGACGCGCCGTCCCTCGCGGTTGTTCAGGATGTGGCTCAGCAGCGTGGTCTTGCCGGCACCGAGGAAGCCCGACAGGACCGTCACCGGCAGCTTGTCGTTCGAGCGCATCTGGTTCATGTCTGGTCCTGGCATCGTGTCGACATCGGTCACAGGCGCATCATCGGCATAGCGGCGATCACCCGAGCCACAACGGATCGAGCGTCAGCAGGGTGCGCCGCCCCTCGCCGGCAGCGATCGCCGGTGAACGGTGGATCGCGCCGAAGCCGTCGTTGTCCTGCCACAGCGCGCCCTTGAGCAATACCAGCTCTCCGGCCACGGCACGTCGGCAGGCGCCCTCGGCGATGGCCGGCCTCTTCAACTCGGCGTGATCGACGCCCTGATCATCGAGCCACTCGGTACCCGGCCCCCCGTACGTGCAAAGCAGCCGTAGCGGGACGCGATCCACGTGCCAGACCGGGCACATGGCGTGCTCGACACGCGTGCACCGAAGGCCCACCGCCGAGCAATCCAGCAGATCGGCGAGGATCGTGCTCAGCAGGGCAACGTCGTCGATCAGGTGTTCACGCCCTTGCTCCACCGGCAGATCGGCGAGCCGGGCGCGCTCACCCGGCTTCAGTGTCTCCAGCACCTGCAGCGTGCCGAGGCCAGCCACGCCGTCGAGATAGGCCGTGATCCGTGGATCGATCGCGCGCTGCCAACTGCACACCTGCACACCGGGTTCGAAGATCCACGCCAGGTCCGCGATGGTGGACACGCGACGCCAGCTTGCCGGGTCACGATCGATCACTGCACTCACGGCTGAAGTCACGGCATACCTGTCGGATCACGGGCGAAGCGTTGGATGCTTCCAAGCGAACAAGCGAAGGCCATCGCCAGGATCGGCATCCACAAGTTACGTTATAAGGTAACATGATTTAGCGAAGTTCGTCGCCCGTCGCTTGCGGCCGCGTGATCGGTCGACGCTCGAGGATTCCCTTGACAGATCGCGCTGATCGGTGCGTCGACGCCCGAATGTTATAATGTTCTACTCCAAGAACTTTCCGCATCTACAGAGGCCCCGCACCATGACTACCCGCAGGCACAAGCTCTCGCACTCCCCTGCCGATTCGCGCCCTGCCATCGCGATGGAACCTGTCGGCCAGCGCTCGTACGGAGGGGAGCCGGTTGCGCGTGGTCCGCGATGCCTGCCGTTCGTCCTGGCCCCGTTGAGCCTGGCCATCGTGGCCCTGCACAGCGTCGTACCCGCCCACGCCCAGGAGCTCGGGGCCCACGAGCACGGGGCCGCCCAGCTCGACGTGTTGATCGATGGCGACATGCTGCTCATCGACCTGGACACGCCGGCTGCCAACGTGCTCGGGTTCGAGCACGCGCCGTCGACCGACGAGCAGCGAGACGCCGTGGCCAGCGCGCGCGCGCTGCTCGAGTCGGGCGAGCTGTTCGTCCCCGACGCGGCGGCCGGCTGCACGCTGGACAGCGCAGAGGTCGAGATCGCCCTGGCGGACGAGGACGCCGAGCATTCGGACGAGCACCATGACGATGAGCATGAAGAAGGCCACGATGAGGAGCACGGCGATGAGCATGCGGAAGATCACGACGATGAGCACGCGGACGATCACGGCGATGAGCACGCGGACGATCACGGCGATGAGCACGCGGATCACGAGGATGCGGTGCACTCCGACATAACCGCCGCCTACGCCTATCGGTGCGACGAGCCCGCGGCACTGGACCAAGTCACGACGACGCTGTTCGGTGCGTTCGACGGCGGATTCGAGGACATCGATGTGCAGCTAGCCGGTCCGGGCGGGCAGAGCGCCGCGGAGCTTTCCCCGCAGCAGACGACAATCGAGCTTGAAGCCATCCGCTAGTCGTCGCCGCCTGCCGTGGCCAACGTCCCGTGACCGGTTGAAACCCTAGTTGCTGGGTCGGACGGGCCAGATTGCGCCACTCGGTCGAGCGGGCCCTCCTCCGCCCGCCCGACCGAGCGCTCAGTTCCTGGAACGCTGCCAGGCACCGATGACGCTCGATGCCGCGAATATCGTCGCGGCCACGCAGACGATCGACGGCCCGGCCGGGGTGTCCAACACGAAGGCGACACGTAGCCCGACGACGGTCGATACGCAACCGATCACCGCGGCGGCCAACGCCATGTGCTCCGGTGTCCGGCTCACCGGCCGAGCCGCCGCCGCCGGAATGATCAGCAATGCAGCGATCAGCAGCACACCGACGACCTTGATCGCCACGGCCACCACGATCGCCAGCGACAGCGTCAGCACCAGCTGCTCGCGCCAGGGATCGATGCCGCTGGCATGCGCCAGGTCGGTGTTGAGCGTGGCGGTCAGCAGCGCCGACCAGCGGCTGCCGATCAGGACCACCACCAGCAGCGCCCCGCACCAGATCACCGCCAGGTCTGCGCGCGACACCGCCAGCAGATCGCCGAACAGGTAGGCCATCAGATCGATGCGCACACCCTGCAGGAACGACACCGCCACCAGCCCGAACGCCAGTGCCGAATGCGCCAGCACCCCGAGCAGCGTGTCCATGGCATAGCCTCGCCCGCTCAAAGCGCTGACGGTGAACGCCATCAGCAACGAGACCGCCAGCGCGCCGACGAAGACCGACATCGACAGCGCCAACGACAGCGCCACGCCGAGAATCGCCGCGTGCGCGGTGGCGTCGCCGAAATAGGCCATGCGCCGCCACACTACGAAGCACCCCAGCGGGGCCGCCGCGATCGATACGCCCAGCCCGGCCAGCATGGCTCGCACGAAGAAGTCATCCAGCATCGGGGCGATGCTCCGGCAGATCGGCCAGCGGGTTCATCGTGCGGGTGGTGTCGCCGTGTTCGAACCGGGGCGCACGGCGTCGCCGCGTGTCACCGGGCGGGCACCGTGGCGGGATCGTGGCCGTGGGCGTGGTCACCGGTGTGCACGTGATCGTGGTCGTGACGGTAGAGCGCCAGCGCACCCATCGTGCCCGAGCCGAACAGCGCGCGATACTCGGGCGCTGAGGCCACGACATCGGGCGTGCCGTGGCAGCACACGTGACCGTTGAGGCAGACCACTCGGTCCGAGGCGCTCATGACCACGTGCAACTCGTGGCTGATCATCAGGATGGCGCAGCCGATGGTGCGTCGTACCGTCTCGATCTGGCGGTAGAACGCGGCCGAACCCGGCTGGTCCAGCCCCTGGGTCGCCTCGTCGAGCATCAACAGGTCCGGGCGACCGATCAGCGCGCGCGCCAGCAGCACGCGCTGGAATTGCCCGCCCGACAGCGCCGACATCTGCCGGTTCGACAAGTCCGGCACGCCGGCATCGTGCAGCGCGGCATCGCGCGATGCGCGATCCGTGGCCTGCGGCAGGTTCATGAACCGCGACACCGTCATCGGCAAGGTGGCATCGATGTGCAATCGCTGAGGCACGTAGCCGATCTTCAGTCGCGGCGCCCGATCGATCTGACCCGAGCTGGCGGACACCGCACCGATGATGGTCCGCAGCAACGTCGTCTTGCCGGATCCGTTGGGCCCGACGATGGTCACGATCTCGCCGCGATCGATCGACAGGTCCACCCGCTGCAGCACGCTCCTGGCCCCCAGGCGGACGCTCACGCCCTTCACCGCCACCAGGTTCATGCGCCGGCATCGTCCCGACAGGCACCGCACAGCCCTTCGGCCTCGATGACCGTACGCTCGATGCGAAAGCCGGCGGTGCGCGCCATCGTGCCCAGCGCGCCCTTGTTCAGGGTCGAGCGGGTTTCCACGACCGTGTCGCACTCGCGACAGATCATGAACGCAGGCGAATGCGCCTGCCCCGGGTGGGCACAGGCGACGAAGGCATTCAGCCGCTCGACCTTGTGGGCGAACCCGTTGGTCAGCAGGAAATCCAGCGCGCGGTAGGCGACCGGAGGCTGGGAACCGAGGCCCTCCTGACGCAGCCGCTCGAGAATGTCGTAGGCCCCCAGCGCCACGTGCTCCTGCAGCAGGATCTCGAGCACCCGCCGACGCACCGGCGTGAACTGCAGGCGATGGGCCGCGCAGTGCTTCTCGGCCACGGCCAGGGCGTCGGCAATGCACCCGACGTGATCATGCGGCTCGAATCCCACTACCATGCCGATATCTCCGCGCCACGACGTTGACGTGCGCACGCCATCGCGATGTGATACGTTATCACATTACCAAACCCGGTGCGTCCTTCATCGGGTCATGCTGGAACACACGTACATGAACGCGCTCTCCCCCGTGGCATTGGTCACGCTGGTCACCATCGGCACCGCACACATCGGCACCGCACAGGCGGACGTACCCGCCGTCGTCACAGACATCGCACCGATCCACTCGCTTGCCGCCCAGGTGATGGGCACGCTCGGCACGCCGGATCTTATCGTGTCGGCCGGCGCCTCGCCGCACGGATATTCGATGCGCCCCTCGCAGGCGCAAGCCCTGCAGGACGCCGACCTCGTGTTCTGGACCAGCGAATCCTTGACCCCGTGGCTGGCCGATACCCTCGACACGCTCGCGCCGACGGCGATACGGGTGGAACTGCTCGACATTCCTGGTGTGAACACGCTGGACACGCGAGAAGGCGCGCTGTTCGAGGCGCACGATGACCATCACGGCGACGAACACGGCGACGAGCACGACGACGAGCACGACGACGAGCACGACGACGATGATGTGGACGGTCACGGCGATGAGCAGGCCGATTCGCACGGAGATGAACACGGTGACGAGCACCACGACGAGACGGTTGCAGCGCACGAGGGCGACCATGACGAAGGGCACGATGAGCACGTCCACGAAGGAGAGGATCCGCACGCCTGGTTGGATCCGGGCAACGCCGCCGTGTGGCTGGACGCCATCGCCCGTGAGCTGTCAGCCGCGGATCCTGCGAATGCGGCGACCTACGCGGCGAATGCCGCCGCCGGCCAGCAGGATCTGGAGACCCTGCGGGCCGATGTCGAGGCGTTGCTGTCACCGGTTCGCGATCGCCACTTCATCGTCTTCCACGATGCCTACCAGTACTTCGAGGTCGCCTTCGACATCCCGGCCTCGGGCGCCATCTCCCTGAGCGACGCATCCGAACCCGGTCCGGCGCGCATCCAGGAGATTCGCGACCGGGTGGGCAGCGCGGACGTCACCTGCGTGCTGGCAGAACCGCAGTTCAATTCGGGACTGGTCAGGACCGTGCTCGACGGCACCGATGCCAACTCCGGGGTGGCAGACCCCCTGGGCGCGCACCTGGACATCGGCCCCACCCTGTACCCGCAGCTGTTGCGCGAGTTCGCCCAGACGCTGGCCGACTGCCTGTAGCGGGCCGGCTCGCCAGCCCGCCCCGGCGCCGGCTCAGCGCACCGCCGTGGCCAACCGCGCCGCCATGGCCACGAAGATCGCTGCCGCCACCCGGTTCAGCCATCGCTGCGCCTGCGGGGTGCGTTGCAACCACCCGCCGAGCAACCCGCCGCCCAGGGCGATCGCCGAGAACACCACCAGCGCCGAGCCACTGAACAGCAATCCGCACAGCAGCACCTGAGCGGGTACCGAACCACGATCCGGGTCGGCGAACTGCGGCAGGAAGGCCAGGAAGAAGATCGCCACCTTCGGGTTGGTGACGTTCATGACGATGCCGCGCAGGTACAGCGTGCGATCGGTCAGCCGGGGCGCGGCATCCGCGGGCAGCCTGCTGGCGCCTGCCTGCCAGGCTCCCCAGGCGAGGTACAGCAAGTAGGCCGCCCCCACCACCTTGAGCAGCGTGAACGCCAGCGCGGACGCCTGGAACAGCGCGGCCACGCCCAACGCCACCGCGGCGGTGTGCACCGCCAGCCCGCTGCACAGCCCCAGCGTCACCAGCAGGCCGGCCCGTCGGCCGTGCAACGCGGACTGGGTCAGCACGAACAGGTTGTCGGGCCCGGGCGCGAGCGCCAGGGCGAGCGAGGCGGCGATGAACAGCAGGGCGTCGGCGAACGGCATCAGCGGCGGAAGATCGAAGGGCGAAGTCCTTGCGCCGCGCTGTCGACGATGTCGGCGATGCGACGCTGCCGGGTGTCCGGGCGTTTCGCGCTCTTGAGCCACTCCAGGGTGCCGCGTCGCACGCTGCGCGGCCAAGCTTCCCACACGCTTAGCCGGTCGGCCAGGGCCTGCGCCAGGTCGTCGGGCACCACGCCGGCCTCCACCTCGTCCAGCAAGCGCCAGGATCCGTCCGCCTCGGCCAGGGCAATGATGCGCTCGCCGGCCGCGGTCATCGCCCCGCTGTCACGCGCTTGGGCCACCAGCCGCTTGTTGACCGCCGACCAGGCCGAGCCGGCACGCCGCGGGCTGACCAGATGGGCCGAGCGCTGCTCGTCGATCTTGCGCGTCACCGCATCGATCCAGCCCCAGCACAGCAGCTCCTCGACCACCGTCGGCCAGGCCAGGTAGTCCGGGTGCGATTTCTTGTAGGTGGCCAGCCAGATGCCGTCGGTCCGGGTGCCGTTCGCGCTCAGCCAGCGGCGCAGCTCGACTCGCGAGGCGACCGTGACGACGCAGCGCCCTTGCACGGTCTCGCTCATCGGCCCGGCCGGTCAGCCGACCTGCGCGAACGCACGCACCGGAAAGGTGCCCATGCCGCGCACCTTCACCGGCACCGCGTAGAACCGGAAACCCTGCTCCGGCACCGCGGCCAGGTTGGTCATGTGCTCCACGATCAGCACCGCGCGCTCGGCGACATCGATGCCCTCGAACGCATCCGCATCGATGCGTTCGCGAACGGGCCCGATGGGCACCTTCACGCCCTCCAGGTGGGCCACGCTGTGCAGGTCCAGTTCGGACAGGTCCTTGCCCTGCTCGTAGCGGTGCCACGGGGAGTCCAGATAGGTGCCGGTGTTGGAACACAGCTCGATGCTGCCGATCTGGAACGTGGTGCCGTCGGCGTACAGCTGCCTGGACGCCTCGCGACTGAGAAAGTCGCAGATCAGCGGCGGCGGCAGGCCCTTGTAGGTGACCGGGCCGTCGTGCACGGTGTGGCTGAGATCGATGAGCTTCATTCGGCGTAGCGCTTGTCGTCGGCCCAGCGCGCCATGTGTTCGGTGGGGCCGGCCTGCGTGGAGCGTTCCAGGTAGGTCGACGGCACCACCTGCGTGCGGGTGCCGCGCACCCGGGCACATCGTAGAGCATGGCCAGCAGACCCTCCAGCGCGGCGCTGTCGGTCACCCGCACCTTCAACAGCAGGCAGGTGTCTCCGGCGACGGTGTGCAATTCCTCGATCTCGGGCAGGTCCAGCAAGTCCTGCAGTTCGCGCATGGCCCCCCAGCCATCGGCATCGACGTGCACGAAGGCCAGCAGCGAGCGTCCGATCGCGGCGCCGTCAAGCCTTGCCTCGATCGCCCGCACCGTTCCGCCGGCCTTCATGCGCCGCACGCGCTGGTGGACGGCGGGGGCGGACAGGTGGACCAGCTCGCCCAGTTCGGCGTAGCTGCGCTCGGCATCGGCGGCCAGCGCGCCTGACAAGGTTCGGTCGACCTCGTCCGACGAGCGGCGTGCCGCCGATCTGGGCCGAACGGCGTCTGCTTGTTCGGATGAAGGCATGCGCCGATACGACTTCACGGATTGTTGCCAACAGACTGCCACACCGTACCGCGTCAGGTGTTGGTCCGTGCCACCGAACTCCGTACTGCTGTTGACTTGCGCCGCTGGTGCCGGTGCTGGGGGATGCATTGTGGCAGCGACGGAGAGGGCTCCGAGCGACGCCGATGGGGCCGGTTGGCTAGGCGTTCGGGCGAAGGCGTACCGCGGTAGGCTGGGCGCCCCCCTGCGAGCACGAACAACGCAGTCAGCGTGGCGGACAGGCTCGCCCTTCGGGAGCCGCGCCAGCAGGGCGATCTGGCCGATCAGATCTGGCCGGTCGATGCGCTGATCGCCGAGCTGTCGCGCTCGGTACGCCTGGCACCGGGGACCTGATCATGACCGGTACGCCGGCCGGCGTGGTGGCGGTGGTACCGGGCGATGTGCTGGATGGCGGCATCGACGGGATCGGCACACTGCGCACGCCGATCGGTCCAGCGATCGACCCGGCGATCGACCCGGGTCGAGCCTCAGCCGTCGCGCGGCAGCGTGATCCGCACCACGGCGCCGCCCAGATGCGCCGAGGTGTCGATCGCGCACTGCCCGTGGTGGCGCTCGCTGATCCGCGCCACCAGCGCCAACCCCAGCCCGTGCCCCCGCGGACCGGTGCCGTCGTTGCCGTTGCTACCGCCCTTGCCAGGGTCGCCGCGCTCGAAGGGCCGCAACAGCCGCTCTCGGTCGGCTTCCGGCACGCCGGCGCCATCATCTTCCACACTCAGCTCGATGCGGGCCTGGCCGGCAGGTTTCACCCGCACGATGACGCGCTCGCGCCCGTGCTGCAAGGCGTTGTCGAGCAGGTTGTCCACCAGTGCCACCAGTTCGCGCTCGCTGCCGATCAGGCGCATCGGTTTCGGTGAGGGCTGCAGCTCGATACGCTTGCGCTGTGCCGCTTCGCGAGCGACGTGGCGCTCGCCCACCAGACGGCTCAGATCGATCGAGCGATGCGGTTCGCCCGCGCTGCGCGCATCGAAGCGTGCGTAGTCGAGCAGCGCTTGCAACGAAGACGCCATGGCATCCAGATCGTTCTGCAAGCGTGCCACCATCGTCGAGCGGCGCACCGAGTCACCCAGGCCTTCCGTCGCGGTAGCCGCATCGAGTTCCTGCAGCGCATCGATGCCGAAGCGCAGGCGGGTCAGCGGCGTCTTGAGGTCGTGCGCCACGCCGCGTCCGAGCAGACGGTTGTCATCGATCAGTGCACCGATGCGCGCCGCCATGGCGTTGAAGGCGGCTTCCAGATCGGCCAGCTCGCTGCGCCGCTCGATCGCCACCCGGGCGTCCAGATCGCCGCGCCCGAACGCCACCGCCGCCTCGCGCAGTCGCGCCAGGCGTCGCGCCAGCGGTAGCAGCCACAGCAGCAGCATCGACAGCACCGCCAGGTAGAACACCGAGGTCAGCACCAGGCGCAGCATCGATGGGGCGGCGTCGGCCGCGGGTGCCTTCAACGCCAGCAAGCGCCTGTCGGTGCTGTCCAGCGCGTAGTAGACGGTCACGCCATCACTGCTCTCCAAGGCCAGGCCGAGCGGTGCCCGCAGTTGCCCGGCCAGCGCCGGTCGGTCCAGCCCGAGTCGGTCGGCACGCACCAGCGACACGGCGATACCGGCATCGATGGCCAACGCGGCGATCAGCGCCTGCCGATCGTCGCTGCCGTCACCGCTCGGGGCATCGCTCGGGGCATCGCTCCAGGCCACGCTGTCGGCCAGCGCGCCGCCCAGCCGTCGCCAGTCGTCCAGCGGCTCGCCAACCCCCGCTGGCCGGGACTCGGACAGCCGGTCGAACAAGCGGTCCAGAGCCCAGCCGACGCCGATGGTGGCGCACAGCAACGCCAGCGTCAGCGAGACGGCCAACCGCCTCATCCCCGCTCACCGATCGGTACGAGCTGGTAGCCACGACCGCGTACCGTCTTGATGCGGCGCGGTTCTCCGGCCGGGTCGCCGAGCTTGCGACGCAGGCGTGACACCGCCAGGTCCACCGCGCGGTCCAGTCCGTCGTACTCCAGCCCGCGCAGCCGCGCGCTCAGCGTCTGTCGATCGACCGGACGACCGGCGCTGCCTGCCAGCAACGCCAGCACGTCGAACTCCTGGGTCGACAAGGACAGCGCGACGCCTGCCACGTACGCCTCGCGACGCGTCAGGTCCAGCATCAGATCGCCGACCACCAGCACCGGTGCCTGTCTTGGCGTGTCTTGACGACCGCCAGCCAACTCCGCGCGGCGCAACAAGGTCTGCAGCCGCGCCAGCAGCACGCGCGGGCGGACCGGCTTGACCAGGTAGTCGTCGGCGCCGTCCTCCAACCCGCGGATCTCGTCCTCGTCCTCGTCGCGTGCGGTCAGCATCAGCACCGGCCCGGTATAGAAGGCGCGCGCGCGCCGACACACCGCCAGCCCGTCGATGCCCGGCAGGCCCAGATCCAGCACCACCGCATCCGGCGCATCGCGCTCGATACGCTGCAGGGCGTCATCGCCCCGCGATGCGAGGGCGACCCGAAAGCCGTGCTGCGCCAGGTAGTCGGCGATCCACTCGGCCAGCGCCGTGTCATCCTCCACCACCAGCACCGAGGGGGCAACGCCGGGAGCGATCGGTGTCCGGACAGGCGGTGCCACCGTCATCAGAACAGGCGCCAACCGGTCGAACCGCGGCGCCGCCCCCGGTAGACCCAGGCGGTGCTCACCGTGGCCGTGGCTCGGTGCGCCGACGTGGCGATGCCCGAAGCCCCCTTCGTGTTCGCCGGATCGGCCACCAGGAGGTAGGTCTCCCGATCGGCCGAGGCGTAGCGGTGCGACCAGGCACGAATCGTATCGTCCCGCCAACAGGTCAGCAGCTCGACGGCCGTGCCGCGTCGCAGGCACCACCGTCCAGGACCCAGGCGCGACCAGGACAGGGCCACCCGCACATAGCAGGTCTGGCCACGGTGCAACGCCACGCACGTGGCGGGTGTGGCCTCCAGGCGCACCGGAGCGTCGGGTGCGCCAGAGGCGCCTGGACCGCTCGAGCGGTCCGGGCTGTGCGGGCCGTGCGGACTGTCCGGGGCGGCGTCGGCCACGACGCTCCCGCTCGCCATCGACCCGGCGAGCAGCAACACGATCGATGCGATCCGGCCGGTGCTAGAACACATAGGCGATGCCCGCCTCGACCGACATCGAGGTATCGCGAGCGATCAACGGACTGTCGGTCACGCCGCTGTCGAACCAGCGACCGCGGAGGTTGGAACGCAGTATCCAGTCACGACCCAGCGCGCGGGTGGCACCGACATCGATCTCGCCGAAGAAGCTGTCATCGGCGCGGTAGGCGGCAAAGCGTTCGGTGGCCTCGTCCTCGTCGACGCCGTAGACGAAGTCCACCAGCTCGGCACTCGCCCAGCGCACACCGGCCAGTCCCTGCAGGTTCCAATTGCCCAGCTGCCACTGGTGCCCGGCGTGCGCGCCGAGCAGCACGCCGTTGCCATGCTTCCAATCCATCACCGCGCTGGCCTGCAGCAGCGAGTCGCCCCGGTAGTCACGAAACCGGAACCCGGTACTGCCGAACAGCTCGTCACGATCGAGCAGCTGCGCGCTGCGCCGACGCTCATCGGTCGCTTGCGCATCATCGTCATCACTGGAATGACCGAGCGACACCGAGCCCGGGATGTGGGCGCCGAGCAGGTCCAGCGTGCGCCGATCGTCGTGCCACAGCGTGACGCCGAGGCTGACACCGTCCAGACCACCCCGCTGACCTTCGAAGAAGAAGGCGCCGCGTCGCCAAGCGCCGGCCGCGTAGAAACCGGTGACCCCGCGGGTGCGGTGCAGATCCTCCTCGTCCAGCCGGGACCGAATCGACTGCCGTGCCTCGAGCACGAAGCCGAGTTCGAGGTAGCCACCGTCCTCGAACGGCGCCTCGTCGGCCGAGGCGGATGTCAGGCACGACGATCCGGTCGCGGCGATGACCACCAGACGCAGGGCAGGACCGATCAGCCGTTTCACCCGATTCCGTCCAGCGCCGCTCACGGTTGCACCTCGTCGTCGGCCTCGTCATCGACCTCGCAGTTCGCCTGCGCGGGTAGCGTACCGTCCAGCAGGAACGCCAGCACGACCTGGTCGACACAGTCGCTATCGCCGTTGAACACGCTGGTGTGCCCGACGTGCGCCGACACCAGCGACGCAGCCCCGATGGCCGCGGCCATCGGTTGCGTGAAGGCCAGCGGTGTCTGCCAATCGTTGGTGCCACCGATCACCAGCGAGGCCGGCGCCTGCGTGGTGGCGATCGTCCCCACCGGGTCGAGCGATGCGGGCCAGCCGGCACAGGTCGCCACCAGTGCAGCACCACTCTCGGCGAACAGATCGGAACGCGATTCCAGATCGGCCAGCGTGTCGACCAGCCCGGCAAGCGTCGGCCGGGCCGGATCGTCGGCGCAGAACACCGCCATGCCGACCGCGTCGTTGTCACCGGTCAGCCCGGTGGCCCCTTCTCCCTCATCACCGTCGCCGATCACGCCCAACTGTCCGGCCAGCTGCACCAGCGGCCGCGGGTCGCCATCGAGCGCAAAGCCGATCAGGGCCGGGGCCAGCAGCTCGCCGATGTCCGCCTCCGAGATCGCCAGCACCACCAGCTCGGCGAACACCGCGAAGGTGGCCAGCTCCCCCTGATCGAACAACCGCTGCAGGCGGGCGCTCAGCGCAGCGTCGAGGGCGGCGCGATCGCACCCCGGCAGCTCGGCGCCGCAAGCGTCGAACAAGCGGTCCAGGTTGCGCTGCTGCGCCTCGACCTGCCCGATCACCAGCGGCAGCAGCTCGCCATCGGGCAACAGGCTGCCGTCCAGCACGATGCGCCCGGCGCTGGCCGGGAAGCGCTCCAGGTACAGCGCCGCCAGCCGGGTGCCGTAGGAGTAGCCGATGAAGTTCAGCGACGGGGCATCCAGCAGCAGGCGCAGGTCCTCCATGTCCTGCACCACCGCGTTCGAGCCGAGCCACTGCAGGCGATCACCGTGAGCGATGCGGCAGCGCTCGGCCAGCGCTTCGGTGTCCGCCATCAGCGCCTGCAGCGCGGTCTCGTCGCGCGGGTACTCCTCGAAGGCATCGCGCACCCCGTCGGCGCAATCCATCCGGTCGCTGTTGCCGACGCCGCGCGGGTCGAAGCCGACGATGTCGTAGCGGGCGCGCAAAGAGGCCGGGAAGGCATCGCGCTCCGCCGCCTCGCGTACCAGATCGGTACCGGAGCTACCCGGACCACCCGGGTTCACCATCAGCGTGGCGTGGGGGCCGTCGCCGGTGGCGGGCAGGCGAACCACGTCGACCAGGATGCGACGGGCATCGGTGCTGTCGCGAACCAGCGGCGCGTCCATGACGCCGCAGTCGAGCAGCGGCTCGTCCTCGCACGGACCGATCGTCAGCGAGGCCGCGTCCCGGTCCCGGCGCTCGTCGGAACAGGCCGCCAGCAGCAGGCAGCTGAGCAAGGCGAGCGGGTGATGATGGGCGGGGCGTCGGTGTGGCATGGCCTGGGTCCGGTTGCGAAGGATCGAAGGCCAGTCTTGCGCGAAGGCGGCGGCCGATTTGTAACGCTGCGTAGCCGCGGGCGCAGCCGCGGGCGCAGCCGCGGGCGCAGCCGCAGCCATTGCTGCCACGCCCGCGACACCGCCGCCCGTCACCCGCATGATCGGCCCGCTCCCTCCACCCGACCGGCCACCCATCATGATCTTCCCCTACCCGATGCCCCTGGACGACCAGGGCCCCTGGAGCGCGCTCGCCCAGGACGCTGCCAGCGTGATCGCGCTGCGCCTGTGGCGGGTGTCCTGGCTGTGGTGGACCGACCCGCGGGCGGCCGAGCGCGAGACCCGGCTGATGGTCAGCGAGAAGGAGGCGGCGGCCGGCGAGACGCTGCAGGCACTGGCGCTGGCGCCGTACCGGTTCTGGATGGACCTGGCGCAGGCCCAGATGCGGCTCTGGCCGGGCACCGTCTCCGAGCGCGAGATGAACCGGGCGCTGGGCCAGGCGCAGACGCGACTGGCCGCTCCCGCCTCGAGGCGCGTCAAGGCCAACCGGCGTCGCCTGGGCGGCGGGTGACGCAGCGGCGCTTGCGCCACGACCCTGCCCGAAGCGGCCGGAGGCGGCCCGGAGTGGCGCCGAGGCGGCCCGGGCTCCTCGCCCGGCGGGCCCCGCCGCCAGCGCATACACTAGGGGGTCGCTCCGCACGAGGGCGGTGAGCGCGTGATGACCGGTGCGCGCCGCGCACGCTCTCGTCGCTGATCCAGGCCGTCGACCCCAGCCGTCGGCCCGGCAATCGACCCAGCCCGCTCACACAGGCCCGACCGTGACCGACTACAAACAGACGCTCAACCTTCCCAAGACCGACTTCCCGATGCGCGGCAACCTGGCCAAGCGGGAACCGGAGATGCTGGCGCGCTGGGAGGCGCAGGACTACCTGGAGCAGATTCGCCAGGCCAGCGCCGGGCGGCCGACCTTCATCCTGCACGACGGCCCGCCGTACGCCAACGGCGACATCCACATCGGCCACGTGGTGAACAAGGTCATCAAGGACATGATCGTCAAGAGCCGCCAGATGGCAGGCTTCGATGCGCCCTACATCCCGGGCTGGGACTGCCACGGGCTGCCGATCGAGAACAAGGTCGAGGGGCTGATCGGCAAGCCGGGCAAGGACGTCGACGAGGCCACGTTCCGCGCCAGGTGCCGCGAGTACGCCGCCGAGCAGATCGATGCGCAGCGGGTCGAGTTCAAGCGCCTGGGCGTGATCGGGGACTGGGACAATCCCTACCTGACGATGAACTTCGCCAACGAGGCGAACATCGTGCGCGCGCTGGGCAAGATCATCGAGGCCGGCCACGTCTACAAGGGCACCAGGCCGGTGTACTGGAGCTGGGGTGCGCACTCGGCACTGGCCGAGGCCGAGGTGGAGTACGAGGACAAGGTGTCCACCGCGATCGATGTGCGCTTCGCCCCGCGTGACCGGGCCGCGTTGCTGGCCGCGTTCGGCGCCGAAGAGCAGGCCACCGGCGGGCACGATATCAACGCGGTGATCTGGACCACCACGCCGTGGACCATCCCCGGCAACCTGGCGTTGACGGTGCACCCCGAGTTCGACTACGCGCTGGTCGAGGTCAGCGGCGCCGCCAAGGCTACCGATGACGCCGAGCGCGACGCCCCGGAGCTGATGCTGCTGGCCACCGACATGGTCGAGTCGTGCATGCAGCGCTACGACTCGACGGCGGTGCGCACCGTGGCCACCACCACCGGGTCGGCGCTGCAGGGGCTGGTGTTCAAGCACCCGATCTACGATCGCGATTCCCTGTTGATCAACGGCGAGTACGTCACGCTGGAGGCCGGTACCGGCGTGGTGCACACCGCCCCGGATCATGGTGTCGACGATTTCAATTCGGCGAAGAAGGCAGGCCTTGGCCTGCTCGACTACGTCGACGACAACGGCCTGTTCCGCGAGCATGTCGAACTGTTCGGCGGCGAGCACGTGATGAAGGTCGATCAGCACATGAGCGATGAGCTCACCGCCCGGGGACGGCTGGTGCTGGCGGTGAAGTACGAGCACAGCTACCCCTACTGCTGGCGCACCAAGACGCCGATCATCTTTCGCGCCACCCCGCAGTGGTTCGTGTCGATGGACAAGCAGGCGCTGCGCGAGAAGACCCTGTCGGAGATCAAGGGTGTCACCTGGGTGCCGGACTGGGGCCAGTCGCGCATCGAGGGCATGATCGCCACGCGCCCGGACTGGTGCATCTCGCGCCAGCGCTACTGGGGCGTGCCGATCACGCTGTTCTTGAACAAGCGCACCGGCGAGCTGCACCCGGACACCGTGGCGCTGGTGGAGCGCGCGGCGCAGCGCATCGAGCAAGGCGGCATCCAGGCCTGGTTCGACCTGGAACCGGCCGAACTGCTGGGGGATGAGGCCTGCGACTACGACAAGGTCACCGACGTGCTGGATGTCTGGTTCGACTCGGGCACCTCCTGGTTTCACGTGCTGCAGCAGAACGACCCGGCCAGCTACCCGGCCGACCTGTACCTGGAAGGCTCGGACCAGCACCGCGGCTGGTTCCACTCCTCGATCCTGACCAGTGTCGCGATCAACCGGCACGCACCGTATCGCCAGGTGCTCACGCACGGCTTCACGGTCGATCAGAAGGGGCGCAAGATGTCCAAGTCGCTGGGCAACGTGATCGCGCCGCAGAAGCTGTTGAAGACGCTGGGCGCGGACATCGTTCGCCTGTGGGTGTGCTCGGCCGACTACCGCGGCGAGATGACGGTGTCCGAGGAGATCCTGGCGCGCATGAGCGATGCCTATCGGCGCATCCGCAATACCGCCCGCTACCTGCTGTCGGCCATCGACGACTTCGACCCGCAGACGGATGCGCTGCCGATGGAGCAGCTGCTGCCGCTGGATCGCTGGGCGATCGATCAGGCGCTGCTTACCCAGGAGGCGGTGTGCGAGGCGTGGGACGGCTACCAGTTCCACAGCGTCTACCAGCGGGTGCACAACTTTTGCGCGATCGAGATGTCCAGCTTCTACCTGGACATCGTCAAGGACCGTCAATACACGATGCAGCGCGGCAGCCACGGGCGACGTTCGGCGCAGACCGCCATGCACCTGATCACCGATGCGCTGGTGCGCTGGGTGACGCCGGTGCTGTCGTTCACCGCCGACGAGATCTGGCAGCAGATGCGCACCAAGGACGATCGACTGGCCGACACGGTGTTCACCCAGACCTGGTCCGAGCGGCTGGTCGCGCTCGATGCGACCGGCGATCCGCCGATCGCGCGCGAGGGGTGGTCCGCGATCATCGAGGTGCGCGAGGCGGTCTCGAAGTCGCTGGAGATCCTGCGCGCGGCCGGCGACATCGGCGGCGGCCTGGACGCCACGGTGACGGTGTACGCCGATCCGGCGGCCACCGCCCGGTTGGCACCGCTGGCCGACGAGCTGCGCTTCGTGCTGATCACCTCCGAGGCCCGGGTGGCCGAGCTGGCAGCGGCCCCCGAGGCGGCCGATCGCTACACGCTGGACGGCGGCGCGATCGCGGTGCACGCGCAGCGCACCTCGGCCGAGAAGTGCACACGTTGCTGGCACCGGCGCCCGGATGTGGGCCACAGCGCCGAGCACCCGCTGCTGTGCGGACGCTGCGCCGAGAACGTCGCCGGTGGCGGCGAGACACGGCGCATCGCCTGATGCCGGTGCTACTCAGCTACACCATCGCCTTCGTGGTGGTGGTGCTCGACCAGATCACCAAGGTGGCAGTGGAGCGCTCGATCGCGCTGTACGAGCAGATCGTGATCACCGGCTACTTCAACCTGACCAAGGCCTACAACGAGGGCGCCGCATTCAGCTTCCTGGCCGACAGCGGCGGCTGGCAGCGCTGGTTCTTCACCACCGTCAGCGCGGTGGTGAGCGTGGTGCTGATCGTCTGGCTGGCGCGCATGCACCGAAGCGAGCGCTGGCTGGCGCTGTCGATCTCGCTGATCCTGGGTGGGGCGATCGGCAACCTCATCGATCGCGTATTGTACGGACACGTGATCGATTTCCTGCAGGTGCACTGGAACAGCGAGTCCTACTTTCCCTCGTTCAACGTGGCCGACTCGGCCATCACCGGCGGCACCATCCTGCTGCTGATCCTGACCTTCTTCGATAAGCCGGACCCGAGCGAGACGTCCGGCGACCCCGACGCCAAGGAGACCCCTTCGTGAAGATCCTGCTCGCCAATCCGCGCGGCTTCTGCGCAGGCGTCGATCGCGCCATCGAGATCGTGGAGCGTGCGATCGAGCTGTACGGCGCACCGATCCATGTGCGCCACGAGGTGGTGCACAACCGCTACGTGGTCGATCGGTTGCGCGATCAGGGTGCGGTGTTCGTCGAGGAGCTGCACGAGGTGCCGGACGGTGCCACGGTGATCTTCAGCGCGCACGGCGTGCCCAAGGCGGTCGAGGACCGCGCTCACGATCGTGGCCTGCAGGTGTTCGACGCCACCTGTCCGCTGGTGACCAAGGTGCACATGGAGGTGGTCAAGTACGCCCGGGAAGGGCGCGAGGTGATCCTGATCGGTCACGCCGGCCACCCCGAGGTGGAAGGCACCATGGGGCGCTACGACACCAGCCAGGGCGGGCGCATCCTGCTGGTGCAGACCCCCGAGGATGTCGACACCCTCCAGGTGAGCGACCCGGAGCGGCTGGCCTTCGTCTCCCAGACCACGCTGTCGGTGGACGACACCGCCACGATCATCGAGGCGCTGCGAGCCCGCTTCCCGGGCATCGCCGCCCCCAAGCGCGACGACATCTGCTACGCCACCCAGAACCGGCAGGATGCGGTGAAGGCGCTGTGCGAGGAGGTCGACCTGCTGCTGGTGGTGGGGGCGACCAACAGCTCGAACTCGAACCGGCTGGCCGAGCTGGGCTCGCGCGCCGGGGTCGAGTCGCACCTGGTCGCCCGGGCCAGCGAGATCGAACCGCACTGGCTGGCCGGACGGCGGGCGGTCGGTGTCACCGCCGGCGCCTCGGCGCCCGAGGTGCTGGTCAGCGAGGTCGTGGACCGGTTGAAAGCGGCCGGGGGACAGGCACCGGTGGAGTACGACGGCATCGAGGAGACGGTGACCTTCGCCATCCCGCGTGCCCTGCGCCGCCGCGACACGCCGCCGGCCGAGCCGACGCCCACCGCCTGAGCGCGCCGCCTGAGCGCGCCGCAAGGCTACTCTCGGCCCGGCGTCGCCTCGGGCAATCCGGGCACGTGCGCCTCGCGAATGCCCAGCTGCTGCATCACCGCTCGTCCGCGCACCGTCAGGTCGGTGATGAACAGGAACTGGTGGCGCAGGTCGAACGGGTACGCCTTGAGCTGGTACCGGGTGCCCCAGGGATGCTGGTCGATGATCACCAGGATCGGTCGATCCAGGTCCAGCCAGGCACTGGTCAGCGCCACGTCCTGCAGCGCATCGCGCAGCTCACGGCTGTCGTGCTCGCCCACGGCGTGAAACAGCGCCACGCACATCAGCGTGCTGGCCCCGTCGTTCGAGGTGCTGATGCTTTCTGCCCAGATGCGATCGTGCGCCACGGTGACGACGTCATCGTCCGGCGTCACCAGCTTGAGTGCGCGCATGCCCACGTGCCGCACCTCGCCGTAGTGCTTGCCGATCTGCACCCAATCGCCTGCCCGGTAGGGCTTCTCCACCAGCGCCACGATGCCGGCGATGACGCTGCTGGCCAAGTCCTTGAACGCAAAGCCGAGCGCCACGCTCAAGCCGCCGGCGATGAACACGAAGTTGCTGAGCGTGACGTCGAAGACGATCGGCACGATCAAGCCGATCGCGATCAACAACAGCAGCAAGCGCAGCACCGGCACCGCACCCAGCACGTACAAGCGGATCCGGCTGGGCACCACGCCGGCCAGGAACTCCAGCACGCGGCGCAGCACCGCGATGATGACCAGGGCGAGCACCACGATCGCCACGATCTCGAGCGCACCGCCCAGCCCGATGTCGTTGACCAGCTGCTTGATGCGCTCCACGCGCGCGGACGGCTCCTCCATCAGAGCACCGCCATCGACCAGCCGGCCTCTTCAAGCGCGGTACGCACCCCGGGATAGGCGCACGGCAGCACCGTCCACAGCCCGGTGTCGGCGTGGCATTCCAGGAACCCGGCGCGGCGCAGCGCGCACAGCAGGGCCTCCAGCTCCAGCTTCATCGGCAGCACCAGTTCCAGATCGACCCGACTCAGACCGCCATGGATCAGCACCGCCTGCAGCACCAGCAACGCGTCGGTCTCGTGGCCGCTGGGCAGTAGGCGATCGGCATCATGGGTGACCCACAACGTGGTGCCTCGTTCACTGCACGTCGCTGCTTCATCGCCGCCCTCGCCCCGCTCGGATTGCTCGCGCGGCCCATTGCCCGACTCCCGGTCCGGCCCCGCGTCCAGGCTCTCATCCGTGTCCGACGACTCGGGCATCGTGCTCAGTCCGCGATGCCACAGGTGCCAGGCGACCCAGGGAATGCCTCGGCTGTGGGCCGCCAGCTCGCGCAGGTAGTCATGCGACAGATGCCCTTCATCGTCACGCGCGAACACATCGGTCGCCTCGTCGACCGCACGGATGTTCACCACCCGCTCACCATCGGCATCCAGCAGCGTAGCCAGCCACGCGGCCAGGCGATCGGCATCGAACGGCGGCAGCACCAACGGCGTCGGCAACAGCAGATCCGCCTGGGCGGCGCGCACCAGGTAGCGCCAGCTCCAGGCGTCCACCCCGATCAGCCAGCGCCGATCGCCGGCTCCGACTCGCAGCAGCAACGCGCGGCAGCGCTCGAGCCCGCGCGGGTGGCGCAAGAACCAGTCTTGCAAGCGCGGCACCACGATGATGCCATCGCCGGCCGGCTCCTCGATCGGTTGGTCGGGGCGCTCCAGCAGGGACCGACGCGAGGGGGGATCCAACGTCGCCATCGCATGCCGCCGCGCCAGCTCGGCGACCAGGTCGACCGGCTCGCAGGGCGGCAGCACCAGCACGCGCACCCGGCTCGCCTCGCTGTCATGTCGCCAGTCGTGCACCGCATCGATCAGCAGAGCGGGCAGGGCGTGAAAGTCCGGGTCGTGCACCGTGGCCTCGAGCACCTCGTTGCCCGCACGGCGCAGGCTATCGTCCTGCACCGCCTCGCCCGGCTCGCCGCCCAGCAGACGGCTGAGGCGATCGCGCAGGCGCTCGACCACGTGATGGGCGGGTGCGCCCGGAGCCTGGTACTCGGTCAGCGCGATCAGCCCGAAATCGGACAACGCCTCGCTCATCGGTACATCATCGGCACGACGTCGGGAAGCCGAGGAATCACGCCGAGTCGGTGTCGTCTTCGGACAACCCGGCATACAGCCAGTCCGACAGCAGATCGTCCATCAGCGGGGTCAGCACGTAGGTCAGCAACGGCACCAGGATCAGCGTCTGCAGGAACAGCTTGAGCAGCAGCGGCGGATCGATCGGTGCCCACTTGACGGCATAGGAGACGATCACCAGCGCCGGGAACAGACCGCACCACTTGGCGATCATCAACTTCCAGGCCGGCGGCGAGACGCCTTTCTTCGGGTCACCCATGAGGGCATCGGCTGTGCGCGAGGCGCCCCAGTATGTGCGCCGCACGAATGCGCTCAGTCCGGGAAGGTTCGCTGGAGTAGCATTTTCCGCTCTTGACTATCCGGCGAGCGTGAATCGCATCGAGCCCAGAGCGCCGGCGCAGTGCACGACGCGGCTGACCGGGTCAGCTCGCCTTGAGCAAGGCCTGCACCGAGACGATGCGCGAGGTGGCCGCCTTGATGATCTCCCCGGGCGAATTCAGGTCGATGCCGGCCTGCTGCAGCCGCCTGGCCAACAGCAGGTTGCCGGCACCGGGTATCGAGCTGTGCTCGGTGTCCGGCGTTTCGGACTGGATGATCAGCAGCGCACCGGTCACCAGGTCGGTGTAGGTGATCTCGCCCGAATGATTGCGGTACCAATCGCGCGCGGTGGTGGTGGCATCGGTGAACGCCGGGGGAAAGTCCCACGAGGACAGCAGCCAGCTGCTGATCACGGTGCGCAGCGTGTCGATGACCGAGGCCAGCTGCTGGTCGGTCTCGAAGCGCTCGGCATGCCGGTTCGCCGCCCCCAGCACCAGCAGCTCTCCCAGGTCCGCCGTCAGGGCGACCAGCGCCGCCACCTCGGGCTTGAGCTCGGGCACCGACTTGGCCAGCACCTGCACGATCGCCGCCGACAGGGTGGTGCGCCGGGTGTAGCGCTTGAACCGCTTGGCGATGATCGGGGATTCCGGCTGCAGGGTGTTGGCCTGCAGCAGCTCCTCGATGGTGCGTTGGGTCGCCCCGACGCCCATGCGCGAGATCGCCCCACGGATGCTGGTGGTGGCATCGGCGGCGCCACCGGCCTCGGCCCGATTGGAGGCGTGCACGATGTGCGCGGTCAGACCGGGGTCGGACTGGATGATCTCGGCTAGCTCCGGAATGCCTGCCACGGTGGGCAGCGCCTTCAGGATGCGCGCGGCCGCCTCGGGCGAGCTGGGCAGCACCGGCTTGTGCGCGGTCATGGCCGCGATCACCTCGTCGAACACCACGTTCTCGAGCTCGCCCACGTCGACATCGATCACGTGGATGGCGTTCTTCTGCTGCTCGCGCAGCAGGATGTCCAGCTGCTCGCGACCGAACTTGACGATGCGCGCCATCGAGCTGGTGCGGGCGCTCTGGTAGACCGTCTTGTCGGTGAACAGCGACTGCAGCGCCTCCTTGCTGCCCGAGGCGATGTGCCCGACCTCCTCCTTGCCGTTGTACAGCGTCAGCGAGCCCTCGACCAGGAACATCAGCCAGCGGTGCGAGGCTTCGGGTTGCAGCACGTCGTTGCGCTGCACGTGCGTGACCGCCGCGGTGCGGCACAGCGCCGCCCGGTTGCCGGCGTTCAGCTCGTTGACCGGCGACACCGCCGCGGCAGCCGCGAGCAGCACCGGCAGGTTCGCATCGGCGCCGGTCTGGGCCGGACCGCTTTCGCTCTTGAAGGCCATCAGGATCGGCTCATCGGGTGATTCATGAAGGCGAGGCACGCAAGTTCCGCGCCCCGCCGGCGCATCAGTCGGACTGACTGCAATCCAGCGTCTGCCCGTAGGGGCTGAACTGGTTGGGCGGCGACAGCGCGATCTGGGTCAGGTCCTCGACCAGCACCGGCAACGACAGATCGAGCGAATCCTGCCCCTCGGTGCCCAGCGCGTTGACCCGTGCGGTGATGCGCAGGTAGGACCAGAAGGCGTTGCCCTTGGGGTAGGTGAGCCGGAAGTAGCCGGTCCCGTTGGCATCGGTGACCAGCGTGCCGTTGCCCTCCAGGGTGGCGAAGTTCGCCGCATCGGCCACCGCGGTCAGCACCGCAGGATCCTGCGGATCGAGCAGACCGTTGCCGTTGACGTCCTCGCCGCGCTGCGCATCCAGGATGCGATTCAGGTTCACATCCTCGGCAGCGCAGGTCACGGTGTAGTCCTGGCCGTAGACCATGCCCCAATGGTCCGCTTCCCAGTCCGGCTCGTCGGGGCCCGGCACGAAGCGCGGTCGACCGTCCTTGTCGACCAGCACCAGCTGGCCCTTGGAATAGGAGATCGGCGCGATCGACAGGGCGACATCGGCATCGGCCAGCGGCACGCCCGAGCCATCGGCCACCTGCACCACCAGATTCTGCGCGTACTGGGTGTCCAGGCCGATCGATGCCAGGCCGCTGCCGGCACCGACCGTGACGTTCAGGCGCCGTTCCACCACGCTCAGACGCACGCTGCCGGCCAACGCGCCGCCGCTGGCGGCGCTGGCGCCCGGCACCGTGGCGAAGATCTCGATCGCCAGGTTCTCGGTGGCGTTGCTGCCGGCCACGAAGCCTGTGCGCACTCGCCCGTCCGCATCGGTGATCGCCGAGGCCGGGCTGAGCTGTCCGCCATGCAGGTCGTTGCTGGTGAACACCACCTCGCGACCCTTGACCGGATTGCCGCCGGCATCGCGTACCAGCGCGGTGATGTCGGACACCCCATTGACGAACACCCGGCTGGAGGTGGTCGACACATCGATCAGCGCCGGTGTGGTCGCCACGAACTCGACATCGAAGGTGCCCGACGGGTCACCGTCCCGCGCATCCTCCACGCGAAGCTGGGCCACGCCTGCGCTGCCGGAGCTGAGCGGTACGCGGATGCGTCCGGCGGCATCGGTGCGCAGCACGCTGCCGCCGAGCAGCTGGCCTGCCGAGGTGGTGATGCGCAGCTCGCCGTTCGCCACCGGCTGGCCGTTGCTGCTCCACGACACCTCCACGCTCTCGACCCGGTTGACACCGAATTCGGTGCCGCCGTCGGCGGTACCGAAGCTCAGCTGGTCGGTCGACACGTCCACCTCCAGCGTGCGCGTCAGGCCGGGATCGTCCAGCGCACCGATGGTGACGGTGTCGTTGCCCAGCTCGGTGCCGATGCGCAGCGTCACGCGCCCGTTGGGATCGGTGACCGGTGCGGCCGGTGCTACCCGGTTGCCGTTGGCGGTGCTCACCAGCAGCGCCCGGTTGATGATCGGCTCGCCGTTGCCGGCGGTCAGCGTAACGTTCAGTTCCAGCTCGTTGCCGATCACCACGCTGCGCTCGCCGCCCTGAATGTCCAGTGCCGTGCCGTAGGCGGTGATGGCGATCGACTCGGAGAAGGTGCCGGTGGCCGCCTCGACCTCGATCCGCCGATTGCGAAAGTCCTGCGGCATGCGCAGTTCCGCGGTGGCCAGGCCGTTCGCATCGGTCACACCGGACACGTTCTGCAGCACCCCGCCCGAGGCGGACCACTGCACCTCGGTGGCCGACATCGGCACCCGCTGATCATCGATCAGCGTGGCGGTGATCGTCACCAGGTCCGTGCCACCGGTCTCCAGGTCGATCGCATCGCTGAACATCTCGATGTTGATCGTCTCAGGCGTCGCCGCGCCCAGCCCCGGTCCGCCGTTGGTCGGGTTGCCATCGGCATCGAAGGTCGTACCGCCACCGGCCGAGGCCGCGTCGGCACTGTCGCGGGCACCGCATCCGCTCAGCCCCGCAGCCAGGAACACCGCAAGCACGGCACAGCGGACCAGACCCGGCGTCCACCACCCGCCATCGATGCGGCGCGCCATCACCGAAAGCCTCCGAGGAAGTGCTGAACGCCGATGTGCGCCGAGCTCAGGTCGCCGTCGCCGTAGTAGCGCACCTCGAAATTGATTCCGGTCGTTTCGTTGCCGAACAGGTTGATCCCGGCACCGAGCACGTTGACCGTCTCGTTGCTGGTGCCGCCGCTGCCGGGCCCGAACAAGGTGTTGCGATCGATCTCCTTGCGAGCCTGGCCGGCCAGCACGTAGACCATGGTGCGATCCACGGTGACGCCCAGGCGTGCCATCAGGGCCTGGTAGCTGGCCACCGACTCGCTGAGGATGCTGCTGCTGTCGTCCGACATCGCGCCCAGATCCGCCTCGATCGCGAAGAAGCGACCGAGCTGGAACCCCAGCTTGGCGCTTACCGTGCCCAGGCTGACCTCGTCCTCGCCCAGCTCCAGGGTCGAATCGGCGAAGCCTGCCCCGAGGTAGAGCGACGCCCCGTCCGCCTCGGCAACCTCGGCGGGCAGGATCAGTGCTCCGAGCAATGCGATGCCCGGCAGGCGTAGAAGGGTGTTCATCAGACGGATCTCCAGCAGCGGGTGAGCGCGCTCGCACCGGGGATCGATCGCCACCGGGAAAGCGCGCCTTGCAGCTGATGTCGGCACCGGCACACCCCGCTTTAGAGCGTGCACCGATGTTTCACGCGCTCGACCGCTCGGGCGAGTGCCCGCGCGCGAGGGTTACCATGGTGCCCATGCGCACCCTGCACCCCCCCTCGATACGCCGCCGCGTCGGTGCGCTGCTGCTGATCGCAAGCGGTTTATCGAGCGGCTGCCAGCGGTCCGACACGGCGCTGCCGGACGGCACCGCGCCCCCGTCCGACGCCGGCCCGGCATCGGCGCCCGTGCCGGCGCCCGTGCCGGCGCCCGTGCCGGCGCCCGTGCCGGCGCCCGCATCCGGTGCCGGCCTGTCGGTGGGCGATGCGGTCGGCGAGGTGCGGTTTCGCACGCTGGACGGGACCGCGCCGCACCTGAGTGACTTCGATGGACCGGTACTGGTCAACTTCTGGGCCACCAGCTGTGCCGTCTGCCTGGACGAGGCACCGGATCTGGTCGCGCTGCGCGATCGGCTGGCGCCGGACGGCTTCGAGATGATCTCGGTGGCGATGCCCTACGACCGACCCGACGCGGTGCTGGAGCTGGCCACCGCCAACGGCTGGGCGCATCCGGTGGCGATCGACCTGGACGCACGGGTGCTCGCCGCGTTCGAGCCGATCGTCGGCACCCCCACCAACCTGCTGGTGGGCGCGGACGGTAACCTGCACGCCCGCCACGTCGGTCGCACCGACCTGCCCGCGCTGGAGCGGCAGGTGCGCGCGCTGCTCGATGCCGACGCCCGCTGAACGACCAACGACCCCTCGCCCCCGATGCTCTGGATCAAGTCCCTGCACGTGATCTTCATGGTCACCTGGTTCGCCGGCCTGTTCTACCTGCCACGCCTGTTCGTCTACCACGCGCAGGCCCCGGCCGATGCGCTGCAGCAGCGCGAGACCTTCAAGGTGATGCAGCGCAAGCTGCTGGGCATCATGAGCCTGGGCGCGCTGCTGACGCTGGTGTTCGGCACCGTGCTGCTGGTGGTCTGGCTACCGGGCTTCGTCTCGGCGCCGTGGATGCAGGCCAAGCTTCTGCTCGTACTGGCGCTGCTGGGCTACCACGCCTGGTGCGCAAAGATCGTGCGGGCGTTTCGCGAGGATCGCGAGACGCATTCGCACGTGTGGTTCCGCTGGTTCAACGAGGTGCCGGTGCTGGCCCTGTTCGCGATCGTGATCCTGGTGATCGTCAAGCCCGGCTGAGAGCGCCTCAGGACGCGGTCGGCTCCTTGGCCGCGGCCGAGGCGCAGCCGGGCCGCAACGGTTCCAGCTCCTTGAGCGCGCGCTCGTACACCTGGCGCTTGAAGAAGATCACCTCGCCGGGCGGGGTCCAGTAGTCGATCCAGCGCCACAGGTCGAACTCGGGCTTGGGGCCGGCCTTCAGATCGAAGGCGGACTCGGAGCAGGCCAGCCTGAGCATGTACCAGATCTGCTTCTGGCCGATGCACAGCGGCGTCTGGTTCTTGCGCACGTAGCGGCGTGGCAGGCGGTAGCGCAACCAGTTGCTGGTACAGCCGAGCAGCTCGACGTGCTCGGGCGCCAGCCCGGTCTCCTCGCGCAGCTCGCGGTACATCGCCTGCTCGGGTGTCTCGCCGGCATCCATGCCACCCTGCGGAAACTGCCAGGCGTCCTGGCCGACGCGCCGCGCCCAGAACACGCGCCCGGCATCGTTGCTGAGGATGATCCCGACATTGGCGCGATAGCCGTCACTGTCGATCATCCTCACTACCTCGTTGTCGCCGCCCGGCCGATGATCTAAACAAATTTGAGCCGTGCTGACAAACCGGATCGAGGCGTCGGACAGCCGCTGCTCAGGTGCGCGGAAGCGTCACGCCGCGCTGCCCCTGGTACTTGCCGCCGCGATCCTTGTAGGAGGTCTCGCACACCTCGTCGCTTTCGAAGAACAGCATCTGCGCCACGCCCTCGTTGGCGTAGATGCGCGCCGGCAGCGGGGTGGTGTTGGAGAACTCCAGGGTGACGTGGCCTTCCCACTCGGGCTCCAGGGGCGTGACGTTCACGATCAAGCCGCAGTTGGAGACGAACACACCGGCCTCCAACGCGAAATTGCCGGTCTCCGGCGCGCTCAGGCAGTAGACGTCATGACTGCCGGGTACCTGGGTGATGCGGGTGATCTTGTGGTTGGCCACCGTCTTGCCGGACGCCGCCTGCCCGCGAAAGGCGGCGATGACCGCCGGAAACCGACGAAACAGCGATCGGTCGACGCCGAGCTCGCGCGCGGCACCGCGTAGGCTGCCGGTGCGATCGAGCGCGCGCCTGACCGTGTCCGCATCGATGTCGTCGCGGCGCCGAAGGCTGCCGGCATGGGCCGCCTGCGACGAGCGTCTCTCATCGCTTGCCCGCTCCCACATCTGGCGCGAGCGCGATGTTGCCGATTGGCGAGCCGAGTCGTTGTCCTGCCAGAATTGCGCCTGGCGCTGACGCTGACGCTGGCGTTCCTCGACGGTCCAGTGGGCACGGCGGGCCTGCTGCAATTCAGCGCGCGTCTGCGCGTAGGCCGGGTCGCTCCAGAAGCTGCGTGCGCGGCAGGATTTCGCGGCTCGATAACGTGCGTACCACGCATCATCCTGACGCAATCGGTTCAGCCCTTCACGAATGGCCGCCCCGTGTTCGGCCGGATCGAAGCCATCGCCGTACGACAACGCGTTGTGCATCGCCAAGTGGGCCGACGCCTCCATGCGCTCGATGTTCCACGGCGAGTTGTTGGTGCGCACATGATCCACGTGGTGGCGATGGGAGCCCGGCACGTCCGCGTACACGCCGTGTCGCAAGTTCCAGTCATCGGCGAGCCGGTGCGTGCCGAGCATGTGCCCGGTCAACGGCTGGTACGTCATTTCGTAGCCTCGCCGCAGGCTTCGGTACAACGGCATGAGCGACGCACCGACCCGTAGCCGATCCGCTTCCAGCATCGTGCCGTCACGCAGGACGAACTCGTGATCGGGCGTGGCCCGGATCGTCTGCCCGTTGTCCAGCTCGATCTCGAGCAGGGCGTCCTGGCCGATCAGGCGCGGCGCTTCCAACTCGGTGACGATCACCTTGCCCAGCGGGCCCATGCCGTAGCCGAAGAAGCGTTCGCCCGCCTCGGCAGCTCGCGCCATCGCCTCGAGCGTCAGGCTGCGACCATCGACCAGGGCGACCCGGGTGTCCGCGGCGAAGCAGCGTGCGTACGTACTCTTTCCCAGGCAGATGGTCAACACGCTGCGCGGTATCCGGAAGTACTCCACCGTGCGCGCCAGTGCGAACGAGTTGGGCGGGATGATGCAGGTCTCCGCCTGCACATCGACGAAGCTGTTCGCATCGAACGCCTTCGGATCGACGATCGAGGAGTTGATGTTGGTGAAGATCTTGAATTCATCGGCGCAGCGCACGTCGTAGCCGTAGCTGGACGTGCCGAACGAGACGATCTTCTGCCCGCTGGCATCGCTTCGGACCTGGCCTGGCTCGAACGGCTCGATCATGCCGTGCGACTCGGCCATGCGGCGAATCCAGCGATCTGACTTGATGCTCACGATGGCTCCACGGTGGCCTGCCGATCAGCGGACGCGCCCGAGGTGGCGAGCACGCCGGCGCGCCTGCCGACTCAGGTGTTCTGGATGACGATGTTCGGGAACGAGCTGCTGTAGTCCTTGGCGCGCTGCGACAGACGGGCCGTGGCGTTGCGAGCGATCTCGCGGTAGGCGCGGGCGGCGTTGCTGTCCGGATCGGAAACCACCGTGGGCCGGCCGCTGTCGGCTTGGCGACGAATGGACAGCTCCAGCGGCAGGGAGCCGAGCAGCGTCACGCCGGCCTCGTCGGCCATGTGCGCACCGCCGCCTTGTCCGAAGATGTGCTCCTCGTGACCGCACTGGCTGCACACGTGAGTGGACATGTTCTCCACGATGCCCAGGATCGGCACCTCGACCTTCTCGAACATCTTCAGCCCCTTCCTGGCGTCCAGCAGCGCGATGTCCTGCGGGGTGGTGACGATGATCGCGCCCGACAGCGGCACCTTCTGGGACAGGGTCAGCTGGGTGTCGCCGGTGCCCGGCGGCATGTCGATCAGCAGGTAGTCCAGGTCGCGCCAGTTGGTGTCGTTGAGCAGCTGCTCCAGGGCCTGGGTGACCATCGGGCCACGCCAGATCATCGGCGTCTCCTCATCGATCAGGAAGCCGATCGACATGGTCTGCACGCCGTGGTTCTCCATCGGCTCCAGGCTCTTGCCGTCCTTGGATTCGGGTTGGCCCGCCAGGCCCATCATGCGCGGCTGGCTGGGGCCGTAGATGTCCGCATCCAACAGCCCCACGCTGGCGCCCTCGGCGGCCAGCGCCAGCGCCAGGTTGACCGAGGTGGTCGACTTGCCGACCCCGCCCTTGCCCGAGGCGACGGCGATGATGTTCTTGACGTTCTCCAGGCGCTTGATGCCCTTCTGCACCGAGTGGGCGATCACCTTCTGGGTGATGCTCACGCTGATGTCGGAGACACCGGTATCCTGGGCCACCGCCGCGATCACCCGCTCGCGCAGCGTGTCGTGCCAGCCCTTCGATGGGTACGGCAGCTCGATGTCGATGGCCACCGAACCGTCGCCCGGCCGGACGTCGCGCACGCACTTCGCCGCGACCAGCGAGACCTGCAGATGCGGGTCGACGACCTGGTCGAGCGCCTGCTCGACGGCGTCGCGCGAAAGGTCGGGCATGGCGAACGGGACTCCGTGATTGGGTGGCGAGGGCGCCGGTCGGCTGGTCGGTGTCGATCGGGCCGGGGGCGGCGTCGCCGACTGATAGACTGCGCGGTCAACCCTCGATCATACACACCCGGCATGTCCCGCCGTCTCCTGGTCACCGCCGCCCTGCCGTACGCCAACGGGCCGCTGCACATCGGCCACCTGCTCGAGTACATCCAGTGCGACATCTGGGTGCGCTATCAGCGCATGGCCGGCAACGCCTGTCGCTGGGTGTGGGCCGACGATGCGCACGGCACCCCGATCATGCTGCGCGCCGCCGCCGAGGGCATCACCCCCGAGGCGCTGATCGCGCGGGTCAAGACCGAGCACGAGCGCGACATCGCAGGCTTCCTGCTGTCACCGGACAACTTCCACACCACCCATTCGGACGAGAACCGGGAGATCTCGGCCGAGATCTACCAGCGGCTCAAGGCGGCCGGGCACATCGTCACGCGCACCATCAGTCAGCTCTACGACGCCGAACGCGAGATGTTCCTGCCGGATCGCTACGTGCGCGGCGAATGCCCGAACTGCGGCGCCGCGGATCAGTACGGTGACAACTGCGAGGTCTGCAGCGCCACCTACGATGCCACCGAGCTGAAGCACCCGATCAGCCAGCTGTCCGGCAGCGCACCGGTGCTAAAGGACTCCGAGCAGTACTTCTTCGCGCTGGGGCAATTCTCCGACATGCTCGCCGAGTGGACCCAGAGCGGCGCGCTGCAGCCGGAGATCGCCAACAAGCTGCGCGAGTGGCTGGATGCCGGTCTGCAGGACTGGGACATCTCGCGCAACGCGCCCTACTTCGGCTTCCAGATCCCGGATGCGCCCGGCAAGTACTTCTACGTCTGGTTGGACGCACCGATCGGCTACATGGCCAGCCATCGGCACCTGGCCGAGCGCACCGGCGAGGACTGGATGGCCAGCTGGGAGCAGGGATCGGAGGTCGAGCTGTACCACTTCATCGGCAAGGACATCGCCAACTTCCACGGCCTGTTCTGGCCGGCCATGCTGCAGGGCGCGGGCCTTCGAAAGCCCACCGGGGTGTTCTGCCACGGCTTCCTGACCGTGGACGGTCAGAAGATGTCCAAGTCGCGCGGTACCTCGATCACCGTCGACACCTGGCTGCAGCACCTGGACGCCGAGCCGCTGCGCTACTACTTCGCCGCCAAGCTCAATCCGTCGGTGGTGGACCTGAACCTGAACCTGGACGACTTCGTCACCCGGGTGAACGCCGACCTGGTGGGCAAGGTGGTCAACATCGCCAGCCGCTGCGCAGGCTTCATCACCAAGCGCTTCGACGGCCGCCTGGCCGCCTCCCTGGGCGAGGAGCACATGAGCGCCTACGAACACTTCGTCGGGGCGCGTCACATCGTGCAGGGCTACTACGAGCAGCGCGAATTCGGCAAGGCGATGCGCGAGATCATGCTGCTGGCCGAGCACGCCAACACCTGGATCAACGATGCCGAGCCCTGGGTGCTGATCAAGGATCCCGAACGCGCCGACCAGGTGCAGACCATCTGCACGCTGGGCCTGAACTACTTCCGCATCATCGCCACGCTGCTCGCACCGGTGCTGCCCACGCTCGCCGCCAAGACCGAGGCCTTCCTGAACACCACCCTGACCCTGCCGTCGCTGGACGCCCCGTTGCTCGATCACGCCATCGAGCGCTACGTGCCGATGATGACGCGCATCGAGTCCGGCAGCGTGGACAAGGTGCTGGCAGCGACCCGCGAGGCGGGCGAGGCCGCCGGCACTCAGGCGTCGGCCGATGTCGCACCCGCGGCTGCGCCCGAGCCGCTCAAGCCCGAGATCACGATCGAGGACGTCGACAAGATCGATCTGCGCATCGCGCACATCGTGACGGCCAAGGCGGTCGACGGGGCGGACAAGCTGATCGAGCTGACGCTGGACATCGGCCTGGAGCAGCGCACCGTGTTCGCCGGCATCAAGTCGGCCTACACGCCCGAGCAGCTGGTCGGGCGCACGACCGTGATGGTGGCCAACCTGAAACCGCGCCAGATGCGCTTCGGGCTGTCCAGCGGCATGGTGCTGGCCGCCGGACCCGGCGGCTCGGAGCTGTTCCTGTTGACCCCGGACGAGGGCGCGGCGCCCGGCATGCGCGTCAAGTAGGCGGACCCGCCGATGCCGGCCTGCTGACACATCGCCCGCCATGGAGACGTTGCACGGCATCGCCCTGATCCTGGTGGGCACCGCGCTGGTGAACAACTTCGTGCTGGTGGAGTTCCTCGGCCTGTGCCCGTTCATGGGGGTGTCGCGGCGCATGGACAGCGCGCTGGGCACCGGCATCGCCACCGGCTTCGTGCTGACGTTGGCGGCCTTCCTGAGCCATCTGCTGGACACGCTGGTGCTGGTGCCGCTGGGCCTGGAGGCGCTGCGGCTGCTCGGCTTCATCCTGATCATCGCCGTGGCCGTGCAGTTCGCCGAGATCGCCATCCGCCGGCGCAGCCCGCTGCTGCATCGGGTGATGGGGCTGTACCTGCCGCTGATCACCAGCAACTGCGCGGTGCTGGGCGTGGCCCTGCTGGCGGCGCGTCGCCACCTCACCCTGAGCGAGGCGGTGCTGACCGGACTGGGCGCATCGCTCGGCTTCACGCTCGTGCTGGTGCTGTTCACCGCGCTGCGCGAGCGCATCGATGCGGCCGACGTACCGACGCCGTTTCGCGGCGCCTCGGTGGCGCTGATCGCCGCCGGCCTCTTGTCGTTGGGGTTCATGGGGTTCAGCGGCATGCTGGCGCGATGAGTAACGGGTCCGGCGGCGCGCCGGACGACGGCCCGCACCGCGCGATGAGCGATGGACTCTGGCTCGGGTACGGGCACGGGCTCGGCCGACTGACCGAACGAGGCACGCCGTGGCCGATCCGACGCTGATCCTGGTCGCCGCCGGCGCGGCCACGCTGGCGGCGGCAGGCGTCGGTGCGCTGCTGGCTCGCGCCGCCCGCCCCGCTCTCGATGCCGACACCGCCGCACGCGAGGCGCTGATCGCCCGCATCGAGGATTGCCTGCCGCGCACCCAGTGCGCCCAGTGCGGCTATCCGGGCTGTCGCCCGTACGCGGCCGCCATCCTGGCCGACGAGACCGGCATCGACCGCTGCCCGCCGGGTGGCCAGGCGACGATTCGCGCGTTGGCGCAGCTGCTGGATCGGCCGGTGGTTCCGCTGGCCATCGCGCCGAGCGACCCACCGGTCGCCGCCGATGGTCCACCACCGGTGGCGCGAGTCATCGAGGCCGACTGCATCGGCTGCGCGCTGTGCCTGCCGGCCTGCCCGACCGATGCGATCATCGGAGCCCACCGACTGATGCACACCGTCGTCGAGGCGGACTGCACCGGCTGCGAGCTGTGCCTTGCACCGTGCCCGGTGGACTGCATCGTGATGCAACCTCGTGCAGCGGCCGCTCCACTGCCGCCAAGCGTGTGAACGAGACGCTGCGCATTCGAGGCGGGCTGGCATTGCCGCGCGCAAAGCCGGGGCTGGATCGCCCGATCCTGGCTGCGGCGCTGCCGCCGGTGCTGGTCTTCCCGCTGGTCGCGCACGGCAATCGGCCCTTGCTGTCACACGTCAAGGCCGGCGACACGGTACGGGCGGGAGACTGGCTGGCGCACGGGCTACGAGCCTCGGCCAGCGGGCGGGTGCGCAGCGTCGAATCGAGGACCGTGCTGCATCCGCGGCGGGCGCGGGCCGACTGCGTGGTACTGGACACCCTGCCATCGGCGGATCTGCCGCCAGCACCGGATGCGTCCGGGACGGTGCGCCGCGCCGAGCTCGAATCGCTGCTGTCGGCCGGCATCGATGGCCAGGGTGGTGCCGGTTTTCCCGCCGCCGACAAGTTGTCGGCCGTGCGCTCCGGCGGCTGCCGGCTGCTGTTGATCAATGCCTGCGAGTGCGAGCCGGGCGTCGCCTGCGACGAGGCGCTGCTGCAGGAGGATGCCCCGGCCGTCGTCGCGGCGATCGAGCGATTGCGTCAGGCCCTGCAGCCGGACGTCACGCTCATCGCCATCGAGCGCGATAAGCCGCGAGCGGTACCGGCCTTGCATCGATCGCTCGCCGCCATGCCCCAGATCACGCTGCTGCCGTTCGAGCCGGTCTACCCGTCCGGGGCCGAGGCGCCGCTGTTGTCGCGGGTGCTCGAGCACCTTGGCCTGCCACCGGTCACGCGCGCAGAACGGCCGACGGATCGGGGGCTGCTTTGCCTGAACGTGGCCACCGCCCTGGCGCTTGGCCAAGCGCTGGACGGGACGTTGGCAACCACCCGCATCGTGACGGTCGCCAGCGACCAGGCGTCGCTGTCGCGCAACGTGCGCATCGTGCTGGGAACGCCGCTGGGCTGGCTGCTGGAGCGGATCGGCCAGCCGCCGAGTGCCGCGACACGGTTGCGCATCGGTGGCCCGCTGAGCGGCTTCATGCGTACCGCCGATCCGCAGACGCTCGATGCGCCGCTGGGTGTCACCACGCACGCCATCCACCTGTCGGCATCCGCGCCGGCGCCGATGCCCATCACCCGCCCGTGCATCCGCTGCGCAGCCTGCGCACCGGTCTGCCCGGCGAACCTGCAGCCCCATCTGCTGCACTGGCACGCCAGCGCCAACGCACCGGCCGAGCTGCAGCGCCTGGGCATCGATCGCTGCCTGGAGTGCGGCTGCTGCGATGTGGTGTGCCCCTCGGCGATACCGTTGACCGCGCAGTTCCGGCTCGGCCGCGCCGAGCTGGGCGAGCGCGCTCGACGCGATGCCGAGGCCGAGCGCGCCGATGCGCTGATCCGACAACGTCAGGAGCGACGGCAACGCGAGACGCTGCGCCGGCGCGCAGCGCTCGATGAGGCGCCGGCACCGAACATCGCGGTCAATGCAGCCCTGGCCCGCGCCAAGGCGCGCGCCCGGCGCGGCGCCCGGCCAGCGGACCGGGCTGCGGGCCAAGCCGCAGACCAGACGGTAGACCAAGTTGCAGACCGGGCACCGGACACGTCACCGCCTGAGTCACCGACTGTCGATGGGCCGCCGGGGAACTCGCGATGACCGGGCAGCTGCCGGGCATCGCCGCGATGCGTGCCGGCCTGCCCGCGCTGCTGCCCGCCACCGGCCCGCTGATGCGCGCGGTGATGCTCGCCCTGCTGCCGGGCACGCTGCTGGCCGCCTGGCTGTTCGGCATCGGTGTGCTGGTCAACGTGGTGTTCGGGGTGTGCACCGCGCTGATCGTCGAGGCGCTGGCGCTGCGTCTGCGCGGTCGATCGGTGCAAGACACGCTGAGCGACGGCAGTGCAGCGCTTGCCGGCTGGTTGCTGGCGCTGTGCGTCACGCCCACGCTGCCGGCCTGGCAGCTGATGCTGGGCGTGCTGATCGCGATCCTGCTGGCCAAGCACGTGTTCGGCGGCATCGGTCACAACCCGTTCAACCCGGCGATGGTGGGCTACGCGGTACTGCTGATCTCGTTCCCGCAGACCATGAATGCCTGGCCGGCGCACGCCGCGCTGCCGCTGAATGCTGCTCCCCCTTCACCGGCGGTCACGCTGCAGGCCGATGCACCGTTCGATGGCGAACCGGCGGCGGACTGGCACGCGCTGACCGGTCAGACGCCGCTGGAGGCCTGGCGCACGGCACGACATCAGCCGCGGATCGACGATGCGCCGTTGACGGTGTCGGACCCGGGGCCGTTGTCGAATACGCCTTCGAACGCGTCGAACGAGGCGACGGTCCGCCCGCCTGGCGAACGGCAGGCGTTACTGGCGCTGGCCTGGCTGATCGGCGGGCTATGGCTGTTGCGGCGAGGGGTGATCGCCTGGCACATCCCATTCGCCGTGCTGGCCACGCTGAGCGCCTGCGAGCTGGTGGCGCAGGTGTCGGGGGCGGCCACAATCGGTCCGCTGGGCGCTCCATTCAGCGGGGCGGCGATGCTGGGTGCGTTCTTCATCGCCACCGATCCGGTCAGCGCGGCCGCCACCGCTCGCGGTCGGCTGGTCTATGGCGCCGGAATCGGACTGATCACGTTCGCCATCCGCAGCGCAGGAGGCTGGCCGGAAGGGGTTGCCTTCGGGGTGCTGCTGATGAACGGTGCGGTGCCGATGATCGATCGCCTGTCCGGCGCGCCGCCACGCTCGGCGGATGCTGCCAAGTGAGCGCCTCCACGCAGCGCACCGCACTGACGCTGGGCCTGCTGGTCGGCATCGCCCTACTCCTGGTGTTGGTGATGGAGCGAATGACCGAGCCGCTGGTGGCGCGCAGCCGCGCGCAGACCCTCGAGCGGGAACTGGCCGCGGTCCTGCCTGCGCCGGATCCGGCACGAACAGGCGATGCGGATCGCTGGGTGCCGGACGCCTCGCCCGACGAGCCCGACGAGCCCGACGCACCGCGTTGGATCGAGCGCCGCTGGCTCGACGGACGGCTGGAGGCGATGGCCCTGAGCGTGGTGGCTCCGGACGGCTACAGTGGCGACATCGAGCTGCTGGTCGGGGTGCGCGCCGACGGCACGCTGAGCGGGGTGCGCGTGCTCGAGCATCGCGAGACGCCGGGCCTGGGGGACGACATCGAGCGCCACCGCTCGGACTGGATCACCGAATTCGATGGGCTATCGCTGCACACGGTGCCGGCGCGGGACTGGGCGGTGCGCCGACAAGGCGGACGCTTCGATGCCTTTACCGGGGCGACCATCACCCCACAGGCGGTGGTGGGGGCGGTGCACCGGGCGCTGCGCTGGGTCGAACGGCATGCCGATGCGCTGTCACGAGCACCGCCGCCATGAGTACCGTCCCGAGTACCGTTCCGAGTGCCGAACCGGTGCGCTCGCACCCGCCGCAGGCATCGCAGAGCAGCGCGCGCTGGCGCACCACGATGATGGACGGGCTGTGGCATCGCAATGCTGCCCTGGTGCAACTGCTCGGCCTGTGCCCGCTGCTGGCGGTCAGCCATTCGCTGGTGAACGCGCTGGCCCTGGGGCTGGCCACGCTGGTGACGCTGCTGGTCTCCAACACGCTGATCGCAGCGCTGGGTCGGCACCTGCATGACGCCATCCGCCTGCCGGCCCAGGTGCTGGTCATCGCCACCGCGGTCACGTTGATCGAGCGGGCGATGCTGGCCGGCCTGCCCGCGCTGCACGCCTCCTTGGGCGTGTTCCTGCCGCTGATCGTGACCAACTGCCTGATCCTGGGACGCGCCGAGGCGTTCGCGCGCCGCGCCCCGATCGCCGATGCCGCCATCGATGCGCTGGCCACCGGTACCGGCTTCGCCGCCGTGCTCGGATTGCTCGGCGCGCTGCGCGAACTGATCGGTCGCGGTACGGTGCTCGGTGATGCCAGCGCCTTGCTGGGCGAGGCGGCGAGCGGGCTGGAACTGCGGCTGTTCGCCGCCGACCAGGCCCTGCTGCTGGCGTTGCTGCCGCCGGGCGCGTTCATCGTGCTGGGATTGCTGCTGGCCGCGGTGCGGGCGCCGGCCTCGTTGCGCCCGCGCAAGGCGCGACCGCCGGCACGATCGACCGAGCCGGACCGGCCCGTTTCTCCTAGCGTCCCACGCCCCTGACCCGATACCGCGACGATGCTGTTCACCGACGATCGAACCCGCACCCGCGAGCTGTTTCGCAGCGTGTGGAAGAAGCGCCTGGCAGACCAGCCGCTCGAACCGCTGGAGCGTCAGATCGCCACGCTGATCGAGGAGCACCCCGAGTATCACGAGCTGCTGTCGCGCTCGGATGCCGTGCTCGATCACGACTTCACCGCCGAGGACGGCACCGAGAATCCGTTCCTGCACCTGGGCTTGCACCTGGCGCTGCGCGAGCAGGTCGGCACCGATCGGCCGCGCGGCATCCGCGAGCTGACCCGCTCGCTGCTGTTGCAGCACGGCGACGGTCACGCGGTGGAACATCGCATGATGCCGTTGCTGGCCGAGTGCCTGTGGGAGGCGCAACGCGCCGGGCGAGCACCGGACGAACAGGCCTATCTGGAGCGATTGCGCGCGCTGCGCTGAGGATCGGGCACCGATAACGTGCAGCCGATCACATCGATCAGATCGATCACCGGCACACCGAGCACCGCCTGGATCGCCTCGCGCCAGGGAGCCAGGTTGGTGCACTCGAGCACCACCGCGGCCGGCTCCCGTTCGGCGAGCCGACGCGCCGCCGCCACCGACTCCTCGCACAGGCGCGCAGAGTCCGGCCAATCGCAACGACCTTGCACCACCGCCCGAAAGTGCCCGTCGCGCGCCAGGCCCTGAACCGGACAGCGGGTCCCGTCACCCAGCTCGATCGACCCCAGCGCCGCGGCGTCGAACGTCAGCACGCCGATCGGACCGGTGGCGCCGTGCTGCGCGTGAAGACGCTCCAGCGCGATCAGCGAGCTGGTGACCACCGGTACCGGCAGCGCTCGGCTCAGCGTGGCCTGTTCGCGGTACAGGAAGCCGCAGCTGGTGGTGATCAACGCAGCCCCCTCCTCGACCAGCAACCGGCCGGCCGCGATGAACGCTTGGCGCAGGTCGACCGGTAACGCCGAACGGCCCACCACCCGATCCACGGAGGCGTGCGCCACGCGGCGGTGTCTGACCGCGAACGGTAATCCGTCACACTGGCCGATGTCGCGTGGCCAGCGACGAAAGCGGGTGTCCAGCATCAGCACCCCGACCCAGGAAGCCTGTGAACAGGCGACCGGGGCGGCTGGCGGGGACACGGGCAGATCGACCGATGGCTGGCCGGGCATCGCGGACCGGCCTAACATCGGCTGGCGGCGCACCGCCGATGTGCGCCCTTTCCCGCTCTTACCGCTGAACGGCCGTGGCCATGACAACGACTCCTGACGAACGCAGCGTGGCCGTGATCGGTGCCGGAGCGGTGGGCGTGTGTAGCGCGATTCATCTGCAGCAACGCGGCTGGCGGGTGAGCCTGATCGACCGGGCCGCGCCGGGGTCGCAGACCTCGTTCGGCAATGCAGGCGTGATCAGCGAAGGCTCGATGGTACCGCTGAACAACCCCGACCTTCACGCCGAGCTGCTCGGGCTGTTGCGCAACGATGGCGCGGCGCTGCGCTACCGACCGCGCCACCTGCTGCGCAACGTCGGCTGGCTGCTGGCCTTCCTGGACGCCAGCAAGACCACCAAGGCCGAGCGTCACGCGCGCGCCTTGCACGGGCTGACCTCGCGTGCGCTGGAGGAGCACCGAGCGCTCATGCAGCGCACCGGCAACACGCATCGGCTGACCCCGAACGGCTGGCTGAAGCTCTACCGACACGGCGGCGCCGATCGCGCACGACAGGTGCTGGCAGGTTTCACCGGCGCGATGCTCAAGGCTTGCGGTGTGCAGCACCGCGCGCTGGACGCCGCCGGAGTCGCGGTGTTGGAACCGGCGCTCAAGCCGATCTTCGGCGCCGGTGTGCACCTGGTGTCCGGCGGCGTGATCGATTCACCCGGGCGACTGATCGGCGAGCACGCCGAGCGCTTCGTTGCCGATGGCGGGACGTTGCGCACGGAGGAGGTCCACGAACTGGGCGAGGACGGTGCCAGCGCGTGGGTGCGTACCGATGCCGGCAGGCGGGTGTTCGAGCGGGTGCTGATCGCTGCCGGCCCCTGGAGCCCGGACGTGCTGTCGCTGGCAGGGTTCGATGTGCGCATGCTGGTGGAGCGTGGCTATCACGCCCAGTTTCACGCCGCCGGCGGGCCGGCGCTGAGCCACTCGGTGCACGATGTCGATGCCGGCTATGTGGTCGGACCGGTCGGGGACTCGCTACGCGTCACCACCGGCGTGGAGTTGGCGCCGCGCGATGCGCCGTCCGACACCGCCCAACTGGACCAGATCGAGCCGCGGGTACGCGAGGCGCTGGCGCTCGGCGCGCGCACCGCCGAGCCGATCTGGCGCGGCGCCCGACCCTCGTTCCCGGACGGCTGCCCGGCCATCGGTGCGCTGCCGGGCAGTCATCGACTGTGGATCAACGCCGGGCATCAGCACATCGGCCTGATGAGCGCGCCGATCACCGGACGGCTGGTGGCCGAGATGCTCTCCGACGAGGCGCCGGTGATCGACCCGACACCGTTTCGCAGCGCGCGTTGGATAACGCGGCGGCGTGCCGATCACGGCGGCCGTTTCCGCGGGCCGCGCCTGGGTGCGGCGCGCGCACGCCCCAACGAGGCGGACGGCAGTCGGCGCTGAACCCGGCGTCGCGTCAGTCGCCCGACTTGACCTCGCTCCACAGCGCCTCGAGCGCATCGATGCTCAGCGTGGAGAGCTCGTCTGCGCGCGCGCTCGCCAGCCGCTCGACCTGGCGAAAGCGGTGCTCGAACTTGGCATTCGCCGCCGCCAGCGCCCGCTCGGCATCCACCCCATGATGGCGTGCCAGGTTCACCGCGCTGAACAGCAGGTCGCCGATCTCCTCCTGGATGGCCGGCGCATCGCTTGCCGCGACGGCCTCGTCGACCTCGGCCAGTTCCTCGAGCAGCTTGTCGCGCACCGGTGCCGCGTCCGGCCAGTCGAAGCCGACCCGTGCGGCGCGCTTCTGCAGCTTGAACGCACGGGTTGCCGCCGGTAGCGCCAGAGCCACGCCGTCGAGCGCCGAGGGCATCGTGCCGGATGGGGCACGCTCGGCCCGCTCGCGCGCCTTCTCGGCCTCCCAGCGGGCGTGCAACGTGGGCAGATCATCGATCTGCACATCGCCGAACACATGCGGGTGGCGACGTATCAGCTTCTCGACGATGCCCTGGGTGACCGCCTCGAAGTCGAAGGCACCGATCTCCTCGGCCATGCACGCGTGGTACACCACCTGCAGCAGCAGGTCACCGAGCTCGCCGCGCAGATCGTCCAGATCCTTGCGCGCGACCGCGTCGGCCACCTCGTAGGCCTCCTCGATGGTGTACGGGGCGATCGAGGCGAAGTCCTGCGCGATGTCCCAGGCACAACCCCCGTCCGGATCGCGCAGGCGGCGCATGACCTCGAGCAGCTCGTCCATGGCGCTCATGGCACTCGACGTACGACGCTCACCGGGCAACGCTCATCGGGCGGGCTCAGAAGCTGACCTTCAGGCCCAGGTGATAGCCGGAGTCGAGCTGCAGCGAGTCGTAGTCGTTGGTCTCGAACGACAGCCGCCGGTAGCCCAGGTAGGCCTGCGCCTGGGGTATCACCGTGACCTGCAACCGGGCCGACAGCTCCATATAGCGCTCGGCATCGGTGAAGCTGGTGATGCTGGGGGCCAGGAACGCCTCGCCGACGATCTCGATCGGATTGTTGCGCGAGGCGGCCAGCAGCATGCCGGCCTGGATGCCGATGCCCAGCGCGCCGACCTTCTCGGAGTCATCGCCATCGATGCGCTCTTCCTCCGGCACCTCGAGCTCGCCGTAGACCGCCTTCATCCCCACGCCCAGCCGGTAGAGCGATCCACCGGCGAGCCGCTGGCTCTGTGCCATCAGGCTCAGCTGCAGCAGGTTGTCGCCCGCCTCGCTGATGAAACCGCCGATCGCCAGCTCCGAGCCACCTTGCGAATAACGCTGGTACGGGTTGAACAGCACCAGCAGGTTGGCCGCCTCGTCGCTGAGCGACAGGTCGACCCCGGCGGCGTTCGCACCCGATGCACTGGCGAGCAGCAGGGCACCTGCCAGGACCTTCTTCATCGTTCCACCCCGTGTTCGCTCTCGCCCGAGTCGTCGAGGGTAGTCGCTGCCGGTAGCATTGCAAGCGCATCGAGCAAGCCAGCCGCAGCGCCGCAGGCGTGACGCATGTGCGGGATCAGGCAGGAGGCAGGACTCAGGCGGCGCTGCGCGGTGCCTTGACCCGCAGGGCGGCCACACGGTTCTCCAGTCGCGAGACCGAGACCTTCTCGGCGGTGCCCAGATCCTGGGCGAACAGCTGCACGCGCAGCTCCTCGAACGACCAGCGCAGCGTCTCGTGGGCGGCGTCGTAGTCGGACTCGCCGGTGTGCTCGGGCAGCTGCTTGAACGCCTCCCACACCGGCAGGAACTCCGCTCGCCGCCGCCGGTCCTTGTCCGGCGCCTGATCGATCGCGTCCAGCCGCTTCTGCATCGCATCGAAATACACCGGCAGCCTGGCCAGGCGCGCCGGCCCGGTGCTGGACACGAAGCCTGCGAACAGCAGCGCGGCGATCTGGTCGCGGATGTCGGCCACCGCCTCGACCCAGCTCAGCGCAATGCTGCCCTCGATGCGGCGCGCTACGATGCGATGACGTTCGAGGATTTCGCCGCACAGCGTTGCCAGGCGATCGGCATTGCCGACCAGCTCGGCGCGCCGCGCCGTCAGGGCGCCGTGGAACGCATCGCGGGTACGCGGCCATTGCCCGTCCGGCACGAAGGTCATGTCGATCGCCGCATCGATGATGTCGGCCGCCAGCTGCGCCTTGGTGCCGAACGGAGTGAAGCGCAGCGCCATGACGTCCAGCGCCGGCAGCTTGCGGTTCAGGTAGCGCACCTCCTCCTTGAGCACGATGCGATACAGCGCCCGCACCCCGTGCGGCATGGCGCGGTTGGCCGCATCCCGGCTGGCGAACAGGCGCACGGCCACCCCCGCCTCGGTGACTTCCAGCGCAGGATAGCCCTGCATCGTGACGCCGCGCGTCTTCAGGTCGACGCTGTCGGCCAGGTCGCCGAAGTTCCAATCGGTGACGCTCTGCTGCTCCAGGCTGTCGTCACCGAAGCGCACCAGCGACTCCTCGACACGGTCCGCGTAGCGACGCTGCAAGGCCAGCAGGTCGCGACCGGTATCGATCGGCTTGCCGGCATCGTCGGTGACGCTGATGCGCATCCTCAGGTGCGAGGGCACCGACTCGAGGTTCCAGGCCGATTGCGCCACCTCCATGCCGGTCATGCGCAGCAACTGGCGTGACAAGGCGCCGGTCAGCGGGCCGTCCGCCGAGTTCATCGCCTCGCTGCAGGCGGCCGCGTAGTCGGGTGCGGGCACGAAGTTGCGACGTATCGGCTTGGGCAGCGCCTTGATCAGCACCGCGATCTTCTCTTCTAACAAGCCTGGCACCAACCATTCGCAACGCTCGATCGAGACGCGGTTGAGCACCTCCACCGGGCAGATCAGCGTCACGCCATCATCGTCCTCGCCAGGGGCGAAGTGGTAGCTCAGCGGCAGCACCAGACCGTCCATCTCGATCTGGTCGGGGTAGTCGCTGCTGCTGATATCGATCGCCCCGTCGGCCAGCAACAGCTCGCGCGAAAAGAACAGGCCGCGCGGGTTTGACGTCTCGTACTCGCGTCGCCAGGTCTCGAAATCGGCAGCGGTGCACACCGCTTCGGGGATCATCGCATCGTAGAAGCGCACCAGCTCCTCGGGATCCACCACGATGTCGCGACGCCGCGTCTTGTCCTCCAGCGTGCTGACCTCGTTCAGCAGGTTCTGGTTGAAGCGGTGAAACTCGCCTCGGGTGCGCAGCTCACCGGCCACCAGCGCATCGCGGATGAAGATCTCGCGCGACTCCACCGGATTGATCGGTCCGTAGTTGACGCGCTTCTTCGGGTTGATGATCAACCCGTACAGCGTGCACTGCGCGAAGGCTGCCACCGTGCCCTGGGTCTTCTGCCAGTGCGCATCCCGATAGCTGTACTGCAGCAGATGCTCGGCCTGGTGCTCGATCCATTCGGGCGCGATCGCCCCGCAGGTACGCGCGAAGAGCCGGCTGGTCTCGGCCAGTTCCGCCGCCATGATCCACTTCGGCGCACCGCCCTTGTCGCTCTTGGCGGTGGCGGAGGAATCCTTGCGGGAGACAGCCTTGTCGTTTCCTCGACGAAACAACGCCGATCCGGGGAAGATCTGCAGGTGCCGGTTGCGGGTGCCCAGGTAATCGCGCTTGTCGGTGCGGGTCGCCACGTTGGCCAGCAGGCCGGTCAGAAGCGCACGGTGCACGTTGTCCTCGGTGGCGGGGGTCCCGTTCACGGGCAGCTTCAGCTCGCGCGCCAGCGTCACCAGCTGACGGCGCACATCCATCCACTCGATCACGCGCAGCGGGCTCAGGAAGCGCTGCTTGCACATCTTCCGGAATCGCGAGTTGGACAACGCCTCCTTCTGCACCGTGACGAAGCTCCACAGGTTCAGCCAGGTCAGGAAGTCGGAGCGATCGTGGTGGAACTCGGCGTGCAGCTCGTCGGCCGCCTGACGCCGATCGAACGGGCGCTCGCGCGGGTCCTGCACCGACAGCGCGCTGACGATGGTCAGCGCCTCGTCCACCGCGCCCTCGTCGGCGGCGGCCAGCAGCATGCGCCCCAGGCGCGGATCGATCGGCAGGCGCGATAGCCGGGTACCGAGCTCGGTCAGCTGGCGTTCGCGATCAAGGGCGGCCAGCTCCTGCAACGTGCGGTAGCCGTCATTGACGAAGCGTGGCTCGGGCGGCTCCACGAACGGGAAGGCGTCGATGTCGCCCAGCTTCATCGCGCGCATCTGCAGGATGACGGCGGCCAGGTTGGTGCGCAGGATCTCCGGTTCGGTGAATTCGCTGCGCGCCAGGAAGTCCTCCTCGTCGTACAGGCGGATGCATACCCCGGGCGCCTCCCGCCCACACCGGCCCTTCCTCTGGTTGGCGCTGGCCTGCGAGACCTTCTCGATCGGCAGGCGCTGCACCTGGCTCCTGACGCTGTAGCGCGACATGCGCGCCAGTCCGGTATCGATCACCGCACGGATGCCCGGCACCGTCAGCGAGGTCTCGGCGACGTTGGTGGCCAGCACGATGCGCGGGTTGGCATGGCTCTGGAAGATGCGATTCTGTTCGGCGTTGGACAGGCGCGAGTACAAGGGCAGGACGTCCACGCCGCGCAACGCGCGCCGGTGGCTGGCCTGCTTGCCCAGCAGATCGGCCACCTCGCGAATCTCGCGCTCCCCGGACAGGAACACCAGGATGTCGTGCTGGCGCTCGCGCAGCAGGATCTCGCAGGCGTTGGCGATCGCGAGCGGCAGATTGTCCTCGTCGGCGTCCAGCTCGTCGTCCTCGTCGGCGGACGGGCCGCGGGCCGAGGCGTTGAGTTCGGACGGCGGCAGGTAGCGCGTCTCCACCGGAAACGTTCGACCCTCGGCGAACAGGATCGGCGCGCCGTCGAAGTGCTGCGAGAAGCGCTGCGGGTCGATGGTCGCCGAGGTGATGATCACCTTCAGCGTTGGGCGCCTGGGCAGTAGCTGCTTCAGGTAGCCGAGCAGGAAATCGATGTTCAGCGAGCGCTCGTGCGCCTCGTCGATGATCAGCGTGTCGTAGGCGTCCAGGAACGGATCGCGCCGGATCTCGGCCAGCAGGATGCCGTCGGTCATCAGCTTCACGTAAGTGCGCGGCGACACCTGATCGGTGAAGCGGATCTTGAAGCCGACCACCTCGCCCACGCTGGTGTCCAGCTCGTGGGCGATGCGCGCGGCCACGCTACGCGCCGCGATCCGCCTGGGCTGGGTGTGGCCGATCAGCCCGGCGGTGCCGCGACCGGCCTCCAGGCAGATCTTGGGCAGCTGGGTGGTCTTGCCCGAGCCGGTCTCCCCGCACACGATCACCACCTGGTGCTCGGCCAGGGCGGCAAGGATCGCCTCGCGCCGCTCCACCACCGGCAGCTCGGCCGGATAGGTCGGTACCGGCAGGTTGGCGATGCGCCCGTCGCGCAGCGCGATCGAGCGCTCGATGTTCTGTGCCAGCGCCGCGCGCCGCTTCTCGTCCGAACGTCGCTCCAGCGCACGCAGCTGCCCGACCAGCCGATGCCGGTCGGCCTGCATCACCCGATCGAGCCCCTCGCGCAGCTCCGCAATGTCAGCATGGGGTCGGACCTTGGCAAGCGCTTGATCTTTCAACGATTCCTGTCCGAAAAGAGCACGATTGTCGCCTTGCAGGCCGGTATGGCGGCCCGAAAAGCCGCCTCCAAGGCGAATCCTGCCCGGTTTCTACGCGCCGTGCGCCAGATAGGTCCCGGTTTGCTCTTGGACCGCATAGCCGCTGCAGGTTTCCACGGTTCGCCGCCCGGGATGCGCACCGGCCCAACGACGTTGCATGCCCAAGGCGAACGAGAAGGTACCGACGGCCAGCGATTCGGTCCAGGCGGATTCCCGTTCCAGCCGCCGAGGCTCATCGAGGCGCTGCTCGACCCAGGATGCCCGAGCGCGCTGCAGCTCACCGAGGCTGCCGCACTCCAGCAACTCGCACAGGCCGCTGTAGTCGAGCCGACCGCCGCGACGCTTGGGTCGCTGCAACTCGGCGTACCCGCCCCAGGCCCACTCGCCAGGGTGGCTCACGGCGCCTGCGCGCACCATGTTCAGGTCGATGTAGACCAGGCAGCGAGCCAGATGCAGATCGCTCTGCACCGCCGTGGCGTGATATCGATCCTCCCAGAACGCACCACGTCGATCGTGGCGGTGATTGAACTCCTGCGCGGTACGCCCGGACAGCAGTTGCATGCTGGACGAGATCCCGCCGTTGCCGTTGCCGGTGTCGCGCACCAGCAGGTGGACATGGTTGCGGGTGACGACGTAGTTGAGAACGCTGAGACCGAACCGCTTCCGGGCCTGGTAGAGCCAGTACATCCAGCGACGTCGCTCGCTCTGGTAGCGAAGCAGGTGTTCGCGCTGGTGGCAGCGCTGGGTCAGATGCCAGATCTGCCCGGGAACGTAATGCCGGTGGGCACGCGCCATGGTCTTCCTCCTTGATGACATCGGGCGATCGATCGCTGCCCGGTCGCGCTCCGGCGACGGTGTCGTTGTATCACCCCTCCACGATCGAAACGCTCGATCACGGCGCGGGCTGGCACGTTGCAGGCGCTGTGAGCGATCGAAAACGCGCCTGCAAGCGCGCCGAAACGCTGTATTTTCGAAAGATTATTCGGTAAATCAGTTACTTGCCAAGGTCCGACCCCATTGTCAATCGTCCCGACCCCATCGTCAGCCGGTGACGCGGATGATCTCGTAGTTGATACGCGCGGCGCGTAGCCGCTTCTTGACCTCGGTCAGGCGCCCTTGGTCGAAGAACGGGCCGATCCGCACGCGGTGCCCCACGGCGCCCGAGACGTCCTGCCGGGTGACGATGAAGGCGTCCAGCCCGAGCACCAGCACCGCGGCGCGCGCCCGTTCGGCCTCGTCCGGTGCGCGAAAGTTGCCGGCCTGCAGGAAGTAGGACTCCTGCCCTAGGCTGGAGGCCGGGATCTCGGCGTAGCTCTCGGCCGCCAGTGCGCGTCCGTTGAACGACTGGGCGCTGCCGGGCACCACGCGGGTGGCCGGCGGGATGATGGCGACAGGCTCGGGTGCGATCGTGGCGGTGTACACCGGGTCGGCGGCGCGCTGTTCGGGCAGTACCGTGTAGAACTCGAAGCCCTCGGCGGGCTGCGTCTGGCCGGGGGTGTCGGCGTTGCCGAAGTCCGCCAGCGCGCTGTCCACCGGCAGGCGCGCCAGCAGCATCACGAACCCGATCACGAACCCGACCAGCAGGCCCAGGGCCAGCACGAAGAAGCGGGTGTTCGCAGGTTCGGTTGCCACGCTACATCACCTCGGGTGTCGACACATCGATGAGCCCCAGAGCGTTGATCAGCACGTGACGCACCGCGAGCAAGAGGCACAGCCTGGCCTGTCGCAACGCATCGTCCTCGATCAACACCTTGTGCCCGTTGTAATAGCTGTGTAGCCCATGCGCCAGATCGCGCAAGTAGCCGGTGATCTGATGCGGCTCGCGTGCCAACGCGGCGCGCTCCACCACTTCGGGCCAGGTGGCCAGCAGTGTCATGAGCTCGCCCTCGGCCGGTTCCACCAGTCGATCCAGCACCGCCAGCCCGCTGTCGATGTCGAATTCGAGCCCTCGCTTGTCGAGTTCGCGCATCACGCTGCAGATGCGCGCGTGCGCGTACTGCACGTAGAACACCGGGTTCTCGTTGGAGGTGGAGGTCGCCAGTTCCAGGTCGAAGTCCAGGTGCTGCTGGTAGCGCCGCATGACGTAGAAGTAGCGCGCCGCATCGCTGCCGACCTCCTCGCGCAGCTCGCGCAGCGTGACGAAGGAGCCGGAGCGGGTGGACATCTGCACCCGCTCGGTGCCGCGATACAGGATCGCGAACTGGATCAGCAGGAACTCCAGCCGCGACGGATCGTGTCCCAGCGCCTGACAGGCGGCCGTCAGGCGAGTGGTGTAGCCGTGGTGATCGGCGCCGAACACGTAGATCACCCGATCGAAGCCGCGCGACAGCTTGTTGTCGACGTAGGCGATGTCGGAGGCGAAGTAGGTCGGCTGGCCGTTGTCGCGCACCACGACCCGATCCTTGTCATCGCCGAAGTCGCTGGAGCGGAACCAGCGCACGCCGTCCTTCTCGTACAGGTGTCCGCCTGCCTCGAGCCGATCGATGACGCCGGCGATGTCGCCCTGCAGGGAGCGTTCGCTGAACCACTCGTCGTAGCGCACCCCGAACTGGCCCAGGTCCTCGCGGATGTCGGCAAGGATCGCATCCAGGCCGGTATCGAACACCACCCGCCACCCGTTCTGCCCCAGCGCCTCGCGCGCCCGCTCGATCAGCGCATCCACGTGCGCCTCCTTGTCACCGTTGCCGTGCTCGTCGGCATCGGCCGGCACGCCATCGAACAGCGCCGCGGCATCGCGCACGAAGGCCTCCCCGTTCGCTGCGTGCAGCGCGTCGGCGATCTCGTTGATGTACTCGCCGCGGTAGCCGTTGCTGGGGAACGGCAGCGCCGCCCCACCCTGTCGATCGGTGCGCTGCAGGTAGCGAAGCCAGACGCTCAGCGCCAGGATGTTCATCTGCCGCCCGGCATCGTTGACGTAGTACTCGCGCTGCACGTCGTAGCCGGCGGCCGCCAGCAGATTGGCAAGACTGGCCCCCATCGCCGCACCGCGCCCGTGACCCACGTGCAAGGGGCCTGTCGGGTTGGCCGACACGTATTCGACCTGCACCCGCTGCCCGGCACCGACGCGTCCGCGCCCGTAGGCCTCGCGCTCGGCCAGCACGCGCCGCACCACCGCACTCTGCGCCTCGTCGGCGACGAAGAAGTTGATGAACCCGGGGCCTGCGATCACCGTGTCGCGCACCTCGTCGCTGGCCGGCATCGCCTTGATCAACGCCTCGGCGATCTGGCGCGGGGCGGCCTTGGCGGGCTTGGCCAGCTGCATCGCCAGGTTGCTGGCGAAGTCACCGTGCGCGCTGTCGCGCGTGCGGGTCACGACGATGGACGGGGACAGCTCTTCAGGCAGGGTGCCGTCGGCCTTGAGCGCGGCAAGCGCCTCGGCCAGGCGTCGCTCGAGTCGCGCTTTCACGGGGCAATGTAGATGGGAGTTCGACGGCCCGGAAGTCTAGCACCGCCCCGAAACGGCTTCCTGACTCGCGCCCCGTCACGCCGACCGTTCGGGCCACTAGAACAGGTCCACCGGATCCACGTCGATCGACCAGCGCACGGTGCGCACCCCATCGAGTTCGTCGATCACCGAGGCCAGCCGCGCCAAGCTCTCGTGCAGCGCGCGACGCGACAGCGCCTGGAGCAGCAAACGGGCACGGAACCGACCGCCCAACCGCTCCATCGGCGCCGGTGCCGGGCCCAGCAGTTGCACCGACTCCACGCGATCGCGCTGCGCCAGATCATGATCCAGGAAGTCGGCGATCGACTGCAGCGCGGCCAGCGCGCGTTCGGGGGCCGGGGCGTCGGTGCGCACCAGGGCGACGTGGCTGAACGGCGGCCACTCGGCAAGGCGGCGCTCATCGAGCACGACCTGCGCGAACGCAGCGTAGTCCTGGCCGACCAGGGTCTGCAGCATCGGATTGTCCGGATGGCGTGTCTGGATCAGCACCTCCCCCTGACGCTGCTCGCGCCCGGCTCGCCCGGCCACCTGAACCACCAGCTGCCCCATCTGTTCCAGGGCGCGGAAGTCGGTGCCGAACAGGCCGCGATCCACATCCAGGATCCCTACCAACGTCAGCGCCGGGAAGTGGTGACCCTTGGCCAGCATCTGGGTGCCGACCAGCAACCGTGCCCGGCCGCTGGTCGCTCGCTCCAGCTCGTGTTCCAGGGCACCCTTGCGTCGCGTGCTGTCCCGATCGATGCGGGCGATCGGCACCTCCGGAAAGGCCTCGGTCAGCGCCGCGGCGATGCGCTCGGTGCCCTGCCCGACGCGATCCAGGCGCACCGAGGCGCAACGCTCGCAGCGGCTCGGTGTAGGCCGCTCGGCGCCGCAATGATGACAGCGCAGCCGCCCCGAGGCGGCGTGCACCGTCATGTGGGCATCGCAGGCCTGGCAGTCGGCAGCGGCACCGCAGTCGTTGCACAGCAGCGTGGGAGCAAAGCCGCGCCGATTGATGAACACCATCGCCTGCCCGCCCTCGTCAAGGTGGTGAGCGATCGCCTCCACCAACGCCTCGGACAGGCCCTCGGTCAGCGCGCGTCGACGGATGTCGATCAACGCCAGCCGGGGCGGACGGGCACCGCCGGCCCGCTCGTTCAGCATCAGCTGGGTGAAGCGCCCGGCGATCACGTTGTTCATCGACTCCAGCGACGGGGTGGCACTGCCGAGCACCACCGGCGCTTTCGCATCGCGACCGCGCATCAGCGCCAGGTCGCGCGCGTGATAGCGAAAGCCCTCCTGCTGCTTGAGCGAGCCATCGTGTTCCTCGTCCACGATCACAAGCCCCAGCCGGGGAAGTGGCACCAGCACTGCCGAGCGCGTGCCGATCACCACGTCCGCGTGGCCGAGCGCTGCCAGCAGCCAACCCTGCTGACGCTCGGTATCGTTCAGTCCCGAGTGCAGGCTGACCAGGCAACCGGACAGGCGCATCGAGAAGCGCGCCATCAACTGCGGCGTCAGCGCGATCTCCGGCACCAGCACCAGCGTCTGCAACCCGCGCTCGCAGGCAACGCGGATGCTTTGCAGGTAGACCTCGGTCTTGCCACTGCCGGTCACCCCGTTCAACAGGAACGCCCGATAGCTGCCCAGCGCATCGATGATCGCATCGCGGGCCACGAGCTGCTCGCCCGCCAGGTTCGGTCCCGGGTCCAGCGCCCGGTTGTGCGGCAGCCGGGTGCTCAGCCGACGCTCGACCAGGCCGCGCTCCAGCAGCGGGGCCAGGGAGGCGCGCCAGCGAGCGCTGATCGACTGCAGATCGACCGCATCCAGCGAACCGTCCTCGGTGCCCGGGTCGGTTCGTGCTCCTTCGAGACGTTCCACCAGCGCGCGCTGCACCGGTGCACGACCCAGGCCCGCCAGGACGTCGGAGGCGTCGGCCACCAGCGCGAAGCGTTCCCGTTGGCCCGGCACGGCCTCGGCGCCCTTGCGCAGTCCGCTCGGCAGGGCCGCGGTGATGACCTCCCCGATCGGGTGGTGGTAGTAGGCGGCGGCCCAGCGCAGCTGCGACAGCAAGGCAGGCGGCAGCAACGCCTGCGCATCGACGATCCGGTGCACCGACTTCAACCGCCCCGGCGACACCGTGCTGCTGGCGCTGCAAGACATCACCACACCGATCAGGCGACGACGCCCGAACGGCACCTCGACGCGCGTGCCGGGAACCGGCTTGCCGGACCCGATGGGCCAACGATAATCGAACAGTCGGGCCAACGGCACCGGCAGGGCGACCTGCACGAATCCGGCAGCACTCGGGTCGTCGGTGTCAACCTCGATCGACGTCACTTTCGCCTTTTCGGTGAAGAAAATCCGGCTCGAGACGTCAGAATAACGTCACTAACGCCATGCGGGCGGATCTTATCCACACAACCTGTGGACAACCTTGTGGGTATGTCTGGAAAACCGGCCTGACAGGCGCATGCCCATTGAGGTCCAGCGAACTGGCCGATTTTTGAGCAACTCGTATTTCATTAGCAAAATCAAACACTTGACTAAGCGAACCCAGTAACACGACTGTCACTTACACGATCGTGAGCCGTCCGGCAAGCGGTTTCCGATCGTGTGCATAAGGCCTTGTACGACCCCTCATCGAGCGCCTCGACACGTCGGAAAACGGTCATCAAACCGGCATCAACAGCGCCGACCCCATCACGAACTACCGAGAAAACCCTGCCTGCACAACGGGATGCGAGGCATAGCCGAAGACCCCGATGCGCTCGTGGAACGATCGGCTCAATCGAGCTGCTTGACCTGGGCGATCAACGACTGGACCGAGGCCAACGCATCGCCTGCCATGACCCGGACATTGTCCGCGCTCATCAACGGATTGCTGATGCCGGCATGCCCGATCCCGTCGCCGCGTCGCAACACGATCACCCGTTCGGCCCGCTCCGCCTCGATCACCGCCAGCCCGGTCAGATCGCCGCCGTCGCTGCCGCGCGCGGCCGGATTGACGATGTCGTCCGCACCGACCACCAGCGCGACATCCACCTGCGACATCTGCGCGTTCGCGTCGCTGGCCTCCACGATCTGCTGGTACGACACGCCCGCCTCGGCCAACAGCACGTTCATGTGCCCCGGCAGGCGCCCGGCGACCGGATGCAGCACGAACGCCACCTCCACGCCTCGCTCCTCGAGCAGTTGCACCAGCTCGCGCAGCTTGTGATGCGAACGCGACACCGCCATGCCGTAGCCGGGTATCACCAGCACGCGTGCGGCGTAGCCGAGCGCGATGGCCGCCTCGGCGGCATCGATCGGGTTCACCCGGTCCGCGCTGGCGCCCTCGGTGGCCGCATCGCTCGTCAGACCCCATCCTGAATACATCACATCGCCCAGGCGACGATTCATGGAGCGGGCGGTCAGGCGCATCAACAAGGAGGCGGCGGCGAACACCAGCGAGCCTGCGATGATCATCGTCGGGCTGTCGATCACCATGCCGTCCAGCAGCACGGCAAGCCCTGCGAAGGCGTTGTACAGGGCGATCAGCACGGGCATGTCGGTCCGCGCGATCGGCAGGCTCATCCCGATCCCGAAGCTCAGCGAGGCCGCGGCGAATACCGCCAGCAGGATCGGGTGGGCCGTGGGCGACACCGCCAGCACCAACCCGAGCAGCAGCACCACGGCGGCATTGGCGATGTAGGCGGTCTGGCGCTTCTCGAAGCGTCGCGCCACGCTGCCGCTCACCGACATGCGCCGATAGGCCACCAGCGAGCCGCCCGCGGCGATCGCACCGCACAGCAGAGCCAGCACCGAGGCAACGTTGCTGCCGAACGCCGGCAATGCGGCCGCCACCCCGTCGTACGTCCCCTGGTCGTAGGCCCGCAGCGAGTCGCTTCGCACCACCGCCGCCGCCTGTTCGGCCGAGGCGGCCATCAGCTGTACCGAGGCCACCAAGGCGGCCGCCGCGCCGCCCATCGCGTTGAACAGCGCGATCAGCCGGGACGAGTCGGCGACCGGGACCCGTCTGACCGGCACCACGATCGCCAGCCCCCCCACCAGCATGGCGGCCAGGATCAGACCCAGGTTGCGCCCCAGCGCCGGATGGGCGAAGGCGACCGCCAGCGTTAGCAGCAATCCCAGCGCGATCAGCCAGCCGCCGCGTCGTGTCGCGCGCGGTGTACTGATGCGCCGCAGCCCGGCGATCAGGCAGATCGCCGCCAGGAAGCCGCCCAGTTCAAGCAGGAACAGCGCATCGAGCCTCATGCCTCGCCCGCCGGATCCGTATCCGCGGATGCCGGCGCGGTGCGGCGCCGCTTGCCGCGCTCGAACAACGACAGCAGTCGATCGGTGACCAGAAAGCCGCCCACCACGTTGGCGCTCGCCAGTGCGACCGCCAGCCCCCCGAGCAGCCGCGGCAGCAGGCTGTCGGCGCCCGCCAGCACCACGATGGCACCGGCCAGCACCACACCGTGCACCAGGCTGGCGGCCGCCAGCAGCGAGGTGTGCAGCACCGAGGGCACCTGTCCGACCAGCAGGTAGCCGGTGATCGTGGCAAGCCCTGCCAGGTAGAGCAGATCGAAGCCGCTCATTGGCTCGCCTCCGAGTCGGTGCCCGTCTTCGGCCCGCCGTGCCGGCCGGCATCGGCATCCGTGATCGCGGTGGCCTGTCGTTCGGCCAGCAGGCGACGGGCCTGCCCCACCCAGTCGCCGCGCTCGACCTCGTCGTCCAGTTCGAGCTGCAGCGTGAGCCGTTCGATCCGCGCGGTGTCAAGCACGGACAGATCGGCGAAGCGCAGGTAGCCGAAGTCGCGCAGTCGCCCCTGCAGGGCCGGCCCGATGCCGTCGATCAGGGTCAGATCGTCCATCATCATGCCCGAGCCCGGGACGGTTGCCGCCTTGTCTGCCGAATCGACGGGCAGCGCAACGGGCGGCTCGCCCGCGGCCTCTGTCGCTATCCCTTCCGTCGGCGCGGGAACACGGGCAGAGGCGGGGTTGTCCACCGGCAACGCCTCGCGTGCATCCGCCAGCCTGGCGGTGCCTTCAGTGTCCGGCATGCCCACCGCGTTGTCATCGTTGCTGCCGGGCGCGACCGGGTCGGCATCGCTCGCCGAGCCGACATCGGCTCGCCGCGAACGCGGAGCGCCGCCGGCACCCGGCTTGCGCGTCGGCGGCACCGGACCTGCCGCGTTCAGCGGTTCGGTACGCGCCGCCGCCTCCACCGCGCCGCTCACCTCGTCGTTATCGGTCGCCGCATCGCGCTGCTCGTCCAGCCAGCCGTCGCTATCGTCCGCGATGGCCGCCTGAGCGGGGCGCGCACGTCGCCGGCGCGGCTCGATCGGTGCGTGATCGACCTCGCCGAACGGCACCGACGGGCGCCCGAGCAAGCCGGCCGTCGGCAGATGGTGCACGGCGCCCTCGCGGGTCAGCATCATGCGCGACACGATCACATCGCCCGGGTCCAGCACCAGCGACCCATCGATCAGCACCCGCTCCAGGAAGTTGACCACGTTGCCGGCGTAGAGCTGGCTGGCGTGCACCGCGCCGTGGCTGGGCAGGTTCAGGGGGCCCACCACCAGCACGTCCCGATGCCAGACCTGTTCGCCTGGACGGGTCAACGCGCAGTTGCCGCCGGTGGAGGCGGCCAGGTCGACCAGCACGGTGTCCGGCAGCATGCGCTCCACCAGTTCGCGCGAGACGATGCGCGGCGCCGGACGGCCCGGTATCGAGGCGGCGCAGATGACCGCGTGGGCGCCCGACAGCCGCTCGCCCAGCACCTCGTTCTGGCGCGTCTTCTCCTCGCGCCGAAGCGGTCGGGCCAAGCCGTCCGGGCCTTCGGCCACCACGCCGGTGTCGATCATCCTCGCACCGAGCGACTCGATGCGTTCGCGTGCCGCCCGGCGGATGTCGTAGGCCTCCACCCGCGCCCCCAGCCGGCGCGCCGTGGCGATCGCCTGCAAACCCGCCACGCCGCCGCCGATCACCACCACCCGGGCCGGCTGGACGGTGCCGGCCGCCGTGGTCAGCATCGGGAACAGCCGCGACGACAGCTCGGCCGCCAGCAGCGCCGCCTTGTAGCCGGCCACCGTGGCCTGCGAGGCGACCGCGTTCATCGAGCGCGCCCGCGTCAACCGCGGCACCAGGTCCATCGCCAGCGTGGTGATGCCCCGTTCGCGCAGCGCCTCGACCACCTCCAGGTGCTGGAACGCCGAGATCAACGACAGCAACGTGCTGCCGACCGGCAGCTGCCGGACCTCGTCGAGCGTGGGCGGCGCCACCTTGACGATCAGGTCGGCCCCGGCCACCAGCGGCGCGAATCCGTCGATGACCTCGACACCGGGCAGCTCCCAGGCGCTGTCGTAGTGCCCGGCGCTGCGCGCGGCCCCCGCCTCGACGCGGATGAACGCGCCGCGAGCCACCAGGCGTTCGGCCAGACGGGGCACCAGGGCCACCCGGCGCTCGTCGGTGCGCCGCTCATGCGGTATGGCGATCGTCAGCGACATCGATGAGCGCCCCTTCCACCAAGCTTCGCCGGGGGACAGGCCCGGCACACCCTTTATACTGAGACCGGAAACACCCGGGCCCGACGAGGGGTACGGATGCTACGCGATGGCCCGAAGCGTTGCCAGCCGTGCCGAGCGCGCGAACCGCCACGCCCCCGGCCACGCCAGCGTTCGTTCACCTGCCCATCGGTCGATCCGGTTCCAGCCGATCGCGTACGAATCAACGCCGGCCCGGCACCGACGCCGGCCGCCCACCCTGCACCGGGTCATCAGGAACCGTTCGCGCAATGAAATACATCGGCACCCCCGACTACGAGCACGGCACGGCAGAGCGCCTGGGCGTGCTGGTGGCGAACCTGGGCACGCCCGAAGCGCCGCAGACCCGTCCGGTGCGCCGTTACCTGGCGCAGTTCCTGGCCGACCCGCGCATCATAGAGCTGCCGCGCTGGCTGTGGCTGATCTTGTTGCACGGGGTGATCCTGCGCATCCGCCCCTCGCGCAGCGCCAAGGCCTACCGCGAGGTCTGGTCCGAGGAAACCGGCTCGCCGCTGCTGAGCATCTCGCGCGATCAGGCCAAGGCGATCGATGCGGAGCTGACATCGCGCTTCGGCGACAGCGTGCGCGTCGCGCTCGGCATGCGCTACGGCAACCCCAGCATCGATTCGGCATTGACCGAACTGGCCGAGCACGGAGTGCGCCGCCTGGTGGTGCTACCGATGTATCCGCAATACTCGGGCACCACCACCGCCTCGGTGTTCGATGCGGTCACCGACCGGATGCAGCGCACCCGCTGGATCCCCGAGCTGCGCTTCATCAACCAATACTGCGACGACCCGGCCTTCATCGATGCACTGGCCGCCAGCGTGCGCGAAAGCTGGGCGGAGCACGGCCGTGGACAGTTGCTGGTGACCTCCTACCACGGCATCCCCAAGCGCTACCTGCTCAACGGCGACCCCTACCACTGCCTGTGCCACAAGACCACGCGCCTGCTGGCCGAACGGCTAGGGATCGGTCCGGACGAGTACCGGGTCGTGTTCCAGTCGCGCGTGGGCCGCGAGGAATGGCTGAAGCCGTACTGCGACGACACCATGAAGCAGCTGCCCGGCGAGGGCATCACCTCGATCGATGTCATCTCGCCGGCCTTCGCCGCGGACTGCCTGGAGACCATCGAGGAGATCGCCGGCGAGAACCGCGAGTACTTCGAAGAGCACGGCGGCACCCGCTTTCGCTACATCCCCTGCCTGAACGATCGCCCGGATCACATTCAATACCTGTGCAACCTGATCGAGCGTCATGTGCAAGGCTGGCCCGAGGCGAACAAGACGCACGCGCTGCACCCGGGCGAGGCCGAGCGGCAGGCCACGGCCGAGCGCGCGCAGCGCCTGCTCGATCTGGACAGCCTGGTGGAGAGCGCCTGAGCAGAGCGTCCGATCCGGCGCGCAGGGCCTCCGATTCGAGCGTCCGGTGACCACGCGTCGCACGCTAGAGCTGGCTGGCCAGCTGCCGCTTGGCCGCCTCCAGACGCTGCGCTTGCTGATCGTCCAGATCCGCGCCACTTAGGGCGAGCGCGGCGCCGGACCGGGTACTGCGCTTCTCCTGCGTGTCTTCCAGCACCGAGAACAAGTCCTGCCGGGCAGCGGGATCCAGCCGGGACTGGTTGGCGAAGGCGTAGACGGCGCTGTCGCGCACGCCGGCGTCGGCATCGTTCAGCGCCTGCCTGAGCACCGGTGCCACGCTGGCATCGTCGGCCCAGCGCGACAGCACCGTGACGCCGTTGCGACGCACCGCCGCCGACGGATGAGCGATAAGCGGGATCAGCTGCGCGACCACCGCGCCCGATCGCTCGACGCTGGCATCGCCCGGCGCCGAGACAGCGCTGAGCACCGATGCCAGCACCTCGGGATCGGTCTCGGTGGCCAGCAGTCCGACCAGCGCATCGTGCGCCTGGGCATCATCGGCCTGGATGCGCTGCAACAACGCCAGCCCGGCGCTGCGCGAGGCCGGATCGCCCGAGGCGATCATCTGCGAACCCAGCTCGGCCAAGTCAGGGTGCCCGACCTCGCCGAGGAGCGCGGCCAAGCGCTCGAGTCGGTCCGGATCGGTCTCGGCGCGGAACGCCTCGATCAGCAGGGTCATGGCAGCCGGATCGCTGCGAAGCCGCGCGGCCATCGCCGCGAACCCCTCGTTGGTCCAGGCATCGCGCCCGATGCTGTCGATCTCCAGATCGATGTCCGGCGGCCCCGCCGCCCCGGGCACCGCCTTGGCCTGCAGATCGCGCTCGCCTGCCCGTTCGCTCGATGGCTCGATCACCGCCGCGTCACCGGACGGTGATCGGGTGTCCGTCGCCTGCCCGGCGACCACATCGAAAGGCGAGTCCGCTGCGGTCGAACCGGCCGCCGACCGGTCGTCGGTCAGCGCCGGAGCCTCGGCCCCGACCGATACGACCGGCTCGAGCGGCCCGACCGACTCCGGCACGAGCTGCCACGCCAGGGCGGCGCCACCGATCACGAGCGCAGCAACGATGCCCAGCCGGCGGTCGAACCGACCGGACACGCTCATCGGGCGGACCCGCGCCTGGTCAAGACTCGTCCACGCGCTGGCCTAGTCTGCGCTCTGGAACGGGTTGCGGATCGAGAATTCGACCCGCGTCGCGCTGCCCGCGTTGTCAGCGATCGTCCAGCCACCGAACTCGGTGTCGCTGCCATCGCGCAACGTACGGTAGAACTGCACCCGGTCGCCGCAGGCCGGGTCGCTGGCGTCTGCACCCGTGATGCGGTAGCCCAGGTCCCGCGTGACCGGATCGGCCGAACCGGCAACCGGCTCGAGCTCGTCGCGCAGGCGGCCCCAGGTCTGACCGCCGACGATGCCATCGTCGTTGATGCCCTCGCTCGCCTGGTAGGCGCGCACCTGTGCTGCCGTGCCTTCACCGTACTGGGCATCGGCGAACGCGCCGACGTTCGTCGCACCGCCATCGAAGCCCAGGCAGTACAGGATGCGTTGCACACCGCGGGTGTAATAGCTGGTGGCACCACTGGACAGCGTGCAGTTGTTGCTCCAGTCGTCGTCCGCGGAGCTGGCGTCGCTGCCGCTGCCCGGACAGGTGAGTTCGCCGCCGGTCGGCGGCGGCGCGGTGATCGGCTGGCCGTCGATGCCGATGTCGGCCACGCCATCGCGCGGATCGCTCGTGTCGAAGCCTGCCAGCAGCCCGAACTCGTCGAGCACGCTCTCATCCAGGCTGCCGTCGTTGTTCACGTCGGTATCCCGGATGCCGTCCTGGTTGATGTCGAAGTCGGGAACGCCGTCACCGTTAACATCCACGTCGTCCTGACCGTCGTTGTTCTGATCGACGCCGTCCAAGGTGACGTCCGCGATACCGTCCTGATTCTCGTCGGCCGTGAACGTCCCATCGCCGCTACCGCCGCCGCAGCTGGCCAGCACCGTGCCGATCGCGCCGACCAGCACCAAGCGGGGCGCCGTGTGCGTCAGGGTTCGTCGTTTCACGTGTTTCTCCTCATCGGGCATGAACGTTCACGAGCGGAAGGGTGCTCGCGTCACCTCTCTATAGCACCCTCGTCGCGGCCCCGCAGGCGCGAGCGCGAAGTTCGCGATGCCGTGGCAGCGGACCATCACGAGCGTTCCCGGCACCCGTGCCAACCTGGCTGGCGATCATGCATTGAATTTCTGGTGCCAACCGATTACCATCGCCGGCTAGTCGGGGTGTAGCTCAGCCTGGTAGAGCACTGTCTTCGGGAGGCAGGGGCCAGAGGTTCAAATCCTCTCATCCCGACCATTTTCTTGCCACTGCCGCGTGACGTCCGCCGCGGCTCCATGCCGGATCCGGTCTCCGGCAACTCCGGTTGCCCTTGCCGGCCGTGACCATCGCATCTGTCTGAACCGCCGCGGGTTTCCCGGTCAGGCCCTCTTCTTCCGGTATTCCGTCCGTTGCCGGACGAGAAAGGCGGTGATCTGCTCGGCCGAGTGCGGTCGGCTGATGAGGTAGCCCTGCACCTCGTCGCACCCCATGGCAGCAAGCTTCTCGAGTTCATCGTTGGTCTCCACGCCTTCGGCGACGACACGCAGGCCCAGGGTGTGGGCCATCGACACGATCGAGCGGATCATCGCCTCGTCGCGCT
>Ga0209303_1000100_pt1 | contig 105431 bp, 93 predicted proteins | sample SidtaG_3_FD_187449 | JGI IMG/M metagenome (GOLD analysis project Ga0209303, IMG submission 187449) | Marine algal microbial communities from Sidmouth, United Kingdom - Sidmouth_Asex1 metaG (SPAdes) (version 2) | ecosystem: Host-associated > Algae > Red algae > Unclassified | place: Sidmouth...
CGTCGAGCTCGCAATGAAGGTTCGTGCGAACAAAAGATATTCTGCAAAAGTCGGCTTGACGATGCGTCCATGCATCTGTCCTCATCCGTGAGGGGACTTGCATTCTACACGCTCTTTGTATTAACGTAAACATGCCGCTGCCGCGAAGCGGCTTTGTTCAACAAATACTAAACTGACTCGTAGCTATCACCCACATTCCGACTCGCCATCATTCGGTTTCCGCCGAGTAGGTGATGACCTAATACTACTGCTGATTTCTCCATCGGCGCACGCACCCCCGGGTATGCGTCGTCTCCACACCACACCCCGATATAGCCACTTTTCAGACGACAACCAGAGCCTACCTCCGCGCTGTTCCCTCCTCTACGAACGAGGCCAAGGACAGCAGCTCGGACTTGTGGGTCTTGAATACCTTTCGCAGACCCTTGCCGACAGCATCGTGATCCCGGCAGCCGCCGAACGATCGGTTGGCCAGCATCACCATCTAGCGCTCGACGCTACCCTCCACCGCGCCGTCCAGCACGCCCTTGGGGGCGCCCCATCTCCCTCAGCTCCGCAGCGAGCAACACGAAAAACGCTACACGTGTAGCGAGAGAATCGTGCCAACAGCCCAGGCGACAGCGAGGGCGCCTACGACACTGACCGCTCCGCCGCCCGCCACGCCCTCACCTGCCCTACCACCGGCCACAGCAGGCCGATGGCGGTCAGCGCCAGCAACGCCAGCGCGATCGGGTGCCCGGTCATGAACGCCGTGAACGAGCCGTCGGTGATGATCAGGCCCTGGCGCAGGCTGAGCTCGAACGCAGGCCCCAGCACCATGCCGATGATCAGCGGTGCCATCGGGTAGCCGGCGCGGCGCAGGAAGAAGCCGCCCACGCCTGCCGAGAACATCACGATCAGGTCGAACGGGTTGCCGCGCACGTAGTAGACGCCCAGCACGCACAGCACGCCGATGGCGGCCAGCATCAGCGGTTCGCTGACGCGCAGCAGCGGGGCTGCCAGCTTGGACACCACCATGCCCAGCGGCAGCAGCAGCAGGTTGATCAGGAAGAAGCCCAGGAAGATCGCGGCGATCAGCGTGGGGTTGTCGGTCATCAGTCGCACACCGGGGGTGATGCCGTGCAGCGTGAAGGTGGCCAGCATCACCGCGGTGATGACATCCCCCGGTATGCCCAGCGCCAGCGTGGGCACCAACGCCCCGCCGGTGACCGCGTTGTTCGAGCTCTCGGCGGCGACGATGCCATCGGGCTCGCCCTTGCCGAAAAGGGCGCCGCGCGGCGAGGAGCGCTTGGCCTCGGCGTAGGCGATGAAGGCTGCCGTGGCCGAACCGGTGCCCGGCAGCACGCCCACCCCGCAGCCGATCGCGGTGGACTTGAACAGGTTGCCGAAGCGTCCCTTCATGGCTGACAGCTTGGGCAGCACCAGGCCGCTGAACGGGACATCGGCGGCGCCCGAGTCCAAACCGTCGGCGATGCGGATCAGGATCTCGGAGAAGGCGAAGATGCCGATCACCACGGCCAGCAGGTTGAAGCCTGCGATCAGTTGATACTGATCGAACGTGAAGCGCACCTCGCCGGTGATCGGATCGCCACCGACGCTGGACAGGAACAGGCCCAGGCCCCCGGCCACCAGGCCCTTGACCACCGAGCCCTTGGACACCGTGACGATGCAGGTGAGCCCGAGGCAGATCAGCGCGAAGGTCTCGATCGGCCCGAACCTGAGCGCGAACGCTGCCAGCTGGGGTGCGGCCAGCAACAGCAGCATGGCAGAGACCAGACCACCGAACACCGACGCCAGCGTGGCCCAGCCCAACGCCTCGCCTGCCCGCCCCGCGCGCGCCATCGGCGTGCCGTCCAGCACGGTGGCAGCGCCCGCCGGCGTGCCGGGGGTATTGATCAGGATGGCCGAGATCGAACCGCCGTAGACCGAGCCTGCGTACACCGCCAGTAACAGGATGACCGCCGGCGCCTGTTCCATCGTCAAGGTGAACGGCAGCACCAGCGCCACCGCCACGGTGGAACCGATGCCCGGCAGCGCGCCGAGCACGATGCCCAGCGTGGTCCCGAACAGTAGCGTGGCGATGCCCTGCAGCGTGAACAGCAGCGCGGCGGCCGCGGGAAGTGCGCTCAGCATGGGCGGGGGCGTCGGTCAGAACAGGTAGGAGAACGGCGATGTCGGCAACGGCAGCCCGAGTGCATGGTGAAACAGACCGAACAGCACGGCCGGCATCAGCACGCCGTACGCGATCACCGTGAGCGGCGAGCGCGACCCGAGCGCCAGCAACGTGATCACCGTGAAGCCGATCGCCGACAGCAGGAAACCGAGCTCGGTGACCAGGAACACGAACGCCAGCATGGCGAGCACCACGATGCCGATGCGCCACCACACGCCACGTTCGACCTCGGTGGCAGGCTCGGGCGGGGCAGCGGCATCGTCCACCGTGCGTCGCCCGGACAGCAGCTCGCCGACCAGGGCCATCGCGGCCACCGCCGCCCATCCCCACAGCACGCCGCCGGGAAAGAACAACGGCGAGAAGGCGGCCAGGCCGCTGTCGCCGCCCTGATCGCGCCAGGCGACCAGCAGCAGCGCCAGCGGCACCACCAGCAGCACCGCGGCGACGCCGATGCGTTCACCGCGGCCGACCGGTCGACTCATGCGGGCCCGACTGGATGTAGCCGGGCTTGCATCACTTCAGGCCGGCAGCGTCGATCAGTGCCTGGTTGGCGGTGTACTGCTGACGGAAGAACGCATCGAACTCCTCCGGCCCGCGGTACGCGATCACGGTGCCGGTGTTGTCCGCGAACTCCAGGAAGGCATCGGAGGCCACCGCCTCCTCGCAGGCGGAGGCCAGCGTGGCGACGACATCGTCCGGCACGCCCTTGGGCGCGAACAGGCCGCCCCACAGGTACAGCTCGTTCAGCGGCGGCTCGATCCCGGCCTCGGCCGCGGTCGGCACGTCCGGCAGCGACTCGAGTCGCTCGTCGGCGAACACCGCCAGCGGTTTCAGGTCGTAGCTGCTCATGACCACTTCGGTGTCACCGAAGAACTGGATGATGCCGCCGGCCATCGACTTCATGGCAGGGCCACTGCCCTCGTGCGGCAGGTGCTTGACCTTGTCCATGATGCCCAGACCGTTCATGGCCGAAACCATCGTCAGGTGGGTGATGGCGCCCGGACCCGAGGAGCCGAAGATCAGCTTGTTGGGCTGTGCCTCGGCGGCCGCCTGCACGTCTTCGAGCGACTCGTAGGGTGCATCGGGGTTGGTGTAGAACAGCGTCGGTGAGGCGGCCACCGAACAGATCGGCGTCCAGGAATCCTCGCCGTACGGCACGTTCTTGATCTGCGGCTGGATGGTCGAGACGGTGATCGACAGGTAGCCCAGGTTGTAGCCGTCCGGGTCCATGCCGGCCAGCTGCGAGGCGGCGACGGTTCCGCTGCCACCGGCCATGTTCTGCACCACCGCCTTGCCGCCAAGAGCATCGGCGAACGGTTGCTGCAGGCCGCGCAGCAGCAGGTCGGTACCGCCGCCGGCGTTGAACGGGGCGATCAGCGTGACCGGCTTCTCCGGGAACTCGGCGTGTACCGCGCTGGAGGCCGCCAAGGCCATCAGCGCGCCGACGGCGAGGGCGATGCCTGTGGCGGGCGTCGTTCGGGAGGTGCGTGAGATCATGGTCATCGTCTTGCTGGTTGGTGAAGAAGAGGTTCGGCCTGCGCCGGCGATCAGTGCTCGGCCGGTTCGAGCAGGCCGCGCACATTCAGCACGCAGGCGGCCAGGTGTCGTCGAATCGGATGTCCTCGCATCGGATGTCCTGGCCTCGGCGCCGCTGCATCTCGCTCATGCGATACCCAGCATGCGATACCCAGCGCGATGTCGCGACGGGCCGACCGATGCGCCGCGTCGCGCGCGTCAGGCGATGCCACGGCGGTGAGGGCTCGGGGTCGGACCATGCTTTCACCCTACCTAGCGCATCCATTGCATGCAAGTGGGCGCCCGCTGTGTTCAGATGGGATCCTCATGAAGTACCGGATCGACCATCACGCCGCACACCATTCCGGTTGCCGGGGCCCGGCTGCACGTCGAGGTGGCGGGCGAGGGTCCGCCGGTGCTGTTCCTGGGTGGCTCCAACTGGGACCTGCGCACCAACCGTCAGGCGTTCGGCTGGCTACCGGGCCATCGCCTGGTCACGCTCGACCAGCGCGGCCAGGGCCGCTCGGCGAGGCCCTGGCCGCCGGCATCCCCGACGCTCGCTGGCTGGTGCTGCCCGGCGGGCACGGATTCATCAACGACCCGGACGGCCCGCTCGCACACGTGCAACGCTTGTGGCGCCCGGCATCCTCCGCGAACTGACATCCGCTTCATGAGCAACCCCCCCCGCACCGCCGTCATCGGCCTCGGCTCGATGGGCTATGGCATGGCCGCCTCGCTGCTGCGTGCCGGCCACGACACGCTCGGCGTCGACATGGATGCCGCCCGCACGCAGCGCTTCATCGGCGAAGGCGGGCGCGCCGACTCGCTGGCCGACGCGGCCAACACGCTAGAGTGCGTCGTGATCGTGGTGCTGAATGCGGCGCAGACCGAATCGGTGCTGTTCGACGAGGCGGTCGGCATCGTGCCGCAGCTGAGCCCGGGCGCCTGCGTCGTCGCCTGTGCCACGGTGCCGCCGACGGCGGCGCGCGAGCTGGCGGCGCGCTGCGAGGCGCTCGGCGTGCACTACCTGGATGCACCGATTTCCGGTGGCTCGCTCAAGGCGGCCTCTGGCGAGCTGACCATCATGGCGGCCGGCAGCGCGGAGGCCTTCTCGGCGGCGCGCTCGGCGCTGGAGGCGATGTCCGCGAAGGTGTTCGACCTGGGGGAGGCGGCCGGCGCCGGTTCCGCCATGAAGGCGGTCAACCAGATGCTGGCCGGGGTGCACATCGCGGCCATGGCCGAAGCCCTGACGTTCGGCATGACCCAGGGCGTGGAGCCGGAGCGCTTCCTCGAAATCATCAGCCAGTGCGCCGGCACCAGCTGGATCCTGGAGAATCGCGCGCCGCACATCGTGGCCGGCGACTACTCACCGCGCTCCAGCGTGGACATCTGGCCCAAGGACCTGGGCATCGTGCTGGACATGGCCAAGCAGGCGAAGTTCGCCGCCCCGATCACCGCCGCCGCGCTGCAGCAGTTCCTGGCGGCCTCCGGATCGGGATTGGGCGCCGAGGACGATGCGGCGGTGGCCAAGGTCTACGCCCGAAATGCAGGGCTGACGCTTCCGGAGCGGCGCTGATGTCGCCCGGCCGCGCCGATCTTCCGGCAGGCAGGTTCTGCGCGTGACGGCCGAATCCGCCCTGCGCGAGCAGCTGTGCCTGCTGGCACGCTCGCTGTTCGACCGAGGGTTGACCGCCGGCAGCACCGGCAACCTCTCCAGCCGCACCGACGATGGCGGCTTGCTGGTATCGCCGACCGGCACCAGCTTCGGGCGCCTCGACCCGGCTCGTCTGGCACGCTTCGATGCCGACGGCCGGCACATCGACGGGGATGCTCCGACCAAGGAGATGCCGTTGCACACGGCGTTCTACGACACGCGCTCCACCGCGGGTGCGGTGGTGCACCTGCACAGCGCTCACTCGGTGGCGCTGTCGATGAGCGCAGACGTCGATGCGGACAACTTCCTGCCGCCGCTGACCCCGTACGCGATCATGCAGCTGGGTCGCGTGAAACTGCTGCCGTTCTTCCTGCCGGGCGATCCCGCGATGGGAGAAGCGGTGCGCGGCCTGGCCGGCAAGCGCTCGGCGGTGATGCTGGCCAGCCACGGTCCAGTGGTGGCCGGCAAGGACGTCGAGGCGGCGTGCAACGCTATCGAGGAGCTGGAAGCCACCGCCAGGCTGGCGATGCTGTGCGGACCCGATGCGCGCGCACTGACCGAGCAGCAGATACGCCAGGTGGTGGAGCGCTTCGATGTCGCCTGGGACTGACGTGCCTTCCCCCGACCCTACTCGTTGACCAGGCGCCCGCGTCGCGCAAGCGTCGCCGTCGACAAGCCCACCGGGTCCGGCACCACCTCGTCGAGCACCTTGGCCGACGAGATCACGCCGGGCAGACCGGCGCCCGGATGGGTGCCGGCCCCGACCATGAACAGGTTGCCGATGTCCTCGCTCTTGTTGTGCGGGCGGAACCAGGCGGTCTGCGTCAGGATCGGCTGCAGCCCGAAGGCGGCACCGTTGATCGACGACAGGCGGTCCTGGAAGTCCTGCGGGGTCAGCATGTGCGAGCTGGCCACGTGCGACTCCAGATCCGGCAGCACGGTGTCCGAGAGACTGGCGGCGATCTTCTGCCGGTAGCGCTCGGCCTGCGTCGACCAGTCGATGCCGGACTTCAGGTGCGGCACCGGCGAGAGCACGTAGAACGCATCGCAGCCCTCGGGCGCCAGCGACGTGTCGGTGGCGGTGGGCCGGTGCAGGTACAGGCTGAAGTCCTCGGCCAGCGTGTGCTCATCGAAGATGTCCTTTAGCAACGCCTTGTAGCGCGGACCGAGCAGGATCATGTGGTGCGGCACATCATCGAAACGCTTGTCGGTACCGAAATACCAGACGAACAGGCTCATCGAGTACTTGGCCCGATCGATCTTGCGGTCGGTCCAGCGCTTTCGGTGCTCCGGGCGGATCAAGTGGCGGTAGGTGGCGGCGCTGTCGGCGTTGGAGACGACGATGTCGGCATCGATGCGCTCGCCGCCCTGCAGCCGCACCCCGACCGCGTCCCCCTGTTCCACCAGGATCTCCTCGACCGGGCAGTCGTAGCGCATCCGCCCGCCCTGCCCTTCGATCAACGACACCAGGCCGTTGACCAGCGCACCGGTGCCGCCCATGGCGAAGTGCACCCCGTGACGACGCTCCAGATGCGCGATCAGCGTGTAGACCGCCGTGGTGGAATACGGATTGCCGCCGACCAGCAACGGGTGGAAGCTGAACACCTGGCGAAGCTTCGGATGCTTGATGTAGCGCGCCACCAGCCCGTGCACCGAGCGGTAGAACTGCACGAAGGCCAGCTCCGGCAATCGGCGGAACATCTTCCACAGCTTGTCGAAGGAGACGTTCAGCAGCTTGTCGAAGCCGACCGAGTAGACCCGCTCGCTGATCGCCAGGAATTTCTCGTAGCCGGCGACATCGTCCGGCGAGAAGCGGACGATCTCCCGCTTCATGGCCTCGTGATCACCGGAATAGTCGAAGTGGCTGCCGTCGTCGAAGCGGATGCGGTAGTACGGAGAGATCTCGCGCAGGTCGATGTCATCGCCGAAGCGCCGGCCCGCCAGCTCCCACAGCTCCTCGAGCAGGAACGGGGCGGTGATGATGGTCGGGCCGGCATCGAAGGTGTAGCCGTCCTGGCGGTACACGTAGCCGCGCCCGCCCGGGCCGTCCAGCTTCTCGACCACCGTCACGCGGTAGCCGCGTGCGCCGAGCCGCACGGCCGCGGCCAGGCCGCCGAAGCCTGAACCGATCACCAGGGCGGTGGGCGCGGTTGTGGTTGCGGTGTGCGTCATCGTTGCAGGAGTATGCCCGTGAGGTAGGATGCCTGCACAACGCCGTGCGTCGATCCGGCCTGACACATCCTGTACGGGCATGTACGTGTTTCACACCCTGGTGGCCTTGCACATCGTGACCGGCAGCGTCGGTCTGGTGGCGCTGTGGGTGCCGATCGTGGGCCGCAAGGGCGGGGCTGTGCACAAGCGCTGGGGCACGATCTTCGTGCGCGCGCTGTTGGCCACCGGCGTGCTGGCCATCGGCATCAGCCTGACCACGCTGGCCTGGCCACTGCAGACGCACGCCTTCTGGGACGATGCCGCGCTGATCCGCGGCATGTTCGGCTGGATGATGCTCTACCTGGCCACGCTGACGATCATGCTGGCCCGCTACGGCACGCAGTGCATCCGCCACCGCCGCGCGCACCACCGCCATCGCGAACCGCTCGGCATCGCGTTGCAGATCGCCACCTTCGTCACCGCCGCGAACTGCGCCTGGCAGGGGTGGCTGCTGGAGCAGCCGCTGATGATGGGGATCGCGGTGGTGGGCATCGCCTCTGCGATCCTGAACCTACGATTCATCTTCACCGACGAACCGCCCGCCGAGGAGTGGCTGATCCAGCACACGCGCGGCGTGGTGGGTGCCGGCATCTCGGTGTACACCGCCTTCCTGGCGTTCGGCGCGGTGAACCTGTTGCCAGCGATTGCGCTGAACCCGGCCCTGTGGGCGGTGCCCTGCACGCTGGGCGTGGGCCTGTTGCTGTATCATCAAGGCCGGATCGAGCTGGCGCGTCGGCGTCGGCGCGCCCAGGCTTCAGCGGTGCCGAGCTGACGTGGCGCCCCTGCGTGCGATGCGCCGGTATCAGCCGGCCGGTGCCCGCCCCTGCCAGCGCAGTCTCAGGTCAGCGACATGGCAGACCAGCGACCCGATCAACCAGGCGGCCAGCAGCCAGGCCGATGCGCCGGTCAGCGCGCAGCGCAGCGCGAACATCAGGCACACCCCGGCACCGATGTTGGCCAGCAGCGACACACTCGGTATGCCGTGTCCGGTGCGTCGGCGCCACCACAGCAGGGCCGTCACCTCGATCAGGACGAAGCCTGCCATCACGTCCACGATGTGGCCCGACTCGATCAACGAGACGAACAGATCCTCGACCGGCACCCTGACACTCCTCCGTCTGCACACTGTGCGCGCGACAGTACCAGCGTGCGCCGGCGGAGAGCGGGTGCATCTCGCCCGGCCCCCGAGACGCTGCTGTTCCTGTCCACGCACGAACCGTGCAGCCCGTGCCGGTCGGCCATCGCCGGGTCGGGCTTCGGCACCGTCCACTGCCGAACGCGACACGGCGATGGCGCGCGTGGCTACAATCTTGCAACGCCACGAGGCGCTGTCCGCTCGGTACCAGCACCACGAGCAAGGTAACGGGACCCCCCTGGCCTGACCATGCACCGAACCCTTTCCTGATGCGTTCCCCGTCGACGTCACCGTGTGCGCTCAAGGCCTTCGTGCCGCGCCTTGCGCCACGAACCGGGCGGCTGCTCGGTTGCGCGCTCGGCGTCGCCCTGGCACTGACGGGCTCGCGGGTGCAAGCGATCGAGGAGACGCTGCCACCGCCGGACACCGATACCCGCATCCGCACCGCCTGGTACTCGGACGGCTCGTGCCTGCTGCGCATCGGCGAGCACTCGCTGATCGGGGTCACCGGGATCGATGCCGACATGGCGCCGGAGGGCGCGCGCACCAAGGTGCACTGCGACGTCGAGTCCGGCCAGCGCATGACGATGCTGATGCGCGGTGATGGCCTGGCGATCGGCGAGCGGGTGGTGCTGGCCAGTCCCTCCGAGATCGAGGACAACCCCAACGGCAGCGTCGCCTGGCTGGCGCTGCTCGAAGATGACGTGTCGCCCGAGAACACGCCACGCCGCTTCGTCATCGACGGGCGCATCCTGATCCGCGAGACACCGGCGGTCAGCGCGGCCGGCATGGCCCTGAACGCCGACAAGCTGCCGTTCGCCGAGATCGACGGGCGGCTGGAGCCGCTGCGCCGCCACCCCGACCCCCAGGACCCGGGCGTGCCCGCCGCCTCGGTCGACCCGGACGGGGTGACCCGCATGGCCTGTCGGGTGCGCCCTTGCGAGCCGGCCGAACCACCCGCCGAGCCGGTCGAGCCGGTCGAGAAAGACAACTAGTGGTCCAACTGCTTGATACTGTGGGGCTCAGAGCCTCGGTGCGCCTTCCCGACAAGGCGCCGTGACGAAGGCGCACCGGGGTGCGTCGAGGAGCGGCAACGCAGGCGGGGATACCCAAAGGGCACAAGGGCGCACCGAGGCTCCCGAAGGGCGGGCCTGTGCGCCGCGGTGGACAGCGTTGGGTCCGCTCGGAGTGCTCCACACACCTTCGCGAACCCGCCTTGCCACCACGGCGCACAGGCTCGCTGAGACCCACAGTATCAAGCAGTTGGACCACTAGGCCGGGCGCTTTCCCGACAAGCGAGCGACGCCGTTCAGCGGCCGAGCAAGGAGGCGATGCGCCGGCGCGTCTCGTCGCTTCGCGCCAGACGCAGGAACCCTTCGCGCTCGCGCGCGTAGCTCTCGGCCTCGTCGATGATGTGCCGGTGACCGTCGTCACTGCTCATGACCCGCCCGATGGTCATCGCCACGACCCGATCGTGGGCGCGAAAGTCTCCGCGCTCCACGCCAGCGATCATGTAGTCGTCCATGCGCTCGCGGATGTCGCCGCCGACCAGCGTCACCGGACGGGGTGAAGGCGCGCGGTAGCCGGGCGCAAGGGCCCGCAGGCGCGCCACGCCCTGGGCGTACAGCCGATCTCGATCGATCACCTGAGTGTCGCGCTCGCCCAGGAAGTAATGACGCCGGGCAGCCAGCACCGGGCTGCTGCCGGTAGCCCCGTAGCCCAGGTTCATCCACGCCCGCCAGGTACCGTCGTCCGGGGACTGGGCTGCATCCTGGGCACGCCGCAACGCCTCGGTCAGGCCGCCGCCGGCCGGCAGCAGCCCGACCCCGGACTCCACCAGGCCCATCACCGAGTTCACGTGCACCACGAGCGCATCGCAGTGCAGCAGCACCTCCATGCCGCCGCCCAGCGACAACCCGGACGGCGCACCGACCACCGGCACGGCACAGCCGCGCAGCGCGGTGACCGCGGCCTGGAACCGGCCGAGGAAGGCATCGATGCCGGCGAAGTCCTGCGCATCGATCAGGTCCAGGAAGGCGTTCAGGTCGACGCCTGCCGAATAGTGCTGGGCATCGTTGTGCACCAGCACCCCGGCACCGTGATCCTCGGCCGCGGCCGCGACGATCGCCATCGAGGCATCGGTCAGCGCGTTGGCCTTGGAGTGGAACTCCAGCAACCGCAGATCGCCCTCGATGGCGAACAGGCTGGCCGCCTCGTTGCCGACGATCGGTTCGTGAGCGCGGCGCGACAGCTGCCAGCGCACCGCGCCGGGCGGCAGATCGGGAGCGTGGTGCTGACCATCGGCCAGGCGCACCTGCACCGCCCCGTGCTCGACCCGGTAGAACGGCTCGTCATTCTCGAGCACCGAAGGCACCGGCAGACCCTGCTCCTGCAGCAGCGCTCGCACGCGATCGGCACCCAGCGCATCGATCATCTCGAACGGGCCGCGCAGCCAGTTGAACCCCAGCTTCATGGCATCGTCCATCGCCTGCGGCGACTCGGTGATGCCGCCCAGCAGACCGGCGGCATAGCCGAGCACGCGGGCCAGCACTCCCCGGCAGAACCGCGCGTCGGCATCGTCACCGTCGATCAATGCCAGCAACGGCTCGCGGTGGGCGGCGATGTCCTCGGCGGCGCGCAGGGCACGCATCGGCAGGTCCGCCTGCACCGCCTGATAGTCGCCGCTGTCGAGCACGCGTGCCAGGCGGGCGCCCTGCTGGTCCCGGCGGTAGAACCCGCCGCCGCCCTTGTTGCCGGTCAGGCCGTCGGCCACCATCGCATCGATCATCGCGGTGTCGGCGATGGCGTGAAACGCATCGTCCGGCGGCAGGATGGCCACCAGCGAGCGCACCACATCGGCCATCAGGTCGACACCGATCAGGTCGTACAGACCGAACACGCCGGTCTTGGGGATGCCCATCGGGCGCCCCATCAACGCATCGGCCCGTTCGATCGGCAGCGACAGGCGGCGCGCCTCGTCGATGCCCACCTGCAGCGCGAACACGCCGATCCGGTTGCCCAGGAACCCCGGCGTGTCGCCGCAGCGCACCACGCCCTTGCCCAGCTCCTCGGCATTGATGGTGGCCAGGCGCTGCAGCACGTCCGGGTCGGTGTCCGCGGTGCCGACCAGTTCCAGCAGGCGCATGTAGCGCACCGGATTGAAGTAGTGGGTGATGGCGAAGCGGCGCGCGAAACCTGCCGGCTGACCCTCCACCAGCAGCGAGATGGGTAGCGTCGAGGTGTTGGAGGTGATCACGCACGAGGCCGAGACGATCGCCGCCAGGCGGGAGTACAGCGTGCGCTTGAGCTCGATCCGTTCCACGATCGCCTCGACCACCCAGTCGAAGTCCGCCAGGCGGTGCAGGTCGTCCTCGATGTTGCCGGTGCTGATGCGCTTGGCCACCCGCGGCTCGAGCAGCGCCGGCGGCTCGCTGGCCAGCAGTCGTTCGACCGCCCGCTCGGCCGCGCCACCGGGCAGGTCCAGCAGCAGGACCTCGCGACCGGCGTTGGCGATCTGGCCGGCGATGCCGGCCCCCATGGTGCCGGCACCGATCACCGCGATTCGTTCGAAGCTCATGGGCGCAAGCATACCTGCGCCCTGCGCCTCAACGGTCCAGATGCACGTCCAGTTGCGGGAACGGAATGCCGATGCCGTTGGCGTCGAACTCGCGCTTGATGCGCTCGTGCAAGTCGAAGTGCAGCGGCCAGTAGTGCTTGGAGGCCACCCACGGGCGCAGCGCGATATCGACCGAGGAGGCGCCCAGGCGCAACACGCCGATCTGCGGGACCGGCTCGGGCAGCACGCGCTCGTCCTCGGCGCACAGCCGGGCAAGGATCGCCTTGGCGGCCGGCACGTCGGCGTCGTAGGCGATGCCGATGACCAGATCCAGGCGACGGGTCTCCGAGGTGGTGTAGTTGACCAGCGGCCCATCCAGGACCTTGGAGTTCGGCACGGTGATGGTGCGTCGGTCCGGGGTGATCAGCGTGGTCGAGAACACGGTGATCTCGCTGACCGTGCCGGCGGTACCGGCGGTCTCGATGTAGTCGCCGACACGGGCCGGCCGAAAGCTGACCAGCAGTACCCCGGAGGCGAAGTTGGACAGCGAACCCTGCAGCGCCAGGCCGATCGCAAGACCTGCCGCGCCGATGATGGCGATGAACTGCGCGGTGGGAATGCCCAGCTGCGACAGCGCCGCGATGATCACCAGCGTCAGCAGCACCACGAAGGCGATGTTGGCCACGAAGCCGACCACGGTCGGATCGAAGCCGCGTCGGTCCATGACGCGCCGCCCCAGCGTCACCATCCGGCGCGCCACCCACTTGCCGATCAGAAAGATCGCGAAGGCGGCGAGGATGTTGAGGCCGTACCGGAGCGCAAGCCCCGGCAACGTGGCGATCAGTGCTGTCCAGTCCATGCCCCCCTATATAGACACCGCCAGCCCGGCTCGCCAAGATGCCGGGCGTGAACAACGACGCCGATTGCGCCAAGTCCGACGCCCTCGCCGCCGTCGATGCCGGATGCGGTGACACCGCCGATGCGGCCAGCGCCGACGCAGCGCTGCTGGTGACCGGTGCACTGCACCTGGATCTGATCGGCCGGCTGGTCGGGCCACACCGCCCGGCCGCCTCCAACCCGGTGCACTTCGCGGCCAGCCCGGGCGGCGTGGGCGCGAACGTGGCCCGCGCCATCGCCGCCGCCGGCCATGCCTGCCACCTGGTGTGCCCGGCCGGCCTCGGCGAGATCGACCCCACGCTGGCACTGCCCGGTGTCGACATCACGCGCGTGCCCGTGGCCGATCAGGCCGCCGGGCGCTATGTCGCGATCCTGGATGACGCCGGCGAACTGGTGGCAGGCTACAGCGACACGCTGGCCTGCGAGAGCGCCGATGTCGAGGCGTTGGTCGCGGCCGCCTCGCCGATCCGCGCCGCGGCGCTGATGCTGGTGCTGGAGGCCAACCTGTCCGCCTCGGCGATCGCTGCCCTGATCGAGGCCGGCGACGGCCCCGTGGTGGCGCTGGCGGTGTCGCCGCACAAGGCGCAGCGCCTGGCGCCCAGGGCCAACGAGATCGACCTGCTGTTCTGCAATCGGCGCGAGGCGCTCGCGCTGACCCAGGCTGCGCCGACAGCCTCGCTGGACACGCTGGCCGATGCGCTGCAGCGTTGCGGGTTCGGTCGCGTGGTGCTGACCGACGGACCGGCCGGTCTGATGGTGGTCGAACCCGGCACGCGCTGCGCCGTCGACGCACCCGCGCTCGGGTCGCACGAAATGCGCGGCGTGAACGGGGCGGGCGATGCGCTGGCCGGTGCGACCCTGGCCACGCTGGCCAAGACGCCCGGCAGCGTGGCCGACGCCCTCGAGCGCACCGACGGATCGGCCGGGCGACGCACCGCCCTGGCCGAGGCGGTGGCGGGCGCGGGATGCCGCGCCGCGCTGGACATCCTGCTGGCGCGGTAACCTGCCCGCCCCGCCACCGCCCGATCGACCCGCCTCCGATGCAGACCGACACCCGACCGATCCCGATCACCGTGACCGATGAGGTGGCCGACGCGGTGCAGTCCGGTCATCCGGTGGTGGCGCTGGAGAGCACCATCGTCACGCACGGCATGCCCTGGCCCGAAAACCTGCAGACCGCGCAGGCGGTCGAGGCGGCGGTGCGCGACAGCGGCGCGGTACCGGCCACCGTGGCGGTGATCGAGGGCGAGCTGTGCGCTGGCCTTTCGTCCGACGTGCTGGAGCGCCTGGCCAAGGCCGATGATGTGATGAAGCTGTCGCGAGCGGATCTGGCGATGGCGGTGGCCCGCGGCGCGAACGGTTCCACCACGGTGGCCGCCACCATGATCGCCGCGGCGCTGGCCGGCATTCACGTGTTCGCCACTGGCGGCATCGGTGGCGTGCACCGCGGTGCCGAGGCCAGCTTCGACATTTCGGCTGACCTGCAGGAGCTGTCGCGAACCGACGTCACGGTGGTGTGCGCCGGCGCCAAGGCCATCCTGGACCTGCCCAAGACGCTGGAGGTGCTGGAGACGCTGGGTGTGCCGGTGCTGGCTTATGGTCAGGATGCGCTACCCGCCTTCTGGAGCCGCGACAGCGGGCTGGCCGCCCCCTTGCGCGTGGACGATGTCGACGAGATCGTCGCCTTTCGCGCGGCCCGTCAGCGCCTGGCGATCGACGGCGGGGTGCTGGTGGCCCGTCCGGTGGATAGCGAACACGAGATCCCGCGCACCGAGATGCAGGCCCACATCGAGCAGGCGCTGACCGATGCCTCGCGCGCCGGCGTGCGCGGCAAGCGGGTCACCCCGTGGTTGCTGGGGCGGATCGTCGAGTTGACCGACGGGCGAAGTCTTGCCACCAACCGGGAACTGATCCTGGGCAACGCGCGGCTGGCCGGCGAGATCGCCGGCGGCTACAGCCGGCTGGGTGGCGTCGGCTAGGGAGCTGTTCCGTCGTTCGGCGCCCCGTTCAGCGACCGGCCTCTCCCGCCGAAGCCGGCGTCGTGGCTCGCGCCGGGCAGCCGGCCGCGAAGTGCGCGGCGGCCCGCCCGTCGTCCAGCACCGCGCGCACCGCCTCGGCACCGGCGGCCAGCCCCTCGACCCGATCCAGCCCGAACAGCGCCACCGCACCGGCGTACACCAGCGAATCGCGCGCCGGCCCGTGCTCGCCGGCCAGCGCGGCGAGCCCGGTGCGCGCGCCCTCGGTGGCGATGCGCGACAGCGCATCATCGGCCGGCCGGTTGACCGGGCGCACCCCGCTGCCGATCGATGCGTCCAGGGGCGGTAGCGGTACCGCCCGATCGCCCTGCACGATGCCCAGCTCGGCCGGATCGAGCGCGAACTCCACCGGCTCGGCGTCGCCACGCGATGTGTAACCACGGGAAACCTGGGCCAGGGACGGCACCACCCCACCCTCCACGCCGCGCACGATCACCGCCGAATCGAAGCCGCCCTCTTGCGCCAGCATGGCGTACACCGGCGGATAGGCCTTGTGCACGAAGCCGGTGAGCAGGTGGCGCGAACCGCGCGGGGCGAACGGGCACACCGCCACCTCCAGCGTGGTCAGGCACGGACGCTTGACGATGCGGGTGCGCAGCTCGTGCAGCGCGGCAAGCTTCGGCGCCATCGCCCCCTGATCCAGGTAGGCCCAGCCGCAGGCGGCGTCCTGCAACCGCGTGCCGGCCTCGTCGATGTCCGCCGGCAGCGTCGCCCCCGCAGCCGTCAGCACCTGCGCATGGGTGGCCCCGAACTTCGGCCCCATCGCCGGCACGCCGTGCGACAGCGTCGGCACCCCGAGCGCTGCCAGCACCGCCGGCAGGAACGGCGATGCCGGGGTGCCGCGCACGTAGCCGTCGTAGGGATCGGCCAGGCACAGCAGCGTCTCCACGTCGAGTGCGTGCACCGGTACATCCGAGCGCACCGCATCGAGCACCCCGGCCAGCTCCGCATCGCTCTCGCGCTTCATGCGCAGCGCGATCAGGAAGATGCCGGCCTGCACCTCGTCGGCCACCCCGTCCAGGATCAGCTGCATGGCGCGTCGGGCATCCTCGCGCGGCAGGTCGGTGCTCATGGTGGGACCGGTGGCGATGCGTTGCAGCACGCCGCGCAGGAAATCGCTGTCGTTCATCGTCGAGGAGGCGTTCGGGTGATCGAACCGGGACGGATCGATGGTGGCGGACGGTGCGGGCCGGTATCCTTGCCGCCCATGTCGCTGCAGCATACCGCCCGCACCCTGTTTCCACGCCAGGCCCGCGAGGACTCCGTGGGCGAGGTGTGGCTGGTGGGCGCCGGCCCCGGCGACCCGGAGCTGCTGACGTTGCGTGCGCTGCGCCGCCTGCAGGAGGCCGATGTGGTGCTGCACGATGCGCTGGTCTCCGAGGAGATCATGGCGCTGGTGCACCCGGACGCCGAGCGGCTGTACGTCGGCAAGCGGCGCGCGGCGCACGCGGTGCCGCAGGAGGGCATCAATGCGCTGCTGGTGCAGCAGGCGCAGGCCGGTCGACGCGTGCTGCGCCTCAAGGGCGGTGACCCGTTCATCTTCGGGCGCGGCGGCGAGGAGATCGCGCGCCTGGCCGAGCACGGCATCCGCTTCGAGGTGATTCCGGGGATCACCGCGGCCAGCGGCTGCGCCAGCTACGCCGGCATCCCGCTGACCCATCGCGATCACGCCCAGTCGTGCCTGTTCGTGACCGGCAACCTGAAGGATGGCTCGGTGGAGCTGGATTGGCCGGCGCTGGTGCACCGCGCCCAGACGGTGGTGGTGTACATGGGGCTGGTCGGCCTGCCGATCCTGTGCGAACGCCTGATCGAGCACGGTCTGCCGGACAGCCATCCGGCCGCCCTGGTGGCGCGCGGCACCCGCCGCGAACAGGTGGTGATCACCGGCACCCTGGCCAATCTGGCCGAGCGCGTGGCGGCGGCCGAGGTGTCGGCGCCGACGCTGATCATCGTCGGCCAGGTGGTGCGGTTGCGTGGCGCACTGGCCTGGTTCGAGTCCGAGGCAGGCTGAACCGACGCAATGTCACCTTCCGGATCGCACGGTGTGTCGAGTGTTGATATCCGCCACGGCGGTCGGCACACTATTGAAATGTTCAACAACACGTGTTTTGTCATGGCGACTGTGAATTTCAGCGTCCCGGAGGACGTCAAGCAAGCTTTCGACGAGGCGTTCGCTGGCCAGAACAAGAGTGCGATCCTCAGCCAGCTGATGCGCGATGCGGTGGCCGAGCTGCATCGTCGGCAAGCCCGGGACGAGGCTGTGCAGCAGATCCTGGAACGGCACACCGATGCGCCCGTACGCTCCGCGAAGCTGCTTGACACCTCCCGCAAGCTCGGCCGTTCGTGACGCTGGTCATCGACGCAAGCGTTGCGTTGAAATGGTTCTTTCAGGAGCGCACCGGCGAGGCCGATGCGCCGGCCGCCCTCGACCTGCTCGCCGGCTACGCATCCGCAAAGGTCAGTCTCATCGCGCCGGTGCACTTCATGACGGAGGTCTGCGCGGTGCTGGCTAGGGAGGCGCCAGGCGCAGCGGCTGCCAACCTGTCCAGCCTGCTCGGCCTGGGCATTCCAGTGCGCGACGATGCGCTCATTCTCGACCACGCGATGGGCTTGGCGGACAGTCTCGATCACCATCTGTTCGACACCCTGTATCACTCGCTCGCCCTGCACGAGGACGCGACGCTAGTCACGGCAGACAAGCGCTACGCCCTCAAGGCGCGCCACCTCGGTAGCTTGGTCCTGCTGGAAGACTATTCGCCCGAGTCGCCTTCCCGATCTTGAGCGCTTGGCGGGAGTCGAGAGTAGCCCACCCTGGTGGCCGGCTTAGGGAGCCTCTGCGCAACGGCCATCAAGCCAACCCCGTCACCACCAGGACGAACGTCCACTCACGCACCGTATCCCCCAACGCACCGTAGCGTCCGGTCTCGCCGAAGTGGCCGGACTCCATGTTGGTGCGCAGCAGCAGCGGTTGCGCATTCGTGCGACGCGCCTCGATGCGCGCCACCCACTTGGCAGGCTCCCACCAGGTGACGCGCGGATCGCTGACGCCGGCGGTGACGTACAACGGCGGATAGTCGAAGGCGGCCACGCGTTCGTAGGGCGCATAGCCTGCGATGCAGCGCGCGGCGCGTTCGTCGGTGATCGGATCGCCCCACTCGGACCACTCGCCCGGCGTCAGGGGCAGGCTTGCATCCTTCATGGTGTTCAGCACGTCCACGAACGGCACATCGGCGATGACCCCTGCCAGCAGGCCCGGGTCGCGGCGCACCGCCAGATCCATCGTGGCACCCACCAGCAGCCCACCGGCCGAGCCGCCTTTCAGCACGACGCGTCCCCGGGCCGCGATGCCCTGCCCCACCAGGGCCTGGCACACCGCGTACAGATCCTCGAACGAGTTGGGCTTGTGCTGCAACCGGCCCGCCTCGTACCAGGCGCGGCCCAGCTCCTGGCCACCGCGCACGTGCGCGATGGCGAACACCATCCCGCGATCGACCAACGACAGTACGCTGCCGGAGAAGATCGCAGGCTTCGATGCGCCATAGGCGCCGTAGCCGTACACCAGGGCGGCGGCGCTGCCGTCCAGCGAGGTGTCGCGATGGTGCAGCAGCGTGACGGGCACCATCGCGCCGTCGTGCGAGGCGATGCGGACACGGCGCGTCACGTAGTCGGCCGGATCGTGGCCGGACGGTATGCGCCGCTGCTTGAGCAGCGTGCGCTCGCCGCTCTCCAGCATCACCTGGAAATCCTGGTGCGGGGTGGTCGGCGAGGCGTAACCCAGCCGGAAGCGGTCGGCATCGAACTCCAGTCCGGCGTCCAGCGAGATCGCGTAGGCCTCCTCGTCGAACGCCAGCGTGCGCTCGCGCCCATCGGCGTGACGCATCAGCAGACGTGGCAACGCATCCTGGCGCATCAGGATCAGCAGCCAGTCGCCCAGCGGCTGCACATCCACCAGCATGCGTCCGGGCACGTGCGGCTCGATCACCCGCCAGTGCGTGCGCGACGGCGTCTCCAGTGGCGCCTCCATCAGGCAGAAGTCGGCGGCATCGTCGACATTGGTCAGCAGCACGAAGCGCTCGTTCTGATGATGCAGCTCGTACTCCAGTCCCGCCGTGCGCGGCTCGACCACCCGCGGTTCGGCCCGGGGCGTGGCGGTGGGGACCAGCCGGATTTCGGTGCAGTCCGTCATCGCCGACTCGATCAGCACGTACGCACCGCTGCGGGTGGCGCCGATCGAGACGCTGAAGCGCTCGTCATGCTCCTGGAACACCAGCGCATCGTGGACCGGATCGTCGCCCAGGGTGTGCCGATACACCAGGCTCGGTCGCAGGTCCGCATCCACGCGCGAGTAGAAGAACGTGTCGGGCGTGGCCCAGGCGAGCTCGCTCACATCCTCGATGACGAGGAGGTCCTCGCCGCTGGCCAGGTGGCGGATGCGCAGCGTGCAGCGCTCGTCGCCGCTGGTGTCGGCGCTCCAGGCCAGGTGCGCATGGTCTGGCGAGTGCTCCACATCGCCTTCGTCGAAGTAGTCGTGCCCCTCGGCCTCGCGCTCGCTGTCGAGCAGCACCTGCTCTTCGCCACCGTGGCGCGGGCGGCGCAGGTGCACCCCGTACTCGTCGCCGTCGCGCAGCCGGTGCAGGTACTCCCACGGCCCGTCGGCATCGGGCAGCGAATCGTCGGCCGGCTCGATGCGCCCGCGCAGTTCGGCCTGCAGCGTGTCCATCAGCGCGGCACGCTCGCCGAACCAGGCATCGGCCGCCGCGTTGCGCGCGTTGAGGTGCGCCGCGATGGGTGCGGGCAGACGCGACGGATCGGCCACGCAGGCGCGCCAGTCGTCGGCGCGCAGCCAGGCCCATTCGTCGGTGGGGTCGGCGCTTGGCATGGGGGTGCGGGGTCGGTGCGGATCGGCTGACCATCATGCGCCGTCGTGAGCGAGCTCGCTTGCCGAGCCTACGCATCGACGCACGGTGAGCGGGCGGATCACACCGCCTGCCCGTCGCCGATCCCACGGCAGCCGAGCTCCGCCCGGCCACGACGCTGCTATGCTCGAGGCACGGAGCGGACCCTTCCGTCTCCGGCACTCGAGATCTTCATGCACAGGCTCGGCACCACCTGCTGAAACGGCCTCGTTCCGATCCCGGAACGCAGCCGCGCGGCGATTGCCCTCGCATCCCCCCGATGCGGGCCGACGCCCACCCCTTGCCTGAACAACCGAGTGACCGAAGACGATGAACGATACGACCATCCGATCCTGCTTGCCGTCCGACCTGCCGCTGCTGAAGGCGGTGATCGACGCCACCGGGCTGTTCCCTTCCGAAGCCCTGGACGACATGGTGTCGTTCGAGGCACCGCCCGCCCATACCGATGATCCACACCCGTTCTGGCTCGTTCATGATGACGGTGGCGGTGCCACCGCCGTCGTGTACAGCGCACCCGAACCGATGACGGTCGGCACCTGGAACGCGCTGCTGCTCGCGGTGCATCCCGATCAGCAGGGTCAGGGCCTCGGCTCGGCGCTGATGGCGCACGTGGAGGCCCTGCTCGCCGCGCGCGGCGAGCGTGTTCTGCTCGTGGAGACCTCGGGCACCGACGACTTCGAGCGCACGCGCGCCTTCTACGCCCACTTGGGCTACGAGCGCGAGGCGCTCATCCGCGAGTACTACGACGTCGGCGACGACAAGGTCGTGTTCCGGAAGACGCTGAAGGCGTTGTAACCGGCGATCCGGCCCGCCTCGTCGTGAGGCGGGCCGGGTTCCCCCGCTCACCCGTCGGCCAGCTCGTCGAGCGACAACCGGTCGCGCTCGATCTCGCGACGGTCATCGAGCGCATCCTCCAGTCCGTCGAGCGTTGCCAGCCGCGCGACCAGCTCGCCCATCCGGGCGGTCTCGGCGTCCAACCGCTGGGCGTGGGCGGCCACCCGTCGAGCGCGGGCCGCCTCGTCCGCGCCATCGTAGCGAAGCAGCAGTTCCGCCCGGAACGGGTCGCCGCCCAGCGCGCGATCGAGCGCGCGACGCATGCCCACGAGCTGACGCTCCAGGGCGCGCACCAGCGCCTCGCTGTCGGCGCCGTCGAGCGCCTCGGGCAGCGCGCCCGCATGCTCCACGTGCAACGACAGCAACGTGTCCAGATCCTTGGCGCGGCGCGCAGCCAGCGCGGTGCTCATCAAGACGTGCTTGAGATCGCGCGTCGCCTCGTCCGGCTCCCGATCCGGATGCAGCACGCGGGCGAGGCGACGGAACAGGGTCTCGATCACCGTGTGCACGCCGTCGGCACCGGAGATGCCCGCCACGGGCGCCCCGGCCGAGGGCGCTGGCCGGCCCTCTTCACCCCGATCGGATGCATCAGCATCGCCCTGCGAAGCCGACCCGGTATCGTCCGGTATCTCGTGCGCGCCGTGGGTCGCTGCACCGTCCTGGCCGCCATCCTGCCGCCTGCGGACGTCGCCCTCGTCCGGCACGGACGGCTCGAGAGCCGGCTCCAACCGTGTGCCCACGCCCCGCTCGAACAACGTGCCGAGATAGCGCGAGATCGCATCGCGCTCGATGCGCGCGGTCTGCGCCGCGCTGCGCGCGATGGGCATCGTGCGGTAGCTCGCCGAGGCGGGGTCGGACGGATCGGGCGGCGCGTCCCCGGCCTCGTCCAGCAATGCGCGCCAGCGCATCGCCAGCGCCAGCACGGGCTCTCTGGGCGCGTAGGGGTGATCGCTCAGGCTCTCCAGGTGCTCGTTGACCCAGAGCCCGAGCAGGGAGCGGTCGGCACGCGCAAGATCGTCACCCGCGTAGCGATCGACCAGCGCCTCGGTCACCCGCAGCACGCCGAGCGTGAGCAACCGTTCGCGCGGCTCGATGCGGGTGCGGAACAGCGTCTCGACCCCGCCGGCGCGGCGTTCGTGCTCGGCCAGGCGTTCGCGCGCGCTCGCAAGCTCGCGCCACAGCACCGCCCAGCGAGGTTCGGCCGCAGCCGTCGGTCGCCGCCTGCGAGCGGTGCGCGCGGGCACACCGGAGATGTCTGAAGGGGACATGGCTCCTTGCTACGTTGTGGCAACCCGGGCGGACCCGCGTGAGCCCGAGGGTGCTGGCGCCTGACGGGAAACGGGCGGCATCGGACTCATGCCCTGCCCCCGTGCACGCCGTGCCCGAGCACCACCGCTTGCCCCACCAGTGCGTGCAGGCTCGCGGTGCGCACCTGCCGCAACCCGTGCTCGGGCAACACGCCGCTGAACTGCGTCTTGCAGATCGCGCAGATCGCCACCAGATGGGTGACCGCCTCCTGCTCGACCACCGCCTGCAACGCTCGGGCGCGCGGTTCGGCACCTTGCACGCGCAGCGCCATGAGCTCATCGCTCAGCAGCCCGCCTCCCCCGCCGCAGCAGAAGGTCTCGCGCCGGGTCGCACCGTCGGCCATCTCGACCAACCGCGGCACCGCTGCGCGCAGCAGCGTGCGCGGCAGCTCGAACGCGCCTTCGGCGCTGTTGCCCATCATCGCACCGCGCGCCACGTTGCACGAGTCGTGATAAGTGGCCACCACCTCGGCATTGCGCGATGCGTCCAGCGTCACGCGGCCCGTGGCCACCAGCTCGGCGCTCAGCTCGCACAGGTGCTCGGCTCGCCTGCGCGACAGCATCGGCAGCTCACCGACCAGCGTGGGCAGCCGCGAAGCCGCCACCCGCCAGGCGTGCCCGCACTCGCCGATCACCAGGCGCGTGGCGCCCAGCGTGCGCAGCGCTTCGACCAGCCGTTCGGCCAACGCTCTCTCATGGTCCACCGAGCCTGCGAACAAGCCGACGTTGGCCGCCTCCGAGGCGTGGCTGGACAGCGTCCAGCTCACCCCGGCGGCGTGCAGCAGCTTGGCGGTACCGATCAGCCCGTCCACATGAGGTTCGGCGAAGAAGTCCGCCGAGGGCACCACCAGCAGCACCTCGCGACCGGGCTCGTCCAATGGCAGGCGAACCGGCACCCCGGTCTCCTCGAGCAGGTCCTCCTCCAGGTTCTCCAGCACATCGACCAGCGCGGCAGGCTTCAGGCCGAGGTTGTTGCCGATGCGCCCCGCCTTCTCGACAATGGTCTGCGAGTAGCGCTGCCCCAGACCGACGGTGGCCAGGATCTCGCGCCCGGCCATCGACAGCTCGGAGGTGTCGATGCCCTTGGGGCAGAACACCGCGCAGCGGCGACACTCGCTGCACTGGTGGAAGTAGCGGTACCAGTCGTCCAGCAGTTCGCGGGTCAGCGTCCTTGCGCCCACCAGCCACGGCAGCCAGCGACCGGTCCAGGTGTGATACCGACGCCACACCGAGCGCAGCAGCTCCTGGCGGGCCACCGGCATGTTGTTCGGATCGTGGGTGCCCAGGAAGTAGTGACACTTGTCGGTGCACGCCCCGCAACGCGTGCAACTGTCCATGAACACGCGCAGCGCCCGGTTGCCTGACACCAGCTCGCCCAACCGAGCCACCGCGCGCTCGTGCCAATCGTCCACCAGCTCGCCGGGGTAGCCGAGCGCCTCGCTGGTCTGTGGGTCGGCCCGGTGCGCCACGTGGGCGGCCGCGGCGCGCTGCTCGATCAGCGGGATGACCGGGTAGAGCCGCTTCACCGGCCGCGCGTGTTCCAGGTGGGCGTGAACGGGATGGCCACGCCGTGCACCAGCTTGCTGATCGGGAACACGAGAATCAGCAGGCCGACCAGCGTCAGGTGCAGCCATAGGCCGGCGTGCGCGGGAAGCGGCTGCCACTGCAGGCTCAACGCGCCACGCAGGAACTGACCGGCGGCGTGCAGGTCGGTCGGCCACCACCGTTTCAGCGCCGCCCCGCTGAGCACGATGGCGGCCAGCAGCACCAGATGCAGGTGATCGCTGGGCACCGAGATGTAGCGCATCCGGTCGATCAGCACGCGCCGCGCGGCCAGCACCACGATGCCTGCCAGGCAGGCAAGCGTCGCCCAACCGCTGACCTGCAACACCGGCACCATCCAGGCGGGCAGCACCGGCATCAGCAAGCGCGCGTGCACCAGCAGGATGCCCAGCAGGCCGTAGTGCAAGGCCAGGCTTGATAACCAGGTGATGCGCGTGGCACGCAACAGGCTGCGAAACACGAACAGCTCGCCGGCCAGCCGAGCGATGACGCCGGCGCGACTGCGCGGTGCCGGGGTGAGCGGAATCGGCACCGGCTGCGGGGTGCGTGCCCAACGCAGCAGTCGCCACACCAGTGCGCCGAGCGACCACGCCAGCAGCAGCGAGAACAGCGGGCCTGCCAGGCGTGCAGCGAGCTCCGTCACCGACCGGCCACCATCAGGGTCTCAGACGCAGCCGGTCGGCTTGGGCAGGCCGGCGTAACGGCAGGCCTGCTTGGCCGGGCCGCGCGGGAACAGCTCGTACAGGTAGCGGCTGTTGCCCTTCTCCTGGCCGAAGCGCTTGCCGATCTGCTTGGTCAGGATGCGGATGGCCGGGGCGATCTCGTAAAGCTCGTAGTACTCCTGCAGGAACAGCATCACCTCCCAGTGCGCCTTGCTCAAGGCGATGCCGTCATCGGCCGCCATGCGTTCGGCAAGCTCCGGTGACCACTCGGCGCGATCGCGCAGGTAGCCCTCCGGATCCAGCGCCGGAGCGGTGCTCGACAGGCCGGCCTCACTCATCGCGGGCCAGTCCGATCAGCACGTCCACCAGGGCGTCGGAGGTGCCCAGGTAGTCGGTGACCCGGATGTCGATCGTCGGATGCTCGGTCAACTTGCCCTGCACCTCGGCGGGAATGTCGTCGGCCACATGGGTGCCGCGGGCCAGGAAGTACGGCACCACCCGCACGCTGGTGGCGCCGCGTTCGATGCAGCGCTCGATGCCATCGGGTATGGACGGCTCGGCCAGCTCCAGGAAGGCGTGTTCGACCAACGTGTCCGGCTCGTCGAGCCGTTCGCGCAGGCGATCGGCCAAGCGGCCGATTTCGGTGTTCGATTCGGCACGGCGGCTGCCGTGCGCGACCAGAAGCAGAGATTTCATGTAAGCAGTATACGAGGGCCGCGCCAGGAACCGATGACCGGTGCTCGATGCGCCACGGCGATCGGCTCGGTCGACCCGCGACCGGTTTCGTGACGGATCTATGACAGCGGCGTAGACTGCCGGCCCGATCGATGGGCCTGCGCCGATGACCTCCGACACCACGTCGTACCCAGGCTTGCGTTTTCTGGCGAGCCTGCCGATGGTGTGCGCCCTGGCGCTGCCGATCGGCTTCGCCTCGGTTCAAGCCGACGCCAGTGCGCAGCCCCTGGCCCTGACCCAGGCTCCGCCCACTCCCTCGGCGCCGCGCCTGGTCTCGATCAACCTGTGCGCCGACCAGCTGCTGCTGGAGCTGGCGGATCCGCCACAGCTGGCTTCGTTGTCGCGACTGGCGCACGATGCGGCCGCCTCGCACCACCGCGAACGCGCGCTGGCGATCCCGATCAACGATGCCCAGGCCGAACCGGTGCTGGCGCTGGCGCCCGATGCGGTGATCGCCGGCGAATACTCCAGCCACTACACCGTCAAGCTGCTGGAGGCCAGCGGCCTGACCGTGCACCGACTGCCGATCGCCAACTCGGTCGACGAGGTGCTCGACAATCTTGTCACGGTCGGTGACTGGATCGGCCAGCCGCTGCGAGCGCGGCAACGGGTGGCGGCGCTTCGCCAACGCTTGGCCGCGGTGTCCGAGGCGCCCCTGTCGGATGACGCACCGGCGCCGTTGGCCGCGGTCTACGATCCGAACGGCTACACCGTCGGGCCTGGATCGCTGCGCGGCGATCTGCTGCGACGCGCCGGCTACCGCAACGTGGCCGAGGAGGCGGGCATCGACGGCTACGGTCGGCTGTCGCTGGAGTCGCTGCTGATGCGCGCACCGGATGTGCTGATCGACTCCCCGTTCAGCCCCGGCACCTGGTCGCGGGCCCAGGCGCTGTCGTTGCACCCGGCCCTGCGTCAGCGTGGATTGGCGCCGACGATCATCACGCTGTCCAGCGCCGACACCATCTGCGGCGGGCCGTGGAGCATCGATCTGATCGAGCGGTTGGCGCGCGAGCGGGATCGACTGGCGCGCTGAGGAGCCTCTGCGTGATTCCGCGCCCGTTCGGCAGGACGCGCTCAGAACCGCATCAGCAGCGCGGCTGCCAGCAAACCCGAAGCACCCAGCCACAGCGCACGTCGGTACAGCGCCAAGGCGCGCCGCAGGTCGACGGCCGATGGATCGGCGGCACCGCCGTTCAGCCAAGGCTCCTCGGCGATGGCCTCACCGTAGCGGCGCGGCCCGGACAAGCGAACCGACAGCGCGTACGCCATGGCCGCCTCGGGCCAGCCGGCGCTAGGGGAGCGGTGAGCGCGCGCGTCCTGTCGGAACCGTCTTGGTGGGGGAGCGCAGCCGGCGGCCACCAGGAACAGCGCCGCCGTTACCCGCGCCGGCACCGCGTTGGCCACATCGTCCAACCGGGCCGCGAATCGACCGAAGCAGACGTAGCGTTCGCAGCGGTGACCGATCATCGAGTCCAGGGTGTTGATCGCCTTGTAGGCGGCGATGCCCGGCAGCCCGAACACGGCGGCGAACAGCACCGGTGCGACCACCCCGTCCGAGGCGTTCTCGGCCAGGCTCTCCGTGGCGGCCCGAGCGATGCCATGTGCGTCCAGCGTGTCCGGATCGCGTCCCACGATCAGGGCCACCGCTCGGCGTGCCGATGGCACATCGCCCGCGTTCAGCGGCGAGGCGACCGCCTGGACGTGCTCGTGCAGGCTGCGCGAGGCGATCAGGCTGGAGGCGACCAGGGCCTCGACGAGCAGGCCGATGCCCCGATCCGGCAACAGCGCGGCAACGCCCCAACCGACCCCCGCACACAGGCCGACCACCAGGCAGGTGCACAGCGCACCGAGTCGGACCCGGGAACGATCGGTGAACGCGACGCGATTCCAACGACCTTCCAGCTCACCGATCAGCGCACCGATCCACACCACCGGATGGGTGATGCGTCGGTGCAGCCGGGCCGGCCAGCCTGCCGCGGCCTCGATGGTCCAGGCCAGCAGGGCAAGTTCAGGAGCGGGCATCGCTGGCCCGTGAGCCCGTCGGATGTGTCGGATGCCGCCGATCAGCCGGCGCTGTCCGCACCCTGGCGCGTCGGCGCGGACACCTCGGGTGGCGTCGGCGCCTCGCCCACCCCGCCCGGCCCCGGCGCCTGCCCGGCATGCGCCTGGTCGCGCAGCACCGACACCGCGTTGGCGTGGCCGTCGAAGCCTTCGTAGCGGGCGAAGCGCCAGGTGTGCGGCGCCATCTCGCGGTAGCCGGTCTCGGTGACGTGCCCGATCGAGCAGGTCTTCATGAAGTCGGGCACCCCCAGCGGCGAGTGGGTGTGCGCCGCGCCGGCGGTGGGCAGCACGCAGTTCGGCCCCATCAGGTAGTTGGCCAGCGAACCGGCGGCGTGCTCGCCGAGCAGGATCTCCGAGGCGTTGCGGATGTGCACCAGGTGCTCGTACGGCGTGGTGGACAGCACCTGGCAGTGCTCGGGCGCGTAGTCGTTGACGAAGCGGTAGGCGCTGGCCGCATCCGCTGCCAGCACCACCCCACCGCGCTGACCGGAGAGCACGGTGGCGGAGTGGCCGGCCAGCACATCGCCCATGCGGGCCCAGTAGCCGGGCACCAGCTGGCGCACCCGCTCGGCCAGCGCGCGGTCCCAGGTGACCAGGAAGGCGCCCGAGTCGTTGCCGTGCTCGGACTCGATGCATAGGTCCAGGGCGCAGATGTGCGGGTTGGCCGACGGGTCGGCCAGCAGGATGGTCTCGCTGGGCCCGGCCGGCAGGCCCGGATCGATGCGACCGGCCAGCAGACGCTTGGCCGCCACCAGCCACGGGCTGCCGGGTCCGACGATCTTGTGGCAGCGCGGCACGCTGGCGGTACCGAACGCGGCGGCCGCGACCGCCTGCGCGCCACCGGCCTTGCACACCGTCTCCACCCCGGCCAGGCGGGCGGCGACCAGCGTGGCCGGGTCCACGTTCCCATCCGGACCGGGCGGGGTGAGCACGATCCGATCCGGCACCCCGGCCACGGTAGCGGGAATCGCCGTCATCAGCGTCACCACCGGGAAGCTGCCCTTGCCGCGCGGCGAATAGCAGGCGACCGAATCGATCGGCGTGGCGCGCTCGCCGACCAGCACGCCCGGCCGGATCTCCTTCATCCACATCTCGGGCGGACGCTGCGCCTCGTGGAAGCTTCGGATGTTGTCGGCGGCGTATTCCATCGTCTCGATCAGCGCCGGCTCCAGCGCATCGAAGGCGGCGTCGATCTCGCGAGGCTGCACGCGGATCGCGTCGGCCTGCAGGGTGGTGGCGTTGTCGAACTCCCGCCCGAAGCGTGCGAGCGCCGCATCGCCCTCCTGGCGCACCGCCTCGATGATCGGCCCCGCGCCCTCGAAGAATGCGTTCAGGTCGTCTTCGGCATGGGTGAGCAACGCATCTCGCTGCTCGCGGTCCAGGCCGGCCAGCTCGTGCAGGGCGACCGGCGGGCGCAAGGTATCGGGAATCGGATCAGGCATCCGAACAGTATAAGGCGGCGATGTGCGCGACCCTACGCTGCGCTGAAGTGCTCCAGCCCCTCCAGGATGCCGGCGGCATAGGCGCTGTGCGCCTGGTACAGACGCTCGGGATGCGCGCCGTCGCTGACACCCTGGCAAGCGAGGCGGCGGGTCGTCGCATCGGCGTTGCCGACCAGCACCGCCGGAAAATCGCTGCTCAGCGCATCCAGATCGTTGCCGCTGTCCCCGGCGAACAGCACCTGATGGGTGTCCAGCGACAACGCACTGGCCATGTGAGCCACCGCGCCACGCTTGGTGGCCACCGGCGAGACCAGGTCGAGCAGCGTCTCGTCGCTCAGCGGGTCATGGCTGAACAGCGTCGCCACACTCAACCCTTCGGCTTCGGTGCGCTCCTCGATCAGGCGTTGCAGGCGCGGCAGGTTCGTGCCCTTGAACACCGTGTAGCTGCGCTTGAACGGCCGCTGTCGATCGCTCGATTGCGCCAGCAACGCATCGATGCCGTGCAGGCAGGCATGCACCGCGTCCCCGTCGCGCCCGCCCCAGTGATCGCTCTGCAGGGCTGTCCAGGCCTCGTCCGGCTGCCACAGCCCGCGCTCCTGTCGCAGGATCGTTGTGCCGGCGTCGGCGGCCATGAACGCGGGCACCGGCAGGCCCCAGCGCTCGATCGCGTCGAGCACCCGCCCGACATCACGCCCGCTGACGTAGGCCAGACGGATCGCGTGCCGGGCGAGATGTTCCCCCAGACGTCGACGCGCGCCTTCGGGCTCCGGGGTGGAGCCGTTGGGGATCAGCGTGCGGTCCAGGTCGCTGCACAGGAACCGGATCACGCGGATTGCATGCCCTCGGCGTCGGCCCGTCGATCGTCCGGCGAGACGTCACGCGCCCGGCAGCTGCCCAGGAAGTCGTAATGATCCATCGCCTCGCGAATACCGCCGGCGAACGGTCGGCGGGCGAAATAGACGCGTCGTCCGGCATCGATCGAGGACAGCTCGCCGTGCTCGCGGTTGCCGACCACCGCCGCCAGCGTCTTGCCGCGCATCATGTCCGCATCCGCACCGGAGCCTCCGATCGCCAGCACCCGGCCCAGCGAGATGCCGAAGCGGTGGGTGACGTAGCGCAGCGCCAGTCCCTTGGAGGCGCGGATCGGCACCACATTGAGGAAGTGTCCGTGCGAGAAGTGCACGTTCACCGCCTGCTCCTCCTTGAACAGGGCCTTCGACAGGACCTCGACCGGGGGGGCGGTCTCGGGGTCGTAGCGATAGCTGACCTTGAACGCGCTCTGCTGGGAGGCGGCGCGCAGCGTCAGGCCCGGCACCTCGGCCAACACCCGTCGCACCACCTTCGGCGTCCACTGCTTCTCGATGTGCCGGGACCAGCCGGTGTCCTCGGTCAACCGCGGGGCGTAGGTGATGTGGGTGCCGGTGCTGGTGATCAGCACGTCCGGCTCGGGCACACCGTGGCGCTTGAGCAGCCGCAGCGCGGCATCCTGGCGCAGTCCGGTGGTCACCCCGAACATCAGGCGCTTGGGGCGCGCCCGGAACAGGGCGACCAGCTCGGCCAGCGCCTCGTCGTCGCCGATCAAGGCCCGGTTCAGATCGGTGAACAGCGCCCGATCCGGCAGGCTGGCGTTCGCTTCGGGCAGCACCGGTGCCGGCGTCGGGTCGTTGGCCACGACCTGCTGCACCAGTTCGACGTAGCTGCCGGCGTGGGCCTGCCAGGAATAGTGTTCACGCACGCCTTGCAGCCCGGCCCGCGACAGCTTCTGCCAGCCTTCCCAATCGTCGATGACCCGGTAGACCGCCTCGCCCACCCCTTCGGTGTCCAGCGGGTCGACCAGCAGGCCGTTGCGGCAATTGCCGACGATGTCGCGTGGCCCTCCGTCTTCGGTCGCCACGATCGGCAGGCCGCTGGCGGCCGCCTCGAGCAGCGTCAGCCCGAACGGCTCGGTCAGCGCCGGGTTGACGAACACGCCACCGGACAGCGTCGCCAACCGATACAGCACCGGCACATCGTCCGGGCGATGCTGCTTCGGGTAGGCCACCTTGCCGTACAGGTCGTAGCGGTCGATCAACTGCAGCAGCTCGGTCAGCACGTCGCGTGCGCCATCGCCCAGCTCGGTCAGGTCGTCCCGGTTGCCCATGATCACCACCAGGTTGGCGCGCTCGTGCAAGGCTCGGTTGCCGCCGAAGGCGTGCACCAGCGTGGCGATGTTCTTGCGCGCGTCGGCGCGCGACACCGCCAGGATCATCGGCTTGTCCGGGTGCTTGAGGAAGCGGCGCACCGCACTGGCGATGGCGGTCTGCTTCTCGCCTCCCTGCGGGGGCACGAACCGCGACACGTCGGTGCCCGGCGGCAGCACCTGCATGGCATCGGGGCGGTAGAAGTCGTACAGCCCGTACTGTTCCTCGATCTCCTGATGCGTGCTGGCGATCACCCGCGCCGCCGAGGCCAGCGTCTGTTCCTCGGCCACGATGCGCCGTCCGATCGCGTAGCGATGCTCGATCGACTCGCCGCTCAGGCCGCTGGCCAGCAGCCGGCGGCGCTTCACCCGACCCAGGGAATGGCCGGTGTGCAGCAGGGGCCGCTGCAGCACGGCGGCCACGCGGCTGCCCACCAGTCCGGCATCGGCGTAGTGGCTGTGCAGCACGTGCGGGCGCTGCTGACAGGCCCGGTAGTGCGCGATCAGGTTGTCGCCGAACTCGTCCAGGTAGTCCCACAGCAGCTCCTTGCGCAGGTAGCCTTGGCCGCCGCAGGCCAGGCGCACGATGTCGGCGCCCTCGCAGATCGACTCGCGCGGCTGCGCATAGATCGCATCGACCGATTCGTCCACGATCAGCCGGGTGACCAGGTCCACGCGGGCCACGTCGGGATGTTTCACCAACGCCCGGGCCAGCTCGACCACGTACAGCGTCTGACCGCCGGTGTCGGCATCGCGACCGAGCTCGAGCTCGGTGGCGCGGATCAGTCCGTGGACACTGACCAGCGCGATGTGCAGTCCATCGTCTGCCATGGCGCAAGCCCTCTTCGGGAAAAACCACCCTACCGGTTGTCGGCGGGCATCGGTATCGTTCCTGAAACATGCACTTGTCACCTGGCAACTCGATGATGGATACCAAGCCGCTGGTCGGCATACTGCAGTGCGGCGAAAAGCCGGAGGGGCTGGGGCCGGAATTCGGTGACTACGACACCCTGTTCCATGCGTTGCTGGGCACGGAGGCCTTTCGCTATCGCACCTGGCGCGCCCTGGACGGGCAGCTACCCGATGGGCCGGATGCCGCGGACGCCTGGTTGCTCACCGGCTCGCGGTACGGTGCCTACGAGGCGCTCGACTGGATCGCTCCGCTGGAGGATTTCGTGCGCGAGGTGCACGCGCAAGGGGTGCCGATGCTCGGCATCTGCTTCGGTCACCAACTGATCGCCCAGGCGCTGGGCGGGCGGGTCGAGAAATACGCCGAGGGCTGGTCGATCGGCCGCGTGGAGTACCGCTTCGACACCGCCGGCACCGAGCTGCCCGCCTTCGAGGCCTTGCCGGATCATGCCGTGCCGCTGATGGCCTGGCACCAGGACCAGGTGGTCGAGGTGCCGCCCGGGGCGCAGGTCATCGCCGCCTCCGACGTCTGCCGCAACGCGGCATTGCTGTACGGGCAGACCACCTTCACGGTGCAGCCGCATCCCGAGTTCGGGCCGCTGTTCGTGCAAGGGCTGCTGGACACCCGCGGCAAGGCGGTGCCGGCGCCACTGCGCGATCGCGCCGCGGCCACGCTGGACCAGCCGCTGGCCCGTGAGGCCGTGGCCGAGACCATGCGTCGGTTCGTGCTGCAGGCGCTGGAGCGGCCGGACGCACCCTCGACGACGGCGCCCTGCGCATAGGCTCGCTCCGACGGCGCAGGGGGCAATGGAGTAATGGGTGAGGAATCCCGGTTGATGGGCCGATCAATTGCTATGGTCTTCGTACTGTCCTGGAGTCATGGAGCGTGGTCGTGATCGCCAAGTCCGATCTGATCATCCTTGTGGTATCGGTCAGCGCGCTGGTCGTGGGCATCGCGCGCTGGCAGATCAACACCGCAACGCCGACCCAGGTGGCCGGCCCGGCACCGGCCCCTGCGGATCCGCCGGCCGCTCGAGCCCCTGCCGGGCCGGGCGGGCAACCGGCGCTGAACGCCACGCCGCTCGACCCGGATACCGAACGGCAGCCAGGCACGGCAACGCTGCCGAGCACCGCCTCGACGACGCCCGAGCGCATCGATCCGCTGAACGGCGCGCCCGCCCGATCGCCGTCGGACGGCGGAACGACGGGCATCGCCCGGCCCGCAGGCAACGCGAGCGCCTCCTCCGGCCAACCGCTCTATCGCGTGTACGAGGTCGTCAGCGGCGACAGCCTGAGCTTGATCGCCCAGCGCCTGGGCACCTCGGTGGCCACCTTGAGCGCCATCAACGAGCTGAACACCACGGTGATCCAGGTCGGACAGCGTTTGCGGTACCCCCAAGCGGCCAACTGAGGCTTAGGGAGCCTCTGCATGACTACCGATACCCCGTTCGATCCTCACCTCTTCCACGATCGCACCATCGTCGTCACCGGCGCCGGGCGCGGCATCGGCCTGGCGGTGGCCGAGGCGTTCGTGGCCTGCGGAGCCTGCGTCATCGCCCATGCCGGTCGCCAGCGCGGCGAGCACGCCGATACCGACCGGCTGAGCTGGGTGGCGGCCGACTTCCTGCAGCGCGAGGAACAGGACCGATTCGCGCAGCACGTGCTGGAGCGCACCGATCGCCTGGATGTGCTGGTCAACAATGCCGGCACCATGTTCGGGCGCTTTCCGGCTGCAACCCTTGCCGACGCGGACTACGACCGCGTGCTGGAGCTCAACCAGCACGCGCCGGTGCGCCTGACGCGCGCGTTGCTGCCGGCACTGGGCCGCGCAGGCGCCGAGCACGGCGCCGCGATCGTCAACACGGTCTCGATCTCGGCCTCGACCGGCGGCAGTCCCGGCTCGTCGATCTACTCGGCCAGCAAGGCCTTCGTGTCCACCTGGACGCGTGCCATGGCGCGCGAACTCGCCCCCGAGGGCATCCGCGCCAACGCCGTCTCGCCCGGCGTGATCGACACCGAGTTCCACCAACGCTACTCCAGCCGCGAGAAACTCGAAAACACCCGCCGGCAGATTCCGCTGCAACGCCTGGGCACCGCGGCCGACTGCGCCGCCGCCTACCTGTTCCTGGCCTCGCCGGTGCTGTCGGGCTATATCACCGGACAGGTGGTGGAAATCAACGGCGGGCAGCGCTAGTCACGCTCGTCAGCCCGTCGCCTGCCCGGGCGGCAAGCGCTTGCCCGGCAGCTCGATGTCCGGCGACAGCCACGCGCCCGTGAACGCCATCAGACCGCACAGCGTCATCGCCAACGGCAGCCAGATGTCGGAGAACGGCAGCACGAAGCCGATCGCCAGCGTCAGCAACACCCCGGAACCGGTCTGCAGGCTGCCGGCCAGACCGGACGCCGTGCCGGCCAGCTCGGGGCGCACGCTCATCGCGGCCGACATCACGTTGGGCAGCGACATGCCGTTGCTGAACGCGCACAGCTGCATCGGCAGGAACAGCGCGAACGGATGCGCGATCCCGGACAGCAGCCAGAAGCAGGCAACGCCTGCGCTCAACGGAATCAGGCCGAGCCGGATCATGCGAAACGCCCCCAGCCGAGCCGACAGGCTGCCGGCCACCAGGTTGCCGGCCAGGTAGCCGGTGGCCACCATGGCGAACCAGATCCCGTAGTCCGAGGCGGCCATGCCACGCCGCTCCATCGCCAGGAACGGCGCACCGGCCAGGAAGCCGTAGTAGATGCCGACCGAGCCTGCCAGCAGCAACGCCAGCGATCGGAACGAGGCCAAGCGCCACAGCGTGCGCACCGCGCCGTCCTGGTCGACGGCCGGGGCATGCTCGGCGGTGCCGCCGGCCACGGCCGACCCCGCCGGGGGTATCGCAGCGCCCTGATCGGACTTGCCGGGCCGCCCGGCGGTGACCGGCACCGCCACGCTGGCCACGCTGGTGGCCGGGCGGGCATGCGTCAGCCGGCCCAAGGTCTCGCGCTGGAAGCGCATCGCCAGCAGCATGAACACCATGCCCAACAGCGCCAGGCCGCGGTACATCCAGCGCCAGTCCAGCGTGTCGGTGATCCAGCCGCCCAGCGCCGGACCGAACAACGGCGCCACCATCATCGCGGTGGTCATCCAGCCGATCACGCTGGCCGCCCGGTCACGCGTCCAGGCATCGCGCACGATGGTGCGCGGCAGGAACACGCACACCGCCCCGCCGAAGCCCTGCACGAAGCGTGCGCCCAGCAAGGTCTCGATGCTCGGTGCCAGCGAGCACAGCAGGCTGCCCAGCGCGAACACGCCCAGCCCGAACACCATGACGGGCCGGCGGCCATGCCGGTCCGCGGCTCGCCCGAGGATCATCTGCGCAAAGAACGTGGCGATCAGGAACACCGTCAGGATCAGCTGCGCGGTGCCGTAGGTGGTCTGCAGCTCGGCCATGATGGCGCTGGTGGCCGGCAGCACCCCGTTCATGGTCACCGGTCCGATGGCGCTGATGCCGATCAGCAGCAACAGCAGTGGCCAGGGCAGCCCTTCGGTGCGCTGGCCGGCGCGGGCGGCCGCAACGCTCACCCGCGGCTCGACGTCGCCGCACCCGGGGGCGGTCGATTCGACAAGGCCAACGTTCGCTGCGCCACCTGCAGATGCAGCCGTTCGACCATGCGCCCATCCAGCGCCACCACGCCCAGCTGCGCGCTGGCTTCGTCGGCGAACGCATCGACCACCCGCCGCGCCTGTGCCACGGCCTCGGCATCCGGCGTGAAGGCGGCATGCGTGGCCGCCAGCTGGCACGGATGGATCAGCGTTCGCCCGTCGAACCCCGCGCCGACCGACAGCGCGCAATCGTGCGCGAAGCCATCAGCGTCGGCGAAGTCGTTCCAGACCCCGTCCAGCAGATCGAGTCCGCCGGCGCGCGCCGCGGCCAGGAACCCGCACAGCCACGGCTGCAGGGCCTGGCGCACCGCATCGGGCGCAAGCGTTGCGGGCAGGCGCGCGGCCAGCGCCAGATCGTTGCTGCCCACGCACAGTGTGCTCAACCGGGTACCCGCTTGCTGCCCCAGGACGGCGAACCCGTCCAGCGACAGCACCGCGGCCGGTGTTTCCAGCATCGCCCACACGCGCACCGAGTCCGGTACCCCCGAGGCATCAAGTCGATCCTGCAGGCGCCGCAGCGCATCGGCATCGTCGGTCTTGGGCAGCAGCACCGCATCCGGGCACACCTCGGCCACCAGTCGCAGGTCGGCGGCGTGCCAGGGGGTGTCGGCACCGTTCACCCGCAGCGCACGAAGCCTGGAGCCGTAGTCGATCGTGCCGAGCGCCTCGCGCGCGTTGTCGCGCGCCTGATCCTTGATCGACGTCGCGACCGCATCTTCCAGATCGACGATCAGCGCATCGCAGTCCAGCGTGGCGGCCTTGTGCAGCAATCGCGGCCGCGAGGCCGGCATGTACAGCGCGGAGCGGATCGGTAGCGGGGAATCGGGGTTCACGGCATGACCGGCCTGGACGGCCGGCGAGCATACGCGCTCCTGGCCGACCTGGTGGCGAGACGGCAGGCGGTTCACGCCGCCGCGGCATCGGCGTTACAGTGGCGCGCCTTCGGGCGATCGGCACCACCGGTGCACGTGGCACACGACGGGATTCACCAGCGCATGCACATCCTTCTGATCGGCAACGGTGGGCGCGAACACGCCCTCGCCTGGAAGCTGGCACGCTCGCCCCGCGCAAGCCGCCTGTCGGTCGCGCCCGGCAATCCCGGCACTGCCGCCGAGCCGCGGACCACCAACGTGCCGATCGCCGTCGACGCGATCGACGAGCTGGTGGCGTTCGCCCGCGAGCAGGCGGTCGCTTTGGTGGTGATCGGTCCCGAGGTGCCGTTAGTGGCAGGGCTCGCCGATCGGCTGCGCAGCGCCGGCATCGCCTGCGTCGGGCCGAACGCGGACGGGGCGCAGCTGGAGGGCAGCAAGGCGTTCGCCAAGGACTTCATGCACCGCCATGGCATCCCGACCGCCGCCTCGCAGAGCTTCACCGACCTCGATGATGCCAAGGCCTTCATCGCCGAGCACGGGGCTCCGATCGTGATCAAGGCGGACGGGTTGGCCGCCGGCAAGGGCGTGGTGGTGGCGCAGCAGCTGGATGCGGCGCATCGAGCCGTGGAGGACATGTTGTCGGGCAACCGTTTCGGGGACGCTGGGCACCGCGTGGTGGTGGAATCCTTCCTGGCAGGCGAAGAGGCCAGCTTCATCGCGCTGGTGTCCGGTGAGGATGCCCTGCCCTTCGCCACCAGCCAGGACCACAAGGCACGCGACGAGGGCGACACCGGTCCCAACACCGGCGGCATGGGTGCCTACTCGCCGGCGCCGGTGGTCACCGAGGCGGTCCGGGCCCACGTCATCGACGACATCCTGCGGCCCACCGTGGCCGGGCTGATCGCCGATGGCGTCGACTATCGCGGCTTCCTGTACGTCGGGCTGATGATCGATGCGACGGGCCGGGCACGCGTGGTGGAGTACAACGTGCGCCTGGGCGACCCCGAGACCCAACCGCTGCTGATGCGACTGGACAGCGACTTGGTCGATCTGCTGCTCGCCACGGCGGAAGGGTCGCTCGAGGGCATCGAGGCCAGCTGGTCAGCCCGACCGGCGATCGGCGTGGTGATCGCCGCCGGCGACTACCCGGACGGTGGCAGCCGCGGCGCACCGATCACCGGACTTGCAAAAGCTTGCGATGCTGGCTGCACGGTCTTTCACGCCGGTACCGCCGAGCGCGACGGCACCCTGGTGACCAACGGCGGACGCGTGCTGTGCGTGACCGCGACCGGTGAGGACCTGGCGGGGGCCAAGGCGTGCGTGGACAAGGGAGCAGCGGCGATCAGTTGGGACGGTGCGCGATTTCGCGGTGACATCGGTCACCGCGCCCTCCAGCGCGACGATGGCGAGGCGTGATGCCGATGCACATCGTGATCACCGGCGCCAGTCGCGGACTGGGGCGCGCACTGGTGTCGGCGTTCGCCGAGCAAGCGACCCTCGATGGCGAGCCGATCCGCATCAGCGCCTGCGCACGCTCGGTCGAGGCCATGCAGGAGCTTGCCGGGCAGCACGATGCGCCGCACCGCTTCGATGCGCTGGATGTCACCGACGCATCGGCCGTGACGGATTGGGCGGGCAGGCTGCTCGACGAGGTCGGCCCGCCGAGCTTGCTGATCAACAACGCCGGCATCATCAACACCCCCGCACCGCTCCACGAGGTGCCCGTCGATGAGTTCCGGCGCGTGCTCGAGGTGAACGTCACCGGCCCCTTCAACACCATCCGGGCGTTGCTGCCCGCCATGCTCGAGGCCGGCCGCGGCACCATCGTGAACCTGAGCAGCGGCTGGGGACGCTCCACCGCACCGGAGGTCGCCCCCTACTGCGCCAGCAAGTTCGCCATCGAGGGGCTGACCGGCGCCCTGGCCGACGAGCTGCCCGCACCGCTGTCCGCGATCGCCTTGAACCCGGGCGTCATCGACACCGACATGCTGCGGGTGGCGTTCGGCGATGGCGCAGCCGGCAGCCCGCCCCCCGATGACTGGGCACGACGGGCCGCCCCCTACATCCTGTCGTTGGGGCGGCGGCAGAACGGGGTGGCCTGCACGGTGCCGTAGCGCCCGCGCGCGCGACGAAGATCGGATAGCCGGACGTCGAAAACGCTACACGTGTAGCGTTCCGACACCCGGCGCCGGCCAAGCCCGCTTGAAGGTGAACGCCTCCGGCCCCGGCCCGTCGCTGCGCAACCGCTGCAACCGATCGTAAGCCTCGTGCACGTCCGGGCGATGCGCGATCGGCACCCACCACAGCACGGTCCAGGCGTCGCTCAGGTGCGAGAACCAGCGCTTTCGCTGCGCCATGATGGGTGCGTGGGCGCTGCGGTACACGTAGGCGTGCAAGGCGTCGACCGAATCCCACACGCTCATGTTGACGATGTGATCGTCACCGAACGGGTGCTGCAGGTCGGTGGCGTCATTGCCCTCGCCCTTCAGGCGCCAGACGAAGCCGGGCGATGCCTCGGCCAAGGCGTTGATGCGGTCGAGTTCCGATACGAAGTCGGCCAGCGTGGGCGAGTCGATCGGTGCCAGCAGCCGGGCGATGTTGAGCTGGGCCAGGGCATGGCCAACGGAGGAGCCTGCCGTGGCCATTGCTTCAGCGCTTCATCGAGTCGAAGAACTCGCTGTTGGTCTTGGTCTGCTGCAGCCGGCCGAGCAGGAACTCCACCGCCTCGATCTCCTCCATCGAGTGCACGAACTTGCGAAGGATCCAGGTCTTCTGCAGCTCGTCCTCGCTCATCATCAGCTCTTCGCGGCGGGTGCCCGAGCGGTTGATGCTGATGGCCGGGAAGACCCGCTTCTCGGCGATCTTGCGCTCCAGGTGCAGCTCCATGTTGCCGGTGCCCTTGAACTCCTCGTAGATGACCTCGTCCATCTTGGAGCCGGTGTCCACCAGGGCGGTGGCGATGATCGTCAGGCTGCCGCCCTCCTCGATGTTCCTGGCGGCACCGAAGAAGCGCTTGGGTCGGTGCAGCGCGTTGGCGTCCACGCCACCGGTGAGCACCTTGCCGGACGAGGGCACCACGGTGTTGTAGGCCCGCGCCAGGCGGGTGATGGAGTCGAGCAGGATGACCACGTCCTGCTTGTGCTCGACCAGCCGCTTGGCCTTCTCGATGACCATCTCGGCCACCTGCACGTGCCGGCTGGCCGGCTCGTCGAAGGTGCTGGCGATCACCTCGCCGCGCACCATGCGCTGCATCTCGGTGACCTCCTCGGGCCGCTCGTCGATCAGCAGCACCATCAGCACCGCATCCGGGCTGTTGGCCGCGATGCTCTGCGCGATGTTCTGCAGGATCATGGTCTTGCCGGCCTTGGGCGGCGAGACGATCAGGCCGCGCTGGCCACGACCGATCGGGGCGGCGAAGTCGACGATGCGGGCGGTGATGTCCTCGGTGCTGCCGTTGCCGCGCTCCAGGTCCAGCCGCTCGTTGGGGTGCAGCGGGGTCAGGTTCTCGAACAGCACCTTGTTCTTGCCCTGCAGCGGCGGGCCGAGGTTGATCTCGTCCAGCTTGACCAGCGCGAAGTAGCGTTCGCCCTCCTTGGGCGGACGGATGCGACCGAAGATCGTGTCGCCGGTGCGCAGCGCGAAGCGGCGCACCTGACTGGGGGAGACGTAGATATCGTCGGGCCCTGCCAGGTAGGAGCTGTCCGAGGAGCGCAGGAAGCCGAAGCCGTCCTGCATCAGTTCCAGCGTGCCGCCACCGAAGATGTGGTCGCCGTTCTTGGCATGCGCCCGCAGGATCGAGAAGATCATGTCCTGCTTGCGCTGACGCGCGACATTCTCGATGCCGATCGACTGGGCGAGCTCGACCAGCTCCGTGGCGTTCTTCTTCTTCAGGTCGTTGAGGTTCATACGCGGTGTGTCAGCGGCCTGTTCGGCCATCGAAGGGCGGCGAGCGGAGGGCGAAGATCGGGACGGGGGGTGTGGCGGGGAGCGGCCTGCGCGGGGTTCAGCGCGGCGGTGTCGAACGCGATGCGTTCGAGAGGTCGGCCCGGACGGGCCGGATCAGGAGGGTGAAGCGAGGGGGGTGCCGAAGCGGCACACCGGTGAGCGGCGGAGGACGACCGTCAACGGCAGGCGGTTGCTGGCGCGGTACGACCGGTGGACGCGGAACAGCCGTCATGACCGGACATCGCTAAAGCTAGCACGCGATTCGCACCGCGTCCACCGATGGGACAGGACGATACGGGAAGGCAGCAAGGAACGGGCCGCCCCCCGGGGCTTCGGGGCGACGGGGCTCCGGCGGCGGCCCGGCCGGTTCAGGCGTTCTGATCGAGAAAGTCGGTCAGTTGCGCCTTGGACAGCGCACCGATCTGGGTGGATTCCACCGCACCTCCCTTGAACAGCATCAGCGTGGGGATGCTGCGGATCCCGTACTTGGGCGGCGTGTTCGGGTTCTCGTCGATGTTCAGCTTGACGATCCTGACCTTGCCGGCGTACTGCTCGGCCAGATCCTCGAGCACCGGTCCGACCGCCTTGCAGGGCCCGCACCACTCGGCCCAGTAATCGACCAGCACCGGTGTGTCGGACTCGAGCACCTCCTGCTGGAAGGTCGCGTCGGTAATCGCGGTAACATGGTCGCTCATGCGTGTCTCCTTGGATGGGTGGCCCGGTGCGTCCGGGCATGGCGGAAGCGGCGTCGGATCGTCTCACGAACGAGACGGGCGCGCCGCCGACATCGGACCGATGGTAGGGACGGGCATGGTGTTCGCAACCTTGCGTGTGCCGGGTTGTCACCAAGCGATCGCTCCCTCGTCCCCGTTGTCCATGTCGTCGTACCCGTCCGGCCCGGTTCGGGCCGCAGTTCCCGCGCCGCCCCGGGCCGCCCCGGGCCGCGCCAAAGAAGCCGCCAGGAACCCGCCAGCAATGAGCACCAACTCCGCCGAAACGCCGGCGTTTCGCGACCTGGGCCTGCCCGAACCGCTGTTGCGGGCCACCGACGAGCTCGGCTTCACGCGCACCACGGAGATCCAGGCGTTGACGTTGCCGGTCATCGCCGAGGGGCGCGACGTGGCCGCCCAGGCCCAGACCGGCACCGGCAAGACCGCCGCCTTCCTGCTGGGCAGCTTTTCCCGACTGATCCGTAAGGCCCCCTCCCCCGAACGCCGCGTCGATCAGCCGCGCATGCTGGTGATCGCACCGACTCGCGAGCTGGCGATCCAGATCGGCAACGACGCCGTGGAGCTTGCCCGTCACGCCGAGCTGAGCACCGCGGTGGTCTACGGCGGCATCGACTACGAGAAGCAGCGCGAGCAGCTGGCGGCCGGGGTCGATGTGCTGATCGGCACGCCGGGCCGGCTGATCGACTACTTCAAGCAGAAAGTGTTCGACCTGGCGGCCCTGGAAATCGTGGTGCTGGACGAGGCGGACCGCATGTTCGACCTGGGCTTCATCGCCGACATCCGCTTCCTGCTGCGACGCATGCCGCCGCCGGGCGAGCGCACCAGCATGCTGTTCTCGGCCACCCTGTCCCACCGGGTGATGGAGCTGGCCTACGAGCACATGAACAAGCCCGAGGAGCTGAAGACCGAGACCACCCAGGTCACCGCCGAGGGCGTCGTCCAGTCGCTCTACCAGCCGGCCCAGGACGAGAAGATCGGCCTGCTGCTGGGGCTGCTGCGCGAGCTGGACCCGCCGCGCAGCATGGTGTTCGTGAACACCAAGCGTACCGCCGAGCGCATCGAGAGCTACCTGGTCGGTAACGACATCGTGTGCGGGCTGCTGTCCGGGGACGTGCGCCAGAACAAGCGCCAGCGCATCCTCGCCGACTTCACCGCAGGCAAGATCCCGTTGCTGATCGCCACCGACGTGGCCGCGCGCGGCCTGCACATCGACGATGTCAGCCACGTCTTCAACTACGACCTGCCGCAGCAGGCCGAGGACTACGTGCACCGCATCGGGCGCACTGCGCGCGCCGGCTCCCAGGGGGTGGCCGTCAGCTTCGCCTGCGAGAACTACTCGTTCTCGCTGCCCGAGATCCAGGAATACATCGGCATGAACATCCCGCTGGTGCCGATCACCGACGAGCTGCTGGTCGAGCCCAAGCGCCCGGCACGCATCGAGCGCGACCGCGTCGAGCGGCCCGGGGAGAAACGCGGCGAAAAGCGGGGCTCGCGCAGTGGCGTACGCAGTGGCGCACGCAGTGGCGCACGCAACGGCACCCGTGGCGAGGCCGGACAGGGCGGGCGCAGCGGCGGGCGTGGCGGCGCGAGCGCGGACAACGAACGTCGTCCGGATGCCGCACGCGGTGAACGTCATGACGAGGCCGATGGCGAGCCTCGAGCCGATCGGACCGATGGCCAGCAACCTGGCAAGATCGACAGCCGCGCCAAGGGGGCGCGTCGCCGCGTTCCCACCTCGACGGGCAACGCCCGACGCCGCCCGTCCGCTGCCCGGCCGGCGGGCGAGTCATCCGGCACGACTCCTGCGAGCGAGCCGGTCGAGTCCGCACCGGCCCGGGTGGCCGGTGCCCCTACCCCGGATGCCGCACCCGACGCCGGGCCACCGGATGCTCCCAGGAAGCGCCGACGCCGGCGCCGCCGACCGGCAGGTCAGGCGGCCGCCGGTGCCAGCGCCGACGTTGATGCCGAGTCCGGGGCGGGCCCGGGTGACAGCGCCGACGCGGCCGGCGATTGAGCCGTTCGATCCCTATACTCGCTCACGTTCCTTCACGGATTCCCGCATGAACCCTCGCGACGCCCGCAGCAACATGGTCGAGCAGCAGGTACGTCCCTGGGACGTGCTCGATCAGCGCGTGCTCGATGTGATGGCCGAGGTGCCGCGCGAGCGCTTCCTGGCGCCCGAGCACCACGGCGTGGCCTTCAGCGACTTCGAGTTGCCGATCGGTCACGGCCAGCACGCGCTCAAGCCCAACGTGGACGGACGCTTCCTGCAGGCGCTGGCGCTGGGCACCACCGACCGGGTGCTGGAGATCGGCACCGGTTCGGGCTGGCTGAGCGCCTGTCTGGCCCGACTGGCCGGCCACGTCGAGACCCTCGAACTGATTCCCGAGCTGTCCGGCTCGGCCGGCGATCGGCTGAGCGAGCTGGGCGTGGCCAATGTCACGTTGCGGGTGCAGGATGCCGCCGCGGACTGGGCGGCCGACGAGGCCTACGATGCGATCCTGCTGTCCGGTTCGGTACCCGAGGTGCCGGCGTTCTACCGCGATCGACTGGCTATCGGCGGACGTTTGGTGCTGGTGGTCGGCAGCCTGTCCCAGGCCACCATGGACGCCCGCCTGCTGACGCGCACCGCGCCGGACGAGTGGTTCGCCGAGAGCCTGTTCGAGACCCGCCTGACGCCGCTTGCGAACTTTTCCGGCGCTCCGCGGCCCTTCATCTTCTAGCTCCCGCTTCGAGAGACCGCCAGCCGTGCAACGCCACCCGTTACGCCACGTCGTCAGGGCCATCGCCCTGCTGCCCGTGTTCGCCGCCCCGGCCGCGGCCACCGACCTGGTCGAGGTCTACGAGCAGGCTCGCGAGTACGACGCCACGCTGCAGGCGGCGATGTTCGACCTGGAATCGGCCCGTCAGCGCCTGCCGCTGGCGCGCTCGGCGTTCCGGCCCCAGGCCGGGCTCACCGGCGACATCGGCTTCACCGATTTTGACGCCGAGGACCCGGACAGCTCGGACAGCTACGTCGACTCCCAGCTGGGCCTGCAGCTCACCCAGAACCTGTTCAACCGCCAGAACGGTGGCCTGGTCGACCAGGCGCGGCTGGGTGTGCGCGCCGCCGAGGCCAGCTTCGGCGCCGCCTCCCAGGAACTGGTGCTGCGCGTGGCCACCGCCTACTTCGATGTGCTGCGTGCCGAGGCCAACGTGGAGTTCAGCCAATCGGAACTGGAGTCGATCGCCCGCCAACGCGATCAGGCCGAGCGTCGCTTCGATGTCGGCCTGATCCCGATCACCGATGTACGCACCGCTCAGGCCCAGTACGACCTGGCGGTCGCCCAGGAGATCGGTGCCACCAACCAGTACGCCACCGCGGTCGAGGCCCTGCGCGTGATCTCCGGCATCGAGGGCGGCGACGAGTTGGCGCAACTGGCACCCGACCTGCCGCTGGACCGCCCGGATCCGGCCGATATCGATGCCTGGGTGCAGCTGGCCAAGGATCAGAACCTGCCGCTGGTGATCGCCCGGTTGACCGCCGAGAGCGCTCAGACGCAGATCGCGGTCGAGCGCGGTCAGCGCCTGCCGACGCTGGATCTGGTGCTGGGTGGCGCCTTGGCCGCCAGCGATCAGGAACTGCGCGCCGACCAGATCCGTACCGCCGAGATCGGCCTGCGCGCCACCGTTCCGCTGTACACCGGCGGCCGCATCCAGGCGCAGATCGCCCAGGCCAAGGCCGACTACCAAGCCTCCAACCAGGACCTGATCTCGCAGGAACGCAGCGCGGTGCAACAGGCGCGCGACGGCTATCGTGGCGTGCTCGCCTCGATCGCACAGGTCCAGGCGCTGCGCCAGGCGCTCGACTCCACTCGCCAGTCCGCGGACGCGGTCGAGGCCGGATTCCGGGCCGGTACGCGCACCTCGGTGGACGTGCTGCGCGCGTTGCGCGATGTATTCCGTGCCCGCTCGGACTACGCCAACGCCCGCTACGACTACCTGTTGAACTCGTTTCGCCTGAAGTCGGCGGCCGGCACGCTGGACGAGGCCGACCTGGCGGCCGTCAACCGGTTCCTCCAGCCCGAGGAGTGAGCCAGGCCCCGACCCGCTTTCCCTGGCGACGCTACCGGGCACCGCGCTACTGGTCGACCTGGGCCGGGCTTGGCGTACTGTGGCTGCTGACCCGACTGCCGTTCGGTGCGGTCCAGGCGATCGGGCGGGGGCTGGGCCCGCTGGTGATGCGGCTGCTGCGCGAGCGGGCTCGCGCCACCCGCACCAACATCGAGCTGGCGCTGCCCACACTGAGCGGCGCAGAACGCGAGCGCATCGCACGGGCCTCGGCCCGTCATGCCGGCATGAGCGCCATGGAGATCGCCTGGCTGTGGTGTCGACCGGGCGATGACATGAGCGCTCGCGCCACGCTGCTCGGCACCGAGCACGTGGATGCGGCGCTGGCGCGAGGCCAGGGCGTGATCCTGCTGCAGGCCCATTTCTCGGTCATCGACTTCGCCGGCAGCGTGGTCGGCAAGCGCTGGACGGCGACCGGTGTCTACGATCCGCCCAAGGATCCGCTGATCGCCGCCTTGCAGCTATGGCACCGCCAGCCCTACCTCGACGAGCCGATCCCCAACCGCAACGTGCGCTCGATGGTGCGCCGGCTGCGGCGCGGCGAGATGATCTGGTTCTCGCCCGACCAGGCGGTGTCGGCCAGCCACGGCGGCATCCCCACACGCTTCTTCGGTCAACCGGTGCTCAGCTCCAGCGGCACCGCGCGAATCCTGGCGATGACCGATGCGGTGCTGATCCCGATGGTGCCCCAGCGCCGTGACGATGGCCGGCACCTCACGGTGCGTTTCCACCCACCGATCCAGCTGGACACCGACGATACGGTGGCGGCGACCCAGGCGGTCAACGACCTGCTCGAAGCGCAGGTGCGCGCCCTTCCCGAGCAGTACCTGTGGGGTCACAAGCGCTTCAAGCCGCCCCCCGGAACGGTGCCGAGCCCGTACCGCTGATGCCGGCCCGAACCGCGGCAACCACCGCGGCCCCGACCGCGGCCAGGCGCTACCGGGTGCTATCGGCGGTGGCCCGGCCGGCCTTGTGGCTGTGGGTGGCTGCGGTCGCCCTGTCGATCGTGCGCGGCCGCGCCGGCGACGGCGTGCCGTCCGGTTGGCGCGCCGCATCGATCTTCATCGCGCAGCGTTTCGGCCACCGCGGCGTTCGCCACGCGGTGGCCGCGAGCGGTCCGGTAGCGACGGATGCCGGCGCCACGGGCCGGCACTGGCTGCACGCCGCCTCGGTCGGCGAAATCATCACCGCCCTGCCCCTGATGCAGGCCCTGGACGAGCGTGACCGGGCGCTGCTGGTGACCACCGCCACGCCCACCGGCGCCGCGGTGCTGGCCGCCCGTGGCCCGCATCGGGTGCAGCACCGCTTCCTGCCGATCGATACGCCCGGCGCGGTCGCCCGCTTCCTGGACCGGGAACGCCCGGCCAGCGGCTGGATCGTGGAGACCGAGCTGTGGCCGAACCTGTACGCCGCCGCCGCCCGGCGACAGATCCCGCTGACGATCCTGAACGCGCGGCTGTCGGCGCGCACCCTGCGCGGCGCAGCACGCGGGTTGCAGCCGGTCTACGCCTGCGCGCTGAACGGGGTGCGAGTGCTGGCCCGCAGCGAGGCCGATGCCGAGCGGTTCTGCACGCTGGGCGCGGCGCCCGCATCGATCAGCGTGCCCGGCGACCTGAAGCGCGCGTGGTCCCCGCCGACGCGCGACAGCCAACAGAACGCCTCGGCGGACGACACGGCGGACGGTCCCTTCGACGGTCCACCGGCCACGTTGCACGGTCGCGCCTACGCGCTGGCCGCCTCGACCCACGACGACGAGGAGCTGGCGCTGGCCACTGCCTGGCGGGCACTGCCCGGTGATGAGCTGCTGGTGATCGTGCCTCGCCATCCGGCGCGGGCGGATGCCATCGAGCACAGCCTGCTGGCCGGCCAACCGCGCGGCGCGCGCCTCGCCCGTCACGGTCGGGGCGAGACGGCCATGCCCGAGCAGCGACTGCTGCTGGGCGATACGGTCGGCGAGCTGGATCGCTGGTACCGCTCGGCGGCCTGTGCGTTCATCGGCGGCTCGCTCGTGCCGCGCGGCGGCCACAATCTGCTCGAGGCGGCGCGTCACGGGCTGCCGATCTGCACCGGACCGCACACCGGCAACTTCAGCGACACGGTCGACGAGCTGCTGGAAGCCGATGCGCTGCAGGTGCTGGACACGCCGCAGGCGGTCGCGCGGTGGTTACTCGAATGCCTGCGCAACGACGGCGGCACAGCCCACGGCGAGCCGCGCGGCGCGGTGTGCGATCCGGCCGGCGAACGTGCCCGGGCCGTCGCGCTGCGCGATGCCGATACGGTTCAGCGCTACCTGGCGGCGCTGCTCGGCTAGCCGACGTCGGCAACGCGCTTGCAGCCGCGCTTGCACCCGCGCTTGCACCCGCGCTTGCACCCGGCGCGACGATGCAGGACAGTGGGCGAGCTGCGAGGTGCGTCCGATCCGGGGCGCCTCGGCCGGATCAGGGAGGTGCGCTCGTGGGCCGCTCAGCTCACCCGGGATGGTGCGTCTACGACGCCGAAACGCGGACCTACCGCGATATCGCACCCGCGCACACCGGGTGGCGCCTGCCCTCGCGCGCCCGGCTCATCACCGGAGCGGCCCTGCCGGCATCGGTGCTGGCGGTCGGGCTGTTGCTCGTGGCTCTGTGGAGCAGCCTGCCCAGCCGTGCCCAGACGATGCAACGCGCCCACACCCTGCACCTGACGTTGGAGAAGCGCGCGGATGGCAGCCTGGAGCCGGCCGAGGACTTCCTGCAATACAGCCTCGACACCCCCCTGGAGCGGTTGCCCGCGCATCTGAAGGATGCGGTGCTGGCCACCGAGGATCGACTGCTCTACTCGCCGAGCCATGTGCACTACCTGTTCTACAAGAGTGCCACGGCGGTGATGAGCTGCGCCGGGCGATTCCTGTTGCGCGGCTCCATCGCCGGCTGCACCGGCAACAGCACGATCACCCAGCAGGTCGCCAAGCTGCTGTGGGTCGAGCAGGACGTGCGCACCCCGTACCGCAAGCTGCGCGAGTGGCTGTGGACCCTGAAGATGGAATGGCAGCTGACACCCGACGAGATCCTGCAGATCTACCTGAACCGGGTACCGCTGGGTCGCGGCACCCGCGGCGTCGAGCAGGCGGCGCGCCACCACTTCGGCAAGTCGGCTCACCAGCTCGACCTGAGCGAGTCGGTGCTGCTGGTGGCTGCGCTCAATCGCCCCCGCGACAACATCACCCGCGCGCCGGCGGCAGCCATCGCACGGGCCGACGTCATCCTGGACGCGATGTTTCGCTACGGCTTCCTGAACGACAACCGCCGGCTGCCGGAGCACCTGCGACTGCCGTCGCCGGCCTCTCGTCCCGCCCGCCCCTACCTGAAGCACTACGCACGTTGGGTGATGCCCGAAGCACGGCGCGCCTTGGCGAAGGCGCCCCCGGGCCGGTACAAGCTGTACACCCATGCCAGCCCCCAGGTTCACGGCCACGCCGAGGCGGCGCTGCGGCGCACCCTCGGCAGCTTGCAGGAATCCGGCGTTCCGGCTCGCGAAGGCGCCGTGATGGTGATGCGCACCGACGGCCGAGTGCTGGCGATGCTCGGCGGCGCCGGAAGCGATCGGGTCTCGCGCGGCATCAATCGCTCCGTGCCGATCCGGCACCTGCACTGTCCGCCGGCTGCCAGCGTGCTCAAGCCGATCGTCTACACCGTGGCGCTGAATGCGGGCCTGAGACCTGACACACTCATCGATGCCTCGCCGATCGATCTGGCGCTACCGTCCGGATCGCGCTATCGGCCGGGCAATCACGGCGGCGTGGTGCACGGCCAGGTCACGCTGCGAGAAGGGCTTGGCCGATCGATCAACACCGCCGCGATCCGACTGGCCATGCAACCGGGGGCGATGCATCGTTGGCGCGCGGTGGCCGAGCGCTTCGGGCTGAGCGATGCGGACATGGGATTCCAGCTGGGCGATGCGATCGGGCAGTCCGAGGTCTGCCTGATCGATCTGATGCGCCTGTACGCGATCATCGCCACGCGCGGGCGCGATGTCGTGCCCAGCGGCATCCACGCCATCGTCGATGAGAACGGGCGCGAGGTGCTCGAGCACCGGGCGCGTGTCGGGCCCCGTCGCCATCGGCGCCGTGTCATGCAGACGCTGCACTCGCTGCTGGTCGATGCGGTACGCACCGGTACCGGCAAGCGCGCCGGTGCCGGCCTCGAGGCGATGGACATCGCCGGCAAGACCGGTACGGCGGACGACAACACCGACGCCTCGTTCGTGGGCTACACCGACGAGCTGGTGATCGGCGTCTGGATCGGCAACGATCGCCCGGTGCCGATGCCGGGCGTGACCGGCGGCACGGCGCCGGCGCAGGTGTTCAACGAGCTGCTGCACGAGCTGCGCCGCCACACCACGCTGCTGCCCTACCGGCTCGACCCGTAGCACCAACGCTCCTCGATCAGCGCAGCGTAGGCCTCGCGCCAGCTCGCCTGGATCCGCTGCGCCACGCGGCGGGCGGTTTCCTCCTCCAGCAGCCGATCGAGCGATCGGGCCAACCGCTGCAGGTTGGCCTGGGCGACTCGCGGCGGTCGGGTGAGACCCGCCAGGCGATCGTCGATGCGCCCGCGGTCGAAGTCGATCAGCGCCACCTGCAGGTCGTGCTCGGCGGCATCGACCAGGATGTTGTGCGCGTTCAGATCGGCGTGGCGCACGCCCTGCACGTGAAAACGCGCGATGCACGCTCCCACCGCGTCCAGCAGCATCTCGTCGCCGGCCCCGCCGGAGCCCACCAGCCGGGCCGCCAACGTCTGGCCGGGTACGCGCCGCGTGATGAGCATGCCACGCTCCAGCGGCCCCACGCGCACCCGTTGGGCCGCGTAGGCCGGCGATACCGGCAGACCCCGCGACTCCAGCTCGCACAGCAGCGTGAACTCGCGCATCGGACGGCTGCGGTGGACACCGAGATTGACGTAGTGGCGGCGGCTCAGGTGCCGGGCGGCCCCGCCGCGGCGGTATTCGCGCAGCACCAGTTCGGTGCCGTGCCAAGCCACGAAGACGGTGTTGCCCCGTCCGGCACTCGCCTCGCCCTGCAGCCGCCCGTCGCGCTCGAGCGCCGCCCGATCGAACAGCACCGGATCGAAGGCCGGTGTGTCATCGCGGCGATGCACCCGATGGGTGCCCCGCGGCCCGTCGACGGCTACGGTCTCGATGACACCCAAGGCGCCGGGTGGCAGGGTGGGGACCGAGCCCTCGCTCAACCGGTCCCCGGCGGAACGCCGTCCTTCATGGGCGGCCGCTCGTCGTCGGTCGACGCCCCGCCGGGCGCCTTCACCAGCACGAACACCGTGCCGCAGTACTCACAGGTGGCGGTGCCGTCGGGCGAGTCGCCCAGCGGGATGAACACCCGCGGGTGGCTGTTCCACAACGGCGCATCCGGTGTCGGACAGTGCATCGGCAGCTGATCCGGGCTGACCTCGATGCGGGATTCGGTATTGGGCAGGCTCATGGGCAGGCAGACGGGGCGTGGGCGAATCAGGCGGTGGGGACGTGCGGTGCGAGCGGCCCGAGAAAGCGCGTGCGCAGCGCGATGGTACGCCGTGCCAGCTCGACAAGCGCGGCATCCGGCTCGAGCGCATCGCCCTGCAAGGACAGCGCCGCGGCGTAGCGGCGTTCGCGCAGGTCCAGCCACAGCCGGGTTGCCTCCTCGGCGGTGTCCGCATCGATGACACCGGCCTGGCGCGCCGATTCGAGCACGCGCACGTTGTCGCTGTGACGCACGATCGAGGGATGCTCGCCGGCATGCGCCAGGGCCAGGTACTGGACCACGAACTCCAGGTCGGTGATGCCGCCCGGATCTCGCTTCAGGTCCATCAGGCCCTCGGCGGCCTGACCGTGCGCTGCCAGCATGCGCGAGCGCATGTCGGCCACCGAGCGGGCCAGCACCTGCGCCGAGCGCTCGCGGCACAGGATCTCCTGGCGGATGGACTCGAAACGCTGCATCAGCGCCGGATCGCCGTGCACCGCCCGGGCGCGCAGCAACGCTTGGTGCTCCCAGGTCCAGGCCGCGTCTCGCTGATAGCCCTCGAACGCATCGACGCTGGTGACCAGCAGTCCGGCGCTGCCGTTCGGGCGCAGTCGCAGGTCGATCTCGTACAGCAGGCCGGTCTCGGTGCGCACCGTCATGAAGTGGCTGAAGCGACGCACCAAGCGGGCGAACCACAGACCGTTGTCCAACGGCTCGGGCCCATCGCTGCGCTGCACACCGCCTTCGCTGTCGTGCAGGAACACCAGGTCCAGGTCCGAGCCATGGCCCAGCTCCAGCCCGCCCAGCTTGCCGTAGGCAATCACCGCGAAGGCCACCGGGCGGCTGCCCTCGCCGCCCGCCTTGCCGCCCGCCTCGCCGCCCGCCTCGCCATCGCCGCAGCGTGGCCGCCCGTGCCGGGCGACCAGTGGCCGTTCCACGCAGGCCAGCGCTTCGGCCACCAGCGCCTCGGCCAGCCAGCTGAGCCGGTCGCTGGATTGCATCAGCGTCAGCGAGCCATCCAGCCAGGCCAGCGCGATGCGCAGCTCCGACACCTGGCGCCAGTGCCTGAGCGCGTTCATCTGCGCCTCCAGGTCGTCGGCATCGTGTCGCCGGCACACCCGCGCGGCGCGCCCGCGGTAGTGGGCGGCATCGACCAGCGGCGTGTCCATGCCCGGGCGCAGCAGCTCGTCGACCAGCACCGGCTGACGGGTCAGCGTGCGGGCCACCCAGGCGCTGCGCGCGCACACCTGCACCAGCCGAGCCAGCGCGCCCGGTCGGTCCAGCAACACCTGCAGGTAGCCACCGCGTCCGGCCGCCGCCGCCACGAAGGCGCTGACGCGCTGCGCGCCGGTCAGCGGATCCTCGCAGGTCAGCAGCGGTTCGCGCAGCGCCTCCGCGATGGCGGCCACACGGGTGCGGGACGCCTCGCGCAGCCGCAACACGCCGGGCTCCTGGCGCAACGACGACAGCTGCTGATCCAGCGCGTCCAGCGCGACCGCGCGGGTGCAGGCCGGTACGACCTCCGGCAATGGCGCTCGCGCGGCGGGATCGGCCGCCACGCCGACCCCCTCGCCCTCGAACTGCGCATCGAAGCGCAGCGACACCGCCTGGCGGTGCGCGGCCAGTCGCTCCAGGCAAGTCGGCACATTCGGCTCGCCCAGCCCGATCGCCACGCGTCGCAGGTCGTCGCTGTCGGCGGGCGGCAGCCGATGCACCTGAGCATCGTCCAGCGCCTGCAGCCCGTTCTCCACGCGTCGCAGGTACACGTAGGCCTCGCGCAGCCGGGTCGCGTCCTCGGGCGGCATCAGCTCCAGTTCACCGAGCGTGGCCAGGGTGGCCAGCAAGCCACGTCCCTGCAGCACCGGCAGGCGACCGCCGCGCACCAGCTGGAACGCCTGCACCAGGAACTCCAGCTCGCGGATCCCGCCACGCCCCAGCTTGACGTCATCGCCACCGCGCACCCGCTCGCGCTCGCCGATCAGCCGTTGCAGGCTCTTCAGCGACGGCAAGGCGTTGAAGTCCAGGTAGGGCCGGAACACGAACGGTCTTCGCAACGCCTCGAAGCGCTCGATGGTCGCTGCATCGCCGGTCAGGGCGCGCGCCTTGACCATGGCGTGGCGCTCCCAGTCGCGCGCATGGTCCCGCCAGTACGCCTCCAGGGCCTCGAAGCTGGACACCGGTGGTCCGCTGGCCCCGAACGGCCGCAATCGGGTGTCGACCCGGAACACGAAGCCCTCGGCGGTGACCCGCGACAGCAGACCGGTGACCGCCCGCGCCTCGCGCACGAACCAGTCCGAGGCATCGAGGGTGCGCGGCCCGTCGGTCTGTCCGCCGCCGGGGTACAGGTAGATCAGGTCGATGTCGGAGGAGACGTTCAATTCGCCACCGCCCAGCTTGCCCATGCCGATCACCACCAACGCCAGCTCGCCTCCCCCGGCATCGCGCGGCACGCCGAAACGCGTTGCCAACGACTGCCGGGCGGCGGTGCACGCGGCCTGCACCGCCGCCTCGGCCAAGGCGCTGAGCTCGCACAGCGTCTCCTGGAGCTCGGCGTGCCCGGCCAGCATGCGCCACAGGATGCGCAGGTAGGCGCTTTGACGCACGTGACGCAAGGCCTGCTCGGCGCTCTCGCCGGCCTGCAGATGCGCCTGGATCGCCTCGCGAAACGCCTCGACCGGCCGCGCCGGGCTCGGCGCATCCAACCGGCCTTCCTGCAACGCCGCCTGCAGCAATGCCGGACGCCTGCCGATCAGCGCGCACAGGTAGCGGCTGGCCTGCAACACCCGTTCGGCCTCCTGGCGCCGGGCAGCCGTGGGGAGCAGGGCCAGCGCGCGTCGCATCGGCTCGTCGAATCGGTGCTCGTCCGGGGTGGCGTCCATGCCGGCAAGCTTGCTCGCGCCGGAACGGGCCTGCAAGCGGCAACATCGCGCGGCAACCTGCCGTGCCGACGCCGATCGGTGCGATGCGCGCGGTATCATCCGCCGATGGCCGCTGCACAGCTCGAACTGGATGACATCTCGGTCGACCTGGGCGGCAAGCGCGTGGTCGATGGCGTCTCGTTCGCGTTGGCCGAAGGCGAGATCGGTTGCCTGCTCGGGCCCAGCGGCTGCGGCAAGACCACGCTGCTGCGCACCATCGCAGGCTTCCAGGCACCCAGCACCGGCTGCGTGCGCCTGGCGGGCACGGCAGTCGCCGACACGCGCCACCAGGTGCCGCCCGAGGCACGCCAGGTCGGCATGGTGTTCCAGGACCTGGCGCTGTTCCCGCACATGGACGTGCGCCGCAACATCGCTTTCGGCATGGGCGGGGGCCAGCGGCGGTTCTCGCGCCGCGAGGTGAACGAGCGGGTGGACGAGCTGCTGGATCTGGTGGGCATGCGCTCGCACGCGAGCAACTACCCGCACGAGCTCTCCGGTGGCCAGCAGCAGCGCGTGGCGCTGATCCGGGCGATGGCACCGCGCCCGCCGGTGCTGCTGCTGGACGAGCCGTTCAGCAGCCAGGACACCGAGCGGCGCGTGCAGCTGGCGCACGAGGTGCGCGAGATTCTCAAGCGCGACGGCATCACCGCCATCCTGGTGACCCACGATCAGTACGAGGCGTTCGCCATCGCCGACCGTATCGGCGTGGTCGGCCAGGGGCGACTGCGCCAGTGGGACGAGGCCTACGAGCTGTACCACCGACCGGCGGACCGGTTCGTGGCCGACTTCATCGGCGAGGGGGTGTTCCTGTGCGGCAACGCGCTGAGCGACAACGTCATCCAGACCGAGCTGGGGGTGATCGACGGCGAGCTGTCGCAGGATCTGCCGCCGGGCACGTTGATCGAGCTGCTGGTGCGCCCCGACGACATCCTGCACGACGATGCCAGCCCGAACCGGGCGATCGTCATGGCGCGCGATTTTCGCGGCGCGGACCACCTGTACACCCTGCGGATGCCGGGCAACACCCGCCTGCTGTGCCTGGCGCCCTCGCACCACAACCACGCGGTGGGCGAAAGCTTCGGGGTGCGCTTGAAGCTGGACCACCTGGTGATCTTCGATCGCGACGGTGCGACCGGTCTAGGCGCTGCTTGACGCCGACGTGATCTGGCTGACCAACCTGTTCTACGCACGCATCGTCGGCCGCTGGCTGCCGGCGCGCTGGTTCGGCCCCGCGGTGCCCGATACCGACAGCCTGTGCCCGGCGGGCGAGCCGCTGCAGCTGGAAATCGTCGCCCACTGCTGGCAGTACGCGCACCTGCTGGCCTACCAGCTGAGCGCCTTGATCGACCACCCGCCCACGCAGCTGAGGGTCACCTACACGCTGTTCCACAGCGAGGAGGACACCGACACCGTGGCGTTGATCCGGCATGTGCAGGCCCACCACGTCGTGCCCGGCGTCTCCTGGAACTGGCAAGCGCTGCCGCGCGACGAGCTGTTCCGGCGCGCGATCGGGCGCAACCGAGCAGCCAGGGCCTCATCGGCCGATTGGCTGTGGTTCAGCGATTGCGACCTGATCTTCCACGCGCACTGCCTGGACACGCTGGCCGAGCGTCTGCGCGGGCGGCGTGAACGGATGGTGTTCCCGGACGGCGAGTTCGTCACCGAGCTGCTGCCGGCCGAGCATCCGTGGCTGCACCCTCGCCTGCCGGACGACCTGCCGCTGCGCATCGAGCCCGAACGCTTCTCGCCCAACCCGATCGCCAAGGCCAAGGGCGCCTTCCAGATCGTGCATGGCGACGTGGCGCGCGCCGCCGGCTACTGCCCGCAACTGGCGGTGTACCAGCGCCCCACCGCGCGCTGGCGCAAGACCTTCGAGGACACCGCCTTTCGCAATCTGATCGGCTCGCAAGGCGAGCCGATCTCGATACCGGGCCTGTATCGCATCCGCCACGTCGCCAAGGGGCGCTATGCGAAGGACTCGGCGTTCTCGGCGCTGCGCACCTTCGCCCGCGACCCGCATCGACACGCCGCCGCGGGTGCTGCCGCCGGTTCCGCACCCGGTTCCGCACCTGGTTCCGCACCCGGGGCCGACCCGGGGCAACATTCCTCGCAGGATCCGCCGCGGTGAGACGTTCGCGCCCCCGGCGTTCGCTGGCTCAGGGCGTGGCCTGGTGGTGGAACACCCGCGTCCGCTCCTGGTGGACGGTTCGCCTGCCCGCCGCGCGCCGGCAGGCACGCGCCGTCGGTACGCCGTGGCGGTGGGACCAACCGGGCGGCGACCTGCCCATCGTCTCACCGGGCGAGGTGACCGTGATCCTCACCCGATACAAGCGTGGCGAGTACCTGCAGGCCCAGATCGATGCGCTGCGCGCGCAGACGCATCCACCGGCAGAGATCTGGCTGTGGAGCAACCACGCCGGGGACCGACCCGCGGACGATGTCTCCGGTCAGCTCGATCGGGTGGTGCTCAGCGACTCCAACTTCAGCTTCTGGGGACGCTTCGCCCTCGGTCACCTGGCCCGCACGCCCTACGTGGCCTTCTTCGATGACGACATCCTGCCGCAACCTGCATGGCTGCAGAACTGCCTGGAGCAGTACGAACGGGGCGTGGAGGGAATCCTGGGCGGCTCGGGCGTGATCCTGCCTCGACAGGGCGGCTACTCGTCCACGCACAAGGTCGGCTGGAACGGCCACCACCACGACAGCCTCACCCCGGTCGACCTGGTCGGGCACGCCTGGTTCCTCAAGCGCGAGTACCTGCGCTTCATGTGGGCCGAGCCACCGCCCTCGTGGGAGAACGGCGAAGACATCCATCTGAGCGCGATGGCCTTCAAGCATGGCGGACTGGGCACCTGGGTGCCGCCGCACCCCGAATCCGCGCCCGAGCGCTGGAGTTGCCGGCCGGATTTCGGCAAGTCGGTCGGTCGGACCAGCAACGCCACCTTCAAGTCGCAGGCGCACCATTCGGCGCGCGACCGGGTCGTCGACCACCATCGCGCCAACGGTTGGCAACTGGTGTGCGAGCGCGATCCCCGGTGAGCGGCCCGTCGATGCTGATCCTGCCCGAGCACCAGTTCATCGGACGCGGCAACGGGCGCGCCTGTTACGCCCATCCGGACGATGGCGCGCTGTGCGTGAAGGTCTCGTTGAACGAACGCGGCACCCGCGAATCGCGCCGCGAGCGCCTCTACCTGCGACGGGCGGTGCAACGCCATGGCGAGCAGGTGCACACCCATATCGCCCGGCTGTACGAACCGGTGATGACCGATCGGGGTCGGGCCTGGATTGCCGAACGGGTGCGCGACGAGCCGTCCGGCGCCTCGTCCACGCTGCTGCGCGATGCCCTGACACGCCAGGCCCTGGAGAGCGATCCGGACGGCTGGCGCGAGGCCCTCGACGATTTCACCGCCTGGACGTCACGCTCGGCGATCGTGTTCCGCGACTGGTCATCGACCAACCTGTGCGTCAAGCGCCTGGCCGACGGGCAGCGACGGCTGGTGGTGATCGATGGCTTCGCCCCCAAGGAGGTGCTGCTGCGCTGGTTCCCCTCGCGCCGGCACGCCCGCCAGCGCAACCGTCGCTACGCCGAGCGCGCCGGCATCCACTCGCTGGAGACCATGGCCGCGCTGTGCGAGCGTGAACGCAGCCGACCCGACGCGCACATCGCATCGACGCCCGCCGACCGGCCCACGCCCGGACGACGTTGATGCCCTGCCCCCCATGAGACCGGCGCAGGCGTTCACGTCGGATCCCGCCGAGGCACTCACCATTTCGGTGGTCATGCCGCTGTTCCAGGGCGAGGCGACAATCGGCCGAGCGATCGCCAGCGTGCAGGCCCAGACCTGCCCGGCGCTGGAGATCATCGTGATCGATGACGGCAGCACGGATGCGGGGGCCGCGGCGGTGCGTGCCATCGACGATCCGCGCATCGAACTGATCACGCAGGCCAACGCCGGCAGCGGCGCGGCACGCAATGTCGGCATCCACCGGGCCAGCGGTGCGCTGATCGCCTTCCTGGACGCCGACGACGAATGGCTGCCGGGCTTCTTCGAACGGGCCACACGGGCCTTCGAGGATCATCCGGGAACCGACTTCTATTTCGGTGATTCGGTCGAGCTGGGCCTGGCGACCGGCACCGCCGCCCGGGCACCCGACTACGCGGCGCAGACGAGCCGCCCGCCAGGCCGCACGCCAGCCCGCACGCCAGCCCGCACGCCAGCCCACCCGGCAGCCCGGTCGGCACCGGTCATCCGGATCGCTCCGCCGTCGTCCGGCAGCGGCAAGTCGCTCAAGCGGCGCATCGACCAATCGTTGTGCACGATGCTGGCGCGACGCGACCGGGTGCTCGAACTGGGGGGCTACTACGACCGCAACGGCTGCCGCTACGGCGAGGACAGCGTGCTCGCCCTGCTGATCCACTGGAACCATCCGATCTTGCGCGAACACGCCACCGTGCACCTGCGCCATCGGCTGGACAGCGGGCTGACCCGCAGCAACCTGAGGGCACCGATCGTGCGACCGCTGGTCAGCGACAGCGACTATGCGCTGCAGCGGATCGAGCCGCCCGCCCGTCCGCTCGCCCGGCGGCTGATCGCCTACCTGGCCGCGCTTGACGCCTCGCGGCTGGCCAAGGCGGGACGCATCGCCGATGCCCGCAAACTGCTGGCGCGCACCCTGCGTCCGGTCGACCTGCGCCACCCCGAGCTGATCCTGCCGCTGGCGCGCGTCGCCCTGCGTGCGCTGGCGCGTGTCGGGCGATACCGCGGCACCGATCGATCGGACTGACACCCGGGTGCGCGATCGGCCGCGCACGCCAACCGGATAGACGTCAGCGAAGCAGGTCCTCGATGATCTGTTGGCAGGCGGTACCGTCGCCATACGGACTGGTGGCGCGGCGCATGCGCTCGTGGGCCGGGGCATCGTCCAGCAGCCGGGCCGCACCGGCCACGATGGAGGCGCGCTCGGTGCCCACCAGCGACACCACGCCGGCCTGCAGCGCCTCGGGCCGCTCGGTGGTGTCGCGCATGACCAGCACCGGCACGCCCAGCGCGGGCGCCTCCTCCTGGATGCCGCCCGAATCGCTGATGATGAAGTGGCTGCGGCTCATCAGGTACACGAACGGCAGGTACTCCAGCGGTTCGAGCAGATGCACGTTGTCGGCATCGCCCAGCACGCGCCGCACCGGTTCCTGCACCGCCGGATTCAGGTGCACCGGGTAGACGATGCGCACATCGTCCCGGTCGGCCAACTCGGCCAGCGCGTGGCAGATGTTCTCGAACCCGTGCCCGAAGTTCTCGCGGCGGTGCCCGGTGACCAGGATCGTGCGCCGGGTGTCGTCGAGGAAGTCGAAGCGCGCCGCCAGCGATTCGCCGATGGATGCGTCCGCCGCGATGCGCGTCACGATCATCTGCAGCGCATCGATCACGGTGTTGCCGGTGACCCGGATCGAGGCATCCGGATGGCCTTCGGCCAGCAGGTTGCGCCGGGTGCTCTCGGTCGGGGCGTAGTGCCGGTCGGTCAGCACCGCGATCATGCGCCGGTTGGCCTCTTCGGGCCAGGGGGCGTGCAGGTCGCCGGTGCGCAGGCCCGCCTCCACGTGGCTGACCGGAATGCCGGCGTAGAAGGCGGCCAGCGCGCTGGCCAGGGCGGTGGCGGTGTCGCCGTGCACGAACACCCGCTGCGGCGCATGCGATGCCAGCGGCTCGCGCAGGCCGGTCAGGATGGCGGCGGTGACATCGGTCAGGTCCTGTCCGGCGCGCATGATGTCCAGGTCCACATCCGGGGTCAGCGCGAACAGCGCGAGCACCTGGTCGAGCATGTGCCGGTGCTGGCCGGTGACGCACAGCACCACCTCCAGCGAGGGATGCGCCTTCATGGCGACCACCAGCGGGGCCAGCTTGATGGCCTCGGGCCGGGTGCCGAACACCACCATGACCCGGTGTCGCGAATCGCTGCTGGGCATGCCGTGTCTCGGTGAAGGAACGTCGACGCAAGGCCTGGGCGCCCGGTGTACCAGTCTAGCCCGGCACCTTCGGCCGCGTGTCGCGCGCCACCAGCATCGCCTCGGCGCGCCCGTCTTTGCCGGGTGGCGGGTCGAGGTAGTGCAGCACGTCCAGCCGGGGAAACCGTGCAAGCAGCTCACCCGGCGCGAGCTGGAAGCGTGGCGTGCGCTGCCCGGCGCTGAAGGTCTGGTAGAACAACGTGCCGCCGGGAGCCAACGCGGCGGCGATGCCGGCGCACGCGTCACGCTCGAGGTAGCGCACCACCACGATCACCTCGAAGGCGTCGATGGGCAGGGGTTGGCATGCGATTTCGTGCACCGTCGCGTGCGCGATGTGGCTGCCGCTGCGCGCGCGGATCGCCTCGATCACCACCGACGAGGCATCCATTGCGCTCACCTGCAGCCCCCGCCCTCCCAGCCACTCGCCGTTGCCGGCCCGTCCGCAGGCCAGGTCCAGCGCCCGTCCCCGTGGCGGCAGCCGATGCGGGAAGTCCAGCAGGACCTGCGCCGGTTCCGGCACCCGATCCGGCGACGCCGCGTAGCGTGCGTCCCAGCGAGCGATGCGATCCTGGCTCATCCGCCGCTCCGCTCGCCACGACGTTCCAGCCGGGTCAGCCAAGGACCGACGCTGCACAGCAGCGCCAGGGACATCAGGAACGGCCCCAGGTAGTAGAGCGCGCGAAAGGCCAGCACCGCGGCGACCGCATCCGGCATCGCCTCGCCGTTGGCGTTCAGGCCGGCGATCAGCAGCCCGTCGAACACCCCGATGCCACCGGGCACGTGACTCAGGGCGGCGGCCAGCGAGGCGGCGGCGAACAGGCTGACGAAGTGCAGGAACGCCATGCCGGCGCCGCCCGGCACCAGCAGGTAGAGCGCCAACGCCGCCAGCGTCAATTCCCCCAGCGAGAACACCACCTGCGCCACCAGCACCGACGGGGTGGGCAGCCGCAGGCGAAAGCGACCGATGCCGATCGGCATCGCCCGGTACGAGGCCACCGCCAGCGATCCGATGCACACCAGCAAGGCGGCACCGCCGGCCCAGCGCACCAGCGACTCCGGAGCCGCCACCAGGCGGCTCAGCGTCTGCGGATAGCCGATCAACGCGGCCAGGCCGACCAGCGAGACGCTGACCCCGAAGGCCACGGCGCAGAACGTGGACACGATGGTGATCTCGCGCAGGCTCAGGCCGAAGCGGCGGTAGAAGCGGTGGCGCACCGCGCCGCCGGAGAGTACCGCCACGCCTGCGGTGTTGCCGAGCGCGTAGGCGCTGAACGAGCCCACCGCCATGACCGCGGCGGGCACGCGGCGGCCGACGTAACGCAACGCCGAGGCGTCGTAGCCGATCAGGAAGGCGTAGCTGCCGGCCACCGAAAGCGTCGCCGCCCACAGCATCGTGGCGGGGATGCGGGCGATCGCCGCCCCGATCTGGTCGATGTCGACCTCGCGCAGCAACGCGCGCACGGCGACCAGCGCCAGCGCGAACACGCCCGCGCCGAGCAACGGGCCGGCGTGGCGCGTCGCCAGTCCAGCCAGCCGCTGTGTCATGACGTCGTGTTGGGAAAGGGGGGGCACCGGTGGAAGTCTAGTGCCTCGATCGAGAAGGTCCACGCCGCAGCAGCACCAGCAGTCGCGCACCGTTGAGCAGCGCCGACAGGCTCAACCCGGCGATCAGGCCAAACCACAGCCCGGCGGCGCCGAACCCCCACACGTTGGCCGCGAACCAGCCGACGCCGAAGCCGACCGCCCAGTACGAGAACACGCTGATCAGCATCGGCACGCGAGTGTCGTGCAGGCCGCGCAGCAGCCCGATCACCGTACATTGCATCGCATCGGAGACCTGGAACACCGCAGCCAGCACGAACAGGCGTACCGCCAGGGCCTGCACGTCGGCCGCATCGGTGAACGCCGCCGCGATCGGCTCGCGAAACAGCAGGATCAGCAGGGCGTTGCCCAGCGCCAGCATCAGCGCCAACGCGATGCCGGTGGTGGCACGCAACCTGACCCCCGGCCACCAGCGCTTGCCGAAGGCGGCGCCGGTGCGCGCGGTCAACGCGAACGACAGGCCCAGCGGCAGCATGTAGAAGGCGGCGGTCACGGTGATCGCGATGTTGTGCGCGCCGGCCTCGCGAACGCCCAGCTGGCCCATCTGCAGCGCGGTCGCCACGAACAGGCCCGATTCGGCCAGCAAGCCCAGGCTGATCGGTGCGGCCAGCGCCAGCAGCTGGCGCAGTCGGGCCGGATCCGGACGCTCCAGCGGGCGGTACAGCGCGAACCGCTGGAAGGTGGGGCGGCGCAGCAGCAGGAACAGCACCGCGCAGGTGCTCAGATGCACCAACGTGGTGGCCCAGCCGATGCCGGCGACGCCCAGCGGCTCGATCCCGAAACGCGCCAGGCCCACGCCCAGCCCGAGCACCACGTCGGCCAGGGCGTTGACCACCACACCGATGCCCTGCACCAGCAACACCTGGTGGGTGCGTCCGGTGGCCTCGCACACGTTGCGCGCCGCCAGCAGCAGTACCGCCGGCACCGCCCCCCACATCGCCGCGCCCAGGTAGTCGCGGGTGGCCGGCAGCATCGCCGGATCCAGCCCCCAGTCGTCCAGCGTGAGCCGGCACGCGGCAACGATCGCGAAGCCGCTGAAGCCGAAGGCGGCGGCGAGCCACAACCCCTGGCGGAACACCCGCCCCACTTCGGCGCGACGCCCCTGCGCGCGCAGCGCGGACATCGTCGGCGACAGCGCCGCCATCAGCCCGATGCAGGCCACGGTGATGAAGAACACCAGTCCGGCCCCGATCGCCACCGCCGCCAGCGCCACCGGGCCGATGCGTCCGGCCACCAGCGTGTCGACCAGGCCGTTGCCGATGCCGAGCACCTGGGCGCCCATCAACGGCAGGCCGAGCGCGAGGGTGCGGCGCGCCTCCGCGACGAACGCCGAACGGTGGCGCATCACACCCGCCAGAAGGCGGGCGTGAACAGCACCAGCAACGTGAAGATCTCCAGGCGTCCGAACAGCATGGCCACGCTCAGCACCACGTAGGAGAAATCGCCCAGCGAGGAGTAGTTGGCCGCCACGATGCCCAGTCCCGGCCCCAGGTTGTTCAGGCAGGCCACCACCGCCGAGAAGGCGCTCTCCTGATCCAGACCTGCCGCCATCAGCATCAGCATCATCACCGTCAGCAGCGCCACGTAGGCCGAGAAGAAGCCCCACACCACATCGATCTGGCGGGCATCCATCGCCTGGCGGTTGATCTTGACCACGATCTTGGCGTTCGGGTGCAGCAGCCGGCGCAGCTCGCGCACCCCCTGCTTGAACAGCAACGTCACGCGGATGACCTTCATGCCGCCGCCGGTGGAGCCGGCGCAGCCACCCACGAACGAGGCGAACAGCAGCAGCACCGGCAGGAAACCTGGCCACTCGATGTAGGCTTCGGAGGTGAAGCCGGTCGTGGTGCCGATCGAGACGACGTGGAACAACGCGTTGATGAAGGCGTTGCGGTGCCCCTCCTCGTAGGCGAAGTACAGGTACACGGTGGTGATCACGGTCAACGTGAGCAGGATCCCCAGGTACACCCGGAACTCCTCGTCGACCAGGTAGTGGCGAAAGCGACGCGTGCGGGCCAGCGTGAAGTGCAAGCCGAAGTGCATGCCGGAAATCAGCATGAACACGATGGCGATCGATTCGATCAGTGCCGAATCGAAATGGCCGATCGAGTTGTCATGGGTGGAGAAGCCACCGATCGCCACGGTGGAGAAGCTGTGGCCGATGGCATCGAAGCCGCTCATGCCGGCGGCCCAGTAGGCCAGCGCGCAGGCCACGGTCAGGCCCAGGTAGATGTACCACAGCGCCTTGGCGGTGCCGGCGATGCGCGGTGTCAGCTTCTCCTTGTTGATGCCGGGCGTCTCGGCGCGGAACAGCTGCTGACCGCCGATGCCCAGCATGGGCAGCACCGCGATGGCCAGCACGATGATGCCCATGCCGCCCAGCCACTGCATCTGCTGACGGTAGAACAGGATGGCGTGCGGCAGCCGGTCCAGGCCCACGATCAGCGTGGCACCGGTGGTGGTCAGCCCGCTCATCGACTCGAAGATCGCCGCCGGGATCGATAGGTCCAGCGGCGAGTACAGCCAGAACGGCAGGCCGCCGAAGATGCCCAGCACCGCCCAGAACGCCACCACCACCACGAACCCGTCGCGCAGCTTCAGCGGCGCGCGCACCTCGCGCACCGGCAGGAACATCACCAGGCCGGTGAACAGCGTGGTGGCGAAACCGCCGACGAACGGCAGCACCGCCCCGTCCCGGTACAGCAGCGCCACCAGCACCGGCGTGAGCATGGTGATGCTGAACAGCGCCAGCAGGATGCCGACCACGCGCTGCACCACCTTGAGCTGGATCGGCATCAGCGGCGCGCCCGATCGGCGCGGACGAACGGTGCGGGGTGCAGCGTGCTCACACGAACGTCACGCTGACCTGGAACAGCTTCTCGACCTCGCCGATCTGGCGCTTGTCGGTGATCAACACGATCAGGTGATCCTCGGACTCGACCACCAGATCGTGGTGCGCTATCAGCACCTCGTCGCCGCGCACCACCACGCCGATGCTGGCGCTGTCGGGCAGCGGCAGCTCGCCGATGCTACGCCCCACCAGCACCGAGGTCTGGGCATCGCCGTGTGCCACCCCTTCCAGCGCCTCGGCCGAGCCGCGCCTGAGCGAATGCACCGCGACCACGTCGCCGCGACGGATCAACGTGAGCAGCGCACCGATGGTGATCTGCTGCGGCGAGATCGCCACGTCGATGATGTCGCGCTCCACCAGGTCCACGTAGGCCGGCCGGTTGATCAGCGACATGATCTTGCGCGCGCCCATGCGCTTGGCCAGCATCGCCGACAGGATGTTGGCCTCGTCATCGTTGGTGAGCGCGCAGAACACGTCCATCTCGCGCACGTTCTCCTCGATCAGCATCTCCTGGTTGGCGGCATCGCCGTGCAGCACCATCGCGCTGGACAACTCGGAGGCCAGCCGCTCGGCACGCTCCTCGACCGCCTCGATGATCTTCACCCGGTAGAAGCGCTCCAGCTTCCGGGCCAGCAGGCGCCCGATGTTGCCGCCACCGGCGATCATGACCCGCTTGCAGGGGTGGTCGTCGTGGTGGAACTGCGCCATGACCTTCGCGGTGTGCTTGCGTTGGCCCAGGAAGAACACGATGTCCTGCTCGCGGATCATCGTCGCGCCTTGGGCCACGATGACCTCTTCGCCGCGGTAGATCGCCACGACCCGGGTCTCGATGTCCCCCAGCAGGTCCGGCAGGCGCGCCAGCGACAGCCCGGACATCGGCGCGCCGCGCTGCACCTCCACGCCGACCATGCGCACCGTGCCGCGCGCGAAGTCCACCACCTGCAGTGCGCCGGGGTGCTCGATGATGCGGCGGATGTGATCGGTGATCAGCTGCTCGGGGCTGATGATGACGTCGATCGGAATGTGATCGTTGTTGAACAGGTTCTTCTCGCGGGTGTACTCGCGCGAGCGGATGCGGGCGATCTTGGCCGGCGTGCGGTACAGCGTGTAGGCGATCTGGATCGCCACGATGTTGGTCTCGTCCGAATCGGTGGCCGCGATGATCATGTCGCAGTCCTCGGCGCCGGCGGTACGCAGCACCTCGGGGTAGGAGGCGTGTCCGACCACGGTGCGCAGGTCGGTGCTGTCCTCCAGCGCGTGCAGCACCGCCGCATCGGTGTCGACCACGGTGACGTCGTTGTCCTCGCCGACCAGGCTCTGCGCCACGGTCGAGCCGACCTGCCCGGCGCCCAGCACCAGGATCTTCACCGTTCGAAGGTGTCGGGCACGGGGGTCATCCTCGTCATTCGCGCACCTTGTCCAGGTCGATGTCCAGGCTGCGCAGCTTGCGGTACAGGTGCGTGCGCTCCATGCCCACGTGCTTGGCCAGCTCGCCGATGTTGCCGCGCGTCTCGCTCAGGCAGCGCAGCAGGTACTGCCGTTCGAAGTCGGCGCGCGCCTCGCGCAGCGGCAGGTCGTGCCGCAGCCCGATCCGGTCGGCGTCCGGCGGCTCGCTGGCCTGCCCCAGGCCCAACGCCCGGTCGATCTCGGCCACCTCGATCTCGGTGTCTCCGCCCAGCAACAGCAAGCGCTGCACCAGGTTCTTGAGTTCGAGCAGATTGCCCGGCCAGTCCAGGTTGCGCAGCCGGTTCTGCGAAGCCACGGTGAAGTGCCGGTAGCTCAGTCCCTCCACATCCACGTGCCAGTCCACGAACGCCTCCAACAGCGCGCTGATGTCCTCGGCGTGCTCGGCAAGCGGCGCCAGCACGATGGTGCGCTGCGCCAGCGTGGCCGCCAGCGTGGCGTCGAAGCCGCCGCGCCGCACCGCCTGCTCCAGCGGCACGGTGCTGGTGGACATCAGCCGGCAGCGCAGCGAGACGCGGGTGTTGCCGCCCTGGCGCATGAACCCCTGGTGCTCGATGGCGCGCTTCAGGCAGGCCTGCGCGCTGGGCGGCATCTGGTCGACGTCGCCGAGCAGCAACGTGCCGCGCCCGGCGCTCTCCAGGTAGCCGGCGCGCACGCGTGCCGGCTCCGACCCGGGCTCGCCGGCTGGCGGCTCGCCCCACTCCTCGCCGTACAGTTCCCGGTGCGCGTTGACGCTGGACAGGCTGTCGCAGCGCAGCGCGATGAACGGCCCCTCGATCGCGCGGTGGCGATCGTGCACGTTCTGGGCGAACAGCGTGCGTCCGCTACCGGCGCCGCCGACCAGCAGCACCGGATCGGTGGCCAGCACCTCGGTGCGCAGCAGATCGCGCAGCTGTTGCGTGTGCGGCGAGTCCCCGACCAGCAACGGCAGGCGGCGCGGCAGGGTGGCCGGCGTGCCGTCGCCGGCGGCCGCCACCGGGGGTGCGGCGAACGCACGCTCCACGCTCAGCAGCAGCTTGGCCAGCGACAACGGCTTCTCGATGAAATCCACCGCGCCCAGGCGGGTGGCCTCGACCGCCGTCTCCACCGTGCCGTGACCGGAGATCATGATCACCGGGAAGCTCAACGCACCGCCCAGCTTCCAGCTCTTGAGCAGAGAGACGCCGTCCATGTCCGGCATCCAGATGTCCAGCAGCACCAGGTCCGGTACCTGCTCCTCGACGCTGCGCTGCGCGGCCGAGGCGGTGTCGGCGACCGAGACCGCGTAGCCCTCGTCCTCGAGGATCTCCTGCAGCAGGCTGCGGATGTCGGGTTCGTCATCGACCACCAGGATGGAGCGGCTGCTCATGCCCGCCCTCCACCGATGCGGCGGGGCGCCGCCGGGCTGGCGCGCAGCGACAGCGCCGCCGGGTAGGGCAATGCGACGATCACCCGGGCACCCGCGACCCGCCGGGCGCCGGCGCGTCCGGCCTCGGGGTCGATACGGTTTTCGATGCGCACGTGACCGTTGTGCTCCTCGACGATCTTCTTGACGATGGCCAGTCCCAGGCCCGTGCCGCGGGGCTTGTCGCTGACGTAGGGTTCGAACGAGCGCTTGAGCTGATCCGGCGCGAAGCCGGGGCCGGCGTCCTCGCAGACGATGTGCACCTCGGCACGGCTGCCGTCCACCACGCTGCGCGTGCTCAGCGCAACGGTAGGCGAGGCCGAGCCGCTTTGCGCCTCCAGCGCATTCTTGACCAGATTGTGCACCAGCTGTCGAAAGCGGGACAGATCCAGCGAGGCCGACGGCAGGTCCGGCTCCAGCGTCAGGCTGACCAGCCCGCCGGGCTCGTCGTCCGCCCCGCCCGGATACAGCGCGGCGACCTCGCGCACCAGCGCGTTCAGGTCGGTGGGGCGCAGCGAAAGCGTCGGCGTGGAGGCGTAGTCGGCGAACGCGTTGACCATCGATTTCATCGCGTCCACCTGATTCTCGATGGTGCGCGTCAGGCGTCCCAGCAGCTCGCGGTCATCAGCTTCCAGGCGCGCGGCGAACTTGTGGCGCAGGCGCTCGGCCGACAGCTGGATCGGGGTCAGCGGATTCTTGATCTCGTGCGCCAGCCGCCGTGCCACCTCGCTCCAGGCCGCATCGCGCTGGGCGCTGACCACCGCGGTCATGTCGTCGATCACCACCACTCGCCCGGCCGGCACGTCGGCGATCGACAACGGCGCGGACACCCGGCAGAACAGCAGCCGGCGTCCCCCATCGTCCACCACCTCCAGCTCGGTGGACACATCGTCGGCACCTGCCCGCTCGATCAGCGGGATCAGCTGATCGCCCAGCTGGGCCAGCGGGCTGGTGTCGGACACGTCGCGCCTGAGCGATTCGCCGTCCAGGCTGGCGCCGGGCGCCAGCGCCAGGATCGTGGCCGCGGACTCGTTGCCGCTCAGGATGCGGTGGCCGGTGTCCAGCGTGATCACGCCCGAGGAGATGCGCGCCAGCACCGACTGCAAGGATGCGCGCTGGCGCTCGGACTCGCGCCGGCTCTCTTCGGCGGCGTTGCGGGCCTGCTCCAGCTGGCGGGTCATGTAGTTGAACGACTGCACCAGAAAGCCCAGCTCGTCGTTGCGCGAGCGCTTGTAGATGCGCGTGTCGTAGCGGCCATCGGCCACCGCCCGGGTGCCTTCGACCAGATCGTGCACCGGCAGCATCATGCGCCGGGCCGCGTAGAAGGCGAACCACACCGCCATCATCACCGACAGCAGCAGTGCCAGCGACAAGGTCAGCATCGAGGACAGGATCAGCGGCCGGCGCAGGAACACCAGCTGGCGATAGCGCTGGTAGCTGGACTGCACGCTCTCGGCCAGCGCGGTGGACCGGCTGGCCACCGGGTAGAGCGCCTGCAGCACCGAGTTGCCGCGGGTCGGATCCTCGGAGAACACCGGCGTGACCACGCGGATGTACAGGTCCTGCTGCCCGATCGGGTCCACGCTCACGTAGGACTCGCCCAGCCTTGCACGGGCCACCAGCGCATCGTCCGGCCGGTCCGGCTGCACGGTGATGCTGCCCAGCAGACCGGTCGAGGCGATGATGCGGTTGTCCGGCCCGATCAGCGTCATCTCGCTGGCTTCGGTCTCGCTGGTCAGCACCGACAGCTCCATCACCGCCACCATCTCGCTGACGCCCACCAGCTGTTCGGCGATGCCGATCGTGTCGCGCTGCAGCGTGCGCATCTGCAGCCCGAGCGACTCGCGAGAGAGCTCCAGCGCATCGTCCAGCGCCTGCTCGATCTCCAGATCGAAGTAGCTGTTGATGTTGGCGCGCAGGAAGCGGATCGAAAAACCGTACACCAGCGTCACCGGTACCAGCGCCAGCAGGATCGACAGCACCACCAGCTTGACGGTCAGGCGCGATCCCGCCACCCGCGCACGGAACTCGCGCACCAGCCGCCAGCCGTTGACCGCCAGCAGCGCACCGATGAAGGCCAGCGCGGCGCCATTGCCCACCAGCAGCCATTGGTAGTAGCGGCCGAAGCGATCCAGCCGCAACGCCAGCGTGCCGAGCACGTACAGCGAGCCGATCAGCACCACGAACAGCAGCGCCATCAGCACCGCACTGATCGGTCGGCGGTTCACGCCGCCAGTGTCCAGGTGAACGGTACCGCCCGCACCCGCCAGGCGGTACCGATCAGCGGTTGCAGCGGCAGCGGCAGCGCGCGCGAATCCAGACGCATGCGCAGCGTGGCCTGCAGACCGTTCCGCGACGCCTCACCGGCGTCGGCCTCGGTGGCGATGCCCAGCCCGCGCAGCTCGCCGAGCCCTTCGAGCGCGTTCGACAAGGAACGGTAGTTGCGCGCATCGTCGCCTTGGCGCATGCCCAGGCGGTAGTGACGGGTCAGGTCGTAGTAGACCAATCGGTAGGACCACCGCGCCGCGTGCAGCTCGCGATCGGGCAGCAGGGTACGCGGACGCGTCACCGACAGCTCGATCACGAAATCCAGCGGCACGCCGCTGTCCAGCCCCAGTCGCACCGCCAACGGCAACTGCACCTGCGCCTGCGCATCCAGCAACCAGCCATCGGCCGTGTCACGCAACGCGGCGCGCTCGATGACGATGTCGGCGCGCGGGGCGTCCGGGGTCGGTGCGCGCAGCAGGATGCCGGCGATCACCAGCGCGACCGCCATCACCGCAAGCGTGACCCGCAGCGACGATCGGCGCGCCGGTGCACCGCTCGCCATCAGGCCGACGGTCGGTGGGTCAGGCGGGCGTACCAGAAGCCATCCCCATCGTGCACGCCCGGCAGGCGCTGCACCCCGAGCGGATCCTGGGTGGGGCGCGGATGACCGGCCAGGCCCGGCAGCGGCATCGCCTGCGCCTGCGGGGTCCGCGCCAGGAAGGCCTGGACCTGCTGCTCGTTCTCGACCTTGAGCACCGAGCAGGTGGCGTACAGCAGCGAGCCGCCAGGTGCGAGCAGCGGCCACAGCGCATCCAGCAGACGGGCCTGGTCCGCCACCAGCGCGGCGATGTCGGCGTCGCGGCGCAGCAGCTTGATGTCCGGATGCCGGCGGATGACGCCGCTGCCCGAGCACGGCGCGTCCAGCAGCACCGCATCGAACGGTTGGCCGTCCCACCAGCCGTCGGGCAAGGCCGCATCCGCGCAGCGGCTTCTTACCGCCGCGGTGCAGCCCAGCCGCGACAGCGTGCCCTGCACGCGTTCCAGCCGCGCGGCATCGTTGTCCAGCGCCAGGATGTCGCCGAAATGTCCGCTCTGCGCGGCGTGACCGGTCTTGCCGCCCGGGGCGGCGCAGGCGTCCAGCAGGCGCGCCCCGGCCGGCACCGCATCGATCAGCAACTGCACCGCCAGCTGGGCCGATACGTCCTGCACGCTGGCGTGCCCGTGCTCGAAGCCGGGCAACCGCTCCACCGGCACCGGCGCGACCAGCTGCAGCGCCTGCCGCGCCTCGTGCAACGGGTGGCCGTCCAGTTCCACCGCCGCCAGTGCGGCGCGATAGGCGTCCCGGCCGCCGGCCGGCGGGCCGATGCGCAGCGTCATCGGTGCCTGGGTGTTGTTGGCGACGCACAGCGCTTGAAGATCGGCCGGCCAGTCGGCCGACAACCGTTCGTGCAACCACGCCGGATGGGCGCGCCGCTGCGCCTCGCTCAGACCCTGATCCAAGGTGTCGCGCTCGCGCAGGGCGCGCCGCAGCACGGCATTGACCAACCCGCGCGCCCAGTCCTTGCCCAGCGTGGCGGTGGCCTCGACGCTTTCGTCGACCACCCGCGACGGCGGTGCATCGGTGTGCAGCAGCTGGTACAGCCCCAGCTCGATCAACCACGCCAGGTCCTGGTCCTTGGGCTTGAGCGGGGATTTCATCAAGCTGGCCGCCACCGCCTGCAAGCGGATGTGCCAACGCGCCAGCCCATAGCAGAACCCCTGGCAGCGAGCCCGATCGGCCGGTGCCAGCGCGGCCAGCGCGCGCGGCAACCGACGGGTCAGCGAGCCACCGCCGTCCACCAGGCCCTGCAGCGTGCGCACCGCGGCGATGCGCACATCGCGCACCGCGGCCCGATCGCGCCGGCTCATGCGTCGTCCCGATCGGTTCGGGCGCCGAAACGGCGCCCGACCAGCTGTCGATCGTGAGCGAAGGCATCGGCCGGCATCGGCCGCCCGCCATCGCGCTGCAGATGCGTCAGTCCGAGCGCGCCCTGTCCGGTGGCGATCACCAGCGCCGCGGCCTCCCCCCCGCCATCCAGCGCCAGCACGGTGCCCGGCGGCGCATCGGCAGGATCCCGGGCCGGCACCAACCGGCTGCCCCACAGTCGCACCCGCTCGCCGTCCAGCTCGGTCTCGGCGACCGGCCACGGCACGTAGGCGCGGATGCTGCGATCCAGCTCGATGGCCGAGCGGGACAGGTCCAGCCGCGCCTCGCGCTTGTCCAGCTTGTTCGCGTAGGTGACGCCGGTCGCCGGCTGGGGGCTCGCTTCGAGCGAGCCGCAACAGCGCCCCTCGAGCGCCGGCACGATCAGCTCGGCGCCCAGCGCCGCCAGCTCATCGTGCAACGAAGCCGAGGTGGCCGCGGGCGCGATGTCGATCGCGCGCTGCAGCAGCACCGCTCCGGTGTCCAGGCCGGCATCCATCTGCATGATGGCCACGCCGGTGCGGGCATCGCCCGCCAGGATCGCGCGGTGGACCGGCGCCGCGCCACGCCAGCGCGGCAGCAACGAGGCATGGATGTTGATGCACCCCAGCGGTGGCAGCGCCAGCACCTCGGGCGGCAGCAGCAGCCCGTAGGCGGCCACCACCATCACGTCCGGCCGCAACCCGGCCAGCGCCTCGCGCGCCCCGGGCGTCTTCAACGTGACCGGCTGCTGCACCTCGACACCGTGCTGCCGTGCCAGCCGCTTGACCTCGCCGGCGACCCGCTTGCGGCCCCGTCCGGTCGGGCGGTCCGGCTGGCACAGCACACCGACCACCCGATGCCGGCTGGCCAGCAGGGCCGCCAGCGCGGTGGCGGCGAACGCCGGCGTGCCGGCGAACACCACGCGCAGCGCCTCGCAGTCGGGCGCCTCGCCACCCGGTCCGCCCGCGCCCTCGCCCGCGCCCTCGCCCTCGCCCTCGGGGGCCACGCTCAGGCCGGTGCCCCGTGGTCATCGTCCGCCACCTCGTCGAAGTCGCCGTCGCGCAACCGCTTCTCCATCTTCTTGCGGATGCGGTTGCGCTTGAGCGGTGACAGGTAATCGACGAACAGCTTGCCCTCCAGGTGGTCGATCTCGTGCTGGATGCAGACCGCCAGCAGCCCGTCGGCATCCATCTCGTACGGCTCGCCATCGCGCCCCACCGCCCGCACCCGCACCTCGGCCGGTCGCTTGACGGTCTCGTACACGTCGGGGATCGACAGGCAGCCCTCCTGCATCTCGCCCTCGCCCTCGGCCACCAGGATCTCGGGATTGATCAGCACGATCGGCGAATCGTTCTGCTCGGACACGTCGATGACCACGATGCGCCGATGCACATCCACCTGGGTGGCCGCCAGGCCGATGCCCGGGGCGGCGTACATGGCGTGAAACATCCGATCGATCAGCGCGACCACCCCGCCGTCCACGTCGGACACCGGCGCGGCGGTGCGTCGCAGCGAGGGATCGGGGTACTTGAGAATGGACAGCGGGATCACGCGAGGGCAGTCGGTGGCGCGGACGGCCGGGCATTGTAGGGCACGTCGGCACCCCCCTTGCAGGGTGGCACGGGTCAAGTTCACCGCAGCGTCGCCGATGCACGACGGACCGCGTTCACGAATTCACCTTTCGGAGACTGCCCCGATGGCCGCACCTCACGATCTGCCCCGCCATCGCCGCGTCGCGCGATGCCTGCCGGGCACCACTGCCGGTGTGGCCCTCGCGCTCGCACTGAGCGCCTGCTCCGGGCCGAAGTACGCCACCGTGGTGGCCGAATCGCCGCAGGCCGCCCCACGCTTCTCGGACGCAGGTGCGGTGGACGGCGTCGGCGTGGCGCAGACCGGCTACACCTCGGTGGTGCCGCGGGTCTACATCGAGGCCGAGCAGCTCGACGAGGACGCCCCGAACAGCTACACCGTGATCAAGGGCGACACCCTGTGGGACATCTCGGACCGGTTCCTGAAGCAGCCCTGGCTGTGGACCGAGATCTGGAACTACAACCCCACGATCGCCAACCCGCACCTGATCTACCCGGGCGACGTGCTCGCGCTGGAATACATCGGCGACCGGGCCACCCTGGTGCTGTCGCGCAACGGACGCACCCTGCCCACCACCGACATGATGGGCGGGGCACGCGCCGCGGACGGTGTGGCCGGCGGACCGGCGCTCGGCATGGTCGCCGGCGGCACCGAACGGCGCTCGCCGCGCATCCGCGCAAGCTCCCTGGACGATGCGGTGCCCACCATCCCGGGGGATGCCATCGCCAGCTTCCTGATCCAGCCGCGGGTGGTGCCGCTGTCGCGCTCGCGCGATGCGGCCTACGTGGTCGGCAACATCGACAACCGGCTGATCAGCGCGGTCGGGCACGAGATCTACGCCCGTGGCGCGATCGACCCGGCGGTGACCCGCTACGGCATCTACCGCAAGAGCGAGATGCTGGCGGATCCGCTGACCGGCGAGCTGCTGGGCCACGAGCTGGACGAGGTCGCCGATGCGCGCCTGCTGGCGGTCGGCGATCCGTCCACGCTGATGATCACCCGCAACCGCACCGAGACCATCGCCGGCGACATCCTGCTGCCGATGGATGTCGCTCAGACCCCGCACACCTTCGTTCCCCGCCTGCCGGAGATCCGCGGTGACGGGCGCATCATCTCGCTGGTGAACGCGATCACCCGTACCGGTCGCGATCAGGTGGTAGTGCTCAACCTGGGCGAGCGCAGCGGCATCCAGCCCGGCGATGTGCTCGCCATCGAGAGCCATGGCGCGCAGCTGGTCGATCGACGCGGCGTGGGCGGCTTCGAGCGGATCGACCTGCCGGACACCCGTACCGGCGTGCTGATGGTGTTTCGCACGTTCGAGAAGGTAAGCTACGCACTCGTCATGGAATCGACGCGCCCGATCGCCCTGGACGACCTCGTCACGGGCATCTGAGCACGTCGTTGGCGACACCCGCTCCGACGGGCCGCACGAGGCGGCCCGGCAACGTCACGGAAGATCTGTCATGCCCCCCTGCCGCCTACGCCACGCCTGGCTGAGCCTGGCTCATGCCGCGCCCGCCGCCCTGCCACTGTGGGGCGATCTCAAGCGCCTGGAACCCTGCCCGCGAACGCTCGGCGAGCGCCTGGCCGCCACGCTGGACGGCGACGACGATGCCTTTGCCGACGCGCTCATCGGCCGGTACCCGGACGATGAGCGCGAACGGGCCGCCGGGCGGCCGGCACGTCTGCCGCAACGGCTGCTCGGCCGCTTGCGCAGCAGCGCGGTGGCCGACCAGGTCGCGCGCGCGCTGGAGCGCGAAGCGCGCTTCGCCCGCCATCACCTGATCACACCGGTGGATGCCGCCTATCCGGAGCGGCTGGCACGCATCGACGACCCGCCTCCCATGCTGGGACTGACCGGCTGCCGCGAGGCGTTGGCCCGGCCCGGCGTGGCGATCGTCGGTGCGCGGCGCGCCACGCGGCATGGCCTGGAACTGGCCTCGGCGATGGCCGAGGATCTGGCCGCCACCGGCCTGTCGGTACTGTCCGGGCTGGCGCTGGGCATCGATGCGGCGGCGCACCGCGGTGCGCTGCAGGCCGACGGTGTCAGCGTGGCGGTGCTGGCGACCGGTCCCGAGCGGATCTACCCGCCGCGCCATGCCGAGCTGGCCGAACGCTTGTGCGAACGCGGCGCGCTGGTCACCGAGTTCCCCGCCGGCAGCCGATTGCAGCGCCGCCACTTTCCGATACGCAACCGCCTGGGCAGCGCGCTGTCGGATGGTGTGGTGCTGATCGAGGCGGCCGAGCTGAGCGGCACGCTGAGCACCGCCGCCCACGCCAGGCGCCAGAACCGCGAGGTCATGGTGGTACCGGGGCGCGCCGGCGAGCTGCGCAGCCGCGGGGGCGAATCGCTGCTGCGTGACGGGGCGACCCCGGTCGTGACGGCCAGCGACATCGTGGCGGCCATCGCCCCGGCCCTGCGCCATGAACTCGACGCGCTGAGCGCGCGCGCCGGCGGCCAGCCGTCCGCGCCCCGGGAAACGGGCTCCGGCGACACCCGGCGGGGCAGCGAGGGCGACGGCGCGCCCGGCGGGCCCGACGATCCGGACGCGCAGCATGTGCTCGACGAGCTGAACGGTGCCCAGACGCCTGTCGAGGTGCTGCAGTGGAGCACCGGCTGGCCGGTCGGGCGGCTGATGGCGGCCCTGGGCCTGCTGGAGCTTCACGGCTTCGCCCGACGCGACGCGGGCGGTGGGTACAGCCTGTGCTTGAGCGCTTCGCACAGCGCCAAGCGGGCGCCCGATCGGGCCGGCGCACCGGGCCAGGATCGTGCACCGAATGTCGCGGGACTCGACGCACACCCCATTTTCGATCTAGATTGAGTGACGGCGCACCCCGATCATCTGCGCCGTCGGGTCTTCCATACGCCCCACGGGGACCCGCAACCGAGCAGCAGGATCCATGAGCAAGCATCTGGTCATCGTCGAATCGCCGGCGAAAGGCAAGACCATCGAGAAGTACCTGGGCAAGGACTACACGGTGCTGGCCAGCTACGGCCACGTGCGCGATCTGCTGCCCAAGGACGGCGCGGTCGATGTCGACAACGACTTCGCGATGACCTACCGGATCATCGAGCGCAACGAAAAGCACGTCAACGCGATCAAGCGCGAGCTCAAGAAGAAGGACAACGAAAGCCTGCTGCTGGCGACCGACCCGGACCGCGAGGGCGAGGCGATCAGCTGGCACCTGGTGGAGCTGCTGCGCGAGGTCGGTGCGCTGGACGGCAAGGACGTGCAGCGCGTGGTGTTCCACGAGATCACCAAGCGGGCGGTGCAGGAGGCGGTCGATCACCCGCGCGAGCTGGGCCACGACCTGATCAACGCGCAGCAGGCGCGCCGGGCGCTGGACTACCTGGTCGGCTTCAACCTCTCGCCGCTGCTGTGGCGGAAGATCAAGGCCGGCCTGTCGGCCGGGCGCGTGCAGACGCCGGCGCTGCGCATGATCTGCGAGCGCGAGGACGAGATCGAGGCGTTCGTGCCGCAGGAATACTGGTCGGTGAACGCGAATGTCGAGAAGGATGCTCAGCCGTTCACCGCCCGGTTGCAGATGCTGCGTGGCGAACGGGTCAAGCAGTTCACGGTGAACAACGCCGACAGCGCCAACGAGACCCGAGCGCACCTGCTCGAAGGCGCCCGCGGCCAGGGCGCCGATGGCGAGGCCGGGACGCTGATCGCCTCCAAGGTCGAGAAGAAGCAGCGAAAGCGCAACCCCACCGCGCCGTTCACCACCTCCACGCTGCAGCAGGAGGCATCGAGAAAGCTCGGCTTCGGCGCACAGCGCACCATGCGCACCGCCCAGGGGCTGTACGAGGGGGTCGACATCGGCGACGGCCAGGTCGGCCTGATCACCTACATGCGGACCGACTCGATCACCCTGTCGCAGGATTGCCTGGACGAGCTGCGCGCGTTGATTCCCGAGCGCTTCGGTCGTGACTACCTGCCCGACGAGCTCAACGTCTACAAGAACAAGTCCAAGAACGCGCAGGAGGCCCACGAGGCCATCCGTCCCTCCTCGGTGCACCGCGCGCCCGAGGACATGCGACGCTTCCTGAACGAGGACCAGTACAAGCTCTACAACCTGATCTGGAAGCGCACCGTGGCCAGCCAGATGATCCACGCCACCATCGATCAGGTGTCGGTGGACCTGGCCTGCGGCGAGGGCAACGCGTTCCGCGCCTCCGGCTCCACGATCCGCTTCGCCGGCTTCATGCGCGTCTATCGCGAGGATGTGGACGAGAAGAAGAAGGGCGACGAGGACGAGAAGGTGCTGCCCGAGATGGCCGAGGGCGATCGCCTGCCGCTGGCCGACATCCTGCTCGCCCAACACTTCACCGAGCCGCCGCCGCGCTTCTCGGAAGCCAGCCTGGTCAAGACGCTGGAGGAATACGGCATCGGACGCCCGTCCACCTACGCCTCGATCATCTCCACGCTGCAGAGCCGCGAGTACGTGGAGATCGAGAGCCGGCGCTTCTTCCCCACCGATACCGGTCGGGTGGTGGCGCGGTTCCTGTCCCAGCACTTCGATCACTACGTCGACTACGATTTCACCGCCCAGCTGGAGGACGAGCTGGATGCGGTGTCGCGCGGCGAAAAGGAGTGGGTGCCGCTGCTGGAGAAGTTCTGGAGCGACTTCAAGCGCACCGTCGACGACAAGATGGAGAACGTCACCCGCGAGCAGGCGGTCGAGGAGCGCCAGCTGGGCACCGACCCCGCCAGCGGCAAGCCGGTGGTGGTCCGTCTGGGTCGCTACGGCCCGATGGCGCAGATCGGCCATCGCGACGACGAGGAGAAGCCACGCTTTGCCGGGCTTCGTCAGGGTCAGCGCATGAACACCGTGACGCTGGAAGAGTGTCTGAAGCTGTTCGAGCTGCCGCGCTCGCTGGGCGAGACGCCCGAGGGTGAGCCCATGCGCACCAACATCGGTCGCTTCGGGCCGTACGTGCAGTACGGCTCCAAGTACGTCTCGCTGAAGGAAGGCGACGACCCGCACACCATCACCGAGGAGCGGGCGCTCCAGGTCGTGGCCGAAAAGAAGCAGGCCGACATCGATCGCATCATCCGCAGCTGGCCCGAGGAAGGCGTGCAGATCCTCAAGGGACGCTGGGGGCCGTACATCACCGACGGCAAGAAGAACGCGAAGATTCCGAAGGATCGCCACGAGAACGCGCACGAGTACGACCTGGCCACCTGCCTGAAGATGATCGAGGAGGCGCCCGAGCCGCGCGGCAAGAAGAAGGCGAACGCCAAGAAGACCTCCGCCAAGGCCGAGCCGAAGGCGGCCACCAAGAAGAAGGCCAAGTCGCGCGCCAAGAAGAAGTCGCGCTCGAAGAAGGAGTCCGCGGCCGCCAAGAAGGTCTCGTCCAAGAAGGCGGCGGCCAAGTCGGCAACGACCACCGTGCCGCCCCCCGAGGGCGAGGGTCCGGCGGCCAACGACGAGCGCGGCGACGGTGGGCCGGTCAAGGTCGTGGCGGCGGCCAAGTCCTGAGCCCGGCCGCTCGACCCTGCCCCGAGCTGGAGCTGTCCTCCGCCGTCCAGTGCCTGGCCGGTGGTGGCGTGCTGGCCTGCCCCACCGAAGGGGTGTGGGGGCTGGCCTGCGATGCGGCGAACCTGGCGGCGGTCGGCCGCATCCTTGCTTTGAAGCTGCGCGAACCCGACAAGGGCTTGATCCTGATCGGTGCCTCGCGGGCCTCGCTGCAACCGTTGCTCGCTCCGCTGGAGCCGGCCTGGCGCTCGCGCATGGACGTCGCTTGGCCCGGACCGGTGACCTTCATCGTACCGGCTGCCCGACACGTGCCGCCCCTGCTCAGCGGCGGGCGGCTCACGCTGGCGGTGCGCGTCAGCGCGCACCCGGAGCTGGGCGCCCTGACCGAGCAACTCGGCCGCCCGATCGTGTCCACCAGCGCCAACGTGTCCGGTGACAAGCCATTGAACACGCCCACCGCCATCCGCCGTGCCTTCGGTGCCGGCCTGGACGGCATCGTGGCCGGAGAACTGGGCGGACGGCGCAGGCCGAGCGACATCGTGGACGTGCGCACCGGCCGACGATTGCGCTGAGCGCACCGCCAGGATCCGCGGAATGCGCCACGCGTGCCATCGATGGGCACCGACAGCACCTTTGCTCCCTAACCCTCTGGCGGCCGCGATTGTGTGAACGAATGGTCTGAAACTCTGTCGACACGATTCGAAGGCGTATCTTTTGCACCATATCGGAGCAGCAATACAGACTCGATCGATTGGGTCGTTTACAATTGCGAATCAGGATGCACGGATCGATGACAATGCGTGAACCCGGTTCACGAGCATTTCCACATGCCGAATTAGGAGTTACCTCGAAATCAATGGCTGACACCGCAATGATGAAACAGCACGATCTCAGCTTTCCGCCGGGAGACATCACCGGCAAGGGTCGCGGTCGGGTCTACCCGTACAGCGAAGATCAGTTCCAGGAGCTGCACAAGGCCGCCTTGTCCGTCACCGGCGACGATCGCAAGCAATTGCTGGACGCCTACAACATCGGCTACGCCACCCTGCAGAAGAAGGTGGGCGTGTCACCCCAATCCCGCAAGAAGGCAAGCGCCCGACGCAGCAGCACCACGCAGCCGACATCGGTATTCGATCAGTTGCAGTCCCTGATGGACAACGTCGACACGGCCCTGGCCGATCTCGACTCGGAGCAACAGCAACTCCAGCAACGCATCGAGGAGATCGAGCAGAAGAAGTCCAAGCTGCGCAAGATCGCGGACATGGCCGACGCGTGATGCCAACGCCGGCCTCGGGGCCGGCGATCCGAATGCCGCTCGGCCGACCCGTTGTCGTTGTCGGCATTCGCGCTCGCTGATCCCACCCGTCGGCGCGCCCCCGATCACCACGAAGGTGAACGCGTCCCGCAGCTGAACGGGGCGTGCGAGTACCTGAAATCTCCGCGGTATGCCCAGCGGGGCCGTCAGACGGTGGGCCTCGCCTGTGGCTTGGCCTGTGGCTTGACCCCGAGACTCACCTCACGTTTCGTCCTGGAGGTCGGCCGACGGTACCGGTGCTGGACCAGAGGCGAGCGCCGCTGCCTGCCAGGGGCGGTTGGGCACCGACATCGTGGCCTCCAGCCGGCCGCCGTCCAGTCGATAATCGAAGTGGCTGCCGACGTGTCCCGTCACCGCATGAACGATGGCGAAGTCGTCGTCCGGCGCCTCCAGGGCAGCAGCAGCCCGGCACTGCGTCAGCCAGCGCAGCCGAAGTGTCGGTTCGCCCTGCTCGCTCGCCGCCTCGCACTGCATCTGAATCGACACGATCCCGACGCCCGCGTTCGACAAGCGGACCGTGTGCATGGCCAGTTCGTGGACCACGAGCGCAAGCGGCGTCGCCACCGCCGAAGCCACGATTCCGACATCGCCGGACAACTGCACGGCGCACGGTAGCGTGAAGCGGTACGGATCGATCAGGTACTCGAGCAAGGCGTGCGCCTGCGTCCAGTTCGGCAGGCGCTTCTCGGGCGGGTACTGCTGCGGCCGGCTCACCGCGATCAGCCGTTCGACCACCGCGATGCCGCGGGCTGCCGAGGCCATCTCGGTGGATTGACGCGCCAGCCGGTCGATCAGCGACTCGAAAAGGTCCAGGCGCAAGTTGGGCAGCGACCACCCTTCGGATCGGGTATCGTCGGATCGGGTATCGCTGCGCCGCCACAGCGTCAGCCCCAGGTCCCATTGCATGCCGAACAGACGGACCAGCTCGCCCCGCTCGTCCAGGATGGGGCCGATCAGCAACGCGTTGCGAAACGCTTCGCCGTTTCGCCGATAGTTGATCAGCTCGGTCAGCCGGAAGCGCCGTTCCGCGATTCCCTGACGCACCCGCGCCACGGCCTCTGCCTGCGTGGCCTCGCCCTGCAGGAAGCGACAATTGCGCCCCTCGCAAACGGCACGTTCGTACCCGGTCAACCGGCAGAACGCCGCGTTGACGAACGTCAGCGGCGAATCGTCGCGCACGGGATCCGCGAAGCTGACCGCCAAGTCGCTGTCTGTCACCAAGGGTGACCAGTCGGCATCGGTCAAACCGGCATTCATCGATTCAGTTGTCACGACCGAGCGGCGAAGTGTCACGTATAGCTTACACCCACTGACCCATTTCATGAATGATGCCCAACGGCACGGGACGTCCGACCGGATCCGTGTCTTGCCATCGCGTCGGTAGAATGAGCTGCCCGCCTGCCTGCCACCGCTCCAGCATGACTGCCGACCCGGTCGACATCGACGCCGTTCACCGCTTTCTCGAGACCTTCCACGACACGCTGTGCGCCCGGATCGAGTCGCTGGATGGCCGCGCCCGATTCGCCTCGGATGCCTGGACCCGTCCCGAGGGAGGGGGTGGCGTCACCCGAATCCTGACCGACGGGGCGGTGTTCGAGAAGGCTGGCGTGGCTCGCTCGGTGGTCTCGGGCAGCACCCTGCCGCCGTCGGCCACCGCGCAGCGCCCGGAACTGGCCGGGCGTCACTGGCAGGCCACCGGCGTGTCGCTGGTGCTGCACCCGCACAACCCCTACGTACCCACCTCGCACGCCAACGTGCGCTTCTTCGTCGCCACCAAGCAAGGCGAGCCGCCGGTCTGGTGGTTCGGTGGCGGGTTCGACCTGACGCCCTACTACGGGTTCGAGGCCGACTGCGCGCACTGGCACGGTCGCGCGCGGGACGCCTGCGCACCGTTCGGTGACGAGGTGCACGACGAACTCAAGCAGTGGTGCGATCGCTACTTCCATCTCAAGCATCGCGACGAGGCGCGCGGCGTGGGCGGACTGTTCTTCGACGACTGGTCGCGCGGCGGCTTCGACGCCGCCTTCGGGCTGATGAAGAGCGTGGCGGAGCACTTCTACCCGGCCTACGCACCGATCGTTGCGCGGCGGCGGGACACCCCCTGGGGCGAGCGCGAACGCGAGTGGCAGCTGTACCGGCGCGGACGCTACGTGGAGTTCAACCTGGTGTGGGATCGCGGCACGCTGTTCGGGCTGCAGAGCGGGGGCCGGACCGAATCGATCCTGATGTCGCTGCCGCCGGCGGTGGCCTGGCACTACGGCTACCAGGCCGAACCCGGCTCACCGGAGGCGGCCCTGACGCGCGACTTCCTGCCGATCCGGAACTGGTTGGCGGACTGATCGGCGGGCGTTCGCGAGACGGTCAAAACTGCAATACCCGGGACCTGCGCGCCCATCGGATACGTCCCGACGCCATGCTTGCCACATCGGCATGTCGCCGAAGCCAACGGAATTCCTCATGATCCATCGACGTATCGTGCTGCCCATCGCCGCCGCCGGCATCGCCTTGACCTTGCTCAGCGGTTGCGCCGCCACGGGCGACGCCGCCGACGAGACCGGCGAGAACATCGAGGATGCGGCCGACGCCACCGGCGACGCGATCGAGAACGCCGCCGACAGCGTTGCCGATGCGGACGTCTGGGATCGACTCGGCGAAAGCTGGGACGACACCAAGAGTGCCGCGGCCGAGCAGTGGGACCGGCTGACCGAGGACGACCTGGCCGACGTGGACGACCGCGATGGGCTGATCGACAAGATCAGCGACACCTACGACATGACGCGCGAAGCGGCGGCCGATCAGGTGGACGACTGGGCCGACGCCCTGGATTGATCGACCGAACGCGCAAGGGAGCCTTCTGCACGGTTCAGCGCCCCCTGCACGAGCCGGCGGCCCTACCTGGTCGGACAGGGCCGTCGGACAGGGCCGTCGGCCGGGGTCCGACGTCACCGCGCGGATCCGCTCGTGTGCGCTCAGACGCCGCGCCGATTGAGGAACACCAGCACCAGGCCACCGATCAGGATCGACACCGCCGCATAGAACAGCGAGCCGCCGTCGCTCTGCCCCTGGTGCAGCACCTCGATGCCCAACGGGGTTGCCAGGTGGAAGAACGCGGCGCCGGCCATCACCATCGCCGCCATCGCGCCGCCGGCCCGATGCCAGAACGCCCGAGCCCGTGCAGGGGCTGGACCGCCCAGCGTGTGGATCAGCCAGGCGAAGGCGGGGATCAGCAGCACGATCGAGGTGAGCAGCTCCACCGCGCCGACCGCGTAGGAGCCGTAGTTGGCAAAGGCCTGACCGATGCCTTCCCCGAGGAAGGTCGCCATCCAGGCCCCGATGGTGCCGAAGATGTGCTGCGTGTCCGGGTGCAGCGTGAACTTGTAGGGCAGCGAGACGAGGAAGATGTAGCAGGTCCACGCCACGATGATCCAAGAGATCACCGCCGTGGCGGTGGACGAGCGCGAGGACATCGGCGCGGCGGTGGCAGACGGGTCGGACATGAGTTGCGCACCTCGGCGCGAGCCGTGCAGCGATCGTTGGACGCCAACCCTACTATCGATCCTGCGAAGGTGTCGCCACGGCCGAGCGCGATCGATCGAATCGCCTACCCCGGCACCCTGAACGTCAGCTTCTGAGCCGGTCGTTGCGCGGATCCCAGGCCGGCTCGGCGACGACCGTCGCCGAACGGGCCTTGCCGAAGCAATCGACCTGCAGATCGGTACCCGCCTCGGCCAGGCCGGCACTGACGTAACCCAAGGCCACACTGCGCTCGAGCCGATGTCCGAAGCCTGCGCTGGTGACCTGCCCGACCACCTGACCGGCGGCAAGGATCGGTGCACCGAACATCGGCTCGATACCGCCCGGTTCCAGCAGCATCTGCACGAAGCGGCGCTGCACGCCCGCCTCGGCCTGGCGGCGCAGCGCGTCGCGCCCCGCGAATTCGCCCTTGCCCAGCGCCACCAGGCGCTCGAACCCGGCCTCCAGCGGCGTCACATCCCGATCGATGTCCTGCTTCCAATGCCGATAGGCCTTCTCCAGGCGCATCGATTCCATCGCGTACATGCCGACATCGACCAGGCCGTGGTCGGCGCCCGCCTCGTGCAACGACGCGTGCAGCGCGGCGGCGTGCTCGATCGGCACGTGCAGCTCCCAACCGAGCTCGCCGACGAAATTCACCCGCAAGGCATCGACCGCGATGCCCGCCACGCTGATGGGCCGATGGGTCAGCCAACGGAATGCCGCGTTGTCCAGATCCGTCTCGGTCAGCGGCGCCAACAAGCGCCGAGCGTTCGGTCCGGCGACCACCAGCGTGGTCATGGCCTCGGTCTGATCGGCGATGTCGATGTCCATCCCCTCGACCCGGTGGGCCTCCAGCCAGTCCCGGTCCAGCCGCCGCGCAGCGGCCGCACCGATCACCAGCAGATCGTCATCGGCGAACGCGGTGATGCTGGTCTCGGTGACGATGCATCCGTCGTCGTCGCAGAACCAGGCCAGGCCCACGCGCCCGGCATCCGGCAGCCGGGTCGCCACCAGCGGGTCCAGCCAGCGTCGCGCATCCGCGCCGCGCACCCGATGGCGCGAGAAGCCGCCGATCTCGATCAGGCCGACGCCGTCGCGCACCGCGCGGCACTCGGCCCCGACGGTGTCGAACCAGGCGTTGCGCCCGTAGCCCGCCGCAGCACAGGTGTCGTCACCCGAGCGAGCGAAGTAGACCGCCCGCTCCCAGCCGCCGCGTGCCCCCATCACCGCCCCGCGCTCGATCAGGCGTTCGGTCACCGGCGTGACCAGGCGCGGGCGCCCGGCCGGCTTCTCCTGCTCGGGATAGACGATCGCGTACTCCTCGGCGTAGACTTCGCAGGCCTTCTCGACGGCATAGGCTTGATCCGCGTAGGCGCCGTAGCGGCGAGGATCCATGGACCACAGGTCGAACGACGGCTTGCCGTCCAGGATGTACTCGCTGATCGCCCGACCGGCGCCGCCGGACTGGCAGATGCCGAAGGTGAACGCGCAGGCATGGAAGAAGTTCGGCTTGTCGACCGCCGGGCCGATGTAGGGCAGTCCGTCGGGCGCGTACGGGATCGGTCCGTTGATCACCCGCTGCACCCCCACGGTGCCCAGCAACGGCACCCGCTCGCAGGCGTCCTCGATGTACCGCGCCAGCCGATCCAGATCGTCGGGCCACAGCTGGTAGGCGAAGTCGTCCGGCAGCTTGCCGTCGGTCCAGCGAGGCGTGGCGCCCTTCTCGTAGGGACCCAGGATCAAGCCGTGCTTCTCCTGGCGCAGGTAGTAGGAAGCATCCGGGTCGCGCACCATCGGGATCTTGTCCTCGCGCGCCGCCAGCTCCGGGACCGCCTCGGTCACCAGGTACTGGTGCTCCATGGTGGCCATCGGCAGATGCTCACCGACCAGCGCGGCGATCTGGGCGCCGCGGTAGCCGCCGGCGTTGACCACCACGTCGGCCTCGATGCTGCCCTTCTCGCTGGTGACCCGCCAGCGGCTGCCCGGCAATGCCTCGATGGCGGTGACCGGCGCGAAGCGCACGATGCGAGCGCCCTTGGCGCGCGCGGCACTGGCGAACGCCTGGGTCAGCTGGCTGGGATCGATATCACCGTCCTTGGGGTCGTACAGCACCGAGACGACATCGTCGGCACTGATCTGGGGCCAGCGCTCGTTCATCGCCGCCGGCGTCATCAGTTCCAGCCCGTACCCCATGGCATTGGCCATGGCCGCGACCCGCTCGAATTCCAGCGCCCGGTCCGGCGTGCGCGCCAGCCGCACCGCCCCGGTCTGGTGATAAGCGATCGGGTAGGCCGGATCGGCGGCGAGCTTGGCGTACAGCTCGGTCGAGTAGTGCTGCAGCCTCAGCATCGAGCGGTCCGAGGAAAAGCGCGGGATGTTGCCGGCGGCGTGCCAGGTCGAGCCCGAAGTGAGCTCGTTCATGTCCAGCAGCACCGCCTCGCTCATGCCACGCATCGCCAGGTGGTACAGCACGCTGCAACCGACCGCGCCGCCCCCGATCACGACCACGGGAGCGCTGGCGGGGAGCACGGATCCTGCAGGAACGGACATGAGCGACTCGGGCGACTCGGGCGACTCGGCTGGATCGGTCACGCCACCTTCAAGCGCGCCTTCATCTCGTCCAGGTGCACCCGCGTGGCCTCCTCCATCTCGCCCTCGTCACCGACTACCCAGCGCACGTTGTCCAGCGCACGCTCGATCTCGGCCTTGCCGGCGAACAGCCCGGCCAGGCTGTCCAGTGCCTGCTCGGCACTGTAGCGCACGATCAGGCTCTGCTCGTGAATCAGCCGGGTGCGCGCCACCGTGTCCATCGAGGCGAACGGCTCCTGGGTGGTCAGCAACGAGAACGAGCGCTCCAGGCGCGAGCGACGCACCCCGCCGGTGCGGGTCGCCGCCACCAGCAGCAGCATGCGGATCAGCCCCTCGGGATAACCGCCCTGCTCGACCTTTTCGAGGGCTGCGACCACCTCGGGCAAGTGGCGTAGCGTCTCGGCCGGCTGGCGGGCGCGGCTGCGCTGTCGCGGCGCGCCGTACCAGGCGGCGAACGGTGTCGCCCAGGTGCAGAAGAAGGCGGTCTCGGTCACCATGTCACCCAGGTCGCGCCAGCCGTCCATGGCGGTCTCGACCGCGTCCGCCCACGCGCGTTCGGCGACCAGGAACGGGTTGCCGGTGTCGACCGGGCGGCGATCGGCGCGTACCTGCTCGGCCGCCTCGGGCAGCCAGTTCAGCCAGGGGTTGAGGCTGGACAGCGCCGAGCGCTGCAACCGCATCGGGTGCATGGACCGTCCGGCATCGGCCACCGGCCGGTTGACCATCGCCTGCACGGCGGGCCGGGCGGTGGATTCGTACAGATCGACCAGCGTTTCCGAGGCGCGGGCCACCGCCGCGAACGACGCCTCGTCGCCCCGCTCGTCATCGAACGCCGCCACGTCGGCCAACGTGCGCCGCGCGAAGCTCACCTTGAAGCGCTTCTCCTGGCCGGTACCGACCACGTCCTCGATGATCAGCTCGTACAGTCCCGGCGGCAGGGCCTCGATGGTCTCCAGGATGGAGGCGATCTCGGTGTGCTCGCGGGTGGCGATGCGGCCGGACACGAAGATTCCCAGGTGCCCGACCTCCTCGTGCACCATGTAGATGATGCGCTGGCCGCGGATCTCGATCTCGGCCTCGTCGGTGTAGGTGTCGGCGATCCAGTTGAGCGCCTGCGCCGGGGGGGTGATGTTGTCGCCGCGCGAGGCGAACACGATCACCGGCGCCTTGATCGCCTTCAGATCGATCGGCCGGCCGGGCTCCAGCATCGCCTCGCCGCTGGCCAGCCGGTTGCCCACGAACAGGTTCTCCACGATCCAGCGCATTTCCTCGCCGTTCATCAGGTGCAGCCCGCCCCACCAGCGCTCGAACTCCAGGAAGCGCTCGCGCGCGCTGTCACCCTTGGCGTACAGGTCGAAGTACTTGCGAAAGCGGGTGTTGCCCGGGCTGAGCTTCTCGAAGTTGTCCACCAGATAGGCACCGTCGAACAGGCCGCCGCCCAGGTCCGACAACAGCAGAGCCGGCAGCGCACCGCCGGCCAGTCCGCCGCCGTAGCGCATCGGATCCTGGCCCACGGTGCCGGACCAGTACGACATCGGCGCCCCGGACAGCACGATCGGGCCGGTCAGCTCCGGATGGGTGGCCGCCAGGATGGCGCTCGCCCAGCCACCCTGGCAGTTGCCCACCACGATCGGCTTGGGCGATTCGGGGTGCCGATCGCGCACGGTGCGCACGAACGCGGCCTCGGCGTCGATCACGTCGGCGATGGTCTGCCCCGGCTCCGGCATCGGGCGGAAGGCCACGAAGTAGGTGGGCTGGCCGTTGCGCAGCGCCACCCCGACCTGGCTGTCCTCCTTGAACCCGCCGATGCCGGCGCCGTGGCCGGCCCGCGGATCGATGATGATGAACGGGCGCTTGGTGGCATCGATGCTCACGCCCTCGGGCGGCTTGATCTCCAGCAGCGTGTAGTTGCACGGGCGCGGCAGGTCCGCACCGTCGACCACCAGGTCGTAGTCGTAGATCAGCACCGGCGGCGCACCGGCCGCCTCGTGCGCCAGGAAATCGTCACCGCGATCGCGCAAGGTGTCCAGGAACAGGATCTGGCGCTGCACCGAGTCGATCGCCCACCCTTGCCAGGCCAGGAACAGCCCCAGCGGGCCTTCGAAGGCCTGCGTTCCGGCAACGATGCGCCGAGCGTCCTCGGCCTGCCCCTCGCGGTGCTGATCGGCCGTGCTGCCCAGCTCGTTGGCGCGGCGTGTCCACACCTGCTGCAGCGTCTCCGCCAGCTGCGCGGCGCTCTCCAGCGGCGCGGATCCCGCTCTCGCTTCCTTACGACGTGTGTCCAGCATCGGCTCGCGCTCAGGTTTGCGACAGGGCCGGCGCGTCGACCGGACTCATCAGGATAGCGGTCGGACGCCGTCAATGCGTCGCCGGCCGGTCACGAGAGTGTGAACCGCGACGTACTTCGGTACGTTTTCCAATGCGGATTGTTCCACCGGCGATCGATACCGGCCGGTAACGAACAGGTGCCTGGACCCGATGGCCGCCCTACCCGGACGCTCGGTACGGCCTACATCGGCAGCGGGTGCTCGCGCCGCAACGCATCGATCGCCGTCATCAGCTCCTCGCTCAACGTCACCTCGGCTGCTCCCAGCGCGGTGCGCAGCTGCGCCATCGAGGTGGCGCCCAGGATCACCGAGGTCATGAACGGGCGCCTCAGGCAGAACGCCAGCGCCATCTGCGACGGATCCAGGCCGTGTTCGCGTGCCAGCGACACGTAGGCCTCGGTGGCGGCGACCGCCTGCGCTGTCCAGCGCCCGCCCAGCGAGGCATTCTGCGCACGCCGCGAGCCATCCGGCAGCGCATCGCCTGCGTACTTGCCGCTGAGCATGCCGGCCGCCAGCGGACTGAACGCCAGCAGGCCCACGTCCTCGTGGTGCGACAGCTCGGCCATGTCCGTGTCGAACAGCCGGCACAACAGGTTGTACTCGTTCTGCACGGTGGCCACGCGCGGCAGGTCGGAGTGCCGCTCGGCGGCCTTCAGGAACTGCATCGTGCCCCAGGCCGACTCGTTGGACAGACCGATCGCGCGGATCTTGCCCTCGCCGACCAGCTCGGCCGCGGTGCGCAGCACCTCGTCGACATGATCCTGCATGGCAGCGCTAGACTGGCCGGTGGCATCGAAGCGCCAATGCTGCCGAAAGTGATAGCTGCCGCGATTGGGCCAGTGCAGCTGGTACAGATCGATGCGATCGGTCTGCAGCCGGCGCAGGCTGCCCTCGACCGCCTCGCGCAGACGCGAAGCGCCGATGTCGTGCCCGCCGAACATCCAGGCCGGCCCGTTGCCGGTCACCTTGGTGGCCAGCACCACCTCGTCGCGCCGGCCGGTGCGTTGCAACCAGCGACCGATGATCGACTCGGTATCGCCCAGCGTCTCGGCCGACATCGGCGTGGTGGGGTACATCTCGGCGGTGTCGATGAAGTCCACGCCGGCCTCGAGCGAGCAGGCGATCTGCTCGTCCGCCTGCGCCTGATCGTTCTGCGAACCCCAGGTCATGCTGCCCAGGCATAGCTGGCTGACCTGGATGCCGGTCCGGCCGAGCTCTCGTCGTTGCAGGGTCATCGGTGCGCTCGTGAAGGGGTCGGGTCGTCGAGTCGGGTCGGGATCACGCGCCGCTGCGCGCCCAGTCGTAGTAGGACTCGCGTAGCCGCCGGGTGACCGGACCCGCGGCGTAGTAGGTGTCCTCGAACACCGTCACCGGCGTGATCTTGGACAGGTTGCCGGTCAGGAACACCTCGTCGGCGGCTTCCACGTCCGCATAGCTCAGCACCACTTCGTGCACGCTGACGCCCTCGCGGCGCAGCAACGCGATCGCCCGCTGGCGGGTGATGCCGTTCAGGAAAGTGCCGTTGGGCACCGGCGTGAACACCTCGCCGTCGCGCACCAGGAACACGTTGCTGGTGGCCGATTCGGCCACGTTGCCCAGCGCATCGGTCACCAATGCGTTGCTGAACCCGCGCAAGAACGCTTCGCGCACCATGCGGGCGTTGTTCGGATAGAGGCAGGCGGCCTTGGCGTCGACCGTGGCCACGTCCAGCGTGGGCCGATGAAAGCGGGTCTTGCCCAGCGTGGCCGACAGCTGCGGCGCCGGCATCGGCACCGTCTCCAGGCACAGGCAGAACACCGTCGATTCGCTGTCGGCGGCGATCACGCCCGGCCCGAAGTCGCGCGACCAGTACATCGGCCGGATGTACACCGATTCCTCGGCCGGAAAGTGCGAAAGCCCCTCGTGCACCCGCTCGACCATTCCCGCCACCGCTTCGCAGGGGATCATGTCCAGCGCCAGCGCCGAGCGGTTGACCCGTTCGCAGTGCGCGGCCAGGTCCGGGGTCACGCCATCGAAGCGGCGCGCGCCGTCGAACACCAGCGTGCCCAGCCAGGTGCCGTGGTCGGCGGCGCCCATCACGGGCCGGTTGCCCTCCTGCCAGTCGCCTTCGAACCAGGTGAGGATTCTTCGATCGGGGTTCACGGGTGCATTCGGCATTCGGCGGAGACGCCGCCGATGCTACCGCAGTGTCCCGTCGACCAGCGTCAGCTGCGCGCCAGGCTCGATGTCGCGCTGCGCGAACCAGCCCTGGTTGACCTCCAGCGCGTAGCGGGCCGGCAGCTCGGAGGGGAACAGCTGGCCAGGGCCGACGTTCATGTCGACGATCTGCAGGATCGTCAGGCTGTCGTCGATGAAGGCGATCGACAACGGCAACAAGGTGTCGCGCATGGTGAAGGTCAACGGCCGCTCGTCGGGGTAGACGAACAGCATGGCGGCGCTCTCGGCCAGCGTGCGCCGGTTGCCCAGCCCGAGGTAGCGCTGCTCGGGCTCGATGGCCAGCTCGACCGACAGCGCGTGCTCGCCGATCGCCATCGTCACGGTGGGCAGCGGTGGCTGGCCGCCGTTGCCCGGTGCGGCCTCGTCGGCGAACGCGGGGGCACCCGCCGCCACGGCCGTGGCCAGCGCGAGCGCGCCTGTCACGCAGGCGATGCGACGGGCTGCGCCGGTGACCACGCCGAGCCCGGCAATCAGCAGGCTTCGCCGCCGCGCCCGGGGTTCGGACCGGGGTTCGGACCGGGCGATGGGTACGTCGACCGATCGTTCAGGCGGCATTGAGCAACTCCTGCAACCGGCCCCAGGCCTTGTGCGTCTTGGGGCGCACGCCCTCCCAGATCTGGAACGATTCGGCGGCCTGCTCCACCAGCATGCCGAACCCGCCGGCCACCCGTGCACCGCGCTCGCGCGACCAGTTCATGAACACCGTGTCGCTGGGCCCGTAGGCCATGTCGTAGGCCAGCGCGCCGTCGGCGAACAGGCCTTCGGGCAAGGCCGGCAGCTCGCCGGACAGGCTCAGGCTGGTGGCATTGATCACCAGGTCGAAGCCGCCACGGCCTGCCACGCGGGCGGGCAGCTCGTCCAGTGCGCAGGCCGACAGCGGGACCGGGTCGGCAGACGGATCGTGCTCGAACGCCTGCACGATGCGCTGCGCGCGCGACACGGTGCGATTGGCGATCGTCAGGCTGGCCGGTCGCGCATCCAGCAGCGGGCCGACCACGCCGCGCGCCGCGCCACCGGCGCCCAGCAGCAGCAGCCGGGCCCCACCGATCGGGTGCGCCAGGTTGCGCTCGATGTCGACCCGCAGGCCGGCGCCGTCGGTGTTGTGGCCCACGATGGCACCGTCGCGGTGGAACTGCAGCGTGTTGACCGATCCTGCACGCGCGGCGCTGGCGCCCAGCCGGTCGCACAAGGCGTGCGCCTGCTCCTTGAACGGCATGGTGACGTTGCAGCCCAGACCGCCGTTCTCGCGCCAGGCGCGCACGATGGCCTCGAAGGTCTCGGACGTGGCTTCGGTGCGGGTGTAGCGCACCCGTCGCTGGGTCAATTGACCGAACAGGCCGTGGATCAGCGGGGAGAGGCTGTGAGCGATCGGCTGGCCGATCACGGTGTACGCGTTGATCATCGTGTAGACACGGGCGCAGGCGCCGTCTGAGCGGTCCGGTGATGCGCTGCCGGAGGACATCCGCGACGTGCCGGGCCGGCGGATGGTAGCGTCTACGCCCGCTGCCCGCCATGCACCGGGCCCCCTCCTTCCTCTGCCTTGTTGACGCTTTCGTGACCCAATCCGCACAGTTCGGCCTGAAGGCTGCGTTCCCGGGCAGCCGCCCGCGTCGCGCCCGCCGCCACGAGTTCGCCCGGCGGCTGGTTGCCGAGCACGCGCTGTCGGCCGATCAGATGATCCAGCCCTACTTCGTCATCGAGGGCGACGGCACGCAGCCGATCGCGGCGATGCCCGGGGTGGAGCGGCTGGGCATCGAGCGGCTGATCGAGCGGGCCTCGATCGCCCACGAACTCGGCGTGCAGGCGGTGGTGCTGTTCCCGGTCACCGACGATGCGGCCAAGACCGACGATTGCTCGGGCGCCTGGGCACCGGACGGGCTGGCGCAACGCGCCATCTCCGAGCTCAAGCGCGCCTTGCCCACGCTGGGGGTCATGACCGACGTGGCGCTGGACCCCTACTCGCCGCACGGGCACGACGGGCTGATGGACGACAGCGGCTACATCGTCAACGACGAGACCGTCGATGCGCTGGTGCGCCAGGCGCTGTCGCACGCCGCCGCCGGCGCCGACATCGTCGCGCCCTCGGACATGATGGACGGGCGCATCGGCGCGATTCGCGAGGCGCTGGAGGCGGCGGACCATCGCGACGTGATGATCATGTCCTACGCGGCCAAGTACGCCTCCAGCTTCTACGGCCCGTTCAAGGAGGCGGTCGGGGCGGCCGCCGCGTTCGGCAAGAGCGACAAGAAGTCCTACCAGATGGATCCGGCCAACGGCGCCGAGGCCCTGCACGAGGTCGCCTCTGACCTGCAGGAAGGCGCGGACCTGGTGATGGTCAAGCCCGGCCTGCCCTACCTGGACATCGTGCGGCGCGTGCGAGAAGCCTTCGACGTGCCCACCTTCGCCTACCACGTCAGCGGCGAGTACGCGATGGCCAAGGCGGCCTCGGCCAACGGCTGGATCGACGAGCGCGCCACGGTGCTGGAGACGATGATGGCCTTTCGCCGCGCCGGCTGCGACGGCGTGCTGACCTACTACGCCACCGAGGTGGCCCGGTGGTTGAAGGAAGGTTGACTATCCTTGATGGTCGGGGCGGCACGCCTCGCCACGGCCGCCCGGCATGACCCGCACCCCATCGACGATGCCCATCCAGCTCGCCCAGCCCCTCGCCCGGCCACTCGCCCGGCCACTCGCCCGGCCGCTCGCCCGGCCATGCGGCTTGACGCTCGCCCTGGCACTGGCCGGCCTTTCGTTCGCCGGAATGCCCGACGCCGCACGGGCCGCTGACGCCTGGTACCTGGGGGTCGGCGGCGGCGTCTCGCAGCTGGAGCCGGACCTGGACGCCGGTCCCGCGGTGAGCGGGAACCGCGGCGGCGCCGCGACCCTGTTCCTAGGTCGCGACCTGGACGAACGCACCAGCGTGCAGCTGCAGGCCCACGGCCTGGGCGAGGCCGAACTGGCGGATGGCGGCGCGGTCGAGTACCTGGCCGCCGACGGCGCGCTGCTGTACCGCTTCTTCGACTCGCGTCAGCGCAGTCGCGCCGAGGCCGGCATCGCCCTATACGGCCGCGTCGGCATCGGCTTCATGGATCGCGATACCGATGCAAGCCTGGAACTGGATGCCCCGGTCTGGTTCGGGGCCGGGGCGGGCCTGGAATTCGTGCTGAATCGGCGACTGTCTTTGCGCACCGAAGCGCTGTTCTACGACACCGATGCCGGCGCCGCCTTCGCCTCGATCGTGACCCGGTTCGGGAACGCGCGTGGCGCACCGCGACGACCGATCCCGCCGGTACGTACGACTCCCGCTCCAGCCCCAGCCCCAGATCCGTCACCTGCTCCGGCCTCAGCTCCGGCCTCAGCTCCGTCATCCGCTCCGGTACCCGCTCCGACCCCGGCTCCGAGCGCCTCGTCGCCCGAGTCGGCACCGTCCGCCCGGCCCGAGCCTGTTGTTCCCGAGACCCCCGCGCCGACGCAGGCCCAGGCACCGGTGCCGGCCGCACCGAGCGCGCTGCCGGGGCCGGACACCGGGCTGCCGGACCGGGACGGCGACGGCGTCGCGGACGCTCGCGATGTGTGTCCGGCCTCGGCAGTCGGTTATCCGGTGAGCGACAACGGCTGTGCCCTGCTGGACGGCATCCTGAGCAAGGTCCGGTTCGAGCCGGGCACCGGGGTGCTGGTCGACGGGGCGAGCGAGCAGCTGGATCAGCTGGCCGAGCTGCTGCAACGCTTCCCGGATGCCCGCATCGATGTGCACGCCCACAGCGATGCGCGCGGCAGCGAACGCGACCAGTCGATCGTTGCCCGGGCACGCCTGCGCACCGTCGGCCTGTACCTGCTCGAACGCGGCATTCCGGCCAATCAGCTGGTCCTGCGCGCGTTCGGCGGATCGCGCCCCCTGGGTGGCGACCCCAGCCTGGACAACCGGATCGAGGTGTTTCAGCACACGCGCTGACGCCGCCCGGCGCGCCTGCGCACGATGCGACGCCCCCTGCTCGAGAGCGAGTCGGCCCACCGCCGCGTCGCCACAGCGACCTGGTGGCACGATCCGCCGTTCCTGCTCGGGCTACTCGCCGGTCCGGCATCCTGGGTCACGCTTGCACTGCTCGGACTGCCACGACCCGATGACCCACCGCCGATCGCGCTGCTGGTCACCAGTGTGGTGGTGGCGCCACTGCTGGAGGAGTACCTGTTCAGGGGCCTGCTGCAGGGCGCGCTGCTCAAGCGCGCCCGGCTGGCGCGGCGCCGCTTCGGGCTCAGCGGCGCCAACCTGATCGTGTCGCTGCTGTTCGCCCTGGCCCACCTGTGGTCGCAGCCTGCGCCGGGGGCGGCCGCGGTGCTGCTGCCCTCGTTGGCGTTCGGCGCGTGCCGGGATCGCTACGGCATCCTGCTGCCCGGCATCGTGCTGCACGCGTTCTGGAACGCAGGCTTCGTCTGGCTGTTCGCCTGAGCCGGCGAACCGACCCGACCTCAGTGACGGAAGTGCCGCACGCCCGTGAACAGCATCGCGATGTCGTGCTCGTCGGCCGCCTCGATCACCTCGGCATCGTTCTTCGAGCCGCCCGGCTGGATGACCGCGCGCACGCCCGCCGCGGCGGCCCCGTCCAGCCCGTCGCGGAACGGGAAGAACGCATCGGAGGCCATGACCGAGCCTTCGACCGACAGCGAGGCATCGGCCGCCTTGATCGCCGCGATGCGGGCCGAATAGACCCGGCTCATCTGCCCGGCGCCCACGCCCACGGTGGCGCCCTGATGCGCGAACACGATCGCGTTGGACTTCACGAACTTCGCCACCCGCCAGCAGAACAGCAGGTCCGCCCGCTCGGCCTCGCTCGGCTCGCGGCGCGTGACCACGCTCGGCTGCGAATCCTCGACCTGCAGCGTGTCGTCGTCCTGCACCAGCAACCCGCCGGAGACGCGCTTGAGCAGGCGCTGCGCCGCCGGTGCGGCATCCAGTGCCCCCGCCTCGAGCACGCGCACGTTCGGCTTGTCGGCGAACGCTTCGCGCGCCGCGTCATCGATCGACGGAGCGATCACCACCTCGACGAACTGCCGATCGACGATGGCGCGAGCGCAGTCGCCGTCCAGCGGTCGGTTGAACGCGATGATACCGCCGAACGCCGAGGTCGGATCGGTGCGCCAGGCCTTCTCGTAGCCCTCGAGCAGCGTTGCGCCGATGGCCGCGCCGCAGGGGTTGGCGTGCTTGACGATGACGCAGGCCGGCGCGTCGAACTGGCGCACGCACGCCAGCGCCGCATCGGCATCGACCACGTTGTTGTAGGACAGCGGCTTGCCCTGCACCGCGCGGGCGCGGCCGAGCGTGCCGTCAGGATCCGTCCCCACGCCCTCGCCCGCCGCTTGGCCGGCTGCCTCGGTACGGTAGAAGGCGGCCCGCTGGTGCGGGTTCTCGCCGTAGCGCAGCGTCTGCACCAGCGTGTGCGGCAGGTGCAGGCTGGTCGGGAAATCGGCCGGCTCGGCCTGCGGGTGCTCGAGCGCGCTGAAGTGTTCGGCGATCGCCGCATCGTAGCGAGCGGTGTGCCCGAACGCCTTGATCGCCAGCTGATAGCGCAGTTGCGCCCGCTCGGCAGGCTCGGCGTGCAGGGCATCGATGGCCCGCGCATAGTCCGACGGATCGGTCAGCACCATCACCGAGGCGTGGTTCTTGGCGGCCGAGCGCAGCATCGCCGGGCCGCCGATGTCGATGTTCTCCACCGCCTGCTCGAAGGTGGCGTCGGCACGGGCCACGGTGGCCTGGAACGGGTAGAGGTTGACCACCACGACATCGATCGGCGCGATGCCGCGACGCCGCATGAGCTCATCGTCGACACCCCGCCGCCCCAGGATGCCGCCGTGCACGATCGGGTGCAGGGTCTTGACCCGTCCGTCCATCATCTCGTCGGCGCCGGTGTGTGCGGACACCTCGGTCACCGCGAGTCCGGCATCGCGCAGCGCACGGGCGGTGCCGCCGGTGGACAGCAGTTCCAGGCCGGCGGCGGCGAGCGCGCTCGCCAGCTCGACGATGCCCCGCTTGTCGGACACGCTCAGGAGCGCGGCGGGCCGCACGGGGTCGTGGCTCATCGAAGGTGGTTCCGGCAGGTGAGAAGGGGGTCAGCGGATGCCCAGGTCGGTCAGCTTGCCGCGCAGGGTGCCGCGGCTGATGCCCAGCCAGGTCGCCGCCCGGCTCTGGTTGCCACGGCATTGGTCGAGCACGCTGCGCAGCAGCGCCGCCTCGGCCTGGCGCATCACCGCGCGGTACAGATCGACCGGCGGCTCGCCGTCCAGCACGTCGAAGTAGCGCTCCAGCTCTTCGCGCACGCACCGGCCGATGGCGGTGGCATCCTCCCCGCGGGCCGGCGCACGCGCGGACGAGCCGGGGCCTGACGGGGCGGCTGTCTTGACGGCAGGCCTGCCCTTGGCCTGAGCGGTGGCCTGGGCGGTGGCCTGGGCGGTGGCCTGGGCGGTGGTCTGGGCGGTGGTCTGGGCGGTGGGTGGGGTGGCGGGTTGGGCGACGGACCTGGCCGGTGTGGCGGCGCCCGGCGAAGCCTCCGTCGCGTTCCGGCGGCGGACCGAAGGCTTGCGGGCACGGCGTGCGGCTGGCTTGACGCTGGGCATGGTCGGGACCTACGCCGCGGCCGCGAACGCGTCGGGGCGCTCGAAGAAGGCGTCCACCAGCGCGCGCTGGGAGACGGCATCGCCGACCGCGTTGACCCGTTCGCGAAAGCGGGTCGCGTGACGAAGGCCACGGCAGTACCAGGCGATGTGCTTGCGCGCGATGCGCACGCCGCGGTACTCGCCGTACAGCGTGTGGCAGCCGACCATCTGCTCGACCAACGCTTGATGCACCGCCGTCGCATCCGGTGCCGGCGGCGCATCGCGGCCCTCGATCGCCGCCTCGATCCGGGCGAACACGAACGGGTTGCCCTGCGCCGCTCGGCCGATCATCACGCCGGCAGCGCCGGTGTGGGCCAGCACGCGACAGGCGTCCTCGCCATCCAGGATATCGCCGTTGGCGATGACCGGTATCGAGACCGCCTCGACGATGGCGGCGATGGTGTCGTACTCGGCCTGGCCGGTGAACCGGTCGGCGCGCGTGCGCCCGTGCACCGCCAGGCAGACGATGCCGCAGCGCTCGGCCAGGCGGGCGATGTCGACGCCATTGCGGTGCTCGCGATCCGGGCCGGTACGGATCTTCAACGTGACCGGCACCCTCACCGACGCCACCACCGCGGCGAGGATTCGCTCGACCTGTCCGGGATCGGACAACAGGGCGGAACCGGCCGCCCGATTGCACACCTTCTTGGCCGGGCACCCCATGTTGATGTCGATCACCTGGGCACCGTGCGCCACGTTCAACGCGGCCGCCTCGGCCATCGCCTGCGGATCCGCCCCGGCGATCTGGACCGCATGCACGAGCCGCTCGGCGTCGGCGGGCTGGATGCGGTGGCGGGTCTTGGCGGTAGCGTGCAGCAGCGTGTCGCTGGAGATCATCTCCGAGGCGGCGTAGCCGGCGCCCTGGCGCGCGCACAGGCGCCGGAACGGACCATCGGTCACGCCTGCCATCGGGGCCAGGAACAGCCGGTTGCGCAGTCGATGGGGGCCGATCTCGATCACAGCGGGTTCATCGATCGGTCTGGGCGAAGCGTGGAATCGGCGGTCGGCCATCGTAATACAGCGAACCGGCCGCGGATACCGTACAGCCGTTCAGGTGTCGGGCCCGAGGCGACCGTCACTCGGTGTCGGCCGGCACGAAGGCGATCACGAACGAAGAGGCATCGCTTCCCGGATCGTCCACGTCCAGGCTGACGCGCAACCGGGCGCCGGGCGCCATGGCGCTCGGCGCTTCGCCGTCCGCCAGGTACTCCACCGGCTGGAAGGTTCGGCGCGCCACCAGACGTCCGCTGCGATCCGACAGTCGCACCGACAGGGCCGGCAGCGCCTGCTCGAACCGGGCGGCATTGCGGAAGGCCACATCGATGACCAGCGCCTCGGACAGCGTCGGGTGGGAGAACATCTGCCGCTCCAGCAACTCGATGCGGTCCAGTGACCGGCGCAGCGGAACCTCGCAGCCGCTCACCCGGCAGAACGCCTCGTACACCGGCCGGGTCAGCGGGTCCTCGTGCAGCACCGCTCGCTGACGGTAGCCATGCAGCGCGCCGAGCAGCACCAGCAGCGCGCACAAGGCTGTAACGATCAGCCCCCAGGACCGGCGCCGGGGTACCCTCTGCAGCCCTTCGGGCAGCGCGGTTGCCGATGCGGACGGCTCGGGCACGACCGGCGGATCGATGAGCGGACCGACGGGCTCGCTCGCGGTGTCCAGCGGTTCCGGCTCCGGATCCTGGTACTGGAAATCGAGCGCGATGCGTGCGCTGGCGTCGGCATCGGTCTGGGGCTCGGGATCGATGCCGGTCGCGCTCTCGGCCCCGCTCACCGGAGACGGCGGGGACGAGACCGGTTCGTCCCGCGTCACGCCTTCGGCGGACCGGGGCGGCCGGGCATCGTCGGAGGCGAACAGCGGCGGCAGCCGTTCGGCGCGCGGATCGTCGGCGTCCAGGACCGGTACGCGCCGGGAGGCATCCAGCGTCATGTCGGCCAGGAACAGCGTGTCGCTGAAGCTTTCGTCGTCGTCCAGTTCGACCGAATCGAAATCGAACTCCGGCGTGTCGCGCGTCTGGTCCAGGTAGGCCACCTCGGGCAGTTCGGCGTCCTCGGAGAACAGGTCGAAATCCGAGTAGGTGACATCCATCGCGGCGGTGTCGTTCGCCAGACCGGCCAGCGAGGCCGCCCCGGCGGTACGCGGCCCCGCGGCATCCCCCACGGTGTCGCCGCCGCCCCGCCCCCCACTCACCGCTCGCGACAGCAGCGGTGCGTCCCGGTCCATCGGCAGGGCCCGATCATCGACCAGGTTGGCCAGTGCATCGAAGATCGCGTAGCACTCGCCGCAACGCACCCGCGTGTCGGCCGAATGCAGCAGATCGACGGCCACCTCGAAGACCGTGCGGCAGGTCGAGCAGCAGGTCTGCGGCCCGTTCGCGCTGTCTGTGTGGGCTTCCCCGGATTTCGGCATGAGGACAGGGTTCAGGGCGAGCGCACGACGTCGCCGAGCGGCACACCAGGCAGCACGCCGGGCGCCACGCCAGGCAGCACGCCAGGCAGCACGCCAGGCAGCACGCATGGCATCACACTAAACATCACGCTGGTGGCGAACCGCATCCAGTCGCGTCCAGCCGTCCTGCGTGACGTCCGCCGCGACGTCGAACCACGGAGTGTAGCGCACCCTCAGCGCCTCCCCCTGACCGTCCAGCAGGCCGGACATCACCAGCTGTCCACCCGGTCGCAGCAGCTCGGCGAACCGCTCCGCCAGCGTCATCAGCGGAGCCTGCAGGATGTTGGCGAACAGCAGGTCGGCCGGCTCGTCCAGCAACGAGACCGGCCCGGCCAGCAGACGCTCGCCGACGCCGTTGCGCGCTGCGTTGTCGGCGCTGGCCAGGTGCGCCTGCGGATCGATGTCGACCGCCTGCGCGCTGGCCGCCCCGAGCAGCAGGGCCGCGATCGCCAGCACGCCCGAGCCGGCCCCGTAGTCGATCACCGAGATCCCCCGCAGTGCATCGGCGTTGGCGTCCAGCCAGTGCAGGCACAGCGCGGTGGTCGGGTGGGTGCCGGTCCCGAACGCCAGTCCGGGGTCCAGGCGCAGCACCACATCGTCCTCGGTGCCGGACTCGACGCCGTGCGGTGCCACCACCAGCCGCCGACCGAAGCGCATCGGCCGATAGTCGTCCAGCCAGGCGCGCTCCCACACCGTCTCGGCCAGGCGCGAGTGCCGCCAGGGTGGCAGCGCGTCACGCTCGTGGGGGGCGGCGGCAGCGCTGAGCGCGGCATCGATCCGGGACGGCGGGGTGCCTTGGGCGAACAGCCCTACCAGGGTGACGTTGCGCCACAGGCGCGTCTCGCCGGGTGCGGGCTCCAGCACCGCCGCCCCGGAGGCGGCGTGGGCATCGTCCCGGTCGATCAGCGTCACCGACAGCGCACCGGCCGCGAGCAGCCAGTCCTCGAGCCGCTCGATGGCCGCCTCGCCATCGCTGGCCGCGGCATCGATGCGCACCTCGGGCCACGCATCCGCTCCTGCCGGATCGATCATCACTGCAGCCCGAGCTTCTTCTCCAGGTAGTGGATGTTGGCGCCACCCTCGATGAAGGCCTCGTCGTTGAAGATGTCGATGTGCAGCGGAATGTTGGTCTTGATGCCGTCGATGAACACCTCGGACAGCGCGCCGCGCATGCGCGCCAGCGCCGAGTGTCGCTGATTGGCCGACACGATCACCTTGGCGATCATCGAGTCGTAGTTGGGCGGCACCTTGTAGCCGTTGTAGATGTGCGTGTCGATGCGCACGCCCAGGCCGCCGGGCGGGTGGAACTGCTGGATCACGCCCGGCGAGGGCATGAAGGTGACCGGGTCCTCGGCGTTGATGCGGCACTCGAACGCGTGACCCTTGATCTGGATGTCCTCCTGCTGCCAGCGCAGCACCCGCCCCTCGGCCGAGAAGATCTGCTCCTTGATGATGTCCACGCCGGTGATCATCTCGGTGACCGGGTGCTCGACCTGCACGCGGGTGTTCATCTCGATGAAGTAGAACTCGCCGTTCTCGTACAGGAACTCGAACGTGCCGGCCCCCCGGTAGCCCAGGCGCTTGCAGGCCTCGACGCAGCGCCCGCCCATGTCGTCGCGCGTGGCCTGATCGATGCCGGGCGCCGGCGCCTCCTCGACCACCTTCTGGTGCCGGCGTTGCATCGAGCAGTCACGCTCGCCCAGGTGGATGGCGTTGCCGTGCTCGTCGGCCATGACCTGGAACTCGATGTGACGCGGCGTCTCGAGGTACTTCTCCATGTACACGACCGGGTTGCCGAACGCGACGCGCGCCTCGTTGGCCGTCATGGCGATCGACTCCTCCAGGTCCTCGTCGCCCCTGACCACGCGCATGCCGCGTCCGCCACCGCCGCCGGCGGCCTTGATGATGATCGGATAGCCGATGTCGGCCGCCAGCCGGCGGTTCTCGTCCATGTCGGTGCCCAGCGGACCGTCGGAGCCGGGCACGCAGGGCACGCCGGCCGCCTTCATCTGGGCGATGGCGCTGACCTTGTCGCCCATCAGCCGGATCACCTCGGCGGTGGGGCCGATGAACTTGAAGCCGCTGGTCTCCACCCGCTCGGCGAAGTCGGCGTTCTCGGCCAGGAAGCCGTAGCCGGGATGAATCGCCTCGGCCTGGGTGATCTCGGCGGCGCTGATGATGGCCGGGATGTTCAGGTAGCTGTCGGTGGAGGACGGCGGACCGATGCACACCGCCTCGTCGGCCAGGCGCACATGCTTGAGGTCCCGGTCGGCGGTGGAGTACACCGCCACGGTCTGGATGCCCAGGTCACGGCAGCAGCGCATGATGCGCAGCGCGATCTCGCCCCGGTTGGCGATCAGGATCTTGTTGATCGGCGTGGTCACGCGGGGCTCCTCAATCGATCACCACCAGCGGCTCGCCGTACTCCACCGGCTGGCCGTCCTCGACCAGGATGGCGCGCACCGTGCCACTGACCTCGCACTCGATCTGGTTCATGATCTTCATCGCCTCGATGATGCACAGCGTGTCCCCCTTGGAGACGCTCTGGCCGATCTCGATGAAGGCCTTCTGGCCCGGCGTGGACGAACGGTAGAACGTGCCGACCATCGGTGACTCGACCAACGTGCCCGGCATCGTCTCCTCCACCTCGAGCGAGGCGGCGCCGGCCGGTGCGCCGGCAACCGGCGCGGCGCCCATCGGGGGCGAGGCCCAGGCGGCCGATGGCGGTGCGGCCACCAGATGCGCGCCTCGGCTGATGCGCAGCGTCTCCTCGCCTTCGCGAATCTCGAACTCGGTGACGTCCGAGTCCTCCAGCAGTTCGATCAGCTTCTTGATCTTGCGGATGTCCATGGACACTCCTTCAGGGTTCGGGACGATGGCGGACGCGGCCGCCCTTCAAGCCGCCAGGTGGGCGGCCGCGGCGCTGAGCGCCAGCGAATAGCCGATCGCGCCCAGGCCCACGATGGTGCCCAGCGCGATATCGGAGAAATAGGACCGTGCGCGGAACGCCTCGCGCCGGTGGACGTTCGACAGGTGCACCTCGATCAACGGAATCGCCACCGCCAGCACCGCATCGCGCAGCGCCACGCTGGTGTGCGTGAAGGCGGCCGGATTCATGATCAGCAGGTCGGTGCCGTCATCGCCAGCCGCCTGCACCCGATCCACCAGCACGCCCTCGTGGTTGCTCTGCAGGCAGTCGATCGACAAGCCGTGCCCCTGCGCCTCGGCGCGTAGCCGCGCCTCGATATCGGCCAGCGTGGTAGCGCCGTACGTCTGTGGCTCGCGCCGCCCCAGCAGGTTCAGGTTGGGACCGTTGAGCAGCAGCACCGATCCCATGGGGTCGGACCTCAGGAAACGTGTCGAGTCGCGAAGATAGCACCCGAAACCTGACCGATGCGGACTGTTTCGCGCACGATCCTGAAAAAGGCATTGCTTGCGCGACGGTTTCGGACCGCCCTGCAGCACCCGCTTGACGTACAGTGGCCGCCCCGCATTCCGCGAGCTGCATCACACGGTTCGCGCGCCGACGACTCGCTGCCCCTTGCCCCCGACGGACCCCGACGACACCGATGCTGACAGCGAGGCCAGTGCGGCCACGCTCGCGTTTCGCTCCCTGGATCCGCTGACCATCCTGGACGCCATCGACGAGGCCGGCTTTCGCACCGACGGCCGGGTCAGTGCGATGGCCAGCTACGAGAACCGGGTGTACGACATCGGCCTGGAGGACGGCAGCAGCGTGGTGGCGAAGTTCTACCGCCCCGAACGCTGGAGCGACGAGGCCATCCTGGAGGAACACGACTTCTGCCTGGACCTGGTCGACGCCGGGCTGCCGGTGATCGCCCCGCTCGAAGGCGATGACGGCGACACCCTGCTCATGACCGGGCCCTACCGGTTCTGCCTGTTCGAACGCCACGGTGGTCGGGCTCCCGAACTGGACGACCCCACGCAGCTGAAGGTGGTGGGCCGCACGGCGGCCCGCCTGCACCTGATCGGTGCCGAGGTCGAATTCGAGCACCGCCCGTGGATCGATGCCGATCGGCTGGGCGCCTCGGCGATCGAGTTCCTGACCGACTCGCCGCTGGTTCCTGACCGGGTGCGCGATGCCTACGAGGACACCGCCTGGGATCTGCTGGATCAGGTCGAGGAACGCATCGATGCCGCCGGCGAGCTGGCCGAGTTCGCCATCCACGGTGACCTGCACCCGGGCAACATCCTGTGGGGTCACGAACCGGTGCCCCACCTGCTCGACTTCGACGATACCGCCACCGGACCGGCGATCCAGGACCTGTGGATGTTCCTGTCCGGCGAGCGCGACTACGCCGAGGCGCGGCTGGGCAACGTGCTGGACGGCTACAGCGAGTTCCGGCGCTTCGACACCCGCGAGCTGGAGATGATCGAGCCGCTACGCACGTTGCGCCTGATCAACTACGCCGCCTGGATCGCCGAGCGCTGGGCGGACCCGGCGTTCAAGCGCGCCTTTCCCTACTTCGAGGGCGAGCGCTACTGGGACGAACACCTGCAGACGCTCAAGGAGCAGCGGGTGGCGCTGGACGAGCCGGCGTTGCGGTATTGAGTCCGAGCTGGCGGGTCGATCGAAACGATCCGCAGGACCCGACCGATATTCCAGATCTACCCGGCATGTCGCGCCAAGGGCTCAACGGGCATGGCCTTCCAACAGGTCGAGCAACGGCCGACAGTCGGTAGCGCCCTCGAGTCGGTCCATCCATCGCTCGAACGCCGCCCGTCGCTCATCGCCATCACCGGGCGCAGACGCCAGTAGCGCGCACAGGCCGAACTTGTCAGCCCGAGCGCGCTCGTCCAGCGGCAGCTCCGGATGCCCCCAGGCGTAAGGAATGTCCTGCTCGATCGTCTCGCCGTCGTGCAGCCGGATGATCAGCCGCTGCGGGTAGAAGGCGTTCGGATCCGGGTGCGGCACCTCCAGCGTCTCGACCCGCCGCGCCAGCGCCTCGATCGCGACGTCACCCAGCACCTCGGGCCTGAAGGTGGTCGGGTCCACCCGTTCGGTCAGCAGCTCGGCCGCGGCGACGAACGGAATGCATAGCCGCGCATAGTTCGGTGGCGGGTCGGTGATGGTCGGCCGCCCGGTCAAGCGGAAGCCGAGCGGCGGCAGCTCGACCCGCACGGTGTCGATCAACGAATCGATTCGCTCGGGCTGCCATCCACGCGCCAGCCGCAGCTGCCGCAGGGCATGCACGACCCCATGCGTCACCCGTCCGCTGGGAAAGGGCTTGTGCGACAAGCGGGTCACCTTCCAGGGGTCGCCGATGCGCTGCAACGCCTCGGGCAAGGCGTGTTCGTGCTCGAACACGGTGTAGAAGCCAAATCGCCCGCCGAGCAGCTCGACCGGTGCGGTGATGCCGGCGCGGGCCATCGCATGCGCCTGCACCGCATTGCGAGCCGCGAACCCCATCTGCATGGCGAGCATCATCGAGCCCTCCTCGTGCGCCTGCATCGTGCCGCACATCTGCGAATAGCCGATGCCGAACGCATAGCGCATCTGCTCGCGCGGCAGCGGATCGAGACAGCACAGCGCGGTCAACGCCGAGAACACGCCGGTGGTGGCGGGACGAAAGAAGAACATGCTGCTCTTCGCAGCATCGGCCAAGGTGCAGGACACCTCCAGCGCCAGCACGAAAGCGCGAATCAGTGCCTCGCCGCTGACCGGCCGATCGGCCTGCTCCAGCTGCCACGCCTTGACGAACAGCGCCGACATGATCGGCGGCGTGGGCAGGATCACGCCCGGCTCGTAGACGCAGTCGTATTCCAGCGCATGGCATTGATAACCGTTGATCAGCGCGGCGCTCGGCGCACTGGCGCGTTGCCCGACATTCCAGATCGGCACACCCGAGGCCGGTCTTCCGTCCCAACCCTCGGCCACCCGGCACAGCTCGGGCAGCTTCGGCGCCAGCGCGCCCGCCAGGGCCACGCCGGCGGTGTCCTGCAGGAACACCTTCGCAGCCCCGATTGCCCCGGCCGGCAGCGCGTCGTAGCGAGTGCGTTCGATCAGGTCGAGCACGCGCTCCACGGGGTCATCGTGCGGGGTCGAGCTCATGCGATCAGGCCTCGTCGTCCAGGTGGGAAGGGAAGTGCGCTGGCCGCCTTTGCAGGAATGCGTCGCGGCCTTCAAGAAAATCCGGAGACGCGAACAGCCGGGCGAATTCGTCGTTGGCCGCATCACGCGAGGCAGTGTCACGCTTCTCGACCGCCTGCAACGCGCGCTTGAGCGCGGCATTGGCCGACGCCGAGTTCGCACAGATCGCCG